>Ga0209698_10006925_pt1 | contig 11979 bp, 7 predicted proteins | sample LitLauG_LLR_2012_FD_187203 | JGI IMG/M metagenome (GOLD analysis project Ga0209698, IMG submission 187203) | Freshwater sediment microbial communities from Pennsylvania, USA - Little Laurel Run_MetaG_LLR_2012 (SPAdes) (version 2) | ecosystem: Environmental > Aquatic > Freshwater > Creek >...
TTATCCGGAGTCTGCGCAAAGTTCGGCATGACCTCCAGCACCACGTGGTACTGGTTCAACTGCGTGAAGATCGTCGACACCTGCCGCTGCCCGAACGCATCGTACAGTGTGTTATCGATCGCTTGCGGGAAGATCCCAAGCCGCGACGCCGTATCGCGATCGATCGTGATGTTGGTTCGAAGCCCGTTGTTGAGCTGATCCGTCGCGATGTCAGTCATCGAGGAGATTGTCTTCAGCTTCTCCACCAGCTTTGGAGTCCACTGCGCCAGCTCCAGTGCGTCTGCATCTTCGATCGAATACTGAAACTGCGTCCGGCTAACGCGGTCTTCGACCGTGAGATCCTGCACCGGCTGCATATACAAGGTGATCCCCTCCACCTTGCTTAATTCCGGTTGCAGCCGCCGGATGATTGCCGACGCATCATCCGAACGCTTGTCACGTGGCACCAGATTGATCTGGATTCGCCCCTGGTTCGGTGTCGTATTCGTGCCATCCACGCCGATAAACGACGACAGGCTCTCGACAGCTTTATCCTTCAGGATGACCTTCGCCAGTTCCTGCTGTCGCTGCGCCATCGCGTCGAAAGAAACCGCATCCGGCGCTTCCGAAATCCCCAGAATTACGCCCGTATCCTGCACCGGGAAAAATCCCTTGGGAACGATCACGTACAGGAATAGCGTCAGCACCAGCGTCGCGGCGGTCACCATCAAGGTCGCCGTCTGATGTTTCAGGACCCACTTTACCGTTCGCCCATAAAATCCGATGATCCGGTTGTAATAATTCTCGGTGATCTCGTAAAACCTTCCGCGCTGCCCTTCCTTGCGATGCTTGAGCAGCTTGGCGCTCATCATCGGCGTCAGAGTGAGAGACACTCCCGCCGACACCAAAATCGTGACCGCCAGCGTGACGGCAAACTCGCGGAACAACCGTCCCACGATGTCTCCCATGAACAGCAACGGGATCAGCACCGCGATCAACGAAACTGTCAGCGACACGATCGTGAACCCGATTTGCCCGGCACCCTTCAATGCGGCGTCGAGCGGCGAATCACCCGCCTCAAGGAACCGGTCGATGTTCTCGATCATCACGATGGCGTCGTCCACCACAAATCCGGTGGAGATCGTGAGCGCCATCAGCGTCAGGTTGTTCAGGCTGTAGCCCAGCAGGTACATCACGCCGAACGTGCCAATCAGAGAAAGCGGAACGGCCACGCTCGGAATCATCGTAGCGGACAGATTCCGTAGGAACAGAAACACGACCATCACCACCAGCGCAATGGCCAGCATCAACTCGAATTCAACATCCGCAACCGACGCCCGGATCGTAGTGGTCCGGTCAGTCAGAACCTGCACCTTCACCGACGCCGGCAGGGACGCCTGTAGTTGCGGCAGCAGCTTCTGGATCCGGTCCACCACGCTGATGATGTTGGCTCCCGGCTGCCGCTGGATGTTTACGATCACCGCCGGCGTCAAATTCATCCACGCCGCCAGTTGATTGTTCTCCGTACTGTCGATCACGTTCGCGACGTCGCTCAATCGAACCGGCGCTCCGTTGTGATACGCGATCACAATCGGCTTGTACTGATCGCTGGAAAATAGCTGATCATTCGCGCCGATCGTGTACGACTGCCGCGCGCCGTCGATCACGCCCTTGGCCTGATCGACGTTTGCCTGTGCCAGCGCCGCCCGCAGATCCTCCAAGCTCAGTCCATAAGAAGCCAACGCTGTTGGATTCGCCTGAATGCGAACCGCCGGTTTTTGACCGCCGCTGATCGAAACCAATCCCACTCCTGGCAACTGCGAAATCTTCTGCGCCAGAGAGGTATCAGCCAGATCCTCCACCTTGGACAACGGCAGAGAATCGGACGTCAGCGCCATCGTGAGAATCGGCGCGTCCGCTGGATTGACCTTGTTATATATGGGAGGATTCGGCAGATCCGCCGGCAGATATGTTCCGGAGGAATTGATAGCAGCCTGTACCTGCTGCTCTTCCACGTCGATATTCTGGTCGAGCCCGAACTGAAGCGTGATGAGCGAACTGCCGAACGAACTCGTTGACGTCATCTGCGTCAGGCCCGGTACCTGCCCGAACTGACGTTCCAGCGGAGACGTCACCGACGACGCCATCACCTCCGGGTCCGCCCCCGGATAAAACGTCACGACTTGTATCGTCGGATAATCGACCTCGGGCAGCGCCGAGACCGGCAGTTGCAGGAACGCAACCCAACCTATCAGCAGCACGCCCAACATGAGCAGCGTTGTTGCAACGGGTCGGAGAATGAATATCCGTGAGGGATTCATGAATCCTTAATCCCCCGGAGCCGCGCTGCTGGAAGTTCCGTCGCCCGAAGCAGGACGCCTCGATGTTCCTCTCGCCGACTCTGGCGTAGGCAATTCTTCGGATGGACGCGCGGGGCGCTGCACCGCTCCGGTCACGGGTGCGGTCGTTCCTCGACTCGGAGCACCGCCGCGCGGTTCGATATGCGCTCCCCGTTGCAGCTTATCCTGTCCGTCCGTCACCACTGTGTCGCCCGGATTGACGCCACTCGTCACAATCGTAGTGTCGCCCTGCGTCAGCGAAATCGTGACCGTTTTGTCCTCCACCGTTTTGTCAGAATTCACCGCGTACACATACGCACCTTGCGGCCCGCGCAAAATCGCAGCCGTCGGAACCACTGTGCTGTTCTTCCGTGTCTCCAGCAGCAGGTCCGCATTCACAAACTGGTTCGGCCACAGCTTGTTGTCTTTGTTGTCGAACACAGCCTTCAGCTTCGCTGTTCCCGTGGAAGGGTCGATCTGGTTGTCGATGGTCAACAGTTTTCCTGTCGCGAGTTTCGTCTGGTCGTCCCGGCTAAACGCACCGACTTCGAGTGTTCCCCGTCGCATCTGTTGCGCGACGTTGGGGAGTACATCCTCAGGAAGGGTGAAGATCACCGCAATCGGCTGCAGCTGCGTCAGAATCAGCATCGGATTCGTATCCGAAGCGTGCTCAATATTTCCTGGGTCTACCTGCCGCAACCCAACCCGCCCGCTGAACGGCGCCGTAATGTGGCTGTACGTGATATTCAGCTTCGCCGAGTCGATTTGCGCCTGGTCGTTGCGCACCGTCCCGTCCAACTGATCCACCAGCGCCTTCTGCGTATCGACCTGCTGCTGCGCGATGCTGCCGGAGGGAATTAGCGACGTGTAGCGATCCAGATTCAGCTTTGCATCCCGCAACTGTGCCTGATCCCGGAACAACTGTGCCTGCAGTTGCTCCACCTGCACTTCGAAGGGCCGCGCGTCGATCTCAATCAGCAAATCTCCCTGGCGAACGTCTTGTCCCTCCCGGAAGTTCACTTTCATAATCTGCCCGTCGACCCGGCTCTTGATGTTGGCCGTATTAAAGGCTGTGACTGCTCCGAGCCCGGAAAGATAAACGGGGACATCCTGCTTCTGCACAGGAGCCACGGCAACCGACACAGCTCGGGGCGGTCCCGCCGCCTGCGCCTTGCCCTGTTTCGGATCCGCTGCTCCGCTGCTGCAGCTCATCGACCACGCGCATACCGCCGCAAGAACAAAAAGCATCGCCAGGCGCGGCCGACTCGCCGCCCGGGCCTTTGTCATATAAGCATCAATAATTTTCACAAGTTAGTCCGTTTGCTGCCGTTCTGCCCCGGACTCGGTAGGAATCCCGGGTATTAGACGTACACATTGTAGGCTCGGTTTGCGGCAACTCGGTGTTTTGTTTCCGCGTAGCGCCGGCTGCGAGCCGGCTGTTGTGCGCGCAACTTGCCCGCGCCCTTGCGGAAGCCAGAAGGCGCTCAAAGCCCTACTAAGTGGTGGGCTTACGCTTGCAAGTTGCTATGGCAGAACCGCCACTATAGGATCAACTGCGCGCCTACGGCGGGTCAATACTCGCGCGCGTGTTTTACATACTTTTACTTGACTTGACTGTCCTTGAATCTCGTAGAGACGTTGCTTGCACGTCTCTGCGTACGTCCAGGACAATCTCGCGACCATATTTGGACCCGCAGCGCCGGCAGACACCGTGTCTTGAACTCCATCAGCGCACGTCAGACACAATGCGCTGAGTGGCGCAGCGCTTTAAGCGCTGCGATCAAGCTGTCCGGGAATCACGGGCTTTAGCCCCAGAGGTGAAGTCCTTTGTCCAAACATTCACAACGCCTTGAGCGCCCCAGAAGCCGGGTGCAACGTTTCATACGCCGCAATCCCCGCCTCGTGCTGCAAGGTCAGCCCAATGTCATCCAGTCCATGCAACAGGCAATGCCGCACGAATTCATCGATCGGGAACTTGGCTCGAAACCCCTGCTCGTCCCCGACTTCGCATTCCTCCAGATCGACCGTGAGCTCATACCCCTCAATCTGCTGCGCCCGTTTCATCACAATCGAAACTTCGTCGTCGCTGAGCCGCACAGTCAGGAATCCGTTCTTCGTCGAGTTATTCGCAAAGATGTCGGCGAACGAGGACGAAATCACTGCCCGGAATCCAAAGTCTGCCAGCGCCCAAACCGCGTGCTCTCGCGACGAGCCACACCCGAAATTCTTGCCCGCAACGAGCACACTCGCGCCTTGATACCGAGGCTCATCCAGCACAAAGTCCGTATTCTTTTTTCCATCGGCCCCAAACCGCCAGTCATAAAAAACAAACTGCCCGAACCCCGTCTTCTCGATCCTTTTCAAAAACTGCTTGGGAATGATCTGGTCCGTATCCACATTGACCCGATCCAGCGGCGCCACGCGACCGCGATGCACTGTAAATGGTTTCATTGATCTGCCTTTTCGGTTGGGTGGCGCAGCGCTTTAAGCGCCGCGACTACGTCGCCCACTAAACGACGGGCTTTTGCCCCCGAAGTGCCCACCCGAGCTCTACTGAAACTTCCAATTCCGAATATCCGTAAAATGCCCCACTATCGCCGCCGCCGCCGCCATCATGGGACTTACCAGATGCGTCCGCCCACCGCGCCCCTGCCGCCCTTCAAAATTCCGGTTGCTGGTCGAGGCGCACCTCTCCCCCGGCTGCAGAATGTCAGGATTCATTCCCAGGCACATCGAACATCCTGACTCCCTCCACTCGAATCCCGCATCCCGGAAAATCCGGTCCAGACCTTCCTGCTCCGCAACCTTTTTAATCGCCTGCGATCCCGGCACCACCATCGCTCGAACCTTTGCGTTCACGTGATGTCCGCGCGCCACCCGCGCCGCCGCCCGCAGATCCTCGATCCGCGAGTTAGTGCACGATCCAATAAACACTCGATCGATCCCGATATCTTCAATCCGCTTTCCCGGCTCAAGCGCCATATACTGCAGCGCCAGTTCCGCTGCTCGCCGTTCTGATTCCGCGAGTCCCTTAATTTCAGGCACCCGCCCAGTGACTGGAGCCACCATGCCCGGATTTGTTCCCCACGTTACAAACGGACAAAGCTGAGCGGCATCAATTTCAACAATCTTGTCGAACTGAGCATCCGCATCGGAAGGCAAACTTCGCCAATACGCAACCGCCTTCTCCCATTCGGCCCCCGACGGTGCGAATCGTTTACCTTTCACATAATTGATGGTCGTCTCATCCGGCGCGACCATCCCCGCCCGCGCCCCCGCCTCGATGCTCATATTGCACAGCGTCATGCGCCCTTCCATCGAGAGGGCCCGCACCGCAGGCCCCGCATATTCGATGACATGCCCGGTCGCGCCGTCAGTCCCGATCTGCCCGATAATTCCCAGCGCCAGATCTTTCGCCGTCACGCCGTCCGCCAGCCGCCCGCGCACATCAATCTTCATCGTCCTCGGCTTTCGCTGCGCCAGGCACTGCGTCGCCAGGACATGCTCCACCTCCGACGTGCCAATCCCAAACGCCAAAGAACCGAACGCCCCATGGGTCGACGTATGACTGTCCCCGCATACAATCGTCGTCCCCGGCTGCGTAATCCCCAGCTCCGGACCGATCACATGCACGATCCCCTGCTCCGGAGAATCCATGTCGAACAGTCGGATGCCGAACTCTTTGCAGTTCGCCTGCAGCGCGGAAATCTGCTTCGCCGCAATCAGATCGGTGATCGGCGTTCCCCGTGGCTCAGTAGGAATGTTGTGATCCACGGTCGCCACCGTGCGCAGAGGCTGACGCACCCTCCGCCCCGCAGTCCGCAGCCCGTCGAACGCCTGAGGAGAAGTCACCTCATGGACCAGGTGTAAGTCGATGTAGAGTATCGGCGACCGCCCCGCGGGCGTCGCCACCAGGTGAGCATCCCAGATTTTTTCGAATAACGTCTGAGCCATAGTAGCGCCGGCTACCAGCCGGCTGTCGCGCGGGCATCCTGCCCGCACGCTTGAAGATTTTAGTATCCCTGTAGTTTTTCACAGCCAAGCAGACATGGGCAAGACGAGACCACGCAGGGACAGCCGCCATCGGTTGTCCAGAGGAGCGAGCCATGCAGGGCTGGACGCCTTCGTCCGTCCCGTGGGCGAAGCCCGCGTCACGGCCATTGTCAGACATGCCATGAGAGTGGTGGAAGGCCGGCGATTTTGTGCCGCCTCAAACGCTCGGCAGCCTCGGGCTTCAGATCCTGAGATAGGCCGCCCCGCTTCCTGAATGAAGAAAACCTGCACCGTGTTGAAAACGAGGCGGAAAGGAACCTATTCTTCGGGATCCGTCGCCGAGAACGCTCCGTTCCCATCCGACGAGGCTCCCCAAACCACGCTGCTCGCCGTAGCCGTCGACGATCCCCAGACCACGCTGAATCCCGAGGTGGCGCTGCTGCCCCAAACCACCGAACTCCCCCACACCACGGAGCTGCCCGATACGTTCGCGCCCCACACCACTGACGATCCCCAGACCACCGAGGATCCCCACACCACCGACGACGACGCAATGGTGCTGTTGCCGTTCGACAGCGAGACAACTCCCGTAGACGGGTTGTAGTGCGCCGACGGAGACAGCGCTGACCCCACGCTCGCAGGCGCTAAGTCCGTGTTGGCCAGCGCCGCGCCCATATCCACGTACCCCGCGCCAACCGTGAACAGATCGTAATAAGAAGTGTAGGTCTGTCCCGTCGTCGGATCGGTTGCGACCGAGGAAGTCGGAAAAGTCTTGTACGCCGTCTTCATCAGGCGCGCCTTTACCTGGTCCGGCGTCAGGTTCGGATTCTGCTGCAGCAGCAACGCCACTCCCCCCGCCACTGCCGGCGTCGCCATGCTCGTCCCACTCAAAATGAAATAGTCCTTCGACGAAGAATTCCCGGCCACATCGTTCGCCGGAAACTCGCCTTCCAGCGTGCTCCCTGCCGAATTGGTGGACACGACAAGGTTCCCCGGAGCCACCACATCCGGCTTCACTACAAAGTCATAAGTCGTCGGCCCCTTCGAGCTGTAGCTGGCGATCAGGTCGTCTGTGCGTGAATACGTCCCCATCGACTTCATCGCGCCTACGGTAAGCACCAGCGGATCATTCCCCGGCGCCGCCACTGTGCCGTATCCGTTGCTGCCGTTCACGCTGACGCGGCCGTAGTTTCCTGCCGCCGCCACTACGACGATCCCGGCATTCCAAGCCGACTCCACCGCCTGGCACAGCGGATCCTGCGCATAGCCCGTGAAAATCCCGCGGCCCAGCGACAAGTTAATCACTCGAATGTTGTATGTACTCTTCAGGGAGATCGCCTGCTGAATCGCCGCAATGACTTCGCTGTCGCTGCCCGCGCCATTGGCATCCAGCACCCGCAGGTCAACCAGGTTGACGTTCGGCGCAACGCCCGCGTACCGCCCATTCGACTTGTTGCCGTTGCCGCCGATGATACCCGCGACATGCGTCCCGTGCCCGTACAGATCCCACACCTGCTTGTTCTTCAAATAGGTTGTCGTACCAGTAAAGTCCTGGTGATATACGACGCGCGTCTTGTTGCCGTTGCCGAGGTCCGCGTGCTTGTCATAAATCCCGCTATCGATGACTGCCACCCCGATGCCTGTTCCGTCATAGCTGGCATTCACCGCGGCGGTCACGTTCATTGCCGCGTCGGTGTAGTCATCCATCCCCTTCAACGGATGGTCTACGCTCACAAATTCCACTTCCGGATCATTTGCCAGCGCCGCCAGAGAGCCGGCCGGCACCGTGAACGACGCGCCCCGTACCAGCCCCAGATGATGCGACATCCGCCCGCCCAGTTCCTGCACGCGCGACAGCGCGGCGGCTTGCGGCGTGTGCTTGTACTGCACTATGACTCTCACCTGCTCGTTCGGACGCCCCGCGAACCGGTCCATTAGCGTGGTCACTTCCGGAGCGAATGTCCTCGGTGCCCTTGTCAGCCGGGCGTTGGCCCCCGTCGCTTGTCCAAACGAAGTGCCGGTGGCCAACAGTAAGAGTGCCAGTGCAACGCGTTTGCCCCAAGCTGCGTTGTGCCGCTGATTGCGACCGCTACCCTTGTTTGCCGCCCGCCACCCAAACATAGTCTGCGCTCCCTTTTGCCCGTGAGGGGTTACCAAGGTGCTCGAATTCACTCTGTGATAAGTGCACGGGAGCGGCCAATCAGTCGCTCCTAAGCTATTGATTTAATGTGGAGTTAAATAAGAAACGCTTAACAGAATGGGCCATTCTGGCCACACAGCCGGGCCCTGGGACAAACCGTCCCGCCCAGCCAGATCAAATCGATCAGCAAGGTAACCAGTCAGCTTGTCAGGAAATCCGCCCCGACCATAGCGAATCCACATGATTCTTGCCACCCGCTCGAGGTCGCGCCACAAGGCGCCTAGCTCGAAGCTTCTTCGAGCGCCATCGTCGCGATCTCGTCGATGCGGACGGCAACGGACGGGGAGAGTTCCATTCCTAACCCTTGCATGGGATCGATCGAGACGGCGAACAGGGTTACGTCGAGCGTGGCGCGGGTGAGGAAGGCGGCGTCGAGAAGATCTTTCAGGCCGATGTCGTGTGCGGTCAGCGTCTTCGGATAATCCGAGGAGAACTTCGGGGTCAGCCGCGTCACCGTTCCCGCGGGCTGTCCGTCGATCGTGGCGTCGATCAGGACGACACGTTTGGCTTGTTGCAGGGGCTCGAGCAGGAGAAAGCTGCCGGTGCCGCCATCTAAGCATTCCACCCCTTCCGGCAGCTTCATTCCGTTGAGCTGCCGGATGACGTGGACGCCGACGCCTTCGTCTGCCATCAGCACATTGCCGATGCCGAGCACCAGGACAGGCGCGGCGTTACCCATTGTGCTTGTCGCTGTCAAACTTCCAGCCGCCGACCATCGACGACGTTGTGCCGCGGCCTTCGATGTAGTCGTGATAGAAGACCAGGTAGACATGGACGAGGGTGAACAGAATGAAGAACCACATGAAGATGTGATGCCACTGGCGTACGGCGAAGTCTCCGCCCATGACGGGAGTGATCCAGGCGAACATGCGCGGCAGCCAGGAGTGGCTCATGCTGGAGTAGAGCGCGAACCCTGTGAGCGACTGGAAAAGGAACGCGAGAAACGACAGGAAGTAGATGCTGCCGGCCAGCGCGTTGTGGCCGATGGTGATGAGGCGCTGTCCGTGGGCTTGCAGTATGTCGAGCTTCAATACTTTAACCATCTCGCCCCACTGCGCCGGCCGGGTGGGGATGAAGTTGGTCCAGCGTGCGAATTCATTGCCCACGAATCCCCAGTAGATGCGCACCAGGAAGTTGAAGAAGAATACGAACGCTGTGACGAAGTGGAGGAAACGCACCGTGCCAAACCAATATTGCTGATAGGCCTCGCTGGAGTAGGTGATGGCGAGGGGCTTGCCAATAAGGTATCCGGTGACGCAGAGCATGACCACGCAGAGCGCGTTGACCCAGTGATAGAGGCGGACGGGGAACTCCCAGACGTAAACGCGTCGGAACCGCGGTGCAGACTGTGCGACGACTGTGTTGGTAGCCATACGCGCCTCCTCAGTAGAACTTCACTTGGTGCAGGTGCTTTCCCTGCGGATCGTAGAGATGTACGGCGCATGCGATGCACGGGTCGAAGGAGTGAATGGTGCGCAGGATCTCGACGGGCTGATCGGGATTCGCCATTTTGGTGCCGATGAGCGAGGCCTCGTAGGCGGAGCGCTGGCCGTTGGCGTCGCGGGGAGAGGCGTTCCACGTGCTTGGGACTACGAGTTGATAGTTGTCGATTTTGCCGTCGTGGATCTTGATCCAGTGGGCAAGCGCGCCGCGGGGGGCCTCGGTCAGACCAACGCCTTCGGCGTTCGCGGGCCACGTGGAGGGATCCCAGCGGTCTCGGGTGAAAGTGCTGGTGTGTCCGCTCTTTACCTGCGCCAGAAGTTCGTCGTAGAACTCTTGCATCCAGTGGACGACGAGACGAGTTTCGAGTCCGCGAGCTGCGGTGCGGCCTAGTGTCGAGAATAGTGCTGCAATCGGGACGTTGAGTTGTTTGAGGGCGTCGGTGACTACGTCTTTGACGTCTGTGCGTCCGGCGGCGAAGCTCACGAGCAGTCGAGCCAGCGGGCCAACTTCCATGGAATGGTCTTTCCAGCGTGGCGTCTTCAGCCAGGAATATTTTCCGTCAACGTTCAGTTGGTCGTAGGGAGGCTTGGGTCCGGTGAAGTTGAACTCGGTCTCGCCGTCGAAGGGATGCAGGCCGGTGTTGTCGCCGGCCGCGTAGCTGTACCAGGAGTGCGTGATGTACTCCTTGATTTCCTGGGCGTCGCGTCCGTTGACGGGATGGACCTCGTTGAGGTTTCGGTCGAGGATAGCGCCGCGCGCGAACTTAAAGTAGTCGGGCTGTCCGTAGCCGCGGGTGGGAAGGTCGCCATAGGCGAGATAGTTCTTGAGGCCGCCGCCGTAGGCTGCCCAGTCTTTGTAGAAGCTGGCGATCGCCATCAGGTCGGGGATGTAGACTTGCTCGACGAAGGCCTTGGCCTGCTTGATCAGGCTGCCGACGTGGTTGAGGCGTTCCATGTTGACGGCGTTGACTTCTTCCGGATTGAGCGAGCACGGAACTCCGCCCACCAGATAGTTCGGGTGCGGGTTCTTGCCGCCGAAGATGGCGTGGATCTTTACGATCTCCTTTTGCCATTCGAGGGCTTCGAGATAGTGCGCGACCGCGAGCAGGTTTACTTCCGGCGGAAGTTTGTAAGCGGGATGTCCCCAGTATCCGTTGGCGAAGATGCCGAGCTGGCCGCTCTCGACGAAGGTCTTGAGGCGGGTTTGCAGGTCGGCGAAGAACTTGGGAGAACTCTTCGGCCAGTTGGAGATCGAGACCGCAATGGTGGCGGTCTTGATGGGATCCGCTTTGAGCGCACTGACCACATCGACCCAGTCGAGCGCGTGCAGGTGATAAAAGTGGACGACGTGGTCCTGCACGTATTGGGTGCAGAACATAAGGTTGCGGATCAATTCCGCGTTTTCAGGAACGCTGATGCTCAACGCGTCTTCGACGGTGCGCACGCTGGCCAGCGCATGCACGGTAGTACAGACGCCGCACGCGCGTTCCGTGAAGGCCCAGGCGTCGCGCGGGTCGCGGCCTTTCAGGATCTTTTCGAATCCGCGGACCATGGTGCCGGAGCTGTAGGCGTCGGTGATGACGCCGTTCTCGACGACGGCTTCGACGCGCAGGTGGCCTTCAATACGGGTGATTGGGTCAACCACGATCCTCGCCATGGTTTACTCCTTTCCCTTCTGGTCTGACTTCGGGGCTGGCTCAGTTTCGAGTTGCAGACGCGTCTTGCGAAGATTCGTGCTGAGGGCGTGCAACGCTATGCCGCCGATCGCTGCGACTCCGACGACAGTACCGACGGTGTCGGCTGTGCTCTCGATCCCGAATCCGGGGAAGGACGCCAGGTGCTGGTAGAACGGACCGTTGTCCCAGAAGCCCTCTTCGCTGCAGCCGATGCAGCCGTGGCCGGATTGAATCGGATAGCTGGTCGCACCGTTCCACTTGGTGACCGAGCAGGCGTTGTACGTCACCGGACCTCGGCAGCCCATTTTGTAGAGGCAATATCCCTTGCGCGCCTTCTCGTCGTCGAAGGA
>Ga0209698_10006926_pt1 | contig 11979 bp, 12 predicted proteins | sample LitLauG_LLR_2012_FD_187203 | JGI IMG/M metagenome (GOLD analysis project Ga0209698, IMG submission 187203) | Freshwater sediment microbial communities from Pennsylvania, USA - Little Laurel Run_MetaG_LLR_2012 (SPAdes) (version 2) | ecosystem: Environmental > Aquatic > Freshwater > Creek >...
TCTTTGATCTCAGCAATGAACCTACTTTTCATCGGGGATATCTTCGCCTCCCCTGGCCGCAGGATTGTCGCCGATCACCTGCAGGACATCGTGGCGGCCAACCGCATCGACCTGGCCATCGCCAATGCGGAAAATGCTGCCGGCGGATTCGGCGTTACCCCCTCGATTGCCGACGAATTGTTCGCGCTGGGGCTCGATGTGTTAACTTCCGGTAATCACATTTGGGATAAGCGGGAGGTGTATGATTACTTCGGACGGCAGCCGCGGCTCCTGCGCCCTGCGAACTACCCCGATGCCCCGGGCCAAGGGGTGATCGTTCTGCGCGCGCGAAACGGCGTGGAGTGCGCGGTGCTGAACCTGCAAGGCCGTACGTATATGCCCGCCACGGATTGCCCTTTTCGCAAAGCCGACCAGATTTTGAGCGAATTGGCGCCCGCGGTCAAAGTGAAGTTCGTGGATTTTCACGCGGAGGTGACCAGCGAGAAGCTCGCCATGGGCTGGTACCTGGACGGCCGGGTCTCGGCGGTAGTCGGCACGCATACCCACGTCGCCACCGCCGATACACGGATTCTTCCGGGCGGCACAGCCTACCAGACCGATTGCGGCATGACGGGACCCTACGACTCGGTGATTGGCGTGGAAACAGCAGTGATCTTACAGCGTTTCCTCACCGGGTTGCCGGTGCGCATGGAGCCGGCGCGCCAGGCCCCCGAGTTGCATGCCGTCATCGTGGACGTGGATGAGGAGACCGGACGGGCCCGTGCCGTCCGCCGCCACGCCATCAACGGAGATTGAAAGGATGGATCCTTCCAGCCCAGTTGCGGATCTCACCGCTTTTTTCATCCAGGAAATCGGCGCCCTGCTGTTCGGCATGGTGTTCCTGTTCCTTTACCGGCAGTCGCGCGTCATTTATTTTGGGTTGTGGGCCGGCGCCTGGGTGCTGCGTTTCATAGCCGCCGCCTTGGGGTACGAGTTGCTTCGATCCGGGTACTGGGGATACCTGGCCCCCTATGCCGTCTTCGAGTTTGCCTTTGCCATCGTGCTGATTGCGGCCGCGCGCGCCGGCTTCTCCTCCAGCATGCGCGATTGGCGAACGGTGTTGCGGCTCATCGCCATCCTGCCCATCTTCGTTGCCTTGGTATATGCATTGGGATGGTATTCCCGCCTGGAGGCCTATCATGCCTCGCATGCGCTGGTGCTCTGTTTCGTTTACTTCTACAATTTCCTGACGTTGCGCAAGAACGCCGGCGTGGGCGCGCGCGTCTTCCGGTTTTCGCTGGCGGTCCTGGCGGCCGCCTTTCTCGAACACGCCATTATCCTGCTGTACTTGTTTAACACCGGCAGCGCCCCGGCCTGGGCCCGCTACCTGCATCACGAGACGTACTACGATTTCGCGCTGCACTGCGTCCTGGCCTTCGCCGCAATGGCCATGTGGAGTGAAAGCCAGATCGATCGGGTTCGCGACCTGACGCGCGAAGTGGATCATCTCCGCCGCGAGACCAAACACAGCCTGGATCTCGACCGGCTCACCGGCCTTTTCAATCAGGCGGCGCTGTCGGCCCGTGTGGATGGCCCGGACCGGTTCGACGGCGTGGTGGCGGTCTGCGATATGGACAATTTCAAAGAAGTGAACGACCGCTACGGGCACCTGATAGGCGATGAGATCCTGCGCAATATCGGGCACCTGCTGCAGGCCTCCATCCGCCTCGAGGACGAAGCGTTCCGCTGGGGCGGTGACGAGTTTGTGATTCTGTTCCACAACCAGCTGACCGGCGTTGCTGCCCGCCGCATGGCGGATATTGAAGCCCGGCTGCGGGAGTTTCGCGTGCGCGGTTTCGGCGTACTACCCATCTCGTTCAGTTGGGGCACGGCGGACGCGCACGGCCGGGCTCTCCGCGAAGCCCTCGATGAAGCCGATCAGGCTATGTACACTTTGAAGCGCTCGCGCGCCGCCGGCCAACGCGCGACTTTACCCCAGTAACCGGCACGCTGCGGGTCTAAAGCCCCGGTAAACGCCCCTGGCCGATTCCGGGGCTTCGCGTTCATCCCTTTGATACACTGGATCTTGCCTCCCAAAAATCCGAATAAGCTGCGGGTTTGCGCCGTCAGCTACCTCAATACAACCCCGCTTGTCTGGGGCTTGCTTCATGGCCCCCAGCGCGGGGTTTTCGACCTGGATTTTCAGATTCCGGCGGTATGCGCCGATCACGTGGCCTCGGGCGCCGCGGACATCGGTATCATTCCCGCATTCGAACTCACGCGCCACCGTCTGGAGACCGTCCCCGGTGTGGGAATCGCGTGCCACGGCCCAGTGCGCAGCATTCTTCTGGTTTCGTCTCGCCCGGCCCCGGAGATTCGACGGCTGGCAGTGGATTCGAGTTCCCGTACTTCGGTTGAGTTGGCCCGCATCCTGCTCGCGCGGCGCTGGAACAACACACCGGAGTTCACGCCGCACACTCCGGACCTGGACGCCATGCTGCGCATCGCCGACGCCGCCTTGGTAATCGGCGATCCGGCGCTCCGCATCGAGCCTGCGCTTCTCCCTTATCATGTCTATGACTTGGGCGCCGAGTGGGTCGAAATGACCGGCCTGCCGATGGTGTTCGCTGTGTGGGCGGGACCGAGCGACGCGATCACCCCGCAGGTGGTGGACACCTTCCAACAATCCTGCCGCTATGGACGCCACCGCATCGAAGAGATTGTGGCCGCCGAGGCGCCTCGCCGCGAGTTCTCGCCGGAGTTGGTGCGGAAGTATCTGACCGGGCACATCGTGCACGAGCTGGGGGCCAGGGATTATGAAGGGATGGATTTGTTCCTGAGCTACGCGCGGCGCGCCGTCCGCCCGGTTTGACCCTGCCGTTGCCGTCTCCTATACTGGAAAGATAGCCATGTATTATTTGTTGTTGCTTGTGCATGTAATCGTTTGCGTGTTCCTGATTATTGTGGTGTTGCTGCAAAGCGGGAAGGCGGCGGATCTGGCGGGCGCGTTTGGCGGCATGGGTTCGCAGACCGCGTTCGGGCCCAGGGGATCGGCGACCCTGCTTTCCAAGGCGACCACCATCTCGGCCATACTGTTCATGGTGACGTCGCTCTCCCTCTCGATCATGGCCACGCGCAACGCCGGTCTCGGATCGACGGTCTTGGACAGCGGGACGAAATCGGCGCCGGCCAAGAGCGCCCCTTCGAAGACGACCGTCCCGATTCCGGGACAGCCCGCGCAGTCGGCCCCGGCGGCGCCCATAAAAAGCGTTCCGGTGCAACCGCAGTCGGTGCCCGTTAGTCCGGGCAACACGATCAATGTTCCGATCCCGGCGGCTCCACCGCCGGCGCCGGCTAAGAAGTAACCCGCAGTGCGGAGGTGGCGGAATTGGCAGACGCACTAGCTTGAGGTGATTCTGCCGCAGGTCTTTTGAGTCAAAGGTTTGCTGACTTCCCTCATTCCGGGAAGCTAGCGCGTGGTGTGCGGATGTGGCGGAATTGGCAGACGCACTGCCTTGAGGTGGCAGCGGGAGCAATCCCGTGGAGGTTCAAGTCCTCTCATCCGCACCATAGCCCCGGAAAGATTCAAGTCGTAGAGATCCGTGCCGATGCTCCGACCTAGGACCGATTACTTCTTGATTGGCCGACCATCCGCTCGGCTCCATGCGTGTCATCCATCCTTTGGAGTTTTCGGTCAACATAACCCCTCATCACTGGCCTTTTGGAACCATATCGCGCCGATCGCCAAAAAACACTGAACAGACGGCTGCAAAAAGAATATATAGACATGAACCCAAGTCGCCGTCTTGCGCTCAGCTCTGCCGTCCTGATCGCCCTATTGTCTCCGATCCTGTTGCCTGCTCAAGGCTTAGTCGGTGAGATCCGGCTCGAAGTCAAGGACCCTTCCGAGGCGGCCGTGCAGGCTTCGGGCAGACTTGAAGGGCTGACCAACTCTTTTCGCAAGAACTTCGACACCGACTCCGCTGGGAAGTACGCGCTCCCGAATCTGGCCCCCGGCAATTACCGGTTGACCGTCCGCAAGCCGGGATTTGCGACGCAAGTGGTGACGTTGGAAGTTGGTTCGGGCCTCGTATCGCGCACCATCACTCTGGCGCTGGCGGCCGTCGCTTCGAGCATCGAAGTTGTGGCGGCCACTCCGCTTGCGGGCACGGATTTGCCAATCAGCGATATACCGCGGGCTGTGCAGACGGCATCTGCAGCCGATATTCAGCAGACCGGGGCTCTCGATTTAGCGGACCTGATGAACAAGCACCTCGGCGCGGTACACATTAACGAGAACCAGGGCAATCCATTTCAGCCGGACCTAAATTATCGCGGCTACACGGCCTCTCCATTGCTTGGGACTCCGGAAGGAATTTCCGTCTACATGGACGGGGTACGACAAAACCAGCCGCTAGGCGACGTCGTGACCTGGGATCTGATCCCGAAAATCGCGATTTCGGAGATGGCGCTGATGCCAGGGTCCGATCCGCTATACGGCTTAAATACGCTGGGCGGTGCGGTGGCGCTTCAGACTAAAGACGGTTTGAGCGCGCCCGGAACGATGCTGGAGATCAACGGGGGAAGCTTCGGCCGGCGCGCGGGCGCTCTTGAGCACGGAGGCTCGACCAAGGGCGGTTTCAATTACTACGTGGCGGGGAACCTCTTCAAGGAGGATGGCTGGCGGAAGTTCTCGCCATCGGAGGTGCGCCAGATCTTCGGGAAGGTCGGCCAGCGGTTCCGCAAAACATACGCGAGCTTGAGTTTTGGTTATGCCGATAACTATCTGGTCGGAATGGGCACGCAGGATGGGCGATGGCTCGCGAGGGATTATTCGAGCATTTACACGATCACCGACATCAACTGGAACCGCTCGCCTTTCCTCACGCTCAACGTGAACCACGAGGTCAATAGCAACTTCCAGCTTTCCGGCAATGCGTACTTCCGCTACATTCGCACCGACACCACCAACCCCAATCTGAATTCGAATTCCTTAAGCGAATCGTTGTATAACCTGACTGCCGGCGATATTGCCGCGCTAAAGGCCGCAGGGTATGTGGGCTTCCCGACAACGGGAAACGCCACCACGGAGCCGTTTCCGTTTTGGCGCTGCATTGCACAGGCTCTTCAGTTTGCTGAGCCCGGGGAGAAGTGCGACGCCAACATCGTCCGTGAATACGATCACCAGCACAACTACGGTGTTTCGGGACAGGCCTCTTGGCGGTTTGGCCACCATCGCATTTCAGCGGGTGCGGCGTGGGATGGGAACGGCGTGACGTTTCAGCAGACGACGCAGTTCGGGTACCTGAACGCGGATCGCATCAGCATTACGACGATCCCGTTTTACGCGGATGGCTCTCCTAATTCAAATAATGTTCCGCTCGACAAACGCGTTAATCTGCATGGCACGGTCAACACTCCGGGCATCTTTGCGACGGACACGTTCACGATCAACAAGTGGACCTTTACAGTCTCTGGCCGATACAACCACGAGCACCTCCAAAACTATGACCGGATTCCGGGATTTATTCTGGGTGCCCAAGGCAGCGACGGAGGCCGGGGATCGCTGAATGGGGACTATGTTTTCCAGCGGTTTAACCCGTCGGCGGGGTTGACGTACAACCCGGGCCGGTTGGCAACGCTGTATTTCAATTACTCCGAGGCGAACCGGGCCCCGACGACGATGGAGTTGGGCTGCGCCGATCCTAACTTTCCGTGCAGTCTGCCCAACGCCCTCGTGGGGGACCCCCCACTCAAGCAGGTGGTCACGCGCACCTTCGAAGCAGGAGTGCGGGGCAGCGGCGAAAACGGTTTACGCTGGAGCGCGGACTATTTCTTCTCGCAGAATTCTGACGATCTGTTGTTCGTTTCCTCCGACCAGACTGGCCTCGGCTATTTTCTGAATTTCGGAAAGACACGGCGGGATGGCGTGGAACTGAGCTTCAACAAGAGGATCTCGAAATTCAACCTGGGGGCGAATTACACGTTCCAGAACGTGACGTATCAAAGCCCGCAGTCGATCGACGGCGTGGCCAACAGCTCCAACGACGGCGGACTCGGCATCGACGGCAATATCGCCCTCAAGCCTGGAGATTTTATTCCCCAGATGCCCCGTAACATCGGCAAAGCTTTTCTGGAGTTCGCGCCGGCGCCGAAGATTTTCGCGGCTTTGAATTTCGTAGCGGTAGGCCGATCCTATGCGCGTGGCAATGAAAACAACCTGGATCAGCCCGACGGCGTGTACTATCTCGGTGAGGGCTTTTCGCCTGGGTATGGAATCCTGAACCTCGGGGGGCATTATCAGGTCCAGCGCCACTTCGAGCTGTTCGCGCAGATCAACAATCTGTTGAATCATCACTATTACACGGCGGCGCAGCTCGGAACCACGCCCTTCGACAACAACTACAATTTCTTCGCCCGGCCGTTTCCGCCAACGCCGGACGGCGCCTATCCGCTCCGGACGTCCACGTTCTTCGCGCCGGGCGCGCCCATCGGAGCATCCGGCGGGATTCGAGTCAGGTTTTGAGTGTATAGTCGATAATAATGCCCATGGCCGATCAGTCACCGGACTCAGCGTTGAGGCTCCCGCTGCCTGGAGCCATCGAGGGAACGCGTCAGTCCCCTCCGTCGCCCTTGGTGGAAGAGGTCGTCGACCTGTTCGATCAGTTGCGCGATCGATTGCTCCGATACGTGATCAGCTTCGGTTTGCCGGCTCAAGACGGAGAGGATGTTGTCCAAGAAGTATTCTTTGCACTGTTCCGGCATTTGCAGCAGGGGCGCTCCCGCAGAAACCTTCGCGCCTGGGTGTTCCGGGTTGCCCACAACCAGGCCCTGAAGCGACGCAGCCAAGAACAGCCTGGGGCTCAACAACGGGTAGGCGAAGAAGTACTCTTGGCGGATCTGATGCCGGATACGAGTCCGAACCCGGAAGACCAGGTGGCCAGCAACCAAAGGCGGCAGCGCGTTTTGGCTGTCGTGAGTGCGCTGCCAGAACGAGATCGGCGATGCCTGATTCTCAGGGTAGAAGGTCTTCGTTACCGGGAAATCGCCGAGGTCCTCGACATTTCGTTGGGGGGTGTGTCTCTTTCGCTGGAGCGGTCCTTGACACGTTTGGCGCGCGCGGCTCAATGGTGACGTATGTGGTTTCGAGATACTCATCCAACTGATCAGGATCTGATTCTCGCGGCGGATGGCGAATTGCCGGCTCGCCGCGTGGAACGGCTCCGGAGACACCTTGCTGACTGCTGGGAGTGTCGAGTGCGAGCACAAGAGCTTGAAGGAGCGATCGGTGAATTCGTACACCTTCATCGGCGCAATCTCGATCCGCTTCTACCACCTGCTGCGGGCAGTCGCGCACTACTCAAGGCCCAACTCCATGAACTGGCTTCTCATCTTTCCCAATGGAAGCCACCGCTCTGGGGGCGCCGATTCCTTCCGATTGCAGTGGGCTGCTTAATCCTAGTGGTTGCAAGTCTCATGGTGCCGTATCGACGGACGTCGAGACGCGAGCCAACGATGTACGCGGGTTTTGTACCGATGACATTTCCAGCGACTGAGTTGACTCCCGGCGTGGCCCAAGTCAAAACGAGAGACCAAGTATGCAGATCGAACTACGGGAAGAACCGTGACGTTCCGCCGGCGCTACGGCGCAAAGTTTTCGAACTATATGGAATGCCCAGAGCCGATCCACAGGCATACGAGGTGGACTACTTAATTACACCTGCGCTCGGCGGTGCTGACGACATTGGCAACCTGTGGCCTCAGTCCTACTCCGCCACCATGTGGAACGCTCGCGTCAAGGACGCGCTTGAGGATCGCCTTCACGAATTAGTCTGTCGTGGAGATGTGGACCTCCCGACAGCGCAGCGAGAGATTTCCACAGATTGGATCGCCGCGTATAAAAAGTATTTCCACACGGATAAGCCAGTCAACTGAAATCCGTCACCCTCAACAAGAGTGGCCCGAGCCTTTGGAGCCGCGCGCACAAGCCACCTGGCGTGTAACCAAAACTGTAACCACGCCGCTTGGAAGCCTTCACGTATCGCGATGGGGTCCGCTTTGCCAAACTTCGCGAAATCCTCCTGCAACGGCTCCGTTGCGGGCAGCGAGCGGAGGTGCTCAGTTTGGGCGGCGGTAAAGCGAACCACAGCCTCAGAAACAAACGCAGACGAATCGCCGGCTCTTCGTCGGGTGACCCGAGCTACCTACCAGCGCGCACCCACAAGTCGCTGCCGCGTTGCTATCCTGCTGGGTTGGTGGAGCAGACGAAGCTGCTGCTGAGTTTGTTATGAGGCTGTTTCCGTAGCGGGAACCCGGCACGAAGGTTTCTTGCCTAATCGGATCAATCCAAACACGCCTCGGGCGTACTCCGAAATGATTGGCGAATGCGTCAGGCACGCATAAAATGTCCGCCGATTCATGCCCATGCCAAGACAGACCGACCTAAATTCCGAAACGCCTATGGTCCCCCCGTGTTCAGACAATATGGGAACCACGCTGCTTTCGGCTTGTGTTAGGACCTCGACCGGGTTGATCCCCGGCGTTGCTTCGATGGTGTCCGACAACCAAAACCAGCCGGCCGATTGCTCTAGCCAATGGAAGTCCCCCAGACAGGGTAGTGCGCTTGCGACGAGCTTCCTGTCGCACCTATAGGACTCAACCTTGCGCACCTCGGCCACAACCTTGGAAAGGGTTGCCATTCCCCACCGAGAGATTAGCCGCCGCGCAATATGAATGATCCTAGCGACTGACGGGATATCCCGCGGATGTACTAACCGCATCCCGTTTACTTCTGTGGCGACCTACGTGTCACCATCGTCCCGACAGGATATCGTCGAGGGAAAGCTCCAGGGTTTTGCTCTCCTCTGCGATGGGTATCGAGAGCCGGAGACTTAGCCGCAATCGGTAAATCAGCGAAAACTCGCCAAATTCATTGGTAGCCCCTTCGGCGATGGTTTTCGTTGAGGTTCTGATGTAAACAGGTAGAGACGCCATGGGCTCATCGGACCTCGTCCGGTCGGCGATCTTTCCCACCAGCACGACGTTCGGAGAATCCGTCGGAAGTTCGAAGTGCAAGTCTAGCGTGTAGTCGCCCGCTTCGTACATCAAGTGAACGTGGGAAGGCGAAGCGGACGGTGTCCATTCCGGCTGCGAATCTTCCAGGCTGCTGTACACCAGGCGCGCCACGAACTTGGGCAGGTTGAACCAGGATGGCACTTTGGCTACTCGGTGCTCGGCCGGAAAGACGCGAAGCGCGGCCCGAACCAAGTCCTCGGGAACGGTCACCTGAGAGGAAGCCGCCACCACCTGCTGGAGGAACTGTACTACGGCAGAACAATCGCGGCAGCCTTCGTTCAAATGGCGCTGCATTTTCTCGCTCTCGGCTGGCGCAACCACTCCCCGCACGAAGTCGACCCAGTGGGTGATGTCGAACTCACACATGCTTTCGGGTTCCGACATGATGCGCACCACCTGGAAGCAGCCTGTTTTCGGCCCTTACTTGCCGAACCGGCCACTCGCCACGGACAAGGGGCACCAGAGGAGCGCGCTCCCACCGAGCGCCTTGCCCGGTTTGAACCTATAACCATTATAGTAGTTTAAGGTCTTAAATAGGTGAATATTGCAGACTGGTGGAATGAGACGGCTCGCAATGTTGCTCGTTGCGCTGAAGTGGCTTCATGGCTGCGCGAGTGGGGACCACGGCCGCACTCAGCCCGCAGGGAAAGGTGGTCAAGTATGGGTACACCCTTATTTGCATCGGTCTGCGAGTTTTCTCTCGCGATATTTACCGTGGCAGTTCGAGCATGCCGTTGTCATCACAGCGGCGGCATCGAGAATCTTGTCCTGATCCTTGGCTTGAGCCGCCGCGTACGCCGTCATTCCCGCCTCCCGAAGCTCTTGAACGAACTTGGCCCAATCCGCATTCTTCAACGGAACATCCACACCATTTGCGCACTTGCGCCCAGGGAGCGTGAGGAGGTCCGCAACTTCAGCGATCGCCAAAGCACTGTTCTCGACGGCTTCCCATTTTCCATACGAGCTCGCCAGGAGGTCGGTCGCCATGTTTGGATCTTTCGCCCGTGGCACGTCGGCCGGATTCTGGTCCTGCGCCGCGAAAACCACATTCGAAGCGGGATATAAGGTCCCCTTCATCAGTTGGGCAAGGGTTGCCGGCACCCGTGGTGCATTCGCTGCCACCGCCGCTCCCCGCGCCGGTGACTGGGCCGGGGCACGATCAATAAGAGTAGTGGATATGGCGCTCCCGACGAGTAGTGCCAATGCTGCTCTGCTCATTCGAATGTTCTCCCTCTTCCTAAGGCTTCAGAAGGTCAAGTGAGGTCCGGTGGCTCGGGTCGGGGCGACGCGGCGTTGTCGGGTTTGTGCACCGGACGGCTCGGCGTACCGCGTGGGCGGGCTTCCCGTTGGCAAGTGTCTACTCGTTGGGGTTGTTACCGGCGGAAATCTGGATCACGCGCCCGTCCGGCATGGTCACCGACTTGAGAAACCCCAGCGGACTACCGTCCTTCGCGGGGAGAAACTTCACGGTAATGTTGTCCCCGGTGTGGAGGGCATTCGGTCCGGTTTTACCGATCCCCCTCTGGGCGAGGGCCGTGGCGGAGCCAAGCGTCATCACCCACTCGGTTGTCGAGCCATCCGCATTCTTTACCGCGATGGCCAGGGACCCGTGGGGATTGGAAAACTTGATACTTGCGACCGTCCCCGACATCTCCTTGTCGCCTTTCATGTCGTACACGCCCGCGAGAGAATGATGCGCCTGCAACGACCCAGTGGCCATGAACCAGCCCAACAAGGCCACGCAACCTAGCGTCCGTTTATTCATCGGCATACCTCCTGAAAATTGTGACTAAGTATAACACCGCGAGCGCCCAAGCTCAAATTCAGTGCGGGGCTCCTGGTCCGACGTAGGCCAGCAAGCGGCCGGCGGTAATTGCGCCAAACCAGCAGGCCAGCGAAGACCAGGCCAGCATTTTTGCGTTGCCTGACAGCGGGACCTGATCGAGTTGTGGATTCTCGAAGATTTGCCGGCGCATTCGTATGAGAACGAATAATCCTGCAAACACCAGCGCCATCTTGATGTAGAAATCCAGAGTCGTCAGCTTGATGGTGGCGTCGGCCAGCAGCATCAGGGTTCCGGTCACTGCGTTTAAGCCGAACGCTACCCACAACAGTGGGAACATCCGCGCGAAGGGTTTAATCGGCACAGCCGGCCAGAAGCCCAGCACCATCAGGCTGATCATGGTGCTGCCTCCGGCCACAATGGCCATCCCCAGGGTGTGGAGGAAGAGAATCATCGGGAATGCCCAAACGGTGGGGGCATCGCGCACCCACTGGCTGAGTTCCATTTGTTCGAGGAAATGAAAAAACTCGTGCATGCGTTATTCCTTGCGCTCCTCGCGCGCTGTACTTCGATCCACCACATAGGCGGCGATCCCGACCACGGCCGTTACGCCGAACACCACGAGCACGACGGTCAGAGCCAACGGCATGGTTTCCCTCCTCTACTAACGAACAGCCACGGCTAGAATGAGTTGCCTAAGAACGGTAACATGCTTCCGCAATACATCACACCGACCCACAGGACCATGGCCGACGCAGCGGCGATTTTGGCCGTAAGCGGTGCGTCTTCCTTAGGTCCCAGCGCCCACGGTTCCTCTAGAAGAGTAAAGTACAATGCGTTCACCCCGGCTAGCATCACCAGGGCCACTTTCCAGTAGAAGGCCTGATTGTGAATGTACTGGCCGGGCATTCCCACGAAGAACAACATACCTGTGATGACGTTCACGCCGAATCCAACCGCGGCCCAAGGCAGCAGACGGTGCAGGGAAGCGAAGGACACGCCCTTCACCAGTCCCAGAACCCGCAGATCCACCAGAAACACCAACCCTACCAAAAGGGTCAGGCCAATGAAATGCAGGGTTTCGCAAGTAGGCCACATCCACCGGGTTTCGGTAACGAACGCGCCCACCTTACGCGCCAGAG
>Ga0209698_10006927_pt1 | contig 11979 bp, 11 predicted proteins | sample LitLauG_LLR_2012_FD_187203 | JGI IMG/M metagenome (GOLD analysis project Ga0209698, IMG submission 187203) | Freshwater sediment microbial communities from Pennsylvania, USA - Little Laurel Run_MetaG_LLR_2012 (SPAdes) (version 2) | ecosystem: Environmental > Aquatic > Freshwater > Creek >...
CCGCTACGACGCCCGCCCCCGGCGCACGCCACCTCGAACCGCCTAGGAGTCCACTTGTCCGTCCCCGCAGAACCGATCACCGTCGACGACGGCACCGACGACGTGGACCGCATCCTGGTGGTGACCGCCCACCCGGACGACGTCGACTTCGGCGCCGCCGGGTCGGTGGCGACGTGGACCGCCCGCGGCATCGAGGTCTCGTACTGCATCGCCACCGACGGCGACGCCGGTGGCTCCGACCACAGCATCACCCGGGCCGAGATGGCTGCCATCCGGCGCGAGGAGCAGCTGACGGCGGCTCGTGCGGTCGGGGTGACCGACGTCACGTTCCTCGGGTTCCCGGACGGTCGCGTCACCCCCAGCCTCGAGCTGCGGGCCGCGATCTCGCGGGTCATCCGCCGGGTCCGTCCCGACCGGGTGGTGGCGCAGTCGCCCGAGCGGAACTGGACGAGGATCTACGCCAGTCACCCCGACCACCTTGCGACCGGAGAGGCTGCAGCCTGCGCCGTCTACCCCGACGCCCGCAACCCTTTCGCCTTCCCCGAGCTCCTCGAGGAGGGCCTCGAGGCCCATACCGTGCCCGAGCTCTGGGTCATGGCAACCGAGCGGGTGAACCGCGTGGTCGACGCCACCGACGTCTACGCCCAGAAGCTCGCCGCGCTGAAGTCCCATGTGAGTCAGGTGGGGGAGGGGGACCACCTCGACGAGCTGCTGCAGGGGTGGATGGGCGGCACGGCACTGGCCGCGGGGCTCCCCGAAGGGCGCCTGGCGGAGGCGTTCCACGTGGTGAACACGGCCTAGTGGATCCTTCCACGCCGGATCCGCCGGGACGGCCCTGGGCGATCCTCCAGCACGTCGCCCACGAGGGCCCGGGTTCGATCGCCCGCGTGCTGGCGGATGCCGCCGTCCCCTTCGTCGTGACCCGCCTCGACCTGGGCGAGGTACTGCCGTCCATCGACGACGTGGGCGGCCTGGTGGTGATGGGCGGCCCGATGGGCGTCCACGACAACGACGCCTACCCCTGGCTCGCCGGCGAGCGGGCGCTCATCCGGGCGGCGGTGGACGCCGGACGCCCGGTGCTGGGCGTCTGCCTGGGTGCGCAGCAGCTCGCCGCGGCCATGGGCGCCGCCGTCACGACGGGCCCGGTCGACGAGGTCGGACCCGGCCAGGTCGAGCTCACGGCCGACGGCCGTCGGGACCCGGTGCTCGGCCCGGAGTACAACGGGCTGTCGGGGACCTCGGTGCCGTGCGTCCACTGGCACCGGGACACCTTCGCCCTCCCCGGCGGATCGGTGCACCTCGCGGCCACCCGAGCCTTCCCTCATCAGGCGTTCCGGATGGGGACACGCGCCTACGGGCTCCAGTTCCACGTCGAGGTCGACACCGACGTGGCCGAGGCGTGGCGCCCCCTGCTGCCCAGGAACGTCGCACTCGACGACACCGCCGTGGCCAGGGTCGAGGACGTCGGACGGCGCGTGCTGCGGCGGTTCGTCGAGGTCGCACTGGCCCCGCTGGACGACGGGGAAGACGGTGCCGACATCGACGGCCCCGGAATCGTGGCCGGAGCGGTGGCGCGCTCGTGACGGCTGCCCCGGCCGGAACCGCCGACCTGGACCGGGAGGACGAGGAGACGGACGGCCCGGTCAAACCCAAGATGCGGGGCGTCCTCCACGAAGTCGCCTTCTTCGTGTCGCTGGTAGCGGGGGCCTGGCTGGTGTGGGATGCGCCCACGACGTCATCGAAGCTGATCTGCCTGGTCTACGCCTGCTCCATCTCCTTGCTCTTCGGGGTGAGCGCCCTGTTCCACCGGCACACGTGGGGCCCGGTCGGCCGACGGAGGATGCGCCGCGCCGATCACTCGACGATCTTCATCGCCATCGCCGGGTCGTACACCGCGGTGGCCGGGATCGCACTCACCGGCTGGGCCCGTACCGCCGTGCTGCTCATCGTGTGGATCGGAGCGATCGCCGGGATCACATTGCGCCAGGTCTGGCTCGACGCGCCGAAGTGGGTCATCGCGCTCCCCTACGTCGTGGTCGGTTGGGCCGCCGTGGTCGTGCTCCCGCAGCTCTACCGGGCGCTCGGGCCGACCGGGTTCGCTCTGCTTCTCGTCGGGGGAGTGGCCTACTCGGCCGGTGCCGTGGTCTACGCACTCAAGAAGCCGAACCCGGTACCGGGCGTCTTCGGCTACCACGAGGTCTTCCACGCCTGCACCATCGTCGGCGCCGTGCTGCACTTCGTCTGCGTGGCCGGGTTCGTCCTTCCGCTGGCCTCCTGAACGTCCCGACCGGCACCTGGACGCGCCGGGTCGGGCCGGTGCCTAACGTCAGGACATGCTGCTCACCGTGTACGGCGTCCTCGCGCTCACCTTCATGATGTCGATGTACGCGCTCGAGCGCCGCGGCGACGGCTTCGTCCTGGCCTTCGCCGTCGGCTGTGGGCTGTCGTCCGTCTACGGCTTCGCCTCTGGGGCCTGGCCCTTCGGGGTGGTGGAGGGGATCTGGACGGTCATCGCCCTGCGCCGGTGGTGGGTGCAGGCGCACGGCGCCGCTCCTGCGTGAGTCCGCCGGGTCGGGGGATGCCGGGCGATTGGTCGCCCCCGGGCATCCGTGGGACCCTTGACCACATGGCACCGCACACGCAGCTCGTGGTCTGTGAAGGTGACGAAACGGGACAGGAGCTGCTCGAGGAGGCCCTCCGGGTGCTCGACCCGTCGGTCATCGGGATCCCCGTCGACCTCCTCCGCTTCGATCTCTCGCTCGGGAACCGGCGGCGGACGCAGAACGCGGTGGTGTCCGAGGCGGCCGCCGCCATGGTCGAGGTGGGACTCGGACTGAAGGCCGCCACGGTGACCCCTCCCCGGACCGGTGACGTCGGGTCCCCGAACCGGATCCTGCGCGAGGGGGTCGGCGGCTCCGTCATCGTCCGGACCGGCCGACGGATCCCCGGCGTGGTGCCCCCTGCGCCCGTCGTCCACCCGATCGTCGTGGTCCGCATGGCCGTCGGCGACGCCTACGGGGCCGACGAGGGCCGGACAGGCACGGTCGGGGGCCTCGACGAGCAGGCGTGGCGGACCGAGCGGATCGACCGGTCCGTATGCCGGTCGGTGGCCGAGTACTCGTTCCGGGCGGCGGCGCACCTCGACGCCTGCGTGTTCGGAGGACCCAAATGGACGGTGTCGACCGTCTACGAGGGGATGCTGAAGGAGGAGATGGACGCGGCGGCCGCCCGGCATCCCGATGTCCCCTACCGGCCCATGCTGATCGACGCTGCCTATGCGGGCCTCCTGACCGAAGCCGACGACCAGTCCCTGGTCATCCCGGCGCTGAACCGCGACGGGGACTGCCTGTCCGATCTGGTGCTGGCCATGTTCGGCTCCATCGCCGGGGCGGAGTCGGTCCTGTTGGCGCTCGACGACGACCTGACTCCCACGGTGGCGATGGCGGAGGCGCCCCATGGGACGGCTCCCTCGCTCGAAGGGAAGAACGTCGCCAACCCGATGGCCATGCTCCTGGCGTGCGCAGCGGCCCTCGACCATGCACCCGACTCGGGCGACGGTTCGGTGCGGGCCGCCGCACTGGCCATCCGCGGGGCGACCCTGGGCGCGGCGGCCGACGGCGTGCGCACCTTCGACCTCGGGGGCGGGGCCTCCACCAGCGAGGTCGTCGACGAGGTGATCCGCCGGATACGGGAGTCACAGGGAGGCTGACGGGACGCAGGACGGGGTCATTTACCGTGGGGGGTCGCGCGGTCGCACCGGACCGGTGGGACCGGGTCGATGAGCGGATCCCGTCCCTAGGATGACGGAGCCGGCGTACCCGGCCCACCTGGAGGTGCACGTGAACGACTACCCGCAGCCGATCGTCCCGGTGAACCACGTGGAGCCGGTGCCCCGACGGGTGCGGGCCGTGCTCGACGGACGGGTGGTGATCGACACCACCGCGGCCCGCTACGTGTGGGAGTGGCCCTACTACCCGCAGTACTACCTCCCGATCGACGACGTCACCCCTGACGTACTGGTCGACGAGGGACACGAGGAACACCTGAGGCGGGGCACGGCGATGCGACTCGGCCTGCGGGCGGCCGGAGGGGTGCGGCCCGGGGTCGCCCACCACTACGTGTCCTCCGACATCGAGGGGATCACCGGCACGGTCCGCGTCGACTGGGCCGCCATGGACGCGTGGTTCGAGGAGGACGAGGAGGTGTTCGTCCACCCGAGGAACCCCTACACCCGGGTCGACGCCCTCCGGTCGGGCCGTGAGGTCGTGGTGGAGCTGGAGGGTCGGATGCTCGCCCGCTCGTCCCGGCCGGTCCTCGTGTTCGAGACCGGACTGCCCACCCGCTACTACCTGGACCGCCTCGACGTCGACTTTGCGCACCTGGTGCCCTCCGACACCGTGACCGCCTGTCCGTACAAGGGGACGACCAGCGCCTACTGGTCGGTCGACGTCGGCGGCCGACTCGAGCCGGACCTGGCCTGGGCCTACGACTTCCCGACCCGCCAGCTGCTTCCGATCGCCGGGCTGGTCGCCTTCTACAACGAGAAGGTCGACATCACCGTCGACGGCGTCCGGCTCGACCGACCTGTCACAAAGTTCTCGTAGGCGACACGGGACCAGCGGGGCGCACTCCTCTCCGGCCCCCTTGCGGTCCGTACGGGGTGCTGCGTGCTGCTCCGACCGGAGCAGACTCCGGCGGCCCCGATTGCGCCTGGTCGGAAAGGGGGGCATCGCCCGGCCCATCCGTGCGGAGTTCGCCCCGCCGGATGGGGAGGAGATCTGCGACCATCCGCGCCCCGGTCGCCATGGTCGAGGTGAGGATGCCGATCGCCTCGTCGCTGTCCCCGGACTCGATCTTCCACTTGGCGGCGGCGAGGTGCTGGAGGATCGAGTCGCTGATCTCGAGCGCCTCCGCCTGCCGTCTGGCCCGGTCGGCCAGTGCGCGGCGCTCCACGAGCGCGGCCATCGCACGTCGCTGTCCCACCTCGATCTGGTCGGTGGCCTGCCCGAGGAGCACACCGAGCAGGAAGAGGCCTGCCACCCGTGTGATCCATCCCGTGACGTCGATGTCCCCCACACCGTCGAAGACCTCCACGACGGCGAACAGCAGGAACCCGGTGGTCGCGCCGACGAGGCCCCCGCGGAGTCCGAACGACATTGCGAGGAGCGCGATCGGGAGGGCGTACAGGATGTCGACGGCCTGTCCGGTGCCGTTGACGACGACGTGCATGCCCGTCACGGCGGCGAACAGGACGGCCGCCGTCACCGTTGCCGCGCGCCGGTGGGACCGGTACCACGGGAACGGGTCCCCCCCGAGCGGTTCGAGTGACGCCATCGGCACCTCCTCCGAGGAGCCTGGCAGACCGGCGACGGCGGTGAGTAGGGGAGAAGGACCCTAGGTGCGGTCCACGTGCGGACCGGTGCATTCGTGTGCCGACCGACCGACAGGCCGACCGACAGGCCGACCGACAGGCCGATCGCCGGGCGCTCCCCGGGGGCCAGCCTGTCGGGCGTTGCTACCATCACCGTCCATGACCGGGCCCGCAGTGATCTTCGACCTCGACGACACCCTGATCGTCGAGGAGTCGTTCGCCAGGGCGTCCCTGCGTGAGGCGCTGGCCGTGCTGCCGGGCGTCGTCCCCGAGGTGCATGCGGCCGAGGCACTCGAGTCGATCCGGTCGGTGTGGCGTCAGGGTCCCGACTTCGCCGTATGCGTGGAGCTGGGCTTCGCCTCCTGGGAGGGCCTGTGGTCGGACTTCGGGGGCAACCACGACGTCCTCGCCGGCCTCGAGGCTTGGGCTCCCACCTATCGCAAGCAGGCATGGGCTGCCGTGGGAGTCGCCCTGGGGGTCGACGACCCGGCACTGGCCGACCAGGCCGCGGACCGTTTCGAGGCGGCGCAGCGTGCCGGTCACCCACCCATCGGTGGCATGCGGACGGTGCTCGATGCCGTGAGCGCCCGCTATCCGGTCGGACTGCTGACCAACGGACCCTCGGACATCCAGCGGCTCAAGCTCGACCAGGCCGGACTGACCGGTGCCTTCGGCGCCGTCGTGATCTCCGGTGAGGTCGGCGTCGGCAAGCCGTCGCCGGACGTGTTCCACCTGGTCCTCGATCAGCTGGGAGCCGACCCGGACGACTCGGTGATGGTCGGTGACAGCTGGGAACGGGACGTGATCGGTGCTCTGGGCGCCGGGATGCGGGCGGTATGGATATCCGACGGGCGGTCACCGCCGGACACCGACCCACGGGTCAGGGTCATCCACTCGGTCCGGGACCTCGACGGGCTGCTCGACTGACCTGCCAGCCGGGCTGTCCGGCCGGGCTGTCCGGCCGGTCGAGCTGTCAGCCGGCCATCTGGCGCAGCATGTAGGGCAGGATCCCGCCGTGCCGGTAGTACTGGGCCTCCATCGGCGTGTCGATCCGGAGCCGCACCTCGAACTCGGACACACGGTCGTCGATGGTCGCGGTGACCCGCACGGTCTTCGGACTGACTCCTTCATTGAGCGACTCCAGGCCGGTCACCGAGAACACCTCGTGGCCGGAGAGCCCCAGGGTCTCCGCACTCTCGCCGTCCGCGTACTGCAGGGGCAGGACACCCATGCCGATCAGATTCGAACGATGGATCCGCTCGAACGACTCGGCCAGAACGGCACGGACGCCGAGCAGTGACGTGCCCTTGGCCGCCCAGTCGCGCGACGAGCCCGACCCGTACTCCTTGCCGGCGAGCACCATCAGCGGGACACCTTCGGCGGCGTAGCGCTCCGAGGCCTCGAAGATGGAGGTCTGCTGGCCGTCGGGGAGGTGCAGGGTGACGCCGCCCTCGGTCCCGGGGGCCAGCTGGTTGCGGAGTCGGATGTTGGCGAAGGTGCCCCTGACCATGACTTCGTGGTTGCCCCGTCGCGTGCCATACGAATTGAAGTCCACCCGGGCGACGCCGCGGTCGGTCAGGTAGCGCCCGGCAGGCGTGGCCGGGTTGATGTTCCCGGCCGGGGAGATGTGGTCGGTGGTCACGCTGTCGCCGAGCTTGGCCAGCACCCGTGCACCGACCACGTCGGTCACCGGCGCCGGGGTCATCGTCAGGCCTTCCGTGAACGTCGGACGGAGCACGTAGGTGGACGACGGGTCCCACGAGAAGGTGTCACCGGTGGCCGTCTCGACCGCCTGCCAGCGCTCGTCGCCCTCGAACACCGAGTCGTAGCGGGCCCGGAACATGTCCGACGTCAGTGACGTCCGGATGCACTCGGTCACCTCGTCGGGACTCGGCCACAGATCGGCGAGGTAGACCGGCTCGCCGTCGGAGCCCACGCCGAGCGGGTCCGAGGTCAGGTCCACGTCCATGCTTCCGGCCAGTGCGTAGGCGACGACGAGCGGAGGTGAGGCCAGGTAGTTCATGCGCACGTCAGGATGGATGCGGCCCTCGAAGTTCCGGTTGCCCGACAGCACGGACGTCACCGAGAGGTCGCCCTCCTGCACGGCCTCGGACACGCCGGCGAGCAGCGGACCCGAATTGCCGATGCAGGTGGTGCACCCGTAGCCGACGAGGTCGAAGCCGACGGCGGCCAGCGGCTCGGTGAGGCCGGCCTTGTCGAGGTAGTCCATGACCACCCGCGAGCCGGGTGCGAGGGTCGTCTTGACCCACGGCTTCGACGTCAGGCCCCGGGCCACGGCGTTGCGTGCCACCAGACCGGCCGCCACCATGACCTGCGGATTCGAGGTGTTGGTGCACGAGGTGATGGCGGCGACGACGACGTGGCCGTCCTGGATGTCCGCTGACGTGCCACCGGCGAGCGTGGCCGTGTGGCGCTTGGGAGTTCCGCCCAGTGCGGTGGCGAACGAGCCGGCGGCCTCGTCCAGGCGGACGAGGTCCTGGGGACGAGCCGGCCCGGCGATGCTCGGAACCACACTGGCCAGGTCGAGCTCGATGATCTCGGAGAAGACCGGTTCGGGGTCGGACGGGTCGTGGAACATCCCCTGGGTGCGGGCGTAGGCCTCGACGAGGTCGACGTGGGACGCATCGCGCCCCGAGAACCGCAGGTAGTCGAGCGTCACCGCGTCGATGGGGAACATGGCGCACGTGGCCCCGTACTCGGGCGACATGTTGCCGATGGTCGCCCGGTTGGCCAGCGGGACGGACGCGACTCCGGGGCCGAAGAATTCGACGAACTTGCCGACGACCCCGTGCTTGCGCAGCACATTGGTGATGGTGAGCACGAGGTCGGTGGCTGTGGTGCCGACCGGCTGCTCACCCGTCAGACGGAAGCCGACGACGGGCGGGAGGAGCAGGGAGAGCGGCTGGCCCAGCATGGCCGCCTCGGCCTCGATACCGCCGACGCCCCAACCGAGGACGCCGAGACCGTTGACCATGGTGGTGTGGGAGTCGGTGCCCACCAGTGTGTCGCAGTAGGCCCGGCCGTCGTCGGTGGCGAAGACCACCCTCGAGAGGTACTCCAGGTTGACCTGGTGGCAGATGCCCATTCCGGGCGGCACCACTCGGAAGCCGTCGAACGCCTGCTGGGCCCATCGCAGGAGCTGGTAGCGCTCGATGTTGCGCTGGTACTCGATGTCCACGTTCTCGTCGTACGACGACGCCGTGCCCGAGGCCTCGGCGATGACGGAGTGGTCGACCACCAGCTCGACCGGTACCAGGGGATTGACCTTGGCCGGGTTCCCTCCGAGCTCGGCCAGTGCGGCACGCATGGCGGCCAGGTCGACCACTCCGGGCACCCCGGTCAGGTCCTGCATGAGGACCCGTTCGGGGGTCAGGGCGATTTCCGCCGCGTCGGTGCCGCCCAGGCCGTGGCGGCCCGGGTCGACGCCCCAGCCGGCGACCGCCTCGATGTCGTCGGCCGTCACCGCTACCCCGTCCTCGTGGCGGAGGAGGTTCTCGAGGATGACCTTGATCGAGTACGGCAGCCGTGCCACGTCGAAGCGGTCGGCCAGGGCCGTGATGCGGAAGATCTCGTAGCTGGCGTCGCCGACCTGGAGGCTGCCACGGGCGCCGAAGGAGTCGGGGGAGGTGGGGGAGAGTGCCATTCCCCTATTCTGCCCCGTCCGGCGCGGCGGGAATTCCTGGTGGCGTCAGGTGCGGGTCCGGTACTTGCGGATGGCCAGGGGGACGAAGACGATCAGCAGGGCGACCGTCCAGGCCAACGACTGCCAGACCCAGAACGAGGTGCTCTTGCCGGTGCCTGTCGAGGCCGCACCGACCATCAGGGACCGGCAGGCGCTCACCGTGACGCTGAACGGCTGGTACGTGGCGAACCCCTGGAGCCAGCTGGGCATGGAGCTGAGGGGCACGAACGCCGCCGAGATGAAGGTGAGGGGGAAGATGAGCGGGAACGACATGACCTGGGCGGTCTCGCTGTTGGGGGCACTCAGGCCCACGATGGCGAATCCCCACGAGAGGGCGTACGCGAAGAACAGGATCAGGAGGACGCCGGCGAGGTAGGAGGCCACGCCGGTGGTGGGCCGGAAGCCGACGAGCAGTCCGACGACGGTCATGACGACGATCACGAAGATGTTGCGGAGCAGGTCCGCCGTCGTCCGCCCGAGGAGGACGGCGCCCCGTGACATGGGCAGGGCCCGGAACCGCTCGATGATGCCCTTCTGGAGGTCCTCGGCCAGGCCGATGCTGGTGCTGACCGAACCGAAGGCCACCGTCTGCACGAAGATGCCGGGCATCAGGTAGTTGACGTAGCTGGTGGCGTCGGTGTGGATCGCCCCGCCGAAGACGTAGCGGAACAGCAGCACGAACATGATGGGCTGGACCGTCGAGAAGAAGAGCGCCTCGGGGATCCGGGTGACGGCCAGGATGTTGCGCCTCGTCAGTGTGGCGGTGTCCGAGGCCAGCCAGCGGAGGTTGTTGGCGACGCCGGTCGAGTGCGGTGCGCCCGAGACGTTCGGTGCGGCGACGGCGGTGCTCATGCCAGTTCTCCCGTGGCGACGGGGAGCGCGTCCTCGAGCTTCTCCATGCGTAGCTTCTTGCGCCGTTGTCGGGGAGTGAGGTCAGCGTCCTCGTCCTCTGCCTGCTGTGCCTCGGACCGGTGCCCGGTCAGCGAGAGGAACACGTCGTCCAGGCTGGGCTCGCGCAGATTGAAGGTCTGCGGGGCGATGCCCGCGGCGTCGAGCGCTCGGAGGGCGACCATGGCGGCCTGGGGCCCGTTGTCGACGGTGACCTCGACCTGGGTCCCCGAGACCAGCGCGGTGTGGGGTCCGAGCGCGTCGAGGATCTCCCCGGTACGCGGACCGTCGTCGACCGACGGCAGCCCGACCTCGAGCACCGTGGCACCGAGGTCGGCCTTCATCGACTCGGGCGTTCCCTCGGCGATGACCCTGCCGTGGTCGATGACCGCGAGCTGGCTGGCGAGACGGTCGGCCTCTTCCAGGTACTGAGTGGTGAGGAGCACGGTCGTGCCACCTCCGACCAGGCGCTCGATGACCTCCCACAGATCGTTTCGGCTCTGCGGGTCGAGGCCGGTGGTGGGTTCGTCGAGGAACAGGACCGTCGGCCGGGCGACCAGGGCAGCGGCCAGGTCGAGTCGACGTCGCATGCCACCGGAGTAGGTCTTGAGCGGCCGGTCGCCGGCGTCGGTCAGGTTGAACTGCTCGAGGAGCTCCACGGCGCGCCCGACGACGAACGAGCGGGGGAGGTGGTTCAGTTTGCCCACCATCTGCAGGTTCTCGCGACCCGTCAGGTTCTCGTCGACGGCCGCATACTGTCCGGCGAGCCCGATCAGTGACCGCACGAGTGCCGCCTTCTTGTGCACGTCGTTTCCGAGGACCCTGGCTGTTCCGCCGTCGGCCCGGAGGATCGTGGTCAGGACGCGGACCGCAGTGGTCTTCCCGGAGCCGTTCGGCCCGAGCAGGCCGAAGACGGTGCCCTCGGGGACGGAGAAGCTGACACCGTCGAGGGCGCGCACGACGCGTTTGCCCTTGAACGTCTTCTGCAGGTGGTCGACTTCGATGGCGAGTGTCATGTGGCGGGTCCCGTCCGGGTGAACTGCTCGGGGAGGTGGTCCGACCAGAGTTCTGGAGTCGGGATCATCTGAGGTCGGCGCCCGTGAGCTCCGTCGACCGGTCTGGCCCCATCCATCCTAGGGTGCGCAATCTGCCGTCCGACGCACCCCGTCCGTGCGGTCACCCGGGCCGGAGCGAGCCGCCCCGGGCCTGACTAGCCTCGCCTCATGGACACCGGCGATCTGGCACCCGACTTCGAGCTCATGGACGAGGACGGGGTGCCGAGGCGCCTGAGTCAGTTGGCGGCGGACGGACCGGTGGTCCTGTTCTTCTACCCGGCGGCGATGACCCCGGGCTGCACGGTCGAGAGCTGCCATTTCCGGGACATGAAGGCCGAATTCGAGGCGGCCGGAGCCCAACGGGTCGGCATCAGCGCCGACGACGTGGCCAAGCAGAAGAGATTCTCCGACAAGCACGAGTTCGACTACCCCCTCCTGTCCGACCCTGACGGTGCCGTGGCCACACAGTTCGGCGTCCGGCGCAAGATCACCGTGCTGACCCCGACGAAGCGGGCGACCTTCGTAATCGGCTCGGACCTCCGGGTGCTCGGGGTGATCAAGAGTGAGGTCCGCATGAACCTCCATGCCGACAAGGCACTCGAGATCCTGAAGGCCGCCGCCCCCTCCTGACCGATCGGCCTGCGGGCGAGCGGTGTCCCCGACTCGGGCCGCGGCCGATGCGAAGCTGTGGGGATGGAGCCGATCGAGCCACAGGAGTGGCGGTGAGTCCGCTGCCCGGGTCGAATCGGATGGAGCAGCTCGTCGAGTCCATCGCCCAGCGGGTCGTCGGGCTCGTGATCGAGGCCATCGACGTCAACGCGTTGGTGGCGAAGGTCGACATGGACGCCCTCCTGGCCAACGTCGACGTGGACGCGATCGTGTCCAAGGTCGACGTCGACGGACTGATCGACCGGGTCGACGTCGAGAAGATCATCGAGCGGGTCGACGTCGAGAAGATCATC
>Ga0209698_10006929_pt1 | contig 11975 bp, 16 predicted proteins | sample LitLauG_LLR_2012_FD_187203 | JGI IMG/M metagenome (GOLD analysis project Ga0209698, IMG submission 187203) | Freshwater sediment microbial communities from Pennsylvania, USA - Little Laurel Run_MetaG_LLR_2012 (SPAdes) (version 2) | ecosystem: Environmental > Aquatic > Freshwater > Creek >...
CCATTGGAACAGACCGCCGCCAGCCTGCTTTAAGGAGAAATCAACGGCTTGAGCACTGTACTCGGTGCAGTATCGTTTAGCACTCATTTGGCACTCACCGGCACTCGCCAGTAGTCAGGCGTTATCGGGCTTGAAACTCCCTCCTACAACCGGACCAGAGTGGTTCTTGGGCTAGATGTTCGAAGGCACCTTTGTGGTCACGTGTCAAGAACTTTGGTGCAGCACCTGGTGCTGCACCCAGTCTCCACCAAGGTTCTCTGGAGCTCCTGTCAGCAGGCCGCGAAACGCGCCGGTCTTGAGCACAAGCGCATCTATCCTCATACCTGCGCCACTGCTCTGCTACTCATCTGCTCAAAGCCGGTGCCGACCTGCGCACCATCCAGATGCTGCTGGGCCAGCGCGACCTTGAAGAAACGACGATCTACCTGCATCTCTCCCGGCGGCATCTCAGCGCCACCAGCAGTCCGCTGGATACACTCACGATCCGAGAAGAAGAAGAGCCGACACAGAGCGCATGAACCGGCCTCCTCTGGAGGTGGCCGACATCGTTCGCTGTGCAGGACTTCTCAAGCGCTTGGCATGGGCGCCGACATCGCGTGAAATCATAATCGGGGTTTTGCGGAAACGACGAGTAGGGTCAGGGGGGCAAGTCCGGCGTGAGGAATCACGCAATGGAGTGCGCGGGGTCACTGCAGTACCGTCGGGAATAACGACATACTACCCCCGCTGGAATAGTATCTTACCCGCGAACCGCGATGGCCTAAATCAGAACAGGCGGGGCGGAAGGGTTCTAGGCCGGCACTTCCATGAATGATGGACCCGGCACGCAGATTGATCGCGTGCCGGCCTTGTCATGTTCGCATCAGGTTCTGGAGTCTGACCTTGAATCGTTACTCCATTCGACGACTTGGTGTTTACGCTCTCGAGACGCAGGGATCGGGTTCATCCGAATTGACTTGTTTTCTACTCCGCTTCATCCTTTCCACCTGCTTCACAACGTGAACGGGAAGCGGCTGACGTTAGCACTTCCGATGAACTGAAAAAGTGTGGGCGTCAAATCGGCAGCGGTTCTAATCCGATAGCAGGGCAAATTGGCACGAAAGCCACATGGAACATCCTCCTGCTGGGCCATTTCACCCGTTCCAATGTGGGAGAAGCCCCGCTTTGAGCCGTTTCTGCGGGTGATGCAGATCACAATACTCTGCGTCCTTCACGGCAACCTATTGTTCTTAAATCACTTGGGGAGCACCGGAGAACATTAGAAGTCCCTCATTTGCGGCGGTTCTCGTGCTTCAGCCTAGCTGGAGAGTTGGGTGATAACACCTTACCGCTTTTCGAGCCAGGCTCAGAACCAGATCCCCGGCCTTCTGAGGCGTCAACCTTCCTGGCTCCCCGGACTGACTCTGCGCATCGCCCTAGGAATGAGCTTAGCCGCGCTATGTTTGCCGCCTGCTTTCAGCAGCATTCACCCCGTTCCGCTCGATCCTAAGGCCGACAGCGCCAAGTGCCTTGAGTGTCACGAAGACCAGAGCAAAGGCAAGTTTGTCCACTCTGCCATCCCTACCGGCTGTCTGAGCTGCCACGAGATTCGCACCGACCGCGATATTACTCACGTAAAGCTGATCGCCGCCACACCGGTCAAGCTCTGCCTGACGTGCCACACCGACAAGAATGCTGCCCAGATAAAGGGACAGATCCATCCACCTGCGGTCCGCGACTGTCTTGACTGCCACAATGCACACGCCTCGGACAATAAGAATCAACTGTTGAAGCCTACCTCCGGCGGAAAAGAGCAGAATCTCTGCTTGCAATGTCACGCAATGGGGTTGGCCACCACGGAGAATGGGAGTCGGCACGCCGCCCTCGACATGGGGTGCGACACCTGCCACGTTACGCACAAGACGGGCGCAAGCTCGGACCGCGAATTCAAGTTCCACCTCACGAAGGCCTCGCCAGCATTGTGCCTGGATTGCCATGACGCCGCCGATGCGGCATTGGTAAAGGCACACAAGGATCAGCCATTCGCGAAGGCCGACTGTGTTGCTTGCCACGATCCGCACGAGTCTGCCCGTCCCAAACTGATGCAGAAGTTCGTGCACGTGCCGTTCGGAGAAGGGCAATGCGAGTTGTGCCATCGGCCTGCGAGCGACGGCAAAGTTGTCCTAACGGCTTCCAGCGCCAAAGAATTGTGCCTGACGTGCCATGCGGATAAAGGGAAACAGATCGAGAGTGCCGCGGTTCAGCATCCCGGGGCGGCGAGCGACTGCACGGACTGTCACAGCCCGCATGCCGGCAAAACACCCGGCTTTCCCAAACCTGATGCCGTGAGCGTCTGCCTGGGCTGCCACGCTGACCTGGCGGAAGCCGGGAAGAAGCATGTGCTGCATCAGCCTGCGTATGGCCAAGGTTGCGCGACTTGCCACGAGCCGCACGGAGGCAGCAACGATCACTTGCTACGCGCCAAGGGAAGCGATCTGTGTCTGGAGTGCCATGGGCCTGATGCCGTCCCGCAGAAGCTGGAAAAAGAACATCTGCTCACAATCTTCAATGGAAAAGTGAGGCTGCCCGAGGAGTATTACCAGAAGAACACCGTCGTCCTTCTGCCGGTGAAATACGGGCTGGGTCATCCGGTGATGGGGCATCCCGTGCAAGACGTACTCGACCCGACGAATATCGCCAAGGTGAAGATTCGCATCAACTGCATGACTTGTCATCAGCCGCACTCGTCCGCTGTGGGCGGCTTGCTGATAAAGGATCAGGCCGACAACACGGCCTTCTGCGACACCTGCCACAAAAACAGGACGAACATGCGGGATACGGTAATGCCGTAAAGCTTCGAGTGGAGGAGCAACGAAGATGTTTCAAGCGCGCAAGAAACGGAATGACGTCAAGCTGGTTGTGGTAATTCTGGTGGCCATCACACTGGTGTGCCCGGGTTCAGTGTGGGCAAAAAAGAAGAAAGATGATGCGCCCAAACCTTCGGTGCTTGACCAGTTGGATTATTCCAAGATCGTCTGGCCGCAGCCGCCTGCGATCGCACGCGTGAAATTCGCGACTTACTACACCGGAGAAAAGCTCGACGTAGGATCGGGCAAAAAGCGAGAGAGCTGGATGGATCGGGTGGCAGGTGAACAGTTAGCCACCGAAAAGACCAAGCCTCGCTTCAGTTTGTTGGAGCCGTACGGCATGGCAGTGGACTCCAAGGGCCAACTCTACGTGGCCGACACCAAGGTCGGCGCAATTTTCATTTTCAATACCGAAACGAAGACTGTTGATTTCATCAAGAACGGCAGCGACGCCCATTTCGGCCGCATCCTCGGCCTGGCTATAGACGATAACGACAACCTGTTTGTCTCCGACGGACAGTTGCACCACGTTCTGGTGTTCAACCCGAAGCACGAGAGGCGGGCGGTTATCGACGAAGCACTGGTTCGTCCCGGGGGCCTCGCGATCGACGCCGAAAACCGTTTTCTCTACGTTAGCGACGTGGAGCTGGACCAGGTGTTGGTCTACGACGTGGACAGCCACAAACTGCTGCGCCGCATAGGAACCACCGGTCATAAGCACGAACTCACCTCGCCAGGCGACTTCGCCATGCCCGGCGGCATGGCCGTCGACAGCAAAGGAAATCTCTATGTGGCTGACACGATGAATAACCGGGTGGAGGTCTTTGACGCCGAAGGCACGTTCGTTGAGACCTACGGAAAGAACGGAGACGGTCCCAAAGACTTTGCGCGGCCCAAGGGAGTTGCCATCGACTGCGACGGGCACATCTGGGTCACTGATGGAGCGCTGAATCGAGTGCAGGTGTTCGATCGCAAATGGAGACTCCTGACTTATATGGCAGGAACGGGAACTCTGCCCGGACAGTTCTCGGGCCTGCTCACGGTGACCATCGACAAGATGAATCGAGTGTTTACCTCGGAGATGTATCCGGGAAGAGTCCAGCAATTCCGCTACATCACCGATGCCGAGGCGGCGCAGGAAAAGGCGCGCCAGCAGGCGGAAACGGACAAGAAGTCAATTCGTGCGCCAGCGGCGAAACCTGCCGATGCGCCGACGCAAGATGCTCCGGTACAGAAAGAAAGTGCGCAACCGAAGGCGTAAGGTTCCGCAGGGAAGTAACCGCAAAAGAGTTTGGCTCACCCAGGTGAGCCAAAACTAGGGTTGGGCATGGCCGGCCGGCTTGCCCTCCTCTGGATCAGAGAGGTAGCGATGGATGTGTTGCAACACAATTCAAAATGAGGCCGTAAATTTTATGAAAAAAGTGTTATTTCTCACTCTCATCGTTCTGTGCGCCACCGGCTTAGCACTGGCGCAAAACTACGTTCCGACACAAGACGTCCTCGGCGCCCATCAAAACGGCGGCCGGGGCTGCGCGGGATGCCACACTCCGCACAGCGGCGCTCGTGGAAGCGGTCATAATACGACCGATCCAACCACGGGCAACGATGCACTGTGGGGCCAGGACGTGTCTGTCCTTTATGGCAAGACGATTTGTTCGGGCAACGAAGGCGGCTGTTCCACCTTCTCGTCCGCTACATCGTGGAGTTCTCCGGAAGGATCGGGCCTCCTGATGTGCTTGAGTTGCCATGACGGCCAGTACACCCCAACCAACATGATGACAAACCAGTCGTACGAGCAGAAGCTTGGGCTTCTGCCCAAGACGTACGGCTCCAACCCGATTCCGACCCTGCTCGGCAACGACGGATCGACGATCGGTAACTACATCAACGACCATCCGGTCGGCGCAGGCACTCCCATTGACCCGAACGACTGGAAGGGCACTGGCGTGACCTTCACGATCGTTCCCTCCAAACGGACCCCGGGGCAGTTCAATCTTCAAGTGACGGTTGCCCCAGGCTCACCTTATGACAACTTCCTGGCGGTGTATACCGACGCGGCGATGATTAACTACAAGACCGACGGGACCAATATCTTCCCCGTATGCACCACTTGCCACAACCAGCACTCCATGAGCGTGTACAACGCGGGCGGGCGAGGAGCTCCTGTTATGGGTGGAGCCGGAACGTACCAGACGTTCTTCTTCGTGAACAGTCCGTATAACCCCGGAGCCAACACGATTGCTACAAAAGGCGGCCTTTCGACGGGCCGAGCGGCTTCGACCACGCAGTTCTGTCGCCAGTGCCACTTTGGCGATTCGAACGAATCGTACGGCGCGGCCAGAGGCTCAATCCCGACCGCTTTCTAGTCGGATTGCTTAGCGGGGGAGGGAAAATTTCTCTCCCCTGGTTTTCCAACAGTGGCAAGAGAGGTTGTCATGAAGAAAAAGGTTTCCACCGCCGCCGTGTTGTTGATCGGGCTTTTGGCCGCATCCGCGCAGGTCGCATCTCACGCTCCCACGCTAAGTGCGAACCGGCAGCCAACTCCCGCGAGCACAAGTCCTGCCGACCAGGCGACGGGCAGGATCGTCGCCCGGGTCAACGGCATTGGGCTAACCGACCGGCAACTACTGCGTGAAATGTTCGTAATCTTTCCCTACGCCCGCCAGCACAATGGCTTCCCCAAGTCTGAGGAGGCCGAGATCCGCAAAGGCGCGCTGGACATGATCATCTTCGAAGAACTGGTATACCAGCATGCGAGGCGCAGTAAGATAACGGTACCACAAGCCACGCTGGACAAAGCGGCGAGCGATCTGCGCAATGGTTTTCCCAGCCCGGAAAAATATCAGGAATTCCTGCAAACGGAATGTAAAGGCTCCCGGGAGTTGCTTCTGAAGAAGATCGAGCGCTCGATTCTGATCGAACAGGTTCTGAAAGCCGAGGTAAAAGATAAAGCGACTGTCTCGTCAGCACAAACGAAGGCTTACTACGATCAGAACCAGGCCAGTTTCGAATATCCGGAGACTTTCAAAATCCAGACAATTTCGATCATCCCTCCCACGAATGCGAGTGGGGAAACGTTGGCGAAGACGCGGGTGCGGGCCGAGGAAGTACTTCGCCAAGCCAAGGCCACCAAAACCTTCGACGATTTTGGCCTGCTGGCTGAAAAGTTGTCGGAAGACGACTACCGCGTCAGCATGGGGGAGCGCAAGCCGACAGGACGCGACCAGTTGCCACCGCCCGTGCTGCAAGCCGCACTCGGACTGCAGCCCGGCGAAGTGAGCAACCTGATTCAGCTGGATCAGGCCTACACCATCATCCGGCTGGTGTCTCACACTGAGGCCGGCAAGAAGGCGTTTGCCGAAGTGAAAGATTCCCTGCGAACTGATCTGCAGAAGAAGAAGGTTGATCAACTGCGCGCCGATCTCGACAAGAGACTGCGCAAGACGGCAAAAGTGGAACTCCTCGAGGGGCCAGGCATCGGCTAGGTGAGAGGTATGCAAGGAAAATGGATTTGCGTCTTGACGGGACTGGCGCTCTGGGGATTGCCTTGCGCCGCGCAGCTCACCATCGGCGATGAGGTGCAACTCCGCGGAAATGGAACGGTCGCCGGAGGATACGCCGGGCAATTCAGCGACGCCAGCGCTTCGAGCCACAGTATAAACTTCGGCGTCAACGGCAACGTGTCGGGCTTTTATCACAGTCCCAATTTTGTTTCATTCAACGTGATGCCGTACTACAACCAGTCGCAGAGCAACACCGTTTTTCAGTCGCTCAACGATAACAGCGGAGTGAGCGCCACCGCCAACATCTTCAGCCGCAGCAGTTTTCCCGGCACCGTTTCGTTTACCAAGGGGTACAACGCTGCGGGCACGTTGGGAGTTTCGGACCTGCCCAACTTCACCACGCACGGCAGCACCGAGGGTTTTGGTGTCAGTTGGAGCGCTTTGCTTCCAAAATTGCCTACGCTGACGGCGACCTTCACAAAAGGCAGTGGTGATTCGACGTTATACGGAACAAGCAACCTGAGTACCGCAAGCAATCAAACGTTCGGCCTGCGCTCGTCCTATGAGATTGCGCACTTCAACCTGAATGCAGACTACACTCACACCAATACCCACTCACAAACTCCGGACTTGCTTGGTACCCAGCAGGAAATCGGGTTGAAAACCAGCGACGACGTGTACGGGGCCGGCGTGTCTCATCCGCTCTTTATGCATGGTGCGTTGTCCGCCAGCTTCAACCGAATCGGATACAACGATCAATACGAGGGTGGAAACCATGCCAACACGGTTGATACTCAGATCGCGAGCACCGTATTCCACCCGACGCAAAAGTTATTTTTGTCGGTGAACGAGAGCTATACCGACAATCTGGCGGGAACCGTGACGCAGGCGATCATCCAGGCGGGGGCCGTGCCTCCCGAGTTTGCCGCGTCGAATTCACATTCCTTGAGCCTCAGTGGCCAAGCCAGTTACGCCATCTTGAACAGCCTCGGAGTGTCCGCTCAGGTTACGCATATCGATCAGACATTCGACGGGCAGAACACGGCTGCGACGCTGTTCAATGGAACCCTGTATGGCGATTACGGGAAGAAACTTTTCGGCTTGTTCAACTGGTCCGTCTCTGTTCTGGATACCGCGAACGAAACCGGCAACAGCTCTCTCGGCTTGCTGGCAAACATAGGTTTCTCGCGCAAGATAAGAGGTTGGGATGTATCTGGAAATTTCAACTATGCCAAGAATGTTGAGACCCTGCTGTTGTTGTACACGAACTCGTACTATCGCTACGGCGGCGGCGTGAATCGGCGTTTCAGCCGCAATGTTCGCTGGAGCGCGATGGCGAGTGCGTCACAGAACGAGCAAGAAGGCTCCCACAGCCGTAGCCAGAACTACGTCAGCACTCTATCGGTGCGATGGCTCGCCGTGACCGGCAACTATTCGAGATCGAGCGGACTTTCCCTTCTCACCGCCAATGGACTTCAGCCCGTTCCCGTGGGCCCGGGGCTGCTGCCTCCCAGCCAGACGGTGCTGTATGGCGGAAGTTCGTACGGCGGTTCGATCGCTGTGAACCCTACTCGCCGGCTGGTTGTAACCGGCGTCTACGTGAGCGCTCATAGCGATACGACGCAGACGGTGGTGAATTCCACGAACCGTAATCAGTTGTTCGGAACCTTGGTCCAGTACCAAATGAGAAAAATCGGATTTAGGGGTGGGTACAACCGGATCGATCAGAACATCAGCGCGACCGGTCTGGCGCCGAGAGCCGCTTCATCCTACTACTTTGGAGTGTATCGTTGGTTCAACTTCAACTAACCATGCGGCGCGGGGCAAGGTGGTACTGGCTGTTATGGTGGGCTTCTCTTGCGGTCTGGACGCAGAGCGCCGTGGCACAGGTGACGGCGGATGTGCTGGGCATGCATGATTTGTCCGCCGGCAGCAGATCGCCGATTACTGCGCCCGGACAGCTGAGTTGCGTGTTTTGCCACGCTCCCCACAGCGGCGTCAGCGGCACAAATCCGCTATGGAATCAGACGCTTTCGAAGCAGAGCTATACTCCCTACACCAGTTCCACATATCACGAGCAAGGCAATACGCAGCCTCCATTGGGGCGTTCCACCAGTCTTTGTCTTAGTTGCCATGACGGCACGGTCGCGGTGGGGCAGACCGCAGTGTATGGGCCCATTCCCATGACCGGGTCGATGAGCAGCGGAGATGTCTTCGGGAACAATCTAAGCGCATCGCATCCCGTCAGCCTGGTTACGCCTCTGAAGGATTCGCCTGATTTGGCTGCGTCTGTGGCAGCGCAAGGTAAAACGGCCGACCCGCTGCAAAAAGTTACTCTGCCGAACGGGACTGTCGAATGTAACAGCTGTCACAACCCGCATGTGCAGGTAATCGACAAAGTCGCACAGATGTTCCTGGTTCGTGACAGCTCGAACGCCCAGATGTGCCTCGCCTGTCATGATCCAAACCGCGTGGTCACCGGACAAGTGAACGCGATCACCGGATGGACGGGGAGCATCCATTCCACAGCGCCGAACAAACCGACCGGCGTGGCGCATGTGGGAAGCTACGGAACGGTTTCACAGAATGCCTGCACGTCCTGTCACATGTCCCATAACGCGCAGGGGCCGGCGCGCATGCTCCGCAGCGCCAACCCGCCAGTTCCGCCCACGGTGGACGCGGCCACGCAGGATTGCATGACATGCCACAATGGCGGGTCGAATCTCTCTCCGGCCGCGCCGAACATATTCGCCGAGTTTGCCAAGACGGGACATCCGTTTCCCGCCGGTACGAACACGCACGACGACGCCGAACCGGCGGTGCTCAACAATAACCGGCACTCAACCTGTGTCGATTGCCACAATGCTCATTCGGTGAATCAGGTCACTTCGTTTCCCGATGCTCCTCTAATTCGCCGCTCGCAGGGATTCGTCGCCGGAGTTGGTGCATTGGACGGTGTAACGACCGTCGATCCGGCGGTCAACCAATATGAGAACTGCCTGCGTTGTCATGGAACCAGCGCAGGTAAAGTCGAAAGCGCGACGTTCGGGTACTTGCCGACATGGGCAAACTCCGGGGGTGATCCGCTCAACGTACTCTCGCAGTTCGGAACAGGCGCGATCTCGAGCCACCCGGTGATGCGCGACTTCAGCAGTCCGTTCGCGCAGCCCAGCATTCTCCCGTACCTGAAGAATCTTGATGGCACTACTGACGGGCGCTTGATGGGTACCCGCATCCTGTGCACGGATTGCCATAACAGCGATGACAATCGCGAGTTCGGGGGCGGGGGACCGAACGGACCACACGGCTCCAAGTGGACGCACATCTTCGAGCGCCGTTACGAGTTCACGCAGCTGCCAGCGGGTTCTCCGCCAGGTTCGGTCATACCGGATGGCAATCTGTTTAGGACCCCGAACCTGAGCGCTGCCGGGCCTTACGCCCTGTGTGCCAAGTGCCACGACTTGAAGAACCAGATTCTGGCCAATACCAGCTTCAAACAGCATTCCTCGCACATTTCCGATTACGGTTTTTCGTGCTCGGTGTGCCATACGGGCCACGGCATCGGCTTAGGTGGGAATGTACCTGGCGTAGGATTGGTGGCTTTTGACGTGAATGTGGTCGGCACGAATGGATCGGCTCCGATTTCGTACAACCCGGCATCCAACACGTGCACGCTGAAATGCCACGGCTACGATCACAACGGTAGTACGGTTACACCTGCGCCCACTCTCACGAAGGCGCCCGCAAAAGGGAAATGAGAGCACAGCAGCACGGGTTCGGCATCGGATTGACTTTCCGTGCTTTCTTCGTTGCTGCGTGTGCCCTCTGTTCTGTCGCATTTGCCACATATTCTTTCGCTCACGGTAGCCGCGGAGTGGGCTATGCTGCGCTCGGCGCAACCGCAAATTTGCTGCGCGTGGTTTTGGGCGGGGTCTGATTTGTGGACGTTGATCCCCCCCGCCATTCCTGTTATTTTCTACAGTTATCGCGCGATCACCTTGCTTGGGCGTTGCTGATCTGGTGGGTGCATCGGAAAAACTGGATCGCGAGCTTGGTGGGATTCCATTTGTCTTTTTAACGATCCTGGCAACGCTGGCGTACGGTGAGCACTACTTGGTGGATCTGGCCGCAGGCTTTTGTTTCGCATTGATTCCTTTGACCGCATGCATCGGCGGTGAGTCATGGCGATTCGCGCTCGCTTGCGGTGCGCTGGGTTATTTGAGCTGGGTTGCGCTCATTCGTTACCGCCCTGAGTTGCTGTTTCTCCATCCACCTCTCGCCTGGTTCGCGCTTTTTGCCAGTGTCGCCATTCCGTTGTGCGTCGTATACGGGTCCACGACGAAACAACAATAATAGTCTGCACTGATCTGTAGTTCCTGTCGGTTCCGCAGCATCAGACTTGGATGATCCAGGATCATGCCCAGGATCATGCCCGCAGGGTTGCCACCCGCCGTTGAACGGTGAAAAACGGTAAATGATGAGGGGTTGAACAATGTCCAAACGGTGTTCGGCGATGAATAGAAACGGTAAACGATGTGGGGCGTGGGCTCTCGCAGCAGCCGACAAATGTGCTCTACATTCTGATCCTGAACGAGCAGCGAGAATGGGGTCAAAGCGAGGACAAAGGACAGCACTTGTGTCCCAGCCGGAATGTGCGCCCATGGAGCCGCCGAAAACAGCTACCGATGTCCGTGATGCTCTCGCCAACACGATGGCGCAGGTACACGCTCGCCAAATCGACTCTAGAACGGCAAACACTCTGGCATATCTTGCCACCAGTTTGCTACGGGCCATAGAGGTTTCCGACATCGAGAGGCGATTGGACGCTCTTGAGATGACCCAGAGTGTGCAGGAGCGCGCTCTTCTGCCATCGCAGCCGACGGACGGCGAACAGGGGGCCGAGATTTAGATGGCCAAGGCATCCATTCAGGACAGATTGGCGAAGTTGGAGAATAAGCGGGGATTCCTGAAATGGCTTGTCTGGCGTCGCTTTCTCTCCACTCTCAGCGACGAAGAGCTCCTAGCGTTTGCGCGCGACCTGAAGTGGCCAGACCCTCTTCCGAGCAGGCTCAGCAGCGTGGACCCGTTGGACCGAAAGAGCCTTCTCAAGCTCTGGGAAGAAGATAAGCGGATGTTTGGGGGGCGAAGTCCCCAGGAATTGAAGTTCTATAAAGAGAAGGGCTTTTGGCCGGAGCACAGATGCCGACTTCACTTTTCGGTCAATGACGGCAAATTAACCGTTGAATGGCGAATCGCGCCCGAGGAGGCAGGCGCTGGACCGGAACCAAGATCCTTGAGAAAAGAAGGGTGAACAACAGATTGAATTCGGAGGAGCAAAATGTCACTGTCACATAAGCGTAACGACAAGCCGGGCGCACGAATTCAAGAAGACATGGAGCTCCGCGAACTGGCCGGTCTCGAACTCAATTTGCGCCCGTGGGCACAGTCGCATTCACAGTCCATGGGCTCTCGCAGCAGCAAGATAAATGCGCTCTACATTCTGATCCTGAACGAGCGGCGAGAATGGGCCCATTTTGCCTCCGCGTGGTGCTCCCACTCCTCGGCCTGCTCGTCAGTTCCTCGCTCTGTGGCGCCCAGAATCCTGCATGGAACAATCTCAAACAAC
>Ga0209698_10006930_pt1 | contig 11975 bp, 4 predicted proteins | sample LitLauG_LLR_2012_FD_187203 | JGI IMG/M metagenome (GOLD analysis project Ga0209698, IMG submission 187203) | Freshwater sediment microbial communities from Pennsylvania, USA - Little Laurel Run_MetaG_LLR_2012 (SPAdes) (version 2) | ecosystem: Environmental > Aquatic > Freshwater > Creek >...
TCCTTGAACAGGGCCTCCGCCTCGGAGTATCTCCCCTCCAGCCGGTACACCTGTGCGAGGTTGTTCAAACTGATGGCCACCCGCGGGTCCCGCTCCGTGTAAACATTCCTGCGGATGGCCAGCGCGCGCTGAAAATTTTCCTCGGCCTCCGGGTATCGCCCCATCGAGCGGTACAGCTCCCCGAGGTTGTTCAACACCGGCGCGTTTGCGGGGTCCTCAGGCCCATGCGCTTTCGTGGAAATCTCAAGAGAACGCTTGTAAAGAGGTTCGGCCTCCGCATAACGCGCCTGCTGCCGGTAAAGCTCCGCCAGATTGTTGAGGCTGGTCGTCAATCGGACATCGCCCGGATCGAATGTTTCGGCCTGCTTCAACGCAACGGAAAAGAGCTGTTCGGCTTCGGGATACCGACGCTCGGCGTAGGCTTTGTTGGCATTGGCAATAAGCGAATTCCATTCAGGCTGCTGCGCGCGCAACGGTAGGATCGGAAACAGGAGTCCGGCGATGAGGCAAACAATCAGGCGACGAGCGCGCACCTGCGCCTCCGGAAATTCGTGGGACGTTCAGCCTAAGATTGCACCTCTCGTGAGGAAAGTAAAGTGTAGGCGCGCCGAGGTCAGCGTCTTTTTAACTTAAAACCTTCAACGTGGGCGCCGAGCACGCAGGAACCAAATCATGGCTTCCCATGGCTTTTCTTTCGGAACTTGCGAAGTACGAGCTGTTTCTACTGGACTAGTAACAGGGAGTGGGTGAGTGGGAGGTTTTCTGGGATTGATTCTTCTGCCGCCGAACAGAAGCACAATGAGGGCCAGCACAATCAGCCAATGAATTGGGCTTAGTTGTACCATCCAGTACCAAGGAGCATTCTAACCCTGAAATTAGCATTCAAGCTATAACGGCCCATGACCCGCGCCGGGCCGGCTCCCTCTAACTGATGGCCCACTTGCCGTACTTTTCTGTAACTTTAAAACCGTAGAATGTCAGACCCTTCGATCGCTCCTCGATGTGAACAATTTTGGCGCGCCCCACCATTCGCTCGGCCCCCGGCAACAGCTCCACGTCAACCATCGAGTCCTTTTCCAGGGGAACTGCTGCCATGCACGCAAAACCGCTGGTGCTCACATTCTCCGTAGTGCTCCGCACCTCAAAATATTCGCCGCGCTTATCAAACCCTCGCAGAATCAGACTCATCCTCATGCGAATGCGCGGCTCGCTGCGGCGGTCTCTCGTCGGGCCATTCAGGATCTCTGCCAAACGAACCATCAGCCGCGGAAAGTCCATCGGCTTTTCGAAGAAATCCCGGGCGCCGAGATTCAAACAAAATTCTTTGTAGACTTCAGCGGATTGTCCTGACATCACGATGATGGGAATCATCTGTGTGAAGTTGAGAGACCCCAGAGACTGGCACAATTCCAGGCCTGAATAGTGCGGCATCAGCAAGTCCAGCAGGATGCAATCGGGGCGGGATTGCAATACTTTTCCCAGGGCGTGCTCGGGATTTGCGGCTTCCACTACATCGTAGGTTTCCGAAAGACGTTCCGTCATGAGTTTGCGGAACGCATCGTCGTCATCCACGATCAGTATTTTTGATCTTGCCCCTGGAGTCTTGCCTGAATCTGTAGCCATTCGGCACCATCCCACACAGACGGCCTCTGACAGCATATCGATTACAGCTGCCGGATTGCACTATCGTTTAAAGGAAAATTTAAAATTGGTAAGTAAATGAGCAATATCGTGCAAATGCAAGGTACGTACCTTATACGTAATCATTCACAGGCTGAGAGTTCAACGCCATGCGGCAAACATCAATCCTGAACGCGGAAACGCCACGATTATCTCCTTTTGAGCCATCAAGTGCTTAATCAGAAGGGCGGTCGAGGGCCGCCTGAAGAGCCGATCTTCCTGCGAAAAACGCTCCGTTGTGCTCCACATGCGGAGCTTCATGAAGGAACAATAAAAGTGGCAAAGATTTTTCCCATGGAAACCCATTCGAACAAAAATATTACTCCACCACTAATCCGCGCCTGCAAAAATTCGTATTCTTTCAATCTCGGGCTGAACATCTTTTCGGGGATCCCGCATCTAACCCATTGGCGGCATCGGTCCGTAGCGAGCTTTAGTTGCAGCTGTGAATTTGGCCCCTCTCTAATTAGTCGTCCCGTCGAGGTTATCAGTAGTTCAAGATTTTGATGTGAAACCCCAATAAGTCACCTGGAATGAATAGCATGAAGGAGAAAGCTATAAGTCCTTGCGAATGATATTCATAAGACGATCCGCGCCCGTAACCCCTTTGGAATGATATTCATCCAAAAAAGACAGGGGGGTACCCCCGCCCGCCTTGATGCAGGCCGAATGGACCCGCGACCGGTCGCATAGTTTTCATCGGCAGTGCTCACTTCAAAAAAGATTCTCAAATTGTGCGGAGGCGGACCGCGCTGCCAACACCTTGCCACAACCAGTCGCATAGAGGAGAATGCGCTCGCACGTTTCAATCCTCAGGAGGCTGCCATGCGACGGCGATTGATATTCTCGACTCTGTTTATTCTAATTCCCGGTCTTGCGCAATCACAGGCTCCTCCGAATCAGGCGTCAACGAAGTTGCAAGGCCAAGTGACCACACAAGGCAAATTGGGTTCAGAGCGAATCGCGATTCGCGCCGGAAAGCTAATCGACGGGAAGAGCGACACGCCCATTATGAACGCGCTGATCGTGATCGAAGGGAAGAGAATTGTCTCGGTGACTGCGGGTGGAACTCCTCCAGCCGATGCCACTCTGATTGATCTCTCGCGCGCCACGGTATTGCCGGGATTTATTGACGCACACACGCACATCCTGCTCAATGGCGACGTGCTGGCGGCGGACTACGACGAGCAACTGCTGAAGATGTCGATTCCCTACCGCGCAGTGTTGGCGGCGCGGAACGCTCGCGTGGCGCTCGACCACGGCTTCACCACGATGCGCGATTTGGAAACCGAGGGCGCGATGTTCGCCGACGTGGATGTGAAGACGGCCATCAATCGCGGCGAAATTCCCGGCCCGCGGATGTTCGTCTCCACGCGCGCCATGGCGCCCACAGGAATGTATCCGCTGTCAGGATATTCCTGGGAGCTGGACGTGCCGCACGGCGTGCAAATCGTGGACGGAGTGGAAAACGCCCGCAAGGCCGTGCGCGAACAGATTTCCCACGGCGCGGACTGGATCAAGTATTACAGCGATCGCGCCTATTTTTACGGGCCCGACGGGGTGCTGCACAGCTTGGTGAACTTCACCGATGACGAGGCCCGCGCGATCGTGGAGGAAACTCATCGCCTCGGCCACAAAGTTGCTGCCCACTCGATTGGCTCAGACGGAATCGCGGCGTCGCTCCGGGCGGGTGTGGACTCGATTGAGCACGGCGACGGCATGACCGAACCGCAAATGGATGAGCTGGCGCGCAGGGGAATCTTCTGGGTGCCGACGATCATGGTGGGCGCGGCGGTGGTGGACCGCGGCGGTAACTGGCCGAAAATGGTGGGAACGGAAAAGGCGGCGTTCCAGAAGGCCATCCACAAAGGAGTGAAAATTGTGCTGGGCACCGATGCAGGCGGCTTCGCGTGGATCGGAAAAGACAGTTTGAACCAGGCCAAGGAATTTCAGTACTACGTGGAATATGGGATGAGCCCGATGGAAGCGATACGCACCGCGACCACGCGCGCGGCGGAACTGCTGCAGAAGAGCGATGTGCTGGGCTCGATCGAAACAGGAAAATTCGCGGACATCGTTGCCGTGTCGGGCGACCCCCTGGCGGACATCACGGAGCTGCAGCGCGTCAAGATGGTTATGAAGGAGGGAGTGATTTACAAAAACGAATTTAAGAATGGGCAGAATTGAAAGCGATTAGCAGAAAGTGAAAGAGAGTGCGTCAGGTGCGACGCGCTCTCCTTTCACTAGAATTTGTGACCGCCTGAACCCCGCAACCTGCGTTTACTCTAAAGGTCCAATCCACAAATCAAAACGGCAGAGGCACGATGAGTAAACGGCTATTCTGCTGATCGGCAATGTAGACGAGATTTGTTCTCGGATGAATCGCCACCGCCCCCAGCAAGGAACCCTTCAACCCAAAATTTGCTTTAACGCGCTGATCGTTGATGTCCATCATGGATACGGTGCTGCTCAGCGAATTGACGGTGACGATCGTGCTGGTCTGGAAATTGTAAGCGATGGACGTTGGGTTGATGCCGATGCGCGCGGCGCGCAGCTGCTGCGATACCGGATCGAGGAAGATCAAAGCGTTCCCGAGGCTGGAGGTGAGAATATAAACTTTATTGACCGGATCGAAAACAACTCCGGCGGGCTGATTCGGACCGTTGTTGTTCCCCTTGATCGTCGGCGAACCACTGGAAATATCAAGCAGCGTGATCTGGTTTGAAGAAGCATCGGCCACTGCGGCGGTGAGGCCGACAGGGTCAATGGCCACGGCGACGGGCCCGCTTCCAACGCCGACTGACGTGGACATGGCGCCCGTGGTGGCGGGGATGTTGAAGCTGGAGACACTGTTGGAATTGCCATTGAAATTAGTGACCAGAGTGAGACCGTCGAGAGGGCTAATGGCCACTCCGATGGGCTCAATACCGACTGGAATTGTAATAGAAGGCTGCGTGGTGTCGCCGATATTCAGGACAATCGCGGTGTTGTCGCCGCGATTGGAGACCACAGCCAGGCCGTTGGAAGGCGAGCTGGCAACACCCTGAGGATTTGAGCCCACTGTTATAGTCTTGGTGACGGTGCCGGTGGCGAGATCCACTAGGGCCAGGGTGTTGCAGGATGACTCGGTCACCAGTGCCAGATTGAGGACGTCATCAATCGCCACGGCGGAAGGCATTGGTGAAGCGCAAGCGGGAGAGGTGAGATCAACCGGCTGCACCACGGAGAAACCCTCAACATTGGAAACCACGCCAGGAAAGGCGGGGTCAACGACGTCCACGGCAAATCTGCGAGCCGAGGCCAGCAAACCGTTGGTATTTTTGACCAGCACGCTCATCACCCGATCGGTGGGCGTCCCTACAGTCAGAACCGGCTGGCCATCCACGCGCGCAACCATGCTGGGCTTGAATCCCTTGCCGATCAACGTCAGCGAGAGATCCTGTGCTGAAGATGCCAAAGTCAGGTCGGTGCCCAACTGGCGGTTGATGGGGATAATTACGGATTCCAGCTGAGGAGTCTTGATGGCGCCGAGAGAAAGCACGATGAGTTGATTGTTACTCTGATCAACGATGAGAGCTGTGTTTGTGCCGGGGTCAATGGCCACAGCGCTGAGGTTGGGACCGCTGCCGCCTGGCAACGGAGGCTGCAATTTGATGACGGGCGTGTGATTGGGGTCAACGCGGGGATCCAGAATTGTAATCGGATGCGCGGACTGAGGATTGAGCGCCACAGCAACGTCTGTGTAAGGGTTAACGGCGACCGCTGACATGCCCGCCTCGAAAACTGCGGGTGGGATTGCAGTCACCACAGGAGTCACTGTCTGATCCAGCAAGCTCATGATTTCAAGTGGGAATTGGCTGGTTGGGTCAGTAAGAATCGCTTGTTTAGATTCTGGATTCACAGCAATGCCACTAACCGCCGTGCCGAAAGATACCGTGGCCAGCGGGTCGGAAGAAAAAACGGTTCCGCCGCCGCTGGTGGCGTCAGTACCTGTCTGAGTATAAGTAAATGTGGTGGAGGTGGGGACGGAGGCGACCGTGAAAATCCCGTTAAAGCTGTTGTCGGCGACTCCGGTGATCAGAACCGCCTGGCCGTTGATCAGGCCGTGCGGTCCAGTGGTTGTAATCGTGACGATGCTGGTTGATGAAACACGAGCGGCCCCCATGGGGGCGATGGCACTCGAGAGTTGCCTTGCCAAGTCCACGATTGAGAATGTGCCCGCGCCTCCCGGCGTGACCATGGCCCAGTTCAATGCGGGCATAACTGCAACATGGGGATTTGTCCCGGTGCCAAGAGTGACTGTGCCGACAAAAGCCGGGGGCGTTTGTGTGAGATCCACGATTGCGCCGATGTTGGTGGATTGATACGCAACCAAAGCAAGCCCGGTGATGGGATTAACGCCGACGGAAAAAGGCGCGGCGGTGATGAAAGTATTGACCGTCTGCACGGCGCGAGTGGCAAGATTGACAACCGCAACAGTCTTGGCAGTATTGTTCACGACTACAGCGAGATTGCGGACATTATCCACCGCTACTCCCGTGGGGCCGGCACCCGCTCCCAAGGAAATAGTTCCACCGGGTACGACCGCAGGAGAAGCACCTGTCAAATCGACCAGAGTGAGGTCGCTTGAGTCGTGGTTGGCTACAACGGCAATTCCCGTTGCGGTGTTGATAGCAATAGCAACAGGATTTGTTCCGACCGGGACTGTTGCCCCGAAGGATGGCGCAACATTCGGCTGCACGGCAAGGTTGATTGCGGCAGTCTGTTGAGGCGATTGGACGGGTTGGGTCACGGCTGAATTGGTCACTGTCACTTGATGTAAGCCCGGGACGGTGGCATCCGCATTGTTCAGCGAAACGGCGATCTGCCGGTCCGAAAAAGTGCCGCCCGGCCTAATGGAACCGTCGAAATCAACAGTTACCGATGGCGTGGAGCCATTGGAAGTCGTGCCAAAATAGCCGCCATCAATCGTGAATGGCGGCGAAGAATCTCCCTCTACAATGCTTTCAGGAGTAGAGGAGACAATCGCGGGACGAAATGCCTGGACCGCGATCCTGCATTTCGTTGGATCGGGAGCACAGGAAACTAGATTTCCACCCTGCCGTTCAACTTGAATGTTCAATACGGTGGGAGAAGCACTCATGAAATTGTCGGTGATGCGAGCTCGTAAGACATCTCCGAAGCTTGCTATGGGATTTTGAATTCCTCCCAATTGAACACCATTAACAAAGACTTGGGTCGTCGTAAGGAAATTCGTCCCTGTAAGGAAAATGTCAACAAATTTGGAGCCTTGACCCACCGTAGTGGGATAGACCGAGGTCGCCGTGGGATCCACCGCCGCTACCAAGGAAATCGTTGCAGAGCCGAACTGATTGGTATCCTTAGTGGACACCGCCTCAATCGTCACGGGATTAGTGGCGGGTACCACGGCGGGCGCGGAGTAATTTCCGGCGGCGTCAATCTTGCCCAAGGTGCCGGTCGTATCTGCGGGGCAAGGTGTGGTGGCGGAAGTTGCCGCAGTACTGACCTGACAGACCATCCATGTGACGGTTTGAATGGATGTGCCAGTAACACTTGCAGTGAAGGGCAGCGTCTCATTGGTGCCGATCGTGGGTGAAAGAGGAGCGACAGTGACTCGGATACCCGAGTCAATTGTAACGATGGCGCTAGCAGTTGCGGTCTTGTCGGCATTGGCAATTGCAGTGACCGTGACTGTATTGGGACTGGGCACCAGATTCGGCGCGGTGTAATTGCCGTTGGTATCAATCGTGCCGTGAATGGAATCGCCGCCCGTTACACTATCCACCTGCCAAATGACTGTCATGTCTGAAGCGGCTGTAGTTACTTGAGCGGTGAAAGAAACCGTCCCGCCAATGGCCACCGTCGCGGCCGAGATATTGATCGCCACAGTTGTGGTTGTCGAACTCGTAGCTTTGTGGCAGCCCGCAATAAGGGCCAATATAGCAAGGCATCCGATCCATGCTCTCCACCGCATCATTCCCCCGCCTCCCGTCCTCCCGGTCTTGCTGAGTGGCATTTCTGCCCGACTCGTTTGCCTGATGAGTGCGATCATTTAAAAAGTCCGGCTGACTGTAAAACGCAGCGTGTGCAGTGGGTCCTCATATCTGAACTGCGCGGGATTTCCCACTTGCTTTGTCAACTGCGGAATAATCTGTTGCTGCAGAACACTTATCGGCACTGCGTTCCTGACCTCATCCGGAATGTTAAAGTCACCGACCGGAGCCACAATCAATTGGTTGTAACGAAGATAGTTATAAGCCCAATAAAGACGGAACGGGGCTTGAACGATGGGTAATTTTACAACAAGCTCCAATCCACCCGAACTACGCGGCCTGAAATTCGATCCCTGTGCCAATAAAAGCTCGGAACCAAAATTGCTGTGAGGGAACTGAGACTGAAGGGAAGCCAATCCCGCTGCATTCAAGTTGAGCTGGTCTCTCCTCAACGCGCCCACGGCCCCGGCGTCCAAAAAGAAGCTCATGCTCACCGGTCCGGCGATGGGTATGCGGTACTCGGCGTTAAAGATCCCTTCGGTATCTCCACCCGGAAACGAAATCGTATAAGAATAAGTCGGGATGGGTTGAGTCGTAACCTGAAGGGGGTTGCCGTTTTGATCCAAATGAGTGGGGTCTGTATAGACAAAGGGCGCGGAGGTGGCCACGGGAATGAATGCGATGGGGGAAACGGTCTGAATGTCGAAACCGCGGAGAGTGTCCTCGCCTCCGGCAAAGAAGCGCTCAAAAGGCGGCAATTCCGAGCCGCCATAGCTGGTGGCATAGGAAGCTAGGACGCGCAAACCAATGGTATTGCGCTTATGATAGGTGGGACGGAAGTATGAGACCGAAAAGACATTGTTGATTCCCTTGGTGTTGCCGCCCAAGACGCCGCCTTCCAGCGTGAATGAGTAATAAATGTTTTTTCCCTGATGAGGTTCGATGGGATTATCCACCGAGTTGTAGCTCAAAGATGTCGTAACTTTGCTCTGGTGGATGCCATTGAGAGCCGAAGGACCCGCGACGCTTTGGAATTGAATGGCGCTGAAGAGCAATTGGGCAGCGGGGCTAAACGGGACGATGTTCGTGTCGGTGTAGCCATAGCTCAACCCCAGCCGTGTGAACCCCGCGCGGGACAACCGCTTGACCGGATAGCTGGCAAAAATGCTGAAACCCTTATTGTTTTGGTTGTAATTCTGAGCAATCGAGGGATTGAGCTGGACAGATTGCCCCAGAAGGATGGACGTCTGCCGCGCCTGATCGAAATTGTACTTGCTGGCAAAAATCGAGAACCCGACGGAAATCGGCCGGTCAAACAAATAGGGTTCTGTAAAGCCAAGTTGGACGAGAGTCTGTACCGTGCCAAATTGAGTTTGAAGTGTAAGAGTTTCTCCCAGGCCCAGGAAATTGTTGGTCTGATAGCTGAGGCCGAGGAAGTCGCCGGCAATTCCGCTGGCTCCACCGGTGAAACTGATTGATTGCTTCTGCTTTTCCCTTACCTTCAGGTTGAGGTCCACCGTCCCTTCCTTGACATTGCGGACGACGGTGGCGGCAGTCTCCGGCTTTAACTGCTCAAAGAAATTAAGCTGGTTCAGTTTCAGAACGCTGTATTCCCACATGCGGTTGTTGTAGAGGTCGCCTTCATTCAGCAGCAACTCGCGGCGAATAACCTTGTCGCGAGTGGTGACGTTGCCGGAGATGTTGATGCGGTGAATGTGATAGGGTTTTTGTTCGCTGAAGCGGAGAGTAACATCGACAATCTTTTTGGCATGATCGGCGTCAAGCCGGGGTTCCGCGGTGAAATCCATGAAGCCGAATTGGCCATATAACTTGGTGTAACTCTCCACAGCCTTGCGGATTTTGTCCACGTTGAGGATGTCGCCCTCTTTGATGGGGAAGGCGTTAATCAGGAAATCGTGCCTCAGCGAAAGACCCTTCTCGGGATCGGCATTCACGATAAAGAGCTTGCCCATATGGAAGCGGTCGCCCTCGACGATTTTGATAGTGATGTCAGTGGCCTTGCCGCTTTTATTCCCGACCAGCGGCACGCCCCGGAGCAGAGGGGGACCCTGACTATCCACTGTTTTGGTCTCGGAATTAACACTGACTTCGTAGTAGCCCGCATCCTGATAACTGCCGCGGATTCCGACTTCCACATCTTCGTCGAGTTTGTCCTGATCAAAAGTCTTGGACATGACATTCATGCCAAAAAACTTGGCGTCGAATCCATAGGGACGCGAATGTTTCATAGCGCGGATAATGTGACGCGACGAAAAGGCGTGGTTGCCGATGATGGTAATCTTTCCAACTTTTACTTTCGCGCCTTCCACGATATTGAAGGTCAGGATCACAGAATTGGTGGCGGGAACAGTCTGGTAGGTGGCTGTTACAGCGGCAAACTGCCGGCCGTGGGCGGCAAGCAATTCGCGGATAACAACCTCCGCCTTTTTTACCTTGGTGGGGTCAAACTGGCTGTCCTGCGTCAATCCAACTTTGCGGTCCTTGAAGGCATCAAGAATATCGGATTCGCTTACCGAATGATTTCCCTTGTACTCAATGCGCCGAATCGTGGGGCGCTCTTTCACATGGAAAGTAACGATTTTCCCGTTGGCATTGGTGGGGCTATCTTCGACCGTCAGGTATACATCGTCGAAATAACCTGTGTTCCAGAGGGCATGGTAGTCCCGGTCGAGGGCAGCGGGGTTGAAGGGATCGCCGTCCCGCGAGAAAATGCGAGCGCGCAATACGTCGGTACGAATGCGGCGATTGCCCTCGAACATGACCCGTTCGATGACAAAGGGATTGGCTTTTGGTTGCTGAGCGACAGACTGATTCTGAGGGGCCGCCGCTGGTAAGGTTGGCGAGCCCGCGCCGATAATCAGAAGCGCGAACAGCCCAACCCTAAAACAGCGGCGCAGAGAACACAGACGCAAATTTCCGCTTGCAGCCGCGATTCGCATCGCGACCGCGATCCCCCCAAGCAATCGGAATACTCCCCCTGCCGGCTACCGGGATGGAACCGGCATGTGCGCGTAGGATTCGTCAGTGGACTACAGGGGTTGCCTCAACAACCGGCCTAAAACCAAGACCCTCGCCGGAAATGTAGATTTCGAGCGTGGCCGGCCGTTGCAACCCTCCTTGAATCAACGCTTCGGACAATGGATCTTCAACAAACTTCTGCAATGCCCGCCGTAACGGACGTGCTCCATAGCTGCGGTCAGCGCAGGTTTTTTCCAAAATCCACTGTCGAGCCTCTGGTGTGAGGACGATCTGTACTTGACGGTGAATCAGAGTGTCGTTGATCTGTCCGGCGAGCAAATCGATGATCCGCAACAGATCCTCGTCCGCCAGCGGGTTGAAAATAATAATTTCATCGAGGCGGTTCAAGAATTCGGGATTGAAGACGCGCTTGACTTCAGTGGTCACCAACTCTTCCATGGACTTGTTCCCGGCGTCGTCGGAGCTGGATTGGAAACCGAGGGTGGAACGCTTTTCCAGATATCGCGCGCCGAGGTTTGAAGTCATGATGATGATGGTGTTGCGAAAATCCACGGTGTTGCCGAGACCGTCGGTGAGCTGGCCATCCTCGAATACCTGGAGAAGGATGTTGTAGACATCGGGATGGGCTTTCTCGATTTCGTCGAGCAGAATTACGGAGTAAGGAGTCCTGCGAACGCGCTCGGTCAACTGGCCGCCCTCTTCGTAACCGACATAGCCTGGAGGGGCGCCAATCAATTTGGAAACGGAGTGCTTCTCCATGTATTCGGACATGTCGAAGCGAATCAGGGATTTCTCGCTGCCGAAAAGGAATTCCGAAAGACGCCGGGCGACTTCAGTCTTGCCGACGCCGGTGGGGCCCAAAAACAGGAAGCAGCCCACGGGACGTCCGGGCGCTTTCAAACCCGCGCGGCTCCGGCGGATGGCGCGTGACAGAGCAGTGATGGCCTTATCCTGGCTGATGACGCGCTTGTGCAGTTCTACTTCAATGCGCAGAAGTTTCTGCTGCTCGTCTTCCTTGATGGAGGTGACTGCGATTCCGGTCCAGCGCGAAACGACTTCCTCGATGTCTTCGCGCGTGACGACTCCAGTAGAAGATTCATCGAGCTTGAGCCTCTCGCGCAATTGACGCAGGCTTTCCTTTTCCTTGCGTTCCTCTTCGGAATAGAAACGGGCCTTCTCAAATTCATGATTGGCGATGGCAGTTTCCATGCGGTGCGTGTTGTATTTCACGCGCTTCTGAACTTCAGAAACTTCCTCGGGGAGCATGGCCTGTCGTAATTT
>Ga0209698_10006933_pt1 | contig 11970 bp, 12 predicted proteins | sample LitLauG_LLR_2012_FD_187203 | JGI IMG/M metagenome (GOLD analysis project Ga0209698, IMG submission 187203) | Freshwater sediment microbial communities from Pennsylvania, USA - Little Laurel Run_MetaG_LLR_2012 (SPAdes) (version 2) | ecosystem: Environmental > Aquatic > Freshwater > Creek >...
TTCCATCCCCTGCAATCCTCCATCCTGTCGTCCGTCGCCGGCCGGCTGGGGGCAACGCCGATGCAGGTTGCGCTGTCCTGGCTCTTGCACCGCGCCCCCAATATCCTGCTGATACCCGGCACTTCCTCCCTGGCCCATCTGCGCGAGAATCTTGCTGCCGGGCAGCTCGCGCTGACGGGGGAAACGCTGGCCGAACTCGATGAAATTGCCGCCCACTCGGCGGCCGAGGTGCATTGATGGAGCGAGGCGCCGGAGGGTTGACGCGCGCGGCGTGCACGAGGAACGCCGGGGCCGGGGTGCCGCGTGGCCCGCGCTGAAACACCGCTCACGCGCGAGCAGATCGTGGCGGCGGCCGAGGATTGCATCCGCCGATTCGGCCCTGGCAAGGCGACCGTGGTCGATGTGGCCCGGGCGCTCGGAGTGAGCCATGCGGCGGTCTACCGGCACGTCCCGACCAAGGCGGCGCTGCGGGATCTGGTCGTGGACCGCTGGATCGAGGCAACGATGTCGCCGTTGCGCGAGATTGCCGCCCAAAAGGGCGCGGCCCCGCAGCGCTTGAGACAGCTCTTCGATGCGCTGATCGCCATGAAGCGCCGGCGCGCGCTGGACGACCCGGAACTCTTCGCGGCCTACCGGACGCTGGCCGCCGATTCCCAATCGGTCGTCGCGGCCCATGTCGATGACCTCGTGGAACTCACGGCCTCCGTCATCGCTTCCGGCGTCGAGAAGGGCGCGTTCCGGCCTGTCGACCCCATGGCGACCGCCCGGGCCCTGCTCGCTGCGACTTCCCGATTCCACCATCCGGCGCATGCGGCCGAATGGAACGATGCCGGCATGGATTCGACCTTCAACGGCCTATGGCAGCTGTTGATGGCGGGTCTGTGCGTGCCCAGGAAGGCCCGGTAGGCGCCGATGGAGGCTGCGCCCGCGGGCCGGGCCGGCGAATCCGCAGGCGGGGCGCCTACTTCGCGCCGGGCTTGGGGAGGAAACCCTTCACGAACTCCTGGACGACGCCGCGATAGGTCAGGAACTCGTCGTTGAGGAGCTCATAGGTCCCGCCCGGCGAGATGTCGACGTCCATCTCGAGCCAGGGATCGTGATCGGCATCGAGGTAGGCGCGGCCCCAGCGCTTGTCGCGATTCCATTCGGCGATCTTGGCGGCGTCCTGCTTCCCCTCGGTCTTCCAGCCGACGGCGAACTGGATCGATCCGCAGCGCTCCTTCTCGCAGTCGAGAAGGAAGACGCTGAAGGAGATCCCTTCGAACTTCGAATTGACGTGAACGTCGCCGTTGTCGGCCTTGACCGTCTTGGCCTGGAACCCTTCCTCCTGCAGCCACTGGACCACGTCGGCAACGGTGAACCCGCCGTTCGGAATGTCCTTGGCCTGGGCCGATGGCAGCAGGAGCGCCGCCAGCAGCGCCGAGGCGATGAGCAGTCGAGGTTTCAAGTCCTTCTCCTCCGTGAGGGTCTTCGGCCGCAGAGTGGGACCTGCGGAACGGAACGTTGACATTTTCCGGTAACTCGCGGATCCTAGGCTGTTACAGAAACACGTCAGACCCCATTATCGACCGGTCGGTCGGGGAAGGGATTGCGTTGGCGAAGATCCGATGGCTTTGCCGTGCTGCGCTTGCGCTGGGAGTGATCGTGCCGCCCCTGGCCGGTGCGCAGGTCATCACCTCCTACGATCTCACCTTTGCGCGGGCCTCGGGGTACGGCGGGTGGACCAATACGTATAACGGCACGATCTCGCCGGCCTCGGTGGCCGGGTTCTACTCGTATACGGGCGGAAGCGGCACGCTCAACGACGGCATCGTCAGCACGAGCGCCAGCAACAACCAGCTTTTCACCCTCACCAATGGCTCCGGCGGCCCGGTCGTGAGTCCGACCATCACGCTGCACCTCGATGCGTCCTATTTCATCACCGGCATCGAGGTGTTCGGAGGCGGCCCTGGCAGCCCGCCGGGAAACTACTATTTTGGCAACCTCGCCGGGGCCACATTCAATTTCGGCCAGGGGAGTTCGCTCGCTTTGGGATCCACCGACTTTGGCCCTGCGAACCTCATCGGCGGGCACAGCATCGACGATCTCTTTTCCTTCGCCAATACCTCGTTCGCCAGCATTGCGACGAACACGATCACCCTGGGCAACTTCCAGCTGGATACGCAGGTCGCCGCCTTCGGCGTGACGGAAATCAAGGTCTTTGGCCTGGCGACCCCCGAGCCCCACACCGTTGCGCTCCTGGCCGCCGGCTTGCTAGCCGTGGGCTGGATCGCGCGGCAACGACGCCCGGGTCGGGACCGGCTCGCCTGAGCCCCGGTTTCCGGGGACATCCCCGGGGAGCCCGGGAGTGGCTCAGGCCGGGACGGCGAAGATCAACGCGGAGGCCTTGAACACCGCGGTCGCCGGCAGGCCGGATTTCAGTCCAAGGTCGACGCTCGACTCGTGCGTAATCGTCGCGTGCACGGTTTCCCCTCCCGCGAGCACGATGGAAACCGCGGTACTGACCGGGCCGTCCGTCACGTGGGATACGTGGCCCGGAAGGCAGTTTCTCGCGGAGAGCTTCATTCCGGTCCCGTCCGTCATTACGAGAACGGAACTCGCCTTTACGTAGGCAACCGCCTCGCGCCCGGCGACCATGCCAAGGGCCTGCGCGCTTTCATTCGTGATCGTCCCGACGAGCCGAGCACCTCCGGACGTGGAAAACTCGACCACGGAGTAGACCGCGCCCGGCTTGACCTGGACGACCTTGCCCTGGAAGGCGTTGCGCGCGCTGATCTTCATCGGGATGCTCGCTCGAAGGTTAGCCGAATTTGAAGAGAATGCCGTGCCCACCACGTGGGTACTCCCACTGCACGTTGGTGTGCTCGGTGCAGATGATGCGGCAGCTGCCGCATTCCAGGCAACCATCGGTGATGAGCGTCACGGCGCCGTTGCCCTCGAGCTTGTAGCAGGAAGCAGGGCAGATATAGGTGCAGTCTCGCGTGGCGCACTGGGTGGAGCAGATCGACGCGTCCCGGATCTGGATGTGCGGCCGGCCATGGTCGACCTTGTACCGGTTCTGGAACAGCTTTTCCTCGACGTTCACTGCGGCGGTCGTCATCGCGTGGCCCTCCAGAGGCGGTAGGCATCACCCATCAGTCCGACGAGCGAGCGGCTGGATCGGAAGCTCGAGCGGATCTCCTGTTCCTTGCTCGCCTTGTCCTCGCCATCGACCGTGAAGAGGGTGCGCGCGGCGCGGTTGACGAGTTCGGGGTACTGCGTGAAGAACTGGTTGTTCCGGTGCAGGATCTCGGGCAGGTGGCGGTACTTGTGCAGATCCTTCATGACGAAGCTGGCGTCCACCTTCACCTTGTACTCGCGCAGCGTGGTCGAGCTCATGTCCCGTCCCGCCTTGCGGGCTTCGATCACCGTCTCCGCCGCGAGGCGCCCGGTCGTCATGGCGAGGTTGGATCCCTCGCGGTGGGCTGCGTTCACGAATCCGCCGGAGTCGCCGACGATCAACCATCCCTCGCCGTAGATGCGAGGGACTGAGAAGAAGCCGCCCTCGGGAATGAGGTGGGCGCAATACTCCTTCATCTCGGTGCCTTCGATGAGCGGAGCCACCGCGGGGTGCTTCTTGAGGTTCTCCAGCAGGGTGTACGGCGCCTTGCGCCCGGGATTGCGGTGCTTGAAGTCGTCCAGGATGCAGCCGATGCCGATCGTGAGCGAGTCGCGGTTCGTGTAGAGGAACGCGGTACCCACCATGCCCTCGGTGATCTTGCCGAGCATCTCGATCACCACACCCTCGTCGGGTCCGACATTGAAACGGGCCTGGAGCGTCTCCTCCGGCAGGAAGAGGATCTCCTTGACCGCCAGGGCGACGTTGCGCGGCGCGATCTCCGGGTGGAAGCCCGCTTTGCGGGCCAGGGTGGAATTCACACCATCGGCCAGGATGACGACATCGGCGAAGACGTCCCCGCCCACGCGGTCGCAGCGAACGCCAACCACCCGCCCATCGTCCATGAGCAGGTGCTCGACCGTGGTTTCGCAGATCAACAGGGCGCCGGCATCGCGCACCTTCTGCGAGAACCACCGGTCGAACTGCGCGCGCAGGATGGTGTAGCGGTTGTGGGGCTCGCGATTGAACTCGTCCGAGCGAAAGTGCGAGCCGACGAACGACTCCTCGTCGAGCACCCACATGCGCTGCTCGATGATGTGGCGCTCGAGCGGCGCATCCTCGCGGAAGTCGGGGATGATCTTCTCGAGCGCGTCGGAATAGAGGATCGCGCCCTGGACGTTTTTCGAGCCGGGATACTCGCCGCGCTCGATCTGCAGCACCTTGAGCCCCGCCTTGGCCATGGTGTAGGCGGCGGCATTGCCCGAGGGTCCGGCACCGACGACGATGGCATCGAATCGTTCCTTCATGACGTCCCCTTCACGCGGCGCGGCGGGCCCGGACCGCCAGATGGTTGCGAAAGGCCTCCGTGAGCGCGGGCAGGACCTGCATCGCATTGCCGACGATGCCGTAGTGCGCGAAGTCGAAGATCGGAGCGGCGGGGTCGCTGTTGATGGCGACGATGATGTCCGATCCCTCCATGCCCACGCGGTGCTGGACGGCGCCGGAGATTCCGGCTGCGATGTAGAGCTTGGGCCGCACGGTCTTGCCGGTCTGGCCCACCTGCCGCTCGGTCTCGACCCACCCGGCCTGGACGACGGGGCGCGTGGCGCCCACCTCGGCGCCGAGCACCGTGGCGAGGTCGCGCACGAGCTGGAAGTTTTCCGGCTTGCGCAGGCCCTTCCCACCCGACACGATCACGTCGGCGTACGTGAGGTTGATCCGGTCGCTGGTGGCGTCGGGAAGGAAGTCGAGGAGCTTGGTGACGATCGAGGCCTCGGCGAGGTCGAGCCTCGCCTCGACCAGGGTTCCGGTGCGTTGCGGGTCCCGGCGCGGCATGACCATGACCCGGGGGCGCACGGTCGCCATCTGGGGCCGGTAGGCGAGGGTCATGATCGTGCAAAGGAGCGATCCGCCGAAGGTCGGTCGCGTCGCCGCGAGGGCACGCGTACCCGGGTCGATGGCGAGTTCGGTGCAGTCTGCCGTGAGCCCGGTCGAGAGCGTCGTCGCGACGGACCCGGCGAGGTCGCGTCCCATCGAGGTCGCCCCGAGGAGGACGATCTCCGGCTTGTGCTCCTCGACGAGGCGGGTGAGACCGCGCGTGAAGGGCTCGTTGCGATAGCCCTTGAGAACCGGGTCGCGCATCACGAAGCAGGAATCGGCGCCCATCGCCCAGGCCTCGGAGGCGAACCGGTCGAGCCCCTCCTCGGGCCCCCCGAGGATCACGCCCGAGAGCGGCACGCCGAGCAGGTCGGCGAGCTTGCGGCCCTCGCCCAGCAGTTCCCACGAGACGGGATTCACGGCGCCGCGGTCGTGCTCGACGAAGACCCAGACTCCGCGATAGACCTTGAGGTGCTCGGGCAGCTCGAGGTTGCGGCCGGCGCGGCCGGCAGGTTTCTTCGCGGGGGCTTGGAGCTCGCTCATGGGGCGTCCTCCGGGTGCGCGGTCAGGAAACGGTCCGCTCGACAAGATCCTGCTCGAGGGCGGGGTTGCGGGTGAAGATCTTCTGGATCAGGTTGAGCGCCGCATCGCGCACGGAGGAGTCCTCGATCACCTCGATATCGGCCTTCTCCGTGCGCGACTTGGGACCGAAGACCTTGCTGACGACCGTCGGCGAACCCTTGAGCCCGATGCGCGCGACGTCCTCGACGCCCGCCTGTTCCCGGTTCCACTTGCGCACCTCGCAGCGGGCCGAGCGCAGCATCTCGTCCATTCCGGCAAAGCGGATCTCATTGGTGTTCTCGAGCATCGTCACGAGGCAGGGCAGGGCGGTACGAAGGACCTGCACCCCGCCTTCGGCACGGCGCTCGACCACGATGGTTCGCTCGGAGAGGTCCACGGAGACAATGCGCGAGACATAGGTGAGGAGCTGCAGGTCGAGGCGGCGGGCGACCCCGGGGCCGACCTGCGCCGTGTCACCGTCGATCGTCTGCTTGCCCGTGAACACGATGTCGACCGACTGTTCGCGGCCGATCGTGCGGATCGCCGAGGCGAGCGCATAGGAGGTCGCCAGGGTATCGGCGCCGGCGAACGCCCGGTCGGTGACGAGGACGGCCTCGTCGGCTCCGAGCGACAGGCACCTTCGAAGTGCGTCCTCGGCCTGGGGCGGACCCATGCAAAGAACGGTGACGCTGCCGCCGTGCTCGTCCTTGAGCCGCAGGGCCTGCTCGAGCGCGAACAGGTCATAGGGGTTGACGATCGCCGGCACGCCCTGGCGCATGATCGTGTTGGTGACGGGGTGCACGCGGATCTGGGCCGAATCCGGGACCTGCTTGACACAGACGACGATGTGCATCAGGCGGCCCTCCGGTCCGGGACCTCGGGGGCCGGGCCGCTGCCGCGCCGGGCCGCAAGGTCCTCCTGGAGCCGGTGCACGAAGATGCTCCGCTGCCCACCGGCCTCCTGGAACACCTTGAAGACCTTCTCCTGCAGCGGAGTCGAGCGGACGAAGTCGCCGTAGGCCCGGGCAAGGAGCTCGCGCTGGCGCCGGAAGAGCTCGACCTCGCCGAGTCCTTCCATGTCCCGCGCCTGCCGCAGGTACTGGTGAAAGCGCTTGAGGATGTGCAGCCGGTTGACGTGGACCACGGCCTGTTCATAGGGCACGGCGTAGAAGTCGAGGAATTCCTCGGCGCTCGAGAGCGCGGCAAGGCGGTGCGTGAGGTCGTGCATCGATCGGCTCCCTGCGAAGTCCCGGTTCATGCCTCGTAATCCGCCGTGGCGGGATGGGCGGTCTCGATGAAAAAGCGCCGCAGGTCGTCCGGGGACGGCGCGGTCTTCGTGCAAGTGACGTGGTGGCGTACCCGCGCGAGCAGGGCGCGCGCCTGGGCTGCGCTCACCGGGAAACCCAGGCGGGCATAGGCCTGGACGATCGAGGCCGATCCCGAGTGCTTGCCCAGGATCGTGCGGTGCTCGCGACCGACCTCGGCCGGATTGAACCCCTGGTAGTTGCGCGGGTCCTTGAGCAGGCCGTCGACATGGATGCCCGACTCGTGGGTGAACACGAGGTCGCCGACGATGCTCTTGTTCGCGGCGACGAAGCGCCCCGAGGCCTTGCAGACGAGCTCCGAAATGCCGGGCAGGGCCAGGGTGTCGACGCAGGTGTCGATGCCATAGAGGTGGCGCAGGGCCACGACCACCTCCTCGAGCGGGGCGTTGCCGGCACGCTCCCCCAGGCCATTGACCGTCGTGTTGGCGTGCGATGCGCCGGCAAGGATCGCCGCAAGCGTATTGGCGGTGGCCAGCCCGAGGTCGTTGTGGGCGTGCATTTCGATCTCGAGGTCGCCGACCTCGCCGCGAAGCTGGCGGATGCGATCGAAAGTCGTGAAGGGGTCGAGCAGTCCGAGGGTGTCGGCATAGCGGATGCGCCGCGCGCCCGCGGCCCGCGCCGCGCGCGCCACCTCGACCAGGAAGGGCATCGCGGCGCGGGAGGAATCCTCGCAGCCCACGCTCACTTCGATTCCGTGGGAGCGCGCGCGGCCGACGAAGTCGGTGACCGTCGCGAGCACCCAGTCGCGCGAGCGGCGCAGCTTGTTCTCGATCTGGATGTCGGAGACGGGGATCGAGAGGTTGAGAATGTCGGCGGGACAGGACAGGGCCGCGGCAAGATCGGACTCGCACATGCGTCCCCACACCATGAGGCGAGCCCGCAGGCCCAGCGAGGCGATCGCCTCGATGCTCTCGATCTCGGCCTCGCCCATGACGGGGATGCCGACCTCGAGCTCGGAGACTCCCGCCGCATCGAGGGCCCGGGCGATGGCGACCTTCTCCTCCAGGCTGAAGGCGATCCCCGCGCCCTGTTCGCCGTCGCGCAGCGTGGTGTCGTTGATCACGGGCATCGTGGCAGCTGGCATGTCGGGATTGTCGGAAAGGCCACGCCCTCAGACCGAGAAGGACTTGCCGCAACCGCAACTCGTGGTGGCATTCGGGTTCTGGATCACGAAGCGCGCGCCTTCGAGCCCTTCCTCGAAGTCGATGCGCGCTCCGGCGAGGTACTGCAGGCTCATCGGGTCGACGAGAATGCGCGCTCCCTGGCATTCGACCCGGTGGTCGTCCTCGGCAGCCTCGCCCTCGAAGGCGAAACCGTATTGCAGGCCCGAGCAGCCTCCGCCGGTAACGTAGATGCGCAGCGCGAGGTTCCGATCAGCCTCCTCGGACAGCAGGCTGGCGATCCGCTCCACGGCCGAGCGGGAGAGGGCGATATCCGGAATCGATGCCTCGGGAACGGTGTTCACGGTGGTTTCTCCGCGGGTTGCTCTGCCCCCTCCGACGCAAGGCTTGTGCCAGACCGAATCCCGGCCTGGAAAGTCTTTTCGATCAACTGCTTATGAATTCCGCCGACATGCACCCCGGGTTGCGCGGCCTTGTCGGATTTGTCGGTTCCCGACGGGCACGCTGGGGTGGGATCGTTGCGTCCTGCACTGTCCTGCAGCACCTCTGCGCCAGGCTTGTGCAGCAGGCGTCGCAGCACGCGGGCAAGTGCCTGATTCCATTGGGGTGGAGGATTCTTCCGTCGTGGCGCGAATCTTGCTTCTCAAGACAGCAAGAAGAACAACATCGCAGGAGAAGGAACGGAAGGTACTGCAGCCGAACACGGTCAGGATGGAGCCTCGATGGACACCGCAACCAAGGTCCATGTCCCGCAAGCTGTCGCGCGTCGCGCACGACCACAGCAGGCGCGGGCGCCTCTCGAGCTGACGACGATCTACGAAGTCAGCAAGATCCTGAGTTCCTCCCTGGACATCGGGCGCACGTTTCGCGAATCGCTCAACGTGCTCATCGCCCACATGGGGTTCCGGCGCGGAATGATCATTCTCGCCGACGGCGAAGGGGGCCTCTCCCTCGCCAGTTCGGTCGGCCTTTCGCCCGAGGAGGTACTTCTGGGCCGGTACCGGCCCGGAGAAGGCGTGATTGGCAGGGTGTTCGCCAACGGGAGCCCGGCCGCGATCCCCGACATCGCCCGGGAGCCACTCTTCCTCAACCGCACCCGGGCGCTCGACGACGCGGGCGGGCAGCCGATCGGATTCGTCGCGGTGCCGATCCAGTCCCATCGCGAGACCGTAGGCGTGCTGACGATCGATCGCGAGTCGGGTCGCGACGGCGAGTTCCGGGAGGACGTGCGCCTCCTCACCATGGTTGCCAACCTCCTCGGGCAGGCGGTCGTCCTGCATCGCGGCGTCAGCGCGGAGCGCAAGCAGCTTCTCGACGAAACCCGGCGACTCAAGGGCGAACTCAAGGGGCGCTACAGCATCCAGAATGCGGTGGGCGCCTCCAAGCTCATGCAGCAGGTCTTCTCCGAAGTGCACCAGGTGGGGCCCACGCGCAGCACCGTGCTGCTTCGGGGCGAGAGCGGGACCGGCAAGGAGGTCATCGCCCGCGCCATCCACGAACTCTCCCCGCGCAGCGGCGGTCCGTTCGTCAAGGTCAACTGCGCCGCCCTGAGCGAGACGCTCCTGGAGTCCGAGCTCTTCGGCCACGAGAAGGGCGCCTTTACCGGCGCGGTCGGCGAGCGCCGGGGCAGGTTCGAGCTGGCGAGCGGTGGCACGCTCTTCCTCGACGAGATCGGCGACATCTCGCCCGCGTTCCAGGCCAAGCTGCTGCGCGTGCTGCAGGAGCGCGAGTTCGAGCGCGTAGGGGGCAATCGTCCCGTCAAGGTCGACGTGCGCCTGATCTTCGCGACCAACCGGGACCTGGAGAAGATGGTGGCCGAGGGCAGCTTTCGCGGCGACCTCTACTACCGCATCAATGTCGTGAGCATCTTCATGCCGCCGCTGCGCGAACGCCGCGAGGACATTGCGCCGCTCGTGACGCACTTCGTGGAGCGCTTCAACAAGGAGAACCAGCGCGATCTTCGCGTGGCTCCCGACGCGATGCGCGTCCTCAACAGCTGCTATTGGCCCGGCAATGTCCGCGAGCTGGAGAACTGCATCGAGCGCACGGCAACGATGACCCAGGGCAAGGTCGTCGAGGCCTGGAACTTCCCCTGCCACCAGGACCGCTGCCTCACGCGCATGCTGCACGTCGGCGCTTCGCCCCCAGGCGTCGCGGCCGCCACCGCGGAGGTCGCCGTCGCCGCCCCCGTCTCCCGGCGGGATTCCTCGCCGGCGCCGCAGCCGCCGCCGCAGGCGCCGGCCTCCGGGGAAAAGCCCGAGGGCGAGCGCGACCGGCTCGTCTGGGCGATGGAGCGTTGCGGCTGGGTGCAGGCCAAGGCTGCGCGCCTCCTCAACATCACGCCGCGGCAGATGGCCTACGCCCTGCTCAAGCACGACATCCGCGTGCGCAAGTTCTGAGCGCGCGCCTGTGTGGTTTGTCGCGTCCCTGACAACGGGCGCGTCCGTGCTCCCTCCGTAAGTCCTTGAAAACCAAGCCCGGGCTGCTTGGCACGATTCTGGCTTGATGTCCATGTGCGCGGGTTCGCGCACTGAATGTCGACCAAGGATCGCCATGCCGCACGCTTCCGGTGGCTCCGCCTACATCCCGCTCGACGTCCTCCGGGCCGGGCGCAATGTCCAGTCGACCCCGGCGCCAGGCCCGGCGGGCGGCTGCTCGAGCGAGGGCGGATCCGGCAAGGCGTCCTGCGGATCGGCGGCGGGGCCGCAGGACATGCCCGCCGCGATCTGGGACAAGGTGAAGAACCATCCCTGTTATTCCGAGGAAGCGCACCACCACTACGCGCGCATGCACGTGGCGGTCGCCCCGGCCTGCAATATCCAGTGCAACTACTGCAACCGCAAGTACGACTGCTCCAACGAGTCGCGCCCGGGCGTGGTGTCGCAAAAGCTCACGCCGGAGCAGGCGGTGCGAAAGGTGCTTGCCGTCGCGAGCGCGATCCCGCAGATGACGGTCCTGGGGATCGCGGGTCCGGGCGACGCCCTGGCCAATCCGCGCAAGACCTTCGAGACCTTCGCCCGGCTGCAGGAAAAGGCGCCCGACATCAAGTTGTGCCTGTCGACCAATGGCCTCGCCCTGCCCGACATGGTCGACGAGATCAGCCGCTACAACGTCGATCACGTCACGATCACCATCAACATGGTCGATCCCGCCGTGGGCGAGCGCATCTATCCGTGGATCTTCTACCGGCACCGCCGCATCCTCGGGCGCGAGGCGGCCCGGATCCTCTCCGAGCGCCAGCTCGAGGGGCTGGAGATGCTCACGCGCCGGGGCATCCTCACGAAGATCAACTCGGTGCTCATCCCCGGGATCAACGACGAGCATCTCATCGAGGTCAACCGGGCGGTGAAGGAGCGGGGCGCCTTCCTGCACAACATCATGCCGCTCATCTCCGAGGCCGAGCACGGCACCTACTACGGGCTCACCGGGCAGCGGGGGCCCAGCGCGCAGGAGCTCAAGGCGGTGCAGGACGCCTGCATGGGCGGGGCCCATCTCATGCGCCATTGCCGCCAGTGCCGCGCCGACGCGGTCGGCCTGCTCGGCGAGGATCGCTCGGCCGAATTCACGCTCGAGCAGGTGGAAGGCATGGAGGTGGTCTACGACCTGGAAAAGCGGCGCCGCTACCAGGAGGAGGTCGAGCAGGAGCGCGCCGCGCAGGTCCGTGCCCGCGACGAGGCGGCGCGACGTGCCGAGGGCACGCGCGAGGACCTGCAGGTGCTGGTCGCCGTCGCCAGCAAGGGCGGGGGCAAGGTGAACGAGCATTTCGGGCACGCACGCGAGTTCCAGATCTACGAGGTGTCGGCCACCCGCGCGACCTTCGTCGGACACCGCCGGATCGACCAGTACTGCCAGGGCGGGTGGGGCGAGGACGATCAGCTTCCCTCGATCGTCGAGGCCATCAACGACTGCCACGCCGTGCTGGTGGCCAAGATCGGCCGCTGCCCGCGCGAGGAACTCGACGCCTCCGGCATCGAGCCCGTCGACGCGCA
>Ga0209698_10006934_pt1 | contig 11969 bp, 9 predicted proteins | sample LitLauG_LLR_2012_FD_187203 | JGI IMG/M metagenome (GOLD analysis project Ga0209698, IMG submission 187203) | Freshwater sediment microbial communities from Pennsylvania, USA - Little Laurel Run_MetaG_LLR_2012 (SPAdes) (version 2) | ecosystem: Environmental > Aquatic > Freshwater > Creek >...
CACCAGTACCTCGAGCCGGTCGCCCACCGCGTCGACCACCGGGCCCAGGGCCCGGATGGTGGACGGAGTGGCGTCGAGCTGGCGGCCCCCATGGTTCGACACGACGATGCCGTCGACGCCCCGGTCGGCCGCCCGACGGGCGTCGTCCGGGTCCAGGATCCCTTTCAGCACGAGCTTGCCGGGCCAGTTGCGCCGCACCCAGTCGAGGTCGTCCCAGGTGACCGACGGATCGAACTGTGCATCCACCCAGGCCGAGAAGTCGGTCGGGCTGGCCGCGCCGGGCACGGCCCGTTCCAGGTTCCCGAACGTGTGCGGCTTGCCGCGTACCCCGACGTCGAGGGCCCAGGTCGGGTGCAGTCCGAGGTCGAGCCCACGCAGCACGCGTCCCAGGCGCCCCACCTGCCCGGACATCCCGTTGCGGGTGTCCCGGTAGCGGGACCCCACGGTGGCCAGGTCGACCGTGAGGACCAGCACCGGGCAACCGACCCCGGTGGCCCGGGCCATGAGGTCCTCGGCGTAGGAGCGGTCGCGCATGACGTAGAGCTGGAACCACACGGGTCGGGCGACCGCGGCCGCCACCTCTTCGACGCTGCAGATGGAGACGGTCGACTCGCAGAAGGCGACGCCCGCCGCCTCGGCCGCCCGGGCCGCCTGCACCTCGGCCCGGGTGGCGAACATTCCGGCCAGGCCGACCGGGCCGAGCACCACCGGCATCGACAGTGGCTGGCCCAGCACCGTGGTCGCCAGGTCGAGCGAGGACACGTCGCGCAGGACCCGTTGCCGGAGCCCGATACCGGCCAGGTCGTCCACGTTGGCGGACAGGGTGGACTCGGCGAAGGCTCCGCCGTCGATGTAGTCGAACAGTTGACGGGGCAGCCGACGCCGGGCGAGCTCCCGGTAGTCGACCACCGACGCCGGGGCGACGCCCAGCGGCCGGTCCGGGTGGAGTCTGCTCACCCGTCCGACGCTAGCCACGAGCCGGCCCGGTGTCCCGGCCGGGGCCACCGGTGTGACCAACGGCCCTAGGCCGACGGGGAGGCCGGCGGCAGGGTGGAGGGACGGAAGAGGAGGACCCCGTGGACGGCACATCGACCGAGGCGGCAGGCATGGAGGCGACACGTCGGGACGCGACGGGGCGGGAGCGACCATGACCGTGGTGACCGAGCCCCTGACGGGCGGTCCCCGTCCCCCGGTGTTCCGGCGTCTCGAGGTTCCCGAGGTCCGCCAGCTCCGCTACGACGTGGACGAGCGGCCCTTCCTGGTCCTCTTCGAGACCACCCGGGCCTGCGACCTGGCCTGCGCCCACTGCCGGGCCGAGGCCCAACCGGCCTGCCATCCCGACGAATTGTCGACCGACGAGGTCACCGCCGTCCTCGACGACCTGGCCATGGCCGGGTCGCCCCGGCCCATCGTGGTGCTCACCGGGGGCGACCCCTTCAAGCGGACCGACCTGCGTCAACTCATCCGGCACGGGTCGGAGCTGGGCCTGGCCATGGCGGTGTCGCCCTCCGGCACCCCGCTCGCCGACGAGGAGCACCTGGCGGGGGTGCGTGCCGCGGGCGCCGGCGTGGTGTCGTTCTCCCTCGACGGGGCGGTGGCCGCCACACACGACGCGTTCCGGGGGGTGCCGGGGTCGTTCGCCCTGACCGTCGGTGCCTGCCGTGCGGCCCGACGTGTCGGCCTGCGGCTCCAGGTCAACACGACCCTGACCGCCGACACGGTGGACGAACTGCCAGAGACGGCCCGCCTGGTGCGCGACCTCGACGCCGGGCTGTGGAGCGTGTTCTTCCTCATCCCTACCGGACGGGGCCGCGCCCTCGGTGCGCTCGGACCTGCGGAGGTCGAGGACGTCCTGCACCTGCTGGCCGAGGCGTCGGCGACCATGACGCTCAAGACGACCGAGGCACCCCAGTACCGACGGGTGCTGCACCAGCGGGCAGGCCGGAGCGGGGCCGACGCGGCGGGCGAGCGCGGACCGCTGTACCACCGCCTGCACGACCGGATGCAGGAGGTGCTGGCCGAGGCGCCGCGTGCCCGACGGGCGTCGTCCGCCTCCGCCGGCCATCCCGGCGGGTCGACGAGGCGGGCCCCGTTGGCGGTGGGTGACGGCAGCGGGGTGGTGTTCGTGTCCCACGTCGGGGAGGTGTTTCCGAGCGGGTTCCTGCCGCTGGCCGTGGGCAACGTCCGCGAACGGCCCGTCACCGAGCTCTACCGCACGTCACCCCTGCTGCGGGCGCTGCGCGACCGCGACCGACTGGGCGGCGCCTGCGGCCGGTGCGAGTACCGGCAGGTCTGCGGCGGGTCCCGTGCCCAGGCCTTCGCCGCCACCGGGGACCCCATGGCAGCCGACCCCAACTGCCCCTACACGCCCGGCACCTGAGGGCCACGGGGACCCGCCCGCAACTCCAGGTGTCCAGGAATCCTGCTCCTGCTACTCAAGCTACGGCGGCCGACGCCGATGAACCAGGCATGGATGACCCCGCCCCCGGGTTTCCGGCGGCCGAACCGTGCGATCCCGACCTGACCCGGATGCTCCGCGAGCTGCCGGACTCGGTGGTGGTGGTCGACGGCGCCGGTGACCTGCGGTGGGGCAACCGGACCGCCGAGCGCCTGTTCGGTCGGAGGCTGGACGACGCGATCGGCGTCTCGGGGCTCGAATTCGTCCATCCCGAGGACCTCCACTTCGTCGTCCTGTCACTCGACAGCATCCAGAACAAGGAGGTCGGCTCGCCCATCGAGGTCCGGCTCCGCACGCCGTCCGGGTGGCGGCTGGTCGAACTGGTGGGGTCGCCCATCCCGTGGTTCGGCGAGGGGTGCGTACTGCTCAGCCTGCGGGACCTGACGGAGCGGCGGCGCTTCGAGCTCGCCTACGACCAGGACGCACGCTTCCGCGCCGTGCTGCAGAACGCCGCCGTCGTCACCATGCTGGTGGCGCCCGACGGCACGGTCATGTCCTGTTCGGGTGCGCTGTCCCGGATGCTGGGGCACGACCCGGAACTGGTGGAGGGGAACCCGCTGGCCTACCTGGTCGACAACCGGGACCGCCCGGCTCTGGCCTCCGCCCTCGAATCGGCGGGCGAGGGAGCGGGGTCGGCCGCGCCGGTGACCGTCACCGTCCACCTCACCTTTCAGGGCAGGCCCCTGTCGATACCGTTCGAGCTGGCGATCGTCAACCTGGTCGACGACCCGACCGTGGGCGGGTTCATCGTCTCGGGCCACGACGTCACCGATCGGACGCGCCTGGAGGCGGAGCTGTCGCACCTGGCCTTCCACGACTCGCTGACCGGGCTCGGGAACCGGGCGCTGTTCCTCAACCGACTGGACCACGCGCTCGAGCGGTGTGCGCGCACGGGCGAGCAGATCGCCGCGCTCTTCTTGGACATGGACGGGCTGAAGGACGCCAACGACCGGCTCGGCCACTCGGTGGGGGATGCGCTGCTCCAGTCCATGGCGGGGGTCCTGATCGCCAGCATCCGCAAGTCGGACACGGCCGCCCGGCTCGGCGGAGACGAGTTCGCGGTGATCGTGGAGGACTTCGCCCACCCCGCAGAGGTGTTCGCGCTGGCCGAGCGGATCCTCGACGAGTGCCGGCAGCCCATGGTGATCGGCGCCGAACGGGTGTCGGCGACGGTCAGCATCGGCTTCAGCTTCTCGAAGCCGGGGATCTCGGTGGACGAGCTGATGTCGAACGCCGACCGGGCCATGTACACGGCGAAGGACCGTGGCAAGGACCGCTACGAGCAGTTCGAGGAGTGGATGCTCTCGACGGCCGAATCCGCCTGAGGCCCCGGCAGCCCGACTTCGGCCCCGTGGGGTGACCGCCCAACCGGTGGGGAACCACCGCGGACCCCGTCACTTCAGGATGTTGACGGCACGGGCCACCACCAGCAGTGCGACGATCAGCGACACCGCCTCCTCGGCCATCAGCAGCAACTTCATCCACGGCCGGATCGCCGACACGTCGGTCGGGCTGAACGCCGTCGCCGTGGCGAACGAGAAGTGGAAGTAGTCGATGAACTTCGGGATCCAGGCCCGGCCGACGTGCTCCTCGTGCTTCATCTCCGGGAACACGAGGGAGGGCGGGCTTCCCGTGCCGAGTGCCCGTGCCGCGGGCCCGCCACGGTCGAGGGCCCAGTACCAGAGCCCGAACGCGATGACGTTGGTGAGCCAGATCGCCCCGCCGCTGGCCAGCAGCACCTTGGCATCGTTGGTGAACGGGGACCCGTTGACGATCGACACCACCAGGCGGATGGCGGCGCCGGCGTTGGCCAGGGTGATCACGCCGATGAGCCCGGTGGTCAGCCAGCGCAGCCACGGCTTGTCCCTGTCGATCCGACCCGGGTCGCCGATGATGAGTGCGGCCAGGAGGAGCACGACGACGACGAGGAACAGCCATCGGGCATCGCGGAGCCGCAGCTGGTCCGGCAGTGTGGCACGCAGCACGCCGGCCACCACCACGGCGAGCGCCATGGGCCACCGGGGCTCACCGGCCTGGGCCACCCCGGTGCCGTGCCGCGAGGCTGTGGAGTCCTCGGCCATCGGGGCAGCATACGGCCGCCTGTCGGGCAAGGCACCTGTTCGCCCGGGCGGTCGCAGATCCGGCGGGTCCGCAGCCCGGTGGCCCGCCCCGCGTCGCACCGGGCACCACCCTGCGGTCCGCGTCTAGGTTCACCGGGGTCGACAGCCGAGGAGGAGCCCGTGGGCGAACAGATCCATCCCCGCCGCTTCGAGGGGCGGGTGGCCATCGTCACCGGGGCGTCGACCGATCCCGGCATCGGGACGGCATCGGCGCGGCGCCTGGCGCTCGAAGGGGCCTCGGTGGTCATCAACGCCCGGGGGGAGGGGCGCCTCCACGAGACCGAGCGGATGCTCCGTGCCGAGGGGCTCGACGTCGTCGCCGTCGCCGGGTCGGCCGGGGCCGATGGTGTCGCCGATCTGCTCGTCGACACCGCCGTCGCCAGGTTCGGCCGGATCGACCTCCTGGTCAACGCCGTCGGCGGGGTCCCGTTCGTGGGCTCGGCCCTCGACCTGTCCCGCGAGGACCTGCTCGCCACCGTGGGACTCAACACCTGGCCGGGTCTGGCGCTCGTCCAGGCGGCCATGTTCCGGGGACTGACCGAGGGTGGTGGCGCAGTGGTGAACATCTCCAGCGGGTCCCCCCACAAGACGACGCCGTCGATGGCCGCCTATGCGGCGGCCAAGTCGGCGCTCAACGCCCTGACCCGCACCTTGGCCAACGACCTCGGCCGGCGTGGCGTGCGGGTGAACGCGGTCAGCCCGGGCCTCACCCGGACCGAGGCCACCCGCGACCTGTGGGGTGACGACGGGGGCGAGGCCGCCGGCCGGAGGATGCTGCTCGGACGGCTGACCGAGGCGACCGACGTGGCCGCTGCGGTGGCGTTCCTGCTGTCGGACGAGGCGTCCGCCATCACCGGGGTGCTCCTCGACGTCGACGCCGGCAACCACGTCGACACCGGGTCGTGGTCACCGTTCAGCCCGGATGCGGTGGGCGGTCCCGGAGGGGCCGCGACCGCCGGCGGTTCGCGGGTGACGTGACCGGCGGACGGGCCGCGGTCCGCTCAGGCGGCGATGTCGAACCCGGTGGACCGGGCGAGTGAGGCCTGTCGGATCTTGCGTGCCACCGACGGGGCGATCTCCATCATCGTGCGGAATTCGCCCACCGAGCTCACCAGCACCACCAGGTCCGTCGTGGCGGTCGCGGTCGCGGTACGTGTGGAGCCGGCCAGCAGCCCCATCTCTCCCAGGAAGTCGCCTCTTCCGACCTGTGCCACCTCGACGACGCCGTGGTCGGTCTGGCGGGTCACCCGGGCCGAGCCGCTGACGATGACGACGAACTCCTTCGCGGGGCTTCCTTCGCGGATCAGCACCTGCCCCTCGGGGATCCGCAGGTAGGTGGTGAGGGCGCCGAGCTGTTCGAGCTCGGCCCTGGTGCAGCCGGCGAACAGCTCGAGGTCGTCGATGCGCAGTGCGTTCGTCGATGCCAGCATCACAGGCTCCTTCGTTTGCAGATGGAGATCATCCGCTAACTACAGTATATCGAATTGATCGCATGAACGCATTGCATATTGGTGAACTATCGGTAATCACGATCTCCGGAATCGTGCCTGGCAGGAGGCCCGAGGGGCACCCGCTCGAGCCCGGACGGACCCCGACGGTCAGGGGGCGGCGACCGCCCGGTTCCACCAGGCCGGGTGCGCCCCGGACTCGTGGCGGACCCAGTCGAAGTGACGACGGGCCGAGACGAGCTGCAGGGGGAGTGTGGCGAGTCCGGCCACGGCCCACCGCCTGCGATCCCGGGGGATCTCGAGTGCCAGCGAGAGGGCGGAGGCCGTACCCCAGGCATAGAGGAGCGCGTTGTAGAAGGCCAGACCCCGTGCGTCGAGCCCCTCGGCTTCCGCCAGGACCGGTGGTCCGGGTCGGGAGCGGCGGAGCGGCCACAGGATGAAGTGGACGGTGACGCCGGCGAGTGCGGCACCCGACCACACCGCCAGGATGCGGTCCCACCGTGGTCCCCCACGCGACGCCAGCACCAGCCACGCAGGCAGTTGCGTGCCCCACAGTGCTCCTGAACCGACCAGCCCGAGCTCGGGCTGGAGCACCAGGCCGACGCCGGTCGCCAGCTCGAATCCGTGGTGGACCGCCGTCAGCCCCGCCGTCGCCGCGGACCACGGGCGCCGGATGCGGATCGGTCGGGCAAGGCGCGTCACGGGGACAATCTGTCACACGGGGTCGGCCGGGCGACAGGAGCGACGGGAGGAGGGCCGGTCCGTGGCGCGTGAATTTCCCGCGTGCTAGAACGTTCCCGGCTTTTCGGAGCCGACCAGCAGTTCGACTGACAGTGCACCGTGGGGGTGGCCGAGCCGAGAGGCCGGCGGGACGTCCGGCGAAGGCCGGCAGAGGGGGGAACCGACATGAAGCGCAGCCATCGCCTGATCAGGCGGTCTGCAGTCGTGCTGGCCGTGGCGGCGATCGCCAGCACGGTCGCCGTCGCCACACAGGACGGTGTCGCATCGGCATCGAGTCCGAAGGTCCTGTACGTGGGATCCGTCGCCGGGGTGACGACGCCGGCCAACGCCACGTTCACGAGCATCCAGGCCGCCGTCAACGCGGCCAAGCCCGGCGCCACCATCCTGGTCGCACCGGGTGACTACCACGAGTCCGGTGACGCCGGCACCACGGCCGGGTCCAGCAACGTCGGCAACGGCAACTACGGCGCGGTCATCATCCACACCAAGAACCTGACCATCCGGGGGATGGACCGGAACAACACGATCATCGACGGCACGCTGTCGAGCGCGTCGACCCCCTGTTCGTCCGCTCCCGGCGACCAGAACACCCTCGGGGGAGTCGGTCGGAACGGGATCGTGGTGTACAAGGCCGCCAACGTGCAGATCAGCAACCTCTCCGTCTGCAACTTCCTGGCCGGGTCCGGGGATGCCGGCAACGGAGTCTGGTGGAACGGTGGCGCCAACTCCGCACTGGTCGGCATGAAGGGCTACAACGGCAACTACCTGACGGCGACCTCGACCTACCTCAGTGGGACCGAGACAGCCACGGCCTGCGTGACCTGCGCGCTGTACGGCATCTTCGCCTCGAACGCCTCGAAGGGGACCCTGACCAACGTCTACGCCAACAACCAGGCGGACTCGGGGCTGTACATCGGTGCCTGCCAGCAGGTCTGCGACTCGGTCGTCAACGGCGCCTGGATGGAGAACAACGCGCTCGGCTACTCCGGCACCAATTCGGGCGGTCCGATGCTGTTCGAGAACTCGACCTTCGACAACAACCGCGAGGGCTTCAACACCAACATCCAGCTCGTCGGCGACCCGCCGCCACCGCAGGACGGGCACTGCAAGGGCCACTCGGTCAACCCGGTCACCACGACCGAGTCGTGCTGGATCTTCGAGAACAACGTCGTGGCGTACAACAACAATCCCAACGTCCCGGTGGCCGGTGAGGCCGGCGTGGCCCCGGTCGGGACCGGACTCGCCATCGAGGGCGGGCGGAACGACACGGTGATGAACAACAAGTTCATCGGCAACGAAGCCTGGGGCGTCCAGTTCCTGCCCTTCCCGTCGAGCCAGACCACCAACAGCTCCCTCGGCCTCACCTGTGCGGGCACGGGCGGCGTCGACGGGTCCTCGCTCGGCTCGGCGCTTTCGTGCCTCTACGACCCGGAGGGGAACCACCTCGTCAACAACGAGTTCAGCGGCAACGGGACGCTGGCCGGTGCGGACGGCGGTGACTTCGGCAACCTGCTGGTCTCCGGCAACGAGCTGACCAACTGCTTCTCGGGCAACACCGAGTGGAACTCGACCTTCACCACGCAGACCGGTGCGGCCACCGACGTCAACGCCAACGACGGCTTCCCGGCACAGACGCCGGCGAGCTGCGGGACGAACAAGAAGCCGACGCTCACGCCGACCGCGTCGCTGCTCGGGGTCAACTCCGATGTGACGCTGCTGCTCGCCGCGGAGTGCGACGCCGGCCTGCTGTGCATCGGCGCCAACCCGTTCCCGCAGTACACGGCCACCGAGATGGCGCCTGTCCCGAGCACCCTGCCCACCATGCCCAACCCGTGCGTGGGCCTGGCCGCCAACGCCTGGTGCCCGGGAGGGGTCCCGGTCGTGACGCTCCGCCACCTGAAGGCGCCGAAGATCTGACCGCTCCGGCGTGATGCACGACGAGGGCCGCCCGACGGGGCGGCCCTCGTCGCGTCCGGGCACGTGTCGCGGGTGACGGGCGGCGGCGCCGGTGCGCGCTCCCACCGACGGCCCCGCTCAGAGCAGTCCGTGCCCCCAGGGTCGTCCGGGGGACGTGCCGGGCGGACAGGCGAAGACGGCGCTGCCGGTGTGGACCAGGTAGTGCGCCAGGGCGTCCTGTTCGGCCAGACGCTGCTGGATGGGGATGAACTGACGGGTCGGGTCCTTCTGGAAGCAGACGAAGAACAGACCCGCGTCGAGCTCGCCGGTGGCCGGGTCGATCCCGTCGGCAAAGCTGTATCCCCGGCGCAGGATGGCCGCGCCGTGGTTGGCCGACGGGGCCGCCAGTCGGATGTGTGCGTCGACCGGGATGGACGGTCGGCCTGAGCTGTCGAGGGCGGCGAGGTCCACCGGGTCCCGCTCGGCCCCCCTACCCAGCGGGGCCCCGGAGCTCTTGACCCGGCCGATGGTGCGCTCCTGGTCGTGCAGTGTGCTCCGGTCCCAGGCCTCGAGGTGGGTCCGGATCCGTCGGGCCACGAGGTAGGTGCCCCCGGTCATCCACGACTGGTCGGACCGGTCGTCGACCCAGACGTGCGTCGACAGGGCCGTCGAGCTGGTCGTGACCAGGTTGTCGGTGCCGTCCTTGAAGCCGAGCAGATTGCGCGGGGTGGCCCCTCCCGCCCCGGGCGCCGCGGTCCGCCCGAATCCGAACTGGATCCAGCGCAGTGTCGCCGTGCCGAGTGCCATGCGGGTGAGCGTGTGGACTGCGTGGAACGCCACCTGGGTGTCGTCGGCGCAGGCCTGGATGCACAGGTCGCCGTCCGAGCGGGCCGGATCCAGTGCGTCGCCCGGGAAGGCGGGCAGCGCGACCAACGCGGCAGGGCGCCGCGGGGCCAGGCCGAACCGGTCGTCGAACAGGCTGGGCCCGTAACCCACGGTCAGGGTCAGCCGCGAGGCGGGGAGGTCCAGCGCCTCGCCGGTGTCCACCGGCGGAGCGAACGGATCGGCCGGCCCGGCGATCGGCTGCCCGGTGGTGAGCTGGTGGGCTGCGGCAGTCCAGGCGGTGAGCAGCTCGGACAGCGCGGTGCGGTCACCGCTCACGTCGAAGGAGGCGAAGACCATGCGGGCCTGCTCGGGGGTGGCGATCCCCTGCTGGTGGGCGCCGTGGAACGCGAGCGTGGTCGCCGTGGGATCGGACGCCGCCGAGGGAGCCGCCCCACCGGTCCCGGGAAGGGCGACGGCCGCCACTGCGCCAGCACCGGCCAGTCCGGTGGCGGCCAGGAGCCTGCGCCGGCTGAACGAGGGCCCGGCCCCGCCGGTCACGACCCTCCTCCGTTGGTGCCGAAGGGAGCGAGCAGTGCCGTCAGGCCGGCCAGGGTCGACGCCGTGGCGTCGACCTGATGGGACAGGGTGAGCCGGGCGGACGGGCTGATGGTGCTGTCCGACACGGTGGCCGGGTCGCCCAGTGCGTGCTCGTCGGCCAGCAGTGCGGTGAACTGAGCGGCCACCTGGTACGTCGCCGTCGGGTCGACCTGTCGGGCGAGGGGTTCGATGGCGGTGAACGCCTGCTCTGCGGCCTGGGTGGTGGCGTCGATGTCGACCAGGCCCAGATGGGAGAACTGCTCCTGGTCGACGGGCAGGGCCTCGTCGACCACCCAGGTCAGCTCGTCCACCGCGGTCGAGCCGATGGCCTCCGGGTCGAACCACTGGTGGGTGACGAGGAGGGGACGTGCCATCAGGAGGTGCTCGATGGGCGTCCGACCCACCAGTGCGCCGACGTCCGCTGCCGCCGGGCCCGACGTCCACAGGTCGCGCTCGACGGCGTGGAGGCCGGTGAAGGTCCGGTCCGGCCCCACGTCGGAGGCGAGCAGGTCGATGCGGGGCACATCGGGAGCTGCGGCGTCGGCCAGGGTGCGGAAGGAGTCGTAGTCGGCCTGGGCGGCCAGCTCGTCGGTGCGCGCTGCCGGGAGGTCGCCCGAGGCGACGGCGGCCTGCAGGGAGTTCAGCGCCGCACTGAACGCGGTGGTGGCTGCGGTGAGCTGGTCGCCGAAGTCGAGCGAGGCCACGGTGGCCAGGTGCGGGTTCCCCGAGGTGACACCGCCGTAGGCGCTCCGCGCCGGTGAACTCCGCGCCGGGATCGACGGCGTCCGGGCGTGTGACACCGGCGCGGCCGTGGACGAGCATGCGGCCGCCACCAGGCCGACCAGGGTGAGGACGACCGACGCGGCGCAGCGGGATCGGTACCGGAGCGGTGCGGAAGCGGTGGCGGTGGGTCGCATGGGCGTCGGGGGTGCCGATGGCGGACGAGTGGACACCGGACCGGGGACAGATCCTAGGGGCCGGACGTGCAGCCGATGGATCGGGCCCCGCACGACCGACCGACCGCAGCGCTCCAGCGGTCACGCTGCGCGCGAGGAAATCACGTGAAACGCGCATTCCGTGGTCATGCCACGCCTGGACGTCTGCTGCCCGCAGAAGCACTTTGTTTCCGGCGCCGGTACTCCTACGCTGCAGCGGGGCTCAACGGGAGGTCGGCGTACGTGCTGAACGACAGGCGAGGCGGTCGGGTGCGGAGTCGGGGGGCCGTCCCGCGCCGGCGGTTGCGGCGGACCACCACGGTCGCCGTCGTCGGGGCGACACTCCTCGGCGTGTGTGTCGCCGCGCTGCCGAGTGCCCCCGTCGGCGCGAACGTGCCGGGGACCGTGGTCAGCTCGTGCACCGAGACGGCGCTCGACGCCGCCGTGTCCGCCGGCGGATCGGTCACCTTCTCGTGCGCCGGCACGATCATCCTGTCCCAGCCCCTGCCGATCCCTGCGACCGGCTCCCTCACCGTCGACGGCGGCAACTCGATCACCATCTCGGGAGGGAAGCAGGTCCAGATCGCCAAGATCACCGGTGGCGACGTGTCGTTCCTCAATATCACCCTGCAGGACGGGTTGATCCAGGGGATCGCCGGAACGGACGGCACCGACGGTACCGACGGCATGCCCGGGACCCCCGGAACGGGCGGAGCGCCCGGAGCGGCAAACGGCAAGTCGGGCAGCAATGGCGGAACGGGCGGCGACGGGGGGCCGGCCACGGTCGGGTTCAACGGGCTGAACGGCACACCCGCACACGGAGGCGCACTGGACATCGCCGCCGGTGCCACGGTCACGCTGCGCAACGTGGTGCTGGGCGGAAACCAGGCGATCGGCGGGACCGGGGGCGGCGGCGATGTCCAGTGCGCCTCCGTGTGCGGGTGTGCCG
>Ga0209698_10006935_pt1 | contig 11966 bp, 5 predicted proteins | sample LitLauG_LLR_2012_FD_187203 | JGI IMG/M metagenome (GOLD analysis project Ga0209698, IMG submission 187203) | Freshwater sediment microbial communities from Pennsylvania, USA - Little Laurel Run_MetaG_LLR_2012 (SPAdes) (version 2) | ecosystem: Environmental > Aquatic > Freshwater > Creek >...
CACGAGGTAATTGACTGCTTCTTTGGTCTTGAGGTTGACTTCTTCTAATTTCATGTTTTTTCCCTTTCTGCCGGTATCGGCTTGTTTTTTTCTTCACTAAAGCGCAGCGGGAAAAAACAAGCCGATACCGCTGGAAGGGACAGAACGGAGGCCGGAGGAGGGTGGCAGGGCGTGAGTGAAAGCGCGGTGAGTGCCAAACGCGGTTGGGGTTCGTTTGGCGCGAAACCGGCGCAGTTTGAAACGCCCGTCGGAGCCGCGGCCAAGCGGCGTCCACCCGGAGGAGGACGCAGTGGAACGAAGATGCGAAGCTTGCCGTTGGTGTCAGTAAGAACGGGCAGTGGATTGGGGCCACTCTCCGGCTACGATCCGTTTTCCTGAGGTGGACTCCTTTATAATCCGTTTCGTCAGGGCGACTGTAAGGAGATCATCGAACAATGGCCGGATCGACGTTTCAGACCAATCCTTTTGACCTGAACAAACTTCTAGACGACTGCCAGCGTGGCGTTCTTCAGTTGCCGGATTTTCAGCGTAGCTGGGTTTGGGATGAAGATCGCATCAAGAGTTTGATCGCTTCAATTTCGAGAGCTTTTCCGGTTGGCGCGTTAATGTCGCTCGATACGGGCGGGCCGGTGAATTTCAAGCCGAGACCTGTTGAAGGCGCGCCGACTGAGGCGAAACAAATCTCCCCTCAGTCGCTATTACTTGATGGCCAACAACGGATGACGTCGCTCTATCAGGCCACCTTACGAGGAAAGGTTGTCGAGACGGTCACTCCAAAAAAGAAGAAGGTAAAGCGCTGGTTTTACATTGACATCCGAAAATCGCTCGATTCTTCGGTGGATCGCGAAGAAGCGATTGTTGGAGTGCCTGAGGATCGAGTTGTCCGGACTGATTTCGGTCGTGAAGTGATTTTGGATCTTTCATCGGCCGAGCGGGAATACGCTTCTCTCATGTACCCGCTTTCCCAAGTCTTTGATTGGGACAAGTGGCAGGACGGCTTCGACAAGCACTGGCGCGGTGACCAGAATGAGAGCATTCGCGAAGAGTTTCGAGCTTTCAAGCGCCAGGTTCTCGAAAACTTTAAATACTACCGGGTTCCCGTCATTACCTTGGATCGATCAACTTCCAAGGAGGCCGTCTGCGTTGTCTTTGAGAAGGTAAACACCGGAGGAAAGGCGCTGGACGCCTTTGAGCTTGTTACCGCGATGTACGCCGCATCGGGCCACGAATTGCGAAAAGACTGGTACGGCGACGACGGGACGAGGGGAAGACATCGACGTCTAGCAGAGACCCTCCGACCTGCCGATGCGGATACCGGCATCATCGCTGAGGTCGCGAATACAGATTTCCTTCAGGCCATTTCGCTTTTGCATACGCGCGACCGGCGGCGTGTGGCGGAAACTGCCGGGAAACAGGGTAAGGAATTGCCTGCTGTTTCCGGCAATAAGCAGGCGCTCTTGAACCTGCCCCTTGAGGCATACAAGCTGTACGAATCGCAAGTGGAGCGCGGCTTTGTACAAGCAGCTAAGTTTCTCCACATGCTTCATATCTATCGTATCTTTGATCTCCCTTATCAATCCCAAATCGTTCCATTGGCTGCCATTCTCGCCGACATCGGCGACGCTTGGGAGCACGATGCGAATCGGGCGATGTTGGTACGGTGGTATTGGAACGGCGTCTTTGGTGAGCTTTATGGTTCGGCGGTCGAGACGCGCATAGCGCGTGATTTCATGGAGGTGCCAGTTTGGCTGAAGGGTGGTCCAGAGCCATCAACGGTCAGCGAGACCCTGTTCCGCGCCGACAGACTGAAGACCATGCGCATGCGCCTGTCTGCTGCCTATAAGGGTGTGAACGCTCTCTTGATGAAAGAAGGAGCCCAGGATTTTCGTTCTGGCCAGAAATTCGACCACACTGTCTTCTTCGGCGAGAATGTGGACATCCATCACATCTTTCCCCAAGACTGGTGCAAGAAGCATGGCATTAAGCCGAATGTCTTCGATTCCATCATCAACAAGACACCGCTTTCCTACCGAACGAACCGGATCATCGGCGGTGTGGCGCCATCCGAGTACCTCGCGAAATTGGAAAAAGGCAATGAGACAACGCCGTCAATTGATCGCACGAGGCTCGATACGTATCTCATGTCTCATCTGATCGACCCATTGTTGCTGCGGGCTGATAGTTTTGAAGCATTCATGGTGGAACGACAGAAAAAGCTGCTGGGGCTCATCGAGCAAGCGACCGGAAAAGCTGCCTACAGCGGGAGTGTTCCGGAAGAAGGCGAGGATGTTGAGGCAGATGAGGACACTGTTGAAGCTGAACTGACAATAGCAACCGCATGAGGCGTGAAATGGAGTTTGGCAGTTTCACCGAGCGTTTACCCGGCCTCACTCGGTAGGCGCGCTGCCGACCTTATGCCCATACTCGGCCAGGCGTTCGCGTGCAATCTCGCGCTCTTGGTCGGAGAAAAGAGAATGCCATTCTGCTGCAAGAATCACGGCCTCGACTGTCAGATCGAGCCGCTTCCTTTCCCATAGAGCAACGTAACCTTCAGAGACCTTGGAAGCGTGAAGCAGAATTCTCGCTGTCTCAAGGCCGCGGTGTTCGTGAAGCATGTGCAAGAAGCGCGTCGCCTTATAGTCACATTCGTTCAGAGCGCGACTGTACACGTCCATCATGGCTTCATCAAAACGTGCTTCAAGGTCATTGGTCATTTAGTCAGACAATTATTACTCTAGGAGCGCTTTGAAGACCGCGTCCGCCGCGTCCTTGTAGAACTCAATACTGATGCGAGTCCACAGGTCGTCCGGGAGGTCGTTTAGTTGCCTCCGAACTGAAACCGGCATGAGCAGAGTCTGAGCCTGTTTGTCTACGGCCAATTCTGCGATGCGGATGGCGTTCGGAATCGTTTCGATAGAACCACCTAGGTTGAGGGCTCCGACGATAATTGTGCCTCCGCGCGTGTTTTTGCCGAGCAGAGATCCACATAGAGAAACGAGGACAGGCAATCCAAGGCCGCTGCCGGACTTATCAGAATCTATCGCGCGCATCTGAATTGAGAACTCGTGCTCGCGCGGATCTCGATCACCAACAACTTCTTTCGCCCGAGCATAGAGATTCTGCTCGCCAATCTTGACACTTTCCCGGAACGCGGGAGCTGCTGGTTGATTAAGGATCTTCACGCCTCCGCCGGGTCCGGAATTCACCTCGATCCGGAATAACCCAGGACCGGTTTCCGGCGTTCCCATGCTTGCAGCCCACACTTGTCCCGGCGGCAGTGGATCGGACTCAATCGCCTCATCACTATGAAGCTCCGGCGTCGAAACGAACTGCTCCACACCCTCTGGCCCAAGGGTGTAACTGAAGTGAGTATTTCGGAATTCACTTTTGAAGCAGCGCTTCTGTTGTTCCTTCACCCGACGACGCGACTCCAAGGCAAGCCGAACGATCCATTCCAAATCCGTGTCAGAAACCGGCGAGTCCGAATTCGGAAACAGCAACTTCATTAAACCGCTCACCGTCTTGTTGACCGCCTCAATATCACGGCCACTCAGCGCGCCTCCCAAGTGGACCCGCCCTTGCATGATTGACATCCGATTGCTCGACCGCAGCTTGCTCCAACATTCGCTGAGGAAATCGCTCACCAAACCAAAGTGATCGGTCAGGTGCTCCGATGGATTCAACTTAGGAAAATCCCACCCAGGTCCAAACGCGTGCAAGCGATCCATAAATGCGGTATCGTTTCGCATTTCCGGCGGCAATGGACTGAGCAAGTGCCCGATACGCTGCTGTTGTTCGACGTCCACGTCAAAATTGCCGACCATGACAATTCCGCCTTCAGCGCGAATGTTCTCTTTACCGCGGCTGAATTGACCCGACGCCATGTACCCTTTCATGATGTTGACGCCGTCCTTCTGATCGAAGGAGATTCCAGAAATCTCATCGAAACAGACTACATCGTACTGGCAGACCAACCCGCGCTGCCCGGTCGCGTTGTTCACGAACATTTTCGCTACAGTAGCCTTTCCGCCAGAAATCAAATGCGCATAGGGCGAGATCTGCTGGAACAAATGGCTCTTGCCGGTACCCCGAGGCCCTAGCTCAACTAGATTGTAATTTCGCTCTACGAACGGGACCATCCGGAGCAATACGACACGTTTGGCACGTTCGTTTAGGGCACTTGGCTCAATACCAATTGAACGAATGAGTAGATCGACCCATTCCTCCGTTGTGAACTTATCCCGCTCTCGGGCCAATGTATCGACGGCGTCTGATTTCGACATTTGGATCGGGCGGAGCGAGTCGATACCGAATGGCTTTCCGTTGGACTGTTGGGCCACGATACCGTCGTAAGCAAGCGTCACCTCGGCGTAGAAGCCGTCGGTCAACATCCGCTCGTTATCCCGCACTAAGCTGTCGCTGATCCGAATATTTCGTAACGCTAAGCTAGGTAGCTCCGCCACATAGCAATCGTTCGCCGGGTCCAACTTTGCCCGCACGATGTCGATGAGCTTGACCGATCCTTGCTCTTTTGCCCTCGCCTTGAAGAGTTCCTCCTCGCCCGTGCGCACGGTCCGATCCTGCAATTGCTTCTCGACGATTTCCAGCCCTTCCGCGATCTCTTTTTCGTCGGTACTCGCACAGTAACGTCCCAGCAGAAATTCGACCACGTATGTCGGTACGGGATACTGGCGTGCGTACTTGCGAACGAGGTCTTTTCTTACGAGATACCCATCGAAGGCCGAGGCCGCCAAACGATCCAGATTGTCCATTTCCATGCTCATTGCTTCTGTCTCCTAGGCGATCTCGCCCACGCTCGTTGTTCGACGGTCCAACACTTTGCCGGCTGCATCCAGCAAGACGACCATGGCAGCGGCACCTTCATGCTTGTCATCAGCTACCGCCAAGCTTGCCTCGCCCGCTGGACCGACTTCCTTCACAGCAGCGGCGATACTGCTCGACTCTAGTTTCCAGTTAAGCCGTAGGTCGACGCGTATGGACGGGTCGTTGGTCTCTACGCTCACGCGGCAACGCATCCCGCGCCACTGAATGGACTGGATCACCGCCCGTACCAATTCTGTGCCGCGCTCCACTACGATGTCGGGAATGACGCACTCCTGCGGGCTGATCCCCCCGTGCGTGTAAGTTTCGCCTGCAAAAAAGCTACGCGCACCCGGCGGCGAAACGATCCGTACATCCTGATTCCAATGCCACGAGTATGCCGGGATCGCCGAGTCGGAATCGCCCTTTATCACCGCGCATCGTGCCCACTTTGTCGCCGTGAGATAGGCAGGTAGTTCGACCTTGGGGAGGCCCTCGGGCACCAAAAGCCATCCGTGATCGGTCACCACTCTTACCCGCTTCCAGCCCGAGTCGAGCAATTCCACGACGCGATCAGCAATTCGGTCAACTTCGTTCTGGAGATGGAGCGGCAATTCGCCTTGCAACTTGTGACCCAATGAGTCGATCTTTCCACACTCTGTCCATCCGCCGCCTTGACTCCCTGAGGGAAAGCGCAGTTCGCCCGAGTCCAATGTTTCGATATTGTTGGCTCCCATCCAATCCCACAGCACAACCGATGTTGCCAGCTTGTTTCCTGCCAGAAGAGGTGTGAAGTCCTCTCCACGTCCACCTTTCAGTTCCAAAGTGATCGGTGTCGCCGCCGGTTTCGCTGTTGCGGTCACGGTTGGCAACGGAGAGAGCCGATGGCTCAATCGCGCCAACAATGAACGCGATTCGAGTTTCTGTGTTAGCCAGACGCCGAGGTCGTACCGAAGCCCATCCACGAACAACAGGCAGGTTTCCTTCTCGGCCTTCATCGCTCCTACAGCCTTCCTCGCTTCCGTCGAATATTTCCGGAAGAGATCCTGAAAGTGTTGCGCGGACGCATCGAGCCAGGGCAGATATACCGAACGGATCGCCCTCCCCAACACTCGATGGTCAGCTTCGTTCTTGAATCGCGCCAATGCTTCCATCGCCAGCCCGTCAGATTGCCAACCAGACTCGGCGTAGGCGGACACCGCTGCGTTCAAGGTCGCGCCACCCAGCGGCGATTTGGTGAGTCGCGCCAATTTCGAGAGTGGGAGGAGAACTCCTGCCCAAGGACTTTGTCCGATCGCTGCCCACACCCAATCCCGCCGAGCGCCATGCCTTTCTTCGAGTTTCAGGATGGTGGCGGCCGCCACTGCGGGCGCAAGGTCACCAACTGCCTCTAGCTGGCTGCGAACGTCGTCCTCTTCTTCTTCATTAGCTCGCGGATTGCGAGAACTGTCGAAAGACAACAAGGCTTGGCCCGCGGTCGTCGGCTCGCTCAGCAGCTTCCGAATACCTGGATAGAGTTGCGGCGCTTCACAGAAGCGCAGCCACACCGTGTCCCATACGCCTTTGCCTTTTGCCAAGGCCAAACCTGCTGCAGTCACGCCTTCTTTGTCCGGGTCGAAGTCGAACTGCGTTCGACAGACATTTCGGAAGGACTCCCAACGGTTCCCCCGGCTCGACTCGAATGCTTCCGGATTGCTCATCCAACGCAAGAGATCGCGAACCGGGTCAGAGACCAAAAGCTTGTCGAAGTCATCGGCATCCAACCGCCGCCCTCGCAGAGAATCGAGGTCAACCTCCACTAGTGAGTCCAGAACGCGCAGCATCGCCTCTTCGGTCCGGCGGTCCTGTGCTATCTCAAGACCTAGTCCGTCTTCTGCAACGAGAAAAGCTTGCACACTCCAATCGCGCCCGTTCGATTGATGCCACACGCGCCCACGGAACTGCAATTCAACAAGCGGCTGCAGTTTTGCTGGGCAATCACCGGCTGCTCGGAGTTCTTGCCGGTTTACGCGCGGCAGGTAGAGAATCGGAATCTTGCCCTCTGGAAGGTGGACTTCGGGTAGCGCCCCGTCTACGACGCAGCGCAACCAGATCGCCGGCCCAAGGCGCAGCGATGGATCATATGGCTTGCTCTTCTCGTATGACAAAGTAAATAGTTCGGGAAAGACGGTCCGTAGTTGTGGCAGCAAAGGGAGCCATTGACCTTCTGCATCGGTCCAGAGCAGGGCGGCAGGGGTGGCGACGCCTTCCGGCGCACGAAGAGAGGCGGTAAATGAGTCTCGTAATCGGTCGAGAAAGGTCATGCCTTTTTCCGGTCCCTCGCCTTACGCTTTTCGTCGAGAGTCAAGTGAACGTCATTGGTACGGTCTCGTGTTTCCGCGAACCACGGGAAGTCGGACTTGTCGCGATCTGGCTCTTTTCCTCGATCTTTACCGAGTGGCAAGTTGATCGGCGTTACCCGCAGTATGCACGCGTCTTTCTTGCTCGCCTGATAGGGCTTCGCCATCAGCCAGGGGCGCATGTTGAGGCGAACCCCATCGTTTAGGTCAGGCTCCCAGCCGATCGCCTGTTCGTGAATCGGTTTCCAACGGATGAAAATATCGTACGGCGGGTCGCCCTGTAGGATTTTTTCGAGTTCCGATTGAAGTTGAAGAGCGGCGGAGAGTCTACCTTCGGCTCCATCCGCACCACTTGCGACCTCGGCTCTCTGGCGGCTGATCCAGTCACCAAGCGAGGTATAGATAAGCTTTTCCAGAGTCTTGCGACCTTCCTCGTTCGGCCCGGAGAGCTTTTGATAATTCACCAACGCGTGAAAGCCGTCCTTCCGACCATCCGAAACGTGCCAGACAAATGGTCGGCCATGGAAGATGCTGCAATGTTCTTCAAAGAATCGATCTCGGAGCCAGGTTTCGAGGGAATCGGAGCTGCCAACAAGTTCGGTGAGCTTCGCAGCCGACCATTTTGGCCCATAGGTATCCAGGAGGAGCGCCCGAAGGCGCTCGGATGCCGAGGGCTCTCCTGAGAGAGAACTAAGGCATACGATTCCGTCTTGATCCTCGTGCCCCTCAAGCCCGTCGGCGGCGACAGACGGACAATCGCAAAAATCCAAACCTCTTTGTCTTGGCCAGCGAAACCCAAGCAGTCGCCCGACCGCGACTTGCAAAGGATGGTCCGATCTATAGGGGTGCCCACAAAACAGCCATTGCGTCGGGTCTTCTGAGTCCGGCGAGGGAAGCCCGCTGGGAAAACGCTCGTCGGTAATTTTTCGCCAGCGGGCTGCGTCAAAACCCACTTTGCCAACTGTCGCATTGTTGACCTTAACGGACTGTTCTATCGAACGAATGGCGGCGGCAAACTCCGCTGACGACATGTAGGCCCATAGAGCAACTAGATCTTTGGAATTTGCGGGGACCAGTGCTGTTACGTTGCTATCGAAAACCTGGCCGAAATACCTGGCAACGGTTATTCCGCCCATCAGTTTCACCACAATGCCTTGCTTGCCCCAGGCCACTTGCCCTTGGGGTCGTGCAAAAGCTGATTCACCGCTGCGGAAGTCCAACGCAAAAGAGCAACCGTCTACAAAACGCGTAGTATCCGGAGCGCCTTGCAGAAAGCGCCAACCGTCGGCAGTGAAATCGATTTCCCACCAACTCCTCCTAAATCGTGAATCGTCCCCCGTTTTAAGACCCTGAGGCGTTATCGCAATTTGGTTAAGCGGCATTTCCTGCGACGGCGGTTCCATGCTGATACGAGCGTCGGGGTTCGCAAGTTGGCTAGCCTGATCGACTAGGTGCGTCACGTCCCCTTTCGCACCCCGCAGCGCGGCTCTTTTGTGATCCTGTTCTTTTGATTGCGACGCATCAACTCCAAGGAAAGAATGCGAAGTCTCAGGGGCAGCCGCGGAAATTATGCACATTGCTGTTGTTGCGGCCCAGAAGTTCATGTCCTGGAACGCGTTTGCACCAAGTCGCACTGCGACATTGAACTGAGTGTCATTGAGCAACTGTTTCCGCACTGCGGCATAGCCAGGAAGAAAGAACCAATTCTGTGGTGAAACAATCGCAATCGATCCCCCTGGCGCGCAAAGGCGTAAACATCTAATAGTGAAGCAAGTAGCCAGGTCTGCCTTCGCCTCCGGGTAATATTCGTCGCAGAAGTCCCTAAGATCTTCGTGCTGCTTGCCACGGCCGAGATAGGGGACATTGGTCGAGACGAGCGTGAAGCGTTCGCCGAGAATCCGCGCCGCCGCCAGAACTCCTTTAGCCGCAATGGCGAGTTCCCGAGATTCATCGGTGTGCCGTTCGGCAGCGAGCGCGCGCTCTATCAGGGGCCACACCTCTTCGAACTTGGCTATCAATAGCGGTCTCCCGACGCGGGTTGGATCGATGAGGCTGCCAAGCGTCGGCGCCTTCTGAAAAGTGGTGTACAACTCAGACATGGTGTCGCGCGCAAGTCCCTTGTCACCCGCAAGGGAAACCCAAGAATCTTGAGAGGCATTGATCGCCAGTCCGGAACAGGCCAAGTTCATCGCTGGTAATTGGATCGGACGACCTACCATCCGCCACGCCGTCAAAGCAAGGTTAAACGCCGCTATCTGACTACATCGCGCGTCCAATTCCAGACCGAACAGACCCTCGGCAAGAACACCGCAGACAGCTTCAGGGAGCGTCGAGCCTTCCTCTTCTTGACGCATCCGGGCAAGAATTGGCAAAGCGAACGTGAGAAAGTGGCCGCTGCCCATGCACGGGTCTAGCACACGAAGTAGGCGAGCTGTTTTGGGCCAACCGTCAAAGTTGCCAGCCGCCGGAGAGCCATCGTTGTTCAACCGCAGGTAAGTCCATTCGTAGTCGGGCAGTTGGTGGTCTTTGCCCAGCGCTTTCCGTTTAGCCGTCCACCATGCCCCCAGCGTATTGTGTAAGAGAAAGAGGACCATGTAGTCTTCGGTAAAGAGTTGCGTCACCGATGGAAGCTCTTCAGCGCCGATCTTTACTTCGGATCTGTTGATCCGCTCCTTCTCATCCCTCTGCCAAAACTGGTAGACCCACCCTAGGCTGTCGTCCGCCGTGAAAATCGCAGTCGGCAATTGGGCTAGCTTTTCTTCTAACTCCTGGCGATTTTCCGGCGGCATCACTACCTGCAATACCGGATCATCAGGGCGAAAGACTTCAAGCAACATCCGCTGGGCGTAGTCAGAGGCTAGGCTGAGCCAATCTTGATTCTGTGCGCGGGCTGTCTCCTGTATCTCCGCCAGCGACATAGCGACACCATACTCGGGGTTCATCAGCAGATCGTTTTCTGCAAGAAACCGTGCGAAGAGCAAGCGGTGCCAATGTTCATAGGCACATGCTTGTTTCAGATGAGTCGTCTCTTGCTCGCCATTCGGATGTCGCTTGTCTCCTAGTTGGCGGCCATGCGCTCGAAGTTGATTACGGAGCGCCGTGTCCTTTGGAGACAGTTTTTCCGGAGCGTCACGGTTACCGGCACGGAGGGATGTGAGTATCTTATCGGCACCACGCTCAGCGGCGTCGCGAGCAGCGACCACGGTGTTTTCGAGGAGCTTTCGCTGTTCGCGGGTAAGAGTAGCCATGTGATTTCTTTAGGAAACCTGTACAGGGCCGTTCGCTAGAGCAGCGAGCAGCGTTTTTTCTTGGCGCTCTACCCATTGCCGAACCTCATCTGGAGAGTGCAGCGTGGTTTTCTCTAGAGAGACGAACTGCACTTTTGGTTCGAGGAGTTGCGTCGCGAGCTTAAGGGCGTCGGCGATTCGTCCGGCCACAGCGTCCTTCTCCGCTTTGCGCGCCGCCAGATTGCGATAATCGAGCGCGGCGAGCAGGGCTTCGTCGGAACTGAGGTCTGGTTTTAAAGGAGCGGTGAGACCCACCTTCATAAGAATCGCTGCTCGCTGTGATTCGTCGATTTTCGTCCAAGCCTCTCGGGAGAATAGTTCTGCCATCCCGGAAGTGAAGGTGGCTTCGTGGTTCTGCTGGGCCGAGCTCAGTCCCCGACGCAGTACGTCGGCGAGCTTTGCGCGCTGCGGAGTGGCTGGATCGGATGAATCCAACAATAACCGTCCGGTCCGAATGGCCTCAATGTGGGTAATTGACTCCGCAGCTTCCGGGAGTTCCCGAGCATGTCGAGCCATCCGCTCCACGGTTTGCCATACCGGATTGCGTTGGGCGATCAGCTGTTTTGTCTTGCTCCACTCGCCTATTCGGGTGGCGAAGTCTGCGGATTGGTTCTTGAGGGCAACCAGTTGGTCGTTTCCCACGAGTTTCTGAAGATCTTCAATTGCCGCGGTCATCGGACGTGCGGGCAATGGCGCGTCGCCGCCCGCTGCACTTGCCAACGTTAGAAGAGTCCTTAAGAATTCCGGCGCCTTAGCGGATTCCTCGCCGGCTTTGCAGTGAAGGTCGAGAACTTGGTAGAGCTTCCGAATAGCAAGGCGGTCGCCGACAGAGAGCGTGATCTTCTCGACCCGGAATTCGGTCTTGGGGATCTTGTTCTGATCCAGTTGACCGGCGACAACCGGCACTCCGTTCAACGTGGCGGTGAGGTGCTGGCTTCGATGGAGAGCGATCAACGCAGTGTCCACCGCGTCGCGGGGCCAACCGAACGGGCTCGCTTCCAAATCTCTTCGGACTTGGGTTCCCGTCTTGCCGGAGCCGATGGTCGTAAGCACCTGTTGGCAGACTGGATGCTGTTCGACGGGGCCTTCGTGCTTGAGCGGCGAGAGCGGATTGTCAGCGCCGTCGCGGGCTCTTTTGAGAGCTGCCTCCCAAGCTGATGATGCAAAGTCGGCTTCTTTGAAGCGCGGGAATAAGCGCTTCAGAGATTCCTCCGCGCCTGCCTTTAGCTTCTCGTCCAGCGTGAGATGGAGGAGTTCACTAGCTCCGCCTTGGTAAACTTTGGCCGCAGCGACAATGTCCCGAACGAGGTTGTCGCGCTGTTGAACCGCCAAGACTTTGCGGCTCTCCATACTTTGGCGAGCTAATTGGCCTTCGGGGGTTGATGGCGCGCCCTTGGCACTGATTGTTTGCTCGGACGCCTGGGCGGCTGCAATCGCGTTCAGAAGGTCGTCTTTCGCCTTGCGCGGGATGAATACGTACAGGGTCGGGTTGTCCACTCCCGCGGCTCTAGCTGTGTTG
>Ga0209698_10006936_pt1 | contig 11966 bp, 9 predicted proteins | sample LitLauG_LLR_2012_FD_187203 | JGI IMG/M metagenome (GOLD analysis project Ga0209698, IMG submission 187203) | Freshwater sediment microbial communities from Pennsylvania, USA - Little Laurel Run_MetaG_LLR_2012 (SPAdes) (version 2) | ecosystem: Environmental > Aquatic > Freshwater > Creek >...
AAACCGGCGAAAGCGCCCATTATGCCGTGCGAATGGGCGACGCCGTCGTCGTGATCGCGCGCACGTCCGGCCCCGGCGCGTTCCAGCTGACCGACCGCGTAGGCGTGGTGCGCCCGGCGCATTGCACCGCGCTTGGCAAGATCATCCTGGCCTCGCTCCGTCCCGATCAGTTGAAGCGTTTTCTCGACCGCGTCGAGATGAAACCGTCGACCGACAAGTCGATCACGGACGTCTCGGTGCTGTTGCGCGAGATCGCCGAGATCAAGCGCACCGGGATCGCCTTCGACGACGGCGAATTCAATCCGGAAGTACGCTGCGTCGCGGTGCCGGTCACCGATTTCACCGGCCAGGTGATCGGGGCACTCGGTATTTCCGGCCCGATCTGGCGGCTTTCCAACCAGGCGCTGCATAACAGCGCGAAGATTGTCGAGGCCACTGCCCACCGGTTGTCGCAGGAATTCGGCGCCAAGCGCCCCGCGAATTCTTCTTAAGGACGAGGCGCGAGGCCGCTTTTGACGTTGACAGCGGCGACCGCGTCCGGAAATATCATCCAACAATAGAAAAACGTCTCTCACATTCTCGCATAAGCCGGAATTGAAAGGGGGACATCGGGAAACGCCCTTTGGGAGGAGACCAACGATGACCCGCTACAGCCGACGGACCCTGCTGAAAGCCAGCGCCGCCTTTGCCGGCGCCTCGACGCTCGGATTTCCGTCGATCGTCTACGGCCAGGCCGAAAAGATTAGAATTGGCCATCTGACGCCGCTGACCGGCTTTCTCGGCGCGCTCGGCACCTATGCCCAACTCGGCATGAAAATGGCCGTGGAGGAAATCAACGCCTCCGGCGGCGTGATGGGACGCCAGATCGACGTGATGTCGGAAGATTCGGTCAATCCCGCTACCGCCGCCACCAAGGCGCAGCGCATGTTCGAGCAGGACGGCGCCACCGTCTTGATCGGCGAAATCAATTCGGCTTCCGCGCTGACCATCATGCAGGTGGCGGCGCGCAACAAGAAGCTGTTCATGCAGACCGGCGCCCGCTCCGACGCGCTGCGCGGCAAGAACTGCAACAAATACACCTTCCACACCGACATCCCGAACACGGTGATGGTGAATACGGTCGGTCAGGCGCTGCTGCGCGACAATATGGTGAAGGACAAGAAGTTCTTCACGCTGACCGCCGACTATATTTTCGGCCACGATCTGCTCGGTGCGGCCAAGCGTTTCTTCGCGGCCAATCAGGGCAATCTGATCGGCGACGAACTGATCGCCACCGACGTCACCGATTTCAGCCCGTACCTTCTCAAGATACGGCAGGCGAAACCCGACGTGGTCTGCTCCAACCTCGCCGGCAACCAGGTCACGACCCTGATCAAGCAATATGCCGAATTCGGCCTGCCCTACCCGATCGTCGGCTTCAACCTCAACACCGCCGATGCCTGGGCGGCCGGCGACGGCAATCTCAGCGGCACCTGGCCGACGGTCTGGTATCACACGCTCGATGTGCCGGCGTCCAAGACCTTCGTGGCGAACTTCACCAAGAAATACGGCAAGCCGCCGGAGAACCATGCCTGGATCGAATACATCGCCTTCAAGATGATGGCGCAGGCGATGAACGAGACCAAGTCGACCGATACCGATCCGCTGATCGCCTATTTCGAAAAGGAAACCGAGTTCGACATCCTGAAAGCGCGCAAGGCGCATTTCCGGTCGTGGGACCATCAGCTGATGCAGGAAGCCTATCCGTTCACCGTCAGACCGAAAGGACAGGCCAAGGATCAGTGGGACTTCATTGCGCTCGGCACCGCGCTTCCCAAGGCCAACGAGCCGCTGGAATCGCTGGCGCCGACCAAGGAACAAAACCCCTGCTCCCTGTAACCGCTGTGTCGGTCGCCCGGCGCGCGCGCCCTTACCTCGGGTGCGCGCCGGCTGATCTGCATTGAACGGCCCGGTCGCCGCCGCCGCCGACATCGTGTGCCTTCCGGGATCGAGCATGCAGTTCGGATTCTTGCTTGAACAAGTGGTGAATGGCCTCGTGCTCGGGGGCTATTATCTCCTGATCGCACTCGGGCTGTCGCTGATCTTCAGCGTCGGCGGCGTGGTCAATCTGGCGCATGGCGCTTTCTACGCGCTCGGCGCCTATGTCTCGGTCGAGATCACCAAATATCTCGGCTTCGGACCGGCGGTCGTGATCTCGCCGATTGCGGTAGCGATGCTGGGCATCCTGTTCGAGCGCTACATCCTGCGCCGTTTCTACACCGCCGACCCGATCCTGAGCCTGCTGGTTACCTTCGGCCTTGCGATGGTCGCCGAGCAGGCGATCCGCATCATCTGGGGCGCGGCGCCGTTGTCGGCGTCGATTCCGCCGGTGTTCCGCGGCTCGGTGATCGTCGGCGAATTCCTGTTTTCGCGCTACCGGGTGATGCTGCTGGCGGTGGTCGCCGTCGTGCTGCTCGCGGTCTGGCTGCTCTTGCACAAGACCTCATTCGGCCGGGTGGTGCGCGCCGGCATCCAGCGCCCTGACATGGTCGCAGCACTCGGCATCCGGCTGCAGCCCTACATGACCGCGGTCGTCATGCTCGGCGTCGGCATGGCCGCAATGGGCGGCGCGTTCTTTGCGCCGATCACGATCGTGCATCCGGCGATGGGGGCGGAGATCATCACCGTCGCCTTCGTCGTGGTCGTGATCGGCGGGTTGGGAAGTTTCTGGGGCGTCGTGATCTCGGCGCTGCTGGTCGGCGTGGTGCGCGGCATCACCATTCATTTCGCGCCCGCCGCCGGCGAGGCCTCGATCTACGTGCTGATGTTCCTGGTCCTGCTGGTGCGGCCGCGCGGGTTGCTCGGCGAGCGTATCGAGAAATTCGAATGACGACCGCCTCGCTCACCCAGAAATACCGGCCGCTGCTGCTGGCGGGCCTCGCGCTGGTCGCGCTGCCGTTTGTCTTGCGCGCGCTCGGGCTGTCGCTCAACACCGGAACCATGGTGGTAATCCTCGCAATCGCCGCCATGGGGCTCAATCTCTGCGTCGGCTACACCGGGCTCGTATCGTTCGGCCACGCCACCTGGTTCGGCATCGGCGCCTATGCCGCCGGCCTGATCCAGTTGCACTGGTTCGGCGGCGAGATCTGGCTGCCGCTGCTCCTGTCGATGGTCTTCGTCGCGCTTGTCTCCGCGGCCGCGGGTGTCATCATCCTGCGGCGGCGCGGCGTGTATTTCTCGCTGCTGACGCTGGCGCTGGCGGCGCTGACCTACACCGTCGCCTTCCGCTGGAGCGAGGTAACCGGCGGCGAGGACGGCCTCGGCGGCCTGCAGCGCGGTCGTATCGGCATGCTCAGCCTCGACAACGCCCTGACCTTCTACGCGACCGTCGCGCTGATCGGGCTCGCCGTTCTCTACGCGCTGCTTCGGCTGTCGCGATCGCCATTCGGCCACGTCCTGGTGGCGATCCGCGAAAACCAGTTGCGCGCCACCTTCCAGGGTTATCCGGTCGAACGCTACAAGCTCGTCGTGTTCGTGATCTCCGCCGTGGTGACCGGGCTTGCCGGCGCCCTGCTCGCGTTCCAGACCTACCTCGTCTCAGCCGAGGCGGTTTCGGTGCCGTTTTCCGGCGAACTGCTGGCAATGGTCGTGATCGGCGGCATGCGCAGCATGCTGGGGCCGGCGCTCGGCGCGCTGTTCTTCATCCTGTTCCGCGAACTGCTTTCGATCTGGACGGCGAACTGGCTGCTGTGGTTCGGATTGATCTTCGTAGGCTTTGTCATCTATTCGCCGGATGGCCTGATCGGCATCTGGCGCACGCTGATGCGGCGCTTTCGGCCGGCGCCGGAAGAGCATGCCGCCATGAGCAAGCGCAGAATCTATGAAGGCCTGCCGCTCCCGGGCTTTCTGCTGCCCGAGGGCCTCAAGGGCACGGTGCTGGAGGTCCAAGGCATCTCGAAGCATTTCGGCGGCATCCGCGCCGTCAACAACGCCAGCCTCACGATCGGCGCCGGCGAGATCCACGCGCTGATCGGCCCCAACGGCGCCGGCAAGACCACGCTGTTCAACCTGATCTCGGGCCTCTACCCGACCGACGCCGGGACCATCAAGCTCGGCGGCCGGGAGATTCAGGGCGTGCCGTCCAACCTGATCTGTCACCGCGGCCTGGCGCGTTCGTTCCAGATCACCAATCTGTTCCGCGGCCTGTCGATCTACGAAAATCTGCGGCTGTCGCTGCAGGCGCAGAGCGCCATGCGCTTCAACCTCTGGCGCGATATCGACAGCTATCCGGCGATTCACCGCGAGACCGCCGAGCTGATAAAATTCCTCGGCCTGGAAGGGATCGAGGCCATCGAAGGCGGCGAACTCTCCTATGGCGGGCAGCGGCTGGTCGATCTCGGCATTGCGCTCGGTTCCAAGCCGCAGGTGCTGCTGCTCGACGAGCCGCTCGCGGGCCTTGCCGCCGCCGAACGCGAGCGCGTCTCGAACCTGGTCAAGAATGTCGCCGCCAACATTCCCGTGCTGATCGTCGAGCACGACATCGACCGCGTGCTCGGCTTCTCGCAACAGGTCACGGTGATGAACCAGGGCGAAGTGCTGATGACCGGCCCGCCCGACGCGGTGCGCGCCGACCGGCGGGTGCAGGAGATCTATACCGGCACCGGCATTCCCGAAGTCGAGCACAGCCGCAGCGACGACATTGTGCGGGACGCCGCGCCAATCCTGCGTTTCGAGGGCGTCAACACCTTCTACGGCAAGAGCCACATCCTGCACGACGCGACGCTCGACGTGCGCGAAGGCGAGATCGTTGCACTATTGGGGCGCAACGGCGCCGGCAAGTCCACGCTTCTGAAAACGCTGGCCGGGCTGGTGCCGCTGGCTTCGGGTCAGATCGAATATGAGGGCCGCAATATCGCCGGCCTCCCGGCCCCGGATATCGCACGCGCCGGAATCGGCTATGTGCCGCAGGGCCGCGGCCTGTTCGCGGGCATGACGGTGCGGGAAAACCTCTCGCTCGGTCGCCTGGCGCGCAAGACCGACGGCAGCCACGGCGTGGTGTGGAGCGAAGAGCAGATCCTCGAATTCTTCCCGCGGCTGAAGGAGCGCATCGATGTCGCGGCGGATTATCTCTCCGGCGGCGAACAGCAGATGGTGGCGGTAGCCCGCGCGATGTCGGGCAATGTCCGGCTGTTGCTGCTGGACGAACCGTTCGAGGGCCTGGCGCCGACCGTGATCCTCGAACTGTTCAGGGTGTTCGACCTGTTGCGGCGGCACACCTCGATCGTGATCGTCGAACACAATCTCGACCTGGTGCTGACGCTGGCCGACCGCGTCTTCGCGCTGGAGCGCGGCGCGGTGTTTCACCAAGGCCCCGCGGCGCCGCTATTGACCGATCTGGAATACCGCAAGAAGATCTTGTGGCTGTGACTTCACGCCCCGCCGCATACCAATGCTGTTTGAGACCGTCATTGCGAGCGTAGCGAAGCGATCCATGGTGACCGCAAGCTGGATTGCTTCGTCGCTTCGCTCCTCGCAACGACGGGACGGAGTACCGAGTGACCTTTAGGAGACGACGATGCGAAATCTGGCAGCAGTGTTGATGGCCGGTTCGATGGCGCTGTTCGCAAGCCACGCCCACGCAGCCGGCGAAAAAATGACCATCGCCGTCTTCACCAAGAACTCCACCAATCCGGCCTATGAAGCGTTCCGCATCGCCGCCGACCAGATCGCACGCGCGGCGGACGCGCGGATCGTCCACTACGTCCCGAAGAAGCCCGACAATGTCGATGAACAGAAGGAAATGGTCGAGCGGGTACTGAAGGACCGGCCCGACGCCGTCGTCTTCATCCCCGTCGACGACGTCGCGATGATCGACTCGGTGAAGAAGCTCAACGAGGCGAAGATTCCGGTCGTGCTGGTCTCCAACCCGCTGCCCGGCCAGTTCGTTACCTATGTCGGCGCCGACGATTACGAAATCGGATACCGCGAAGCGCGCTATCTCTTTGAAAAGCTCGGCGGCAAGGGCAGGATCGTCATCATCGAGGGCACTCCGGCCGCGCCCACCAACCGCGAGCGCGTGCGCGGCTACAAGCGCGCGCTTGGCGAATTTCCCGGCATCGAGGTGCTCGGCTCCGGGATCGGCAACTACCAGCAACCCGACGCCAGGCGGGTGATGGCGAAATTCCTGACCGATTACCCGGAGATCGACGCCGTGCTGTCGGCGAATGACGGCATGGCGCTCGGCGCGCTGGAGGCGCTGAAGGAGGCCGGACGTTCCTCCATCGTGATCGGCATCAACGGCATCCTGCCGGCAGTGAAGCAGATCGAGACCGGCGCGATCCTTGCCTCCGTCGACTTCAACATGTTCAAGATCGGCTGCACCGCGACACGGGCCGCGGTGCGCTATGTCCAGCACGAGCCGCTGCCGGAAAAGGTGATGCTGCCGGCCGAGATCATCGACAAGACGAATTACAGAGCATGGCTGGTGCCGGTCGATCAGCAGACCTGTCCGCAATGGAGCGACGTGGTGAAGTAAGGGTTTCGCGCCATCCGCAGACTGTCCCCGCGGCGATTTCCTTCAGCGTCGTCCCCGCGAAAGCGGGAACCCATACGCCGTGTCGTCTGTATTGAAGGACGCTGTTCGGCGGCTTTCGCACCACAACGAATGCCCGTGGTTATGGGTCCGCGCTTTCGCCGGGACGACACCCGAGGTCGAATTATTCTTCCGCGACGCTGATGGTGCAGTCTTCGCCGCCCTGTTGCCAGGTTCGCAGGCCGACCTCTTCCAGGAACGGCCACTCGCTCTGGTCGACGCGGGCGAACAGGTTGACGCGGGATTCGCCGCGCCAGTCGCGCACGGTCTCGGTGCCGTAGAACCACCCGATGGCCTCGAAGCCGGTGACGTCGCGGTCCGACCATTCGCGGGCGTAAATGACGTCGCCGAGGCCGGCGTTGAGAATCTGGTTCTCGCGCGGCGGCTTGTCCGGCAGGTTGAGCCTGGTGTGAGTTTCGCGGCCGGTCCATCGCGCATTGTACGCCTTGATCGTCAGCGGCAGCTGGCTGCGAATCGCCTCCCAGGTCTTGGGGGCCCTGTCCAGCATCACCTTTGCCGTGAAATGACCACCGCGCGCGAAACCGAATTTTATCATGGCCATAGTTGTCTTCCCCGCGAAAATTGAATTGGGGTGTTGAGCTTGGCTCGCGCACCCCTCACACCGCCAGCACCTCGCCGATCCGGCTGCGGATCAACTCGCGCTCCTCTCGCCCCGTGTCGGCATCGAAGCTGACGTCGTAGGCGATTTTGGCGGGCCGCTTGAGCACCACGATGCGGTCGCCGATTTCGAGCGCCTCGCTGATCGAATGGGTGATGAACACGGCGGTCTTGCCGTTTTCCTTCACCAGGCGAACGAACTCCGCGCGCAGCCGACCGGCGGTTGATTCATCGAGCGCCGAGAACGGCTCATCGCACAACAGGATATTGGCGTTGGTGGCAAAAGCCCGCGCGATCGAGACGCGCTGGCGCATGCCGCCGGACAGCGCGTGCGGATAGTCGTTCTCGTGCCCGCCAAGCCCGAGCTTTGTCAGCCAGGTTTGCGCCGCCGCCCGCCGGTCGGCTGCGGGCACCTCCAGCATCTCCAGCCCCAGTTCGACGTTCTGGATGGCGGTGCGCCATGGCAGCAGCCGGTCGCTCTGGAACACGATCGCCATCTTGCCGCGGAAGGAATCGAAATCCCTGAACGGATCGCGGCCGCTAACGCGCACCGTGCCGCTGGTCGGCTCGGTCAGCCCAGCGATCATGTTGAAGATGGTCGACTTGCCGCAGCCGGTCTTGCCGAGCAGCGCCAGCATCTGGCCGGGGCGAACATCGAGATCGAGGCCGTCGACCGCGCGGTAGGCGGACTCGGTGCCCGGCTTGCCGAACACTTTCGACACATGGCCGAGATGAATGGCGGCCTCGAGCGGTGTGACGGTATCCCTCATATCGCGCGCTCCGACACCGCGCGATAACGGAACGCCACGTTTTCGATCAGGGTCAGCGCGCCCTGCACGATCAGCACGAAGAATACCAGCTGCAACGTCCAAGCCAGCGCGCCGGCCATGTCGAACAACTGCTGCTGCTGCAGCAATTGATAGCCGACGCCGCCGGTCGCGCCGACCAGCTCGGCGACGACGACCACGCGCGAGGCGTTGCCGAGATTGACTTTCCAGGCGGTGAGAATGTCCGGCAGGATCGCCGGCGCGATCATCACCCGGAACAGTTTCGCGCGGGTGGGACGGAAACTGAACACCATCTCCATCAGGTCCTTGGACATCGCCCGCAACGCGCCCAGCACTTGAAACGTAAAGGCCGGCAGCGTCGTCATCACCATGATGAAGAAGATGCGGAATTCGACGCCGTGAAACCAGATGATGGCGAACACCACCCAGGACAGCGCCGGAATGCCCTGGAACAGCGTCAGGATCGGCGAGAGGAAATTGTCGATCGCGCGCGAGCGCACCATCAACAGCGCGAGCCCGCCGCCGACGATGAAGGCGCCTGCAAGCCCTGCCAGAATGCGAAGGATGGTCGCCAGCACGTCGCCGAACATCGCTCCGCTCGAGAAAATGTCGATGCAGCGCCAGAACACGTCGATCAGCGAGGGGAAAAGAAAACGCGGAAAGAACAGCGAGGCAAATTGCCAGACCAGGATCACCACGACGAACGGCAGCACCGACGTGCCCAGCCGCTTTGCCGCCGCGAACAGCCTGTTTTCGCGCGACGTCACCGTCTGCGACGCGGCATCGCTCATTGGCTTGGTGCCTGATAGATGGTCGAGGCGGCCGGGTCCGACGGCAGGAAAGCGATCGACTTGCCGGCGGCATAGACCGAGTTGATTTCCTTGGCGACGTCGGACGCCCACTTCACATTCATGCCGAGCCGGTCATTGGCGCGGATCAGGTCGGCGACCGCCTTCTGGTCGTCAGCCGTTCCCTTCGGCGCGATCAGTTTCGAGGCCTCGTCGGGATGCGCCGCCACCCAGTCGGCGGCTTCCTTGTAGGTCGCGTAGAGTTTCGGCACCAGCTTCGGGTTCTTCTGAACCCAGTCGATATGCGCGGCGACGCCGAGATAGGGAATGTTGCGGCTGCCGGTGAATTTCTTCCAGCTGTCGGCAATGGCAAGGTCGATCGTCCGCATCTCCGGCTTCTTCGACAACAGCGTCGTATAGGCCGGTTCCCAGAGCTGGACCGCAGCGGCGCGATCGGCCATCGCGTAGCCGATCAGCCCGGGGGTTGCGGTATTGATCACCGAGAATTTCGCGGTGTCGGCGCCGAGCTGGCGGGCGAACCAGTCGAACATCACATAGTTGGTGGTGCCCTTGGCCGCGGCGAGGTCCTTGCCTTCGAGATCTTTCAGCGTCTTGACCTCGGGCCGCGAGGTGACGACCGCGCCCCAGAAGTCGAACAGGTTGAACAGATAGGTCACCTTGACGCCGCGGGTATCGGCAAGGCCAACCGTCAACAGCGACGCGCTGCCGCCGAGCTGGAATTCGCCGGAGTTGAACTGCGCAGTATAGGCGTCGGGCGTCCGCTCCTCGAACTTGATCGCAAGGCCGTTCTTCTCGTCGAGCTTCTGCGCCTTGATCACCGGCGGCAAAAACGCGCCGAGCGAGGGAGGACCGAACACGACAATCGAAATCGGCTCAGGCGCCTGCGCCCGTGCCGGTCCCGACGCGAACAGGACGCCGGCGCACGCAAGACAAGCCAAACCTCTGATCATGACCACCTCCCCGCAATCCTACTCGGTACTATCCGCAATTGCTCACAGGCCGAACAGCTTGCGCGCCAGGCCGCCGTTGATGGCGGCGCGCTCGCTGTCCGAAAATTTTGTCTCGGCGACGATCCTGGTCGGTGCGAGATCGCCGATCGGGAATGGCATGTCCGATCCCATCATGATCCGCTCGGGACCGACGATGTCGGCGAGATAGCGCAGCGCGCGCGGGTCCTGGACGATGGTGTCGTAATACATCGCCGCCAGCGCCGCGTCAGGATCGCCGAGCTTGTCCTTGTCGAGCGAGTAATTCCGGCGCAGCCGGCCGATCACGTAAGGCAGCGCCGCGCCACCGATGCCGGCGACGATCTTGGCGTTGCTATAGCGGGTGACGTGGCCGGCATAGATCAGCCGCGACATCGCGATCAGCGTGTCGGTGATGCGCCCGACCGCGTTCGCCATGCCGTAGTCGTGCACGCGGTCGTCGCCGCTTTCGAATACCGGATGAATGAACACCACCGAGCCGAGTTCGTTGGCGGTCTCCCAAAACGGTCTTAACGTGGGATCGTCGAGCACGCCGCCCTTGCCCTTCGGCTGGGTGCCGATCATCGCGCCCTTGAAACCGGCCGAGTGGGCCTCGCGCAGCACTTCCGCGGCGCGCGCGCCGTCCTGCAGCGGCACCGTAGCGAGCGGCACGAAGCGCGGCTCGCGCATCGCGGTCTGCGCCAAATGCGTGTTGATCAGCCGCGACCAGGCCGCGCCCTCCTCCGCCGGCACTTCATAGGCGAACATGTCGAGCCAGCCGCCGACTACCTGCTTGTCGATCTTCTGTTCGTCCATCCATTTCAGGCGGCCGGGCAGATCGCTCAGCGGTTTCGACACCGGCCGGGTCGGCTTGCCCCCGGCAAAGGAGAAGCCGAGGCTGCCGCCCTCCTCGATCAGGCGGATCGACGGAAAGCTTGCGGCTTGCGTGCGGATGGCCTCCAGCAGGCTCGGCGGTACCAGATGGGCATGGCAGTCGATGATCATTTTGGCGCTCTCTTGGATTTGACGGGTTGCGCGGCGGCGATGGCGTCGCCGACGGCGGAAATGCGGATCGGAAGCTTGTTGAAGGAAATGCCGAGCGAGGCGACGCTGTCGTTGATGGCGCCGGAGATCGCGGCGGGCGCGCCGAGATAGCCGCTTTCGCCGGAACCCTTCTGCCCGAACACGGTGAAGGGCGACGGCGTGCAGTGATGCACGATCTCGACTTCCGGCACCTCATGGGCGGACGGCAACAGGTAATCCATGAAACCCTGGGTGATCAGCTGGCCCTCGTCATTATAGACGAACTCCTCCAGCAGCGCCGCACCGAGGCCGTGGGCGATGCCGCCCAGCGTCATGCCCTTGACGATATGCGGGTTGATGACCGTGCCGCAATCGTGACCGATCACATAGCGCCGGATTTCGGGCTTTCCGAGCGCCGGATCGATCGCGATCAGCACCACGTGAAACTCGAAGGAGTGGCACGGATACATCTGGACCCGGCCATCCTTCGGCAGTTGGGTGCCGGTCGGCACCTGCATCACATGCGTGGCCTCGAGGCCGGGCTCCATGCCGTCGGGCAGCAGATGATAGTTGCGATGCGCGATGTTGACGAGTTCGGCCCAGCCGAGCTGCTTGCCGCCGCCGGGCGCGGAGACGCCGCCGCCGGCATAGACCACCTTGTCCTCGCCAAGGCCGAACTGGTGCGCGCCGATCCGCGTGACCTTCGCCTTCAGTTTCTGCGCGGCATGGAACGCCGCGCCGCCGAGCATGATCGCCATCCGGCTGCCGACCGGCGAGTTGGACGGCAGGCAGGCCAGCGAATCCGGCCGCACCACGCGAATCTGATCGGGATCGATCTGCAGCACTTCACCCACCACGGTCGACACCAGGGTTTCGTGGCCCTGCCCCGACGAGGTGTTGTGAATCGTGATCGTCACAAAGCCGAGCCCGTCGACGTTGATGCGGCAGGAATCCATCCAGGTGGTGGTGGTGTTCTTTTCGTTGAGCAGCGGCTCGAACGAGGAGTTGCCGCCGCTCGGCTCCAGGCACGCCGCGATGCCGATACCGGCCAATAGCCCGGAAGCACGCAACCGGTCACGTTCCTTTTCCATCGCGCCGAAATCGATATGGGCGAGCACCTTGTCGACCACGGTGTGATAATCGCCGCTGTCATAGGTGCTGCCGCTCGGGATCAGATAGGGAAACTGCTCCT
>Ga0209698_10006937_pt1 | contig 11965 bp, 9 predicted proteins | sample LitLauG_LLR_2012_FD_187203 | JGI IMG/M metagenome (GOLD analysis project Ga0209698, IMG submission 187203) | Freshwater sediment microbial communities from Pennsylvania, USA - Little Laurel Run_MetaG_LLR_2012 (SPAdes) (version 2) | ecosystem: Environmental > Aquatic > Freshwater > Creek >...
ACCGGATACGTCTCGACAACGAGCTGACCGTCCTCGAGGCCGACTACCTCGGCGACCCCGCGGCCGCGGCGGCGGCGGCCGAAGCCGTCGCACGCCAGGCCGGCTGAGGAACTGCCTACAAGGCGGCGGGACCGCGCTCGTTGGTCCTGATGCGCACCACGTGTTCGATGTCGGTGACCCAGGCCATGCCGTCACCGACGGTGTCGGTGCGCGCGGCGCCGACGATGGCGTCGATCAGCTCGTCCACCAACTCGTCGGTGCAGACGATCTCGACGCGGATCTTGTCGACGAAGTCGAACTCGTACTCCTTGCCGCGGTAGATCTCGATGTGGCCCCCAGTGTGGCCGAAGCCCCGGGCCTGGGCCACGGTCATGCCCGTGATCCCGACCTGCTTCACGGCGAACTTCACCTCATCGAGCTTGAAGGGCTTAACGACTGCGGTAACTAGTTTCATGTCCTACTCCTTAGATGTTGTCGCTGTGCAGGTGGCTCGGTGTGCCCACGGGCTCACCGAAGGTCGGCTCGGGGAAGGCTTCCTCCTCGTGGATGGCGATGTCCCCGATTCGCAGGGTCTCCTCGGATTCACGCAGACCACCGACCACGACCTTCACGATATAGAAGACGACGGCGGTGCCCACGGCCGTGTAGCCGATGATCCAGCACGCGGCGAGGAACTGCTCCCAGAGCTGGTGGAACGAGTGGGTGAAGAACCAACCACCGACCGAGAAGCTCCCGGGGCCCTTGTAGTGGGCCCCGCCCACGCCGTACTGCACCATGCCCGGGTCGGCCAGTAGGCCGACCAGCAGTCCGCCGACCAGTCCGGCGATGCCGTGGGTGTACACCACGCCCAGGGCGTCGTCGACCTTGGAGAAGGGACGGACCTTCGACAGGTGGTTCCAGGCGACCCAGACGATCGAGGAGGCGACCAGACCGACGATCATCGCGCCGGTCCCGTTGACCCAGCCCGCGCTCGGGGTGATCGCGACCAGACCGCAGAGCATGCCGTTGATCGCGCCCAGGAACGTGGGCTTCTTCTGCTTGGAGAACAGCATGTCCATCAGTAGCCAGACGATGACGCCCACGGCCGTGGCGACGTTGGTGTTGAGCACGGCGCTGGCCGCGTCGGCCCCCGCGTAGAACGGGTCACCACCGTTGAAGCCGTTCCAGCCGAGCCAGAGGATCCCCGCCCCGACCGCGACCATCATCAGGTTGCTCGGGAAGGCGTTCTCACGGTCCTGCCAGCGGCGCGGACCGAGGATCGCGGCGCCGACGAAGGCGGCCACCCCGGCGCTCAGGTGGATGACGTAGCCGCCCGAGTAGTCGACGGCGCCCTTCTGGGCGAAGAAGCCGCCGCCCCAGAGCAGCGCGGCGTTCACGCAGTAGATCATGGTGATCCACAGCGGCACGATCAACAGCCAGGCCTTGAACTTGAGTCGTCCCACCAGACCGCCGAGGAAGAGCAGCGGCGTGATCGCGGCGAACACGAACTGGAAGTAGGCCAGCGTCGAGGTCGAGTAGTGGAAGGGGATGAGCGTGTTGGCGCCCGAGACGGCCTGTCCCTGCTCGGCCCCGGCGGTCGACAGCGGCGTGAAGTGGCCGATGAAGCCGCTCCAGAACGACCCGGTCGGACCGAAGTGCGACTGCGGGCCGAAGGCCAGGTTGTAGCCCCAGAGCATCCACACGATCAGGGTCAGCGAGAAGCCCGCGAACACCATCAGCATGGTGTTGACGATCCACTTCTTGCGCACCAGTCCGCCGTAGAGGACGGCCAGACCCGGCAGACTCATGAGGCCCACGAGCGTCGCCGCTACGAGCTGCCACGTGTTGTCCGCCGGATTCAACCATGTGGGATACGGGATGTTGGTCGCTGCGAAAAGCACATCCACTCCTTTAATTGCTAGGAGAGGGCGACGTTGACCTCAAGTTGTTCGCAACAGTGTCCCAACCCAGGATTTCAGAATCGTTAGCGCGATGTTTCGGCCGTGTGAACTAAGAAATCCTCGCGAAACGCGAGGGCCTCAGCCCTGCAGCGAGCGTTCGACGACCTGGCTGATGTCCATCACGGACACCTCGTCGCCCTTGCCGTTGGCCTTCACGGCGTCGTCGAGCATGATCATGCAGAAGGGGCAGGCCGTCGAGACGATGTCCGCGCCGGTGCCGAGAGCCTCGTTGGCGCGCTCCATGTTGACGCGCTTGCCGATGTTCTCCTCCATCCACATGCGTGCGCCGCCGGCGCCGCAGCAGAAACCCTTCTCGCGATGGCGCGCCATCTCGACCTGGCGCACGCCCGGGATGGCGTCGAGAACGCTGCGCGGCTCGTCGAAGACCCGGTTGTGGCGACCGAGGTAGCACGGGTCGTGGTAGGTGACCGTCCCGGTGTAGGCGACGCCCGGCACCAGGCGACCGGCGGCGACCAGGTGGTTGAGCAGCTCGGAGTGGTGGATCATCTCGAACTCCCCGCCGAGGCTCGGGTACTCGTTCTTCAGGGTGTTGAAGCAGTGCGGACAGCTGGCGACGATCTTCTTGGCCTTCACCTCGTGCAGCGTGGCGATGTTGGCCTTGGCCATCTCCTGGAAGAGGTACTCGTTGCCCATCCGCCGCGCCGGGTCGCCGGTGCAGGACTCGCGGGGCCCGAGGATGGCGAAGGTGACCCCGGCCCGGTGCAGCATGCGCGCCGTCGACTCGACCTGCTTGCGGCCGCGCTCGTCGAGCGCCCCGGCGCAGCCCACCCAGTAGAGGTACTCGATGTCGTCAGGGATCGGACCGTCGACGATCGGCACCTCGAAGTCGAGCGCGGACAACCACTCGGTGCGCTTGGAGGAGCCGAGCCCCCAGGGATCACCCTGGTTCTCCATGTTGCGCAGCAGGAGACCGGCCTCGGATGGGAACCGCGACTCCATCAGCACCTCGTAGCGGCGCATGTCGATGATGGCGTCGACGTGCTCGATGTCGACGGGGCACTGCTCGACGCAGCTGCCGCACGTGGTGCACGACCACAGGACGTCGGGGTCGATCGTCGTCGGCACCAGCGTCGCGACGTCCCCGGCTTCGCCCGAGAGCAGTCGGTCGGCCGACGCGAACATGTTCTCGCGCAGTCCCATGATCAGCAGCTTCGGGCTGAGGGGCTTGCCCGTGGTCCACGCGGGACAGACCGACTGGCAGCGCCCGCATTCGGTGCAGGTGGCGAAGTCGAGCATCTGTTTCCAGGTGAAATCCTCCATCTTGCCCACGCCGAACACCGTGTCCTCGGTGACGTGCTCCATATCCATGTCGGGGGTCTTGTCGAGTCCGCCGAGGGCGCGGGGACGCCGCGACACGCCGACGTTGATCGGCGCGAGGAATATGTGCAGGTGCTTGGAGTACGAGACGAAGACGAGGAAACCGGCGATGACCCCCACGTTGGCGAGCAGGAAGACCGCCTCGAGAAAACTGTTGACGCCGTATCCGAGGGGCGCCAGCCAGCTGGCGACGATCTTCGATGCGAAGGCCCACGGCGATGCGAAATGTGCGTAGAAAGCCACAACGTTGTACTGAGCTGAACCACCTACTGCGCCCAGCCCCGGGCGACTGAACGGAAAGTGTCCGGTGTTGATCTGGGCGGCACGGTAGACGAGCAGGGTGACGATGACCATCGAGATCATGAATAGGACGGCCCAAGCCGCTCCGAGGTGGCTGCCGTAGAAGCGGCTCTCGCGGTCCTTGCGCGACGGCGCGTTCTTGATGCGGATGACCGTGAAGACGACGAGCGAGACCAGCACGGCGGTCGAGAAGAAGTCCTCGACGAAGGCCAGCCAGTTGCTCTGGCCGATCAGGGGGATGTGGAAGTTGCGCGAGAAGAGCGATCCGTAGGCCTCGACGATCGTCGTCATGAGCACCGTGAATCCCCACATCGTGAAGAAGTGAGCGACTCCCGGCACGGTCCAGCGCAGCAGCTTGCGCTGGCCCGCCACCTCGACGACCTCGGCTTCGCTGACCTTTCGCAGACCCTGCCAGCGTCGCGGCGCGCTCTGGCCGGATCGGATGAGCTTGGAGAGCCAGAAGAAGCGCCGCCCCGCGATGGCGAAACAGACGACCGTCACCGCGAGTCCGATGATGATGCGAGCTAGCACTTTGGTCCCCTGTTCACGAGGTCGGTCACGATGTCTTGAAGTTCTCCGAGTAGCGGCTCGGCGTCGGGCCGCGCTGCCCCTTGTACTTGGACCCCAGACCCGACGATCCGTAGGGCCGGTCGGCGGGCGTGGTCATCTCGAAGAAACTGATCTGACCGATCTTCATACCCGGGTACAGCGTGATCGGCAGGTTCGCGACGTTGGACAGTTCGAGGGTGATGTGGCCGTCCCACCCGGCGTCGACGAAGCCGGCGGTCGAATGGATGACGAGGCCCAGCCGGCCGAGCGAGCTCTTGCCGTCAAGGCGCGCGACGATGTCGTCGGGGATGGCGATTCGCTCGATGGTCGAGCCCAGCATGAACTCTCCAGGGTGCAGGATCATCGGCTCCTCGGTGCCGATGTCAATCAGCTCGGTGAGGTCCTCTTGGGCCTCGCGCACGTCGATGACGCGTTGGGAGTGGTTGCGAAAGACCCGGAAGTACTGGTCGATGTGCAGGTCGACCGACGAAGGCTGCACGCAATCTTCGTCCAGGGGTTCGATGATGATACGACCCGCCGCCAAGGCTTCCTTTATCGAACGGTCCGAGAGCACCATAACGAAGTCACGATAGTCGTTGCGCACCAACCCGACCATTACCGACGCACTCGAGCGCCCCGTCTAAGAGAGCACGCGCCGACGGAAGTTGCGCAGTCCGAGCGTTATGAAGAACCCGCCGAATCCCATCATGACCGGATAGATCACGTAGAGGTGCATGTGGGGGGAGTCGGTGAAGGCCGCGCGCATCCCCTCGTTCACGTAGACCAACGGGTTGATCAGCACCAGCGTCTGGAGCCAGTGGAATCCGCCGATCTTGACGGGGGCCAGTTGGGTCCACGGGTAGTACGTCCCACCCAGGAAGGTGATCGGCAGGATCACGAACCCGAACATCAAACCGATGTTGCGGGGCTCGAAACTGGTGCCGAGGGTCAGGCCTAGACCCGCCATGGCGACGCACGCGATTGGCAGCAGCGTCAGGATGATGAGCCAATGCAGGGAGAGATTGGCGCGCACCCCGCCGGCGTGGATGACGGCCGCGATGGGAAAGACGATCACGGCCGCTATCAGACCCTGGGTCGCTCCCGAGAGGACCTTCGCCATGGCGACGAGCCAGATCGGGCACGGCGCCTGGACCCGGTCCTCGATCTCACGGGTGTAGCCGAACTCCTGGGCCATGGTGAGTGCGATCGACTGGACGCCCTGGAACATGACCGAGATGCCCACGACGCCGGGCACGAGAACGGTGGCGAAGTCGCCAGCACCCCGGCCACGAGAGCCCCCGATGGCCTGCCCGATCTTCGGGAAGACGAAGAGGAAGACGAAGCAGAGCAGGAAGGGCTGGATCAGCGTGCGCAGCACGAACTCGCCCATGGACTTTCGCAGCACGACGAGGTCGCGCAGGATGAGCGCCCCGAGGGCGGTACGGCTCGCCGCGGTCACGCTGCGGGTGGGTGCCGATTCAATGCCCGAGGTGAGGCTCATGATTCTCGCAACTCCTTGCCGGTGAGGTTGATGAACACGGTCTCGAGGCTCGGCTGGGCGACCGAGAGGTCGAGGACGTCGATCTTCGACGCCTCGGCGAGGGCGACGATCCGGGGCACGAGGCGGTCGGCCCCGCGAGTCTCGATGGTGAGTGAGTTGCCGTTGACCCTGGTGGCGACTACTCCCTCCAAACCGGCGTCCACCACCGTGGCGAAACGCTCGGCCTGGTCAGCGACCTTGACGTTGACGAGGGTGTCCGCGCCCACGAGCTTCTTCAGGTTCTCCGGAGTGTCGAGGGCCAGTACTTGACCACGGTCCAAGATGGCGACCCGATCGCACAGCTGATCGGCCTCTTCCATGTAGTGCGTCGTCAACATCACCGTCTGACCGGCCTGGTTGAGTTGACCGAGCAGGTCCCAGAGGGCCAGTCGACTCTGCGGGTCGAGTCCCGCCGTCGGTTCGTCGAGGAAGAGCACGGCGGGATTGTGGAAGATCGCCCGGGCCACCATCAGACGTTGGGCCATGCCGCCGGAAAGGGCGTAAACGGACTGCTCGGCCCACTTGGCCAGTGAGAAGCGCTCGAGAAGTTCATCGGCCCGCCGGCGCGACTCCTTGGCCGCGATGCCGAACAGCCGTCCGTGGAAGTAGAGGTTCTCCCTGACGTTCAACTGGCGGTCGAGGGTGTTCTGCTGGGAGACGATCCCCGAGATCTGCTTGACCAGCGCCGGATGGCGCGCGACGTCGATTCCGGCGATGAAGGCCGAACCCGAAGTGGGGACCACCCGCGTCGTGAGTACGCCGGCGAACGTCGTCTTGCCGGCCCCGTTAGGCCCGAGCAGTCCGAAGATCTCGCCCCGGCGTACGGCCAGGTTGAGCCCGTCGAGCGCCCGACCGTCCATTCCCGGGTACTGCTTGACGAGGTCGACGGTTCGGATGATGTCGTCGGATTCGCCCGCTCTCACCTGGTGATCCATCACGTCGTCCGGTCGCCTCGAGATCCTCGGCCCACCTCGTCACTCGAGATGTTCAGCCACCACTCACCGTAATGGCCCGGCACGCGGCGAAGGTATAGGTCGGACCCCCGGCCGTCCCCTGGAACGTCGCACAGTTCGTGGTGTCCAATTTCAGGTTCACGAGGGCGAGTCGCGAGTCGATCACCTGGACCGTGCTGCCGTCGGTCCACACGGCCACGGGGTTGCCGGTGCGGGCGATGCTCGACGATATGAGACCCGCCATCAATGGGGTGATCTGCCAGTTGTAGACGCGGGTGACGAAATCGTCGTGCGAGAGGAAGGGGACGATCCAGGTGTTGGGCGCTCCGTCAGCGAAGACCACGCTCGTGCGCGGTGCGCTGAGCAGCGCGGGGAGCGTGACCGTGAACTCACTCGAGGGGGCGGGGATCCGGGGCATCCAGATCGGCGAGAGCTGGGTCAGCGAAATCGCGGCGAAGCAGAGGCCGACGACCCACGGCACGACCTTCGTGAAGTCGAAGGTGGCCCCGAGGTCTCCGAGCAACACGGCGATCATCAGGAACGAGAGCATCTCCAACGGGGCCATGTAGCGGAAGATGCCGGTCGTCTCCACCCAGACCACGTACGTCGCGAGGTAGAAGGCGCACAACGCCCGAGTAACTCGGAAGTTGAACACCCTCTGCGGTCGCCCGGCGCGCACCGAGCGAACTGCCCACCAGGCAGCTGCTACCACCAGCAGGATCTCGACCACAGGGAATCCGTAGTCGCGCATGGCTCCGGCCCCAGTGCGCAGGGGGTGCACCATGATCTCGAAGGGGTAGTAGAAGAACTCCGCGACGCCGTGCACCCGGTCGTCGACGCCGTTGTTGAGTCCGACGCCCGCGAAGGACGAACGGAAGTACTGGTTGTACATCGGATAAAAGGGGTTGTGGTAGATGCGCAGTAGATGCCAGGCCCACCAGCCGAAGCTGATCAGGCCCCCGACCGCTGCGCCGAGGATGAGGAGAAGCGAACGCCGTATTCGCCGGCCCGAGTCGGTAAAGAACCAGACGAGGGCGACGATTCCAAAGAGGAATGGGGCCGTCGTGAGCTTGAGGCCAGTCGCCAACGCCACCAGGAATCCGGCCGCGACGAAGGGCACCGTCGTCCGGGAGTCGGGAGCCACGCGAACGATGAGCAGCACGGCCAGCAGGATCAGGGGGGCGAGAGTCGTGTCACCCAGCGACAGGCCCATCTCCGACATCGCCAGGGCGCTGAAGGCACCGCACCCGGCGGCGAAGTACGCGGTCAACTTTCCCGTTCCGATCGTCCGGGCGATGCGGTAGATCAGAGGGAAGGCCAGGCCCTGCACCAGTCCGAATCCGAACAGGACGACCGCAGGCGAGAAGTACCGGTATCCGAGGTACGTCGGGACGTCGATGAGCGGGTTGAAGAAGCCCTGGATACCCGATGCGCCGATGTTCTGGAAGCCCGGGTGGAGGGCCAGGAAGCCGTTGACGTAGTGGTAGTTGAGGAGGTCGTAGGTCCGGTCGCCGCCTTCGAAGACGCTGAGAGCCGCGAAGACAATGACGATCAGGACCTGGATCTGCGTCTCGAAGCCGGCCAGCCGGTTGAGGACCATTCGCAGGCCCACGGCGAACTCGTCGGCCTCGAAACGTTCGAGCGACGGGAGATGGAGGAGTGAACCGAGGCGGTTCGCCCAGGTCAGCCGCGCGCTCACCAGGAACACCCAGACGGAGACTGCCGCGATGACGGTCATTCCCGCGACGACCAGGTATAGGTGCACGGCAGAACATTACCGGAGGGCCGCATCCGATCCCGGAACGGCCAACATCGCTCGCACGACAGACGCAGAGCCAATACCGGTGCTCACCGACGCCGGGAAGGTTCCATCCGCTGGGCGATAGCATCTCGAGCAGCGGCAACGAAACAAGGACGAGTGGACACTTCCAATGAGCGATTCCAACGTTGATCCGTCGAGCGACGACGCGGTCGATCGAGCACTAGCCGAGGCCCGCGAGGAGATCAAGCTCCTCAAGTTCCGTCTGCACTCGGTCGAGCTGGCCTTTTACGAGCACGAGCTGCGCTACGCCAAGGCCAAGAAGCAGCTCCAGTCGCCGCTCTATCGCGTGTACGCCGGCACCTATCGGCTGCTGCTCAAGCCGCTACGGCCCTTCGCCGTCCAGGGCTACCACTTCGCCAAACGCTCCAAGCGGGTCATCGACCGCAAACTTCACCGGTAGTCCCGTTGGCCGAACTGTCTCCCCCGAACGAGGTGCCCGGTGTCGCGACGCCAGCCGAATGGATCGACGCGGTCGCCCGGCGGGGTGACCCCCAGGGCCCACCGGTCGTCGACGTCATCGTTCCGGTCTACGACGGACTGGCCGAGACCCTGCGCTGCATCTTCAGCGTCCTGATCGCCCGACAGGCGACGCCGTACCGATTGCTGATGATCAACGACTGCTCCCCGAACCCCGAACTGGTGACGTGGCTCGAATGGCTCGCGCAGATCGGCGTCGGCGACCTGGTCTCCAACCCCGTGAACCTGGGTTTTCCCGGTACCTGCAACCGCGCCATGGGCTTGAGCGATCGCGACGTCATCCTGCTCAACTCCGACACCGAGGTGTTCCACGACTGGCTCGACCGCTTCGTCGAAGCGGCCGCTTCGTCGCCACGGGTCGGCACCATCACCGCGATGTCGAACAACGCGACTATCGCGAGCTATCCCGTGTGGCTGGAGGGCTCGAACGACGAGCTCGAGGTCACGTGGTCCCACCTCGACGAGATCGCCAGAGTCGTCAACAAGGGTCTCCGCGTGTCGGTCCCCACCGGGATCGGATTTTGCATGTACATCTCTCGCGCGGGCCTGACTGAAGTGGGTGACTTCGACCAGGTGGCCTTCAAGGCCGGCTACGGCGAGGAGAACGACCTCTGCCGTCGACTGGAGCATGCGGGCTTCTCGAACCTCATCGCCGGCAACATCTTCGTCCTCCACGTCGGATCGGTGTCGTTCGGCAAGAGACGACAGCAACTGAGCAAACAGGGGTTGAAGGCGCTGCTCGTCAAACACCCCGACTACAACCAGCTGGTCCAGCAGTTCATCGCCCGAGACCCGATGGCGCCACTTCGGCGCAACCTCGACATGGCGCGAATCGCCGAACTCAGCGACAAGCCCCCGATGATGTTCATAACGCACACCTGGGGTGGCGGGATCGAGACCCACACCCAGGACATGGCGTCACGGCTCGTGTCCGAAGGCTTCACGGTGCTCTTCTGTCGGCCCAATGGCAAGGATCGCAAGAAGCTCGACATCACGTCGAGTCAACTGAACCAGCTCTCCGCGATCGGTCTCCTGGACTTCACCGAACCCGACGGACCGTTCTGGGACTTCGTTGAGAAGCTCCCGCCGGGAACCCACGCCCACGTCCATTCACTGGCCGGATGGGAGCACGACGCCCCGGCCCTGCTGGCCCGGGGACTCGCTGGCCACTCGGTCCAGTACGACGTGACCCTCCACGACTACTCGGCGATCTGCCCCCAGGTCCACCTCGTCGATTCGACGGATCGTTACTGCGCGCTACCTGACGTCGACATCTGCCAGCTGTGCTGTGAATCGACGTTCCACCCGGACTTCATCCCCGACGTGGCGCAGTGGCGCGCCGACTACGAACTGCTGGTGCGTGGAGCGCGCAAGCTGTTCGCGCCCTCGCTGGACACGGCCCGCCGCTATCAGAGCAGACTGCCCGCACTCAAGGTCGATCACCGGCCCCACAGTCAACTCGTCGTACTTCAGTCGCCGTCGCGACGTCGACTGAGGATTCCCCCGAAGTCCGACCGACGCCGGGTGATCCTGCTCGGACGCATCTCACCGGTCAAGGGCATCGAAGTCGTCGTCGCCACCGCGAGATTCGCCGCCGAACGGGACCTTCCACTCGAGTTCGTCATCCTCGGGGACTCATCGCTCGGTTGGTTCAAGAACAGTCCGAACATCTACGTCACGGGCGAATACGACCAGGCGGAGGTCGACGACCTGATCAAGCAAGTGGACGGCGACCTCTTCTGGTTCCCCGCCATCGCGCCCGAGACGTTCTCATACACGTTGACCACAGCGATGAGCACGAATCTCAACATCGTGGCCTTCGACATCGGGGCGATCGCCGAACGCCTGAAGGCGTCCAAACGCGGCGTCATCCATCCAATCGAGTTGATGCTCGAACCGGAGCGACTCGCCGTTGAATTGCTCGAAGTCCCGCTCGCCGTCAGTCCCGAGGCAATTCCTGAGGTCCCGGCCAGCTACCGCGAACTCGCTGCGGACTATTACCAACTCTGATCGGTCCCCCGAAGACCCGGACTACTATGGCTAGTCTGCGGGCGTAGTTCAGCGGCAGAACATCAGCTTCCCAAGCTGAGAACGCGAGTTCGATTCTCGTCGCCCGCTCCATTAGGAATCTCTTGCGCTGTCTGGGTTCGAACCCAGCGCGCAGATCACCGAGTTCGCGGCGACCGCTGGCCCGTTGGCCCTTGTTTCGAGGACGAACTTACGGGGTGAACCGCGCTCGGAACTCACAACTCGAGAATCGTGGCCTCCGTAGCGACCAAGACCCGTGGATCATCGTCAAAGCGTGCGGGCATCTCATCCAACATGGCGTCGGTGCGGTCAGGTCTGTGGTGGAAGAGCACAGTGCGCTTCGAGTCCGCGCGCCGCCCGAGCTCGACGGCGTACTCAGCGGTCGTATGGCCGTAGGACGCCTCGGCCGCGTGCTCGTGGGCGACGAGTTGGGCGTCGTGGATGAGCAGGTCGGTGTGCTCGGCCAGTGCTAGAGCGGCTTCGTGATACTCGCCCCAGCCCTCAGGACCGGGACCCAGCACGCTCGGGCAATGGTCGGGCAAGTAGGCGATCGAAGAGTGGGCGTCGCTGACCCGAATGCCGAACGTCCGGCCACCCTTGTGGGGGATCTCGCACACCAAGACAGAGAACCCCTCGACTTCCATCTCGCCCGGTGAAAGGTTGAGGAACGACCACGTCCCGGTGAGTTCGTCGGGCCGTACCGGGAAGTGCGGCGGCGACATCCCACGGGCCAGCACCTCCACCGCGCGATCGTCGTCGAACTGCTCGGGAATCATCACCGTGACCCGGGAGTCGACGCGGTTTGCCGCGGAGAAGAACGGTAAGCCGTGGACGTGGTCCCAGTGCAGGTGGCTCAGCAGAATCGTGCCACGGAACGGATCTCCGTCCAGTAGCTCGCTGCACCGGCGAATGCCGGTGCCGGCGTCGAGGATCAAGGTGGGAGCTTCGGCGCCGTCGTGAGCGATCGCGACACTCGAAGTGTGTCCTCCGTAACGCACGAAGTCAATGCCCGGTGCAG
>Ga0209698_10006938_pt1 | contig 11964 bp, 8 predicted proteins | sample LitLauG_LLR_2012_FD_187203 | JGI IMG/M metagenome (GOLD analysis project Ga0209698, IMG submission 187203) | Freshwater sediment microbial communities from Pennsylvania, USA - Little Laurel Run_MetaG_LLR_2012 (SPAdes) (version 2) | ecosystem: Environmental > Aquatic > Freshwater > Creek >...
GTATAATTGCCGATCGACCGGACGTTCGCCAGGTCCAGCGCCAGCGCTCGCGTCTCGCTCACGCCGAAGGAAAACTGATGCGCGCCATGGATCAGGCTGAAATCGTCATTCGCCGTCGCAAACGTATGCGCATTCCACACGTACTCCGCGATGCCCGATCCGATCGACGGCCCTCCTGTGATCGCCAGGGTCATGACTTTGGGGATATACGTAAACGCATCGATACCCACGTCGGTTGGGCCGAAATACCGGCCTGCGTCGTGCAGCATCCCGATGCGGTTGATCGAAAGGCGGATGGAGTTGATCTTCGAGCTGGTGATCAGCCAGGTATGCCCCAGTGTGAACGACTGAGCCAAATCGTTGGCCGAATTGCCGCTCGCCGTCAGCAGGTTGTTCGGCGTCAGAGCGTAGGGCAAAGCCTGATTCTGCTTGGTCGCAATATAGCGGCCGAAGAACGTTTGCCGCGCGTTCAGTTGATAGTCGACGCGGACCGGAACCTGCCAGTAATATTGTGAAGTCAGGGTCGACGTCAGAAATTGTCCGCACTGATTCAAGGCGGCGGGCAAGTAACTCGCGATTTTCAGAGCTACCGGACTGATCGACGGCTGCGGGAGTTGGTTCGGCTTGCCGTTGATCGTCGTGAACGGCGCTCCCAACGTTACATTTCGCCCCTGGCATGCCGAGGATGCAAATGTGCTGAAGTCTCCCGCTAACATTTGGGGCGTCGGAACAAAAGTGGTGGTCGGAGCCGGGGTCTGACGGAGTTCCGTTCCCTGGTAGCCGAAGAAGAAGAACAGGCTGTTTTTCTTGACCGGTCCCCCGATTACGCCCCCGAACTGATTGCGCTTCAGCGTGTCCTGCTTCGCCGAGAAAAAATTCCGCGCGTTCAGGTCGCCATTGCGGAAGAACTCGAACGCGTCCCCGTGAAATGAGTTCGTCCCTGACATGGTCACCGAGTTGACTTGCGCGCCCGAGTGCATTCCGGTCTGGGCGTTCTGCGCGCTGGTCTCAACCTTGAATTCCTGGAGAGCGTCGGGAAAGGGCAACGGCAGATTCGTGGAATCGTACATATTCAGGTGGGGCGCGCCATCGAGCGCATAATACATGCCAAAGGAAACCCCGCCCGCCACGGAGATCGTAACCCCCGTTTGCATACTCCAGGGCACGGATGTTGCCGTCTGTACCGCCGCGCCCAGCAGCGGGATCAAATCGGTCGGCGTCCGGCCGTTGAGCGGCAGATCGAGAATGCGCTGCGTCTCCATCACCGTGCCGACGCCCAGCTTTTGCGTTTCGACCAGCGATGCGTTCGCCTGCACTTCCACTGCCTGCGTCACCTCGCCCACACCCAAAGTGATGGGAATCACCGCGTCGCTGTCCACCCGCAGTTCAATTCCGGTCTGCACATAAGTCCGGAATCCGACCTTCGCTGCCTCGATCCGGTAAGGACCGATCAGCAGGTTCGGTATCACGAACTCGCCTGCATCGTTGGTGACTGCGTTGCGCCTGGCGCCCGTGTCTGTTTTGATGGCGATTACCTCGACACCCGGAACGACCGCGCCGGATTGGTCTCTGGTCAAGCCGCTGATTTGTGAAACGGCCTGGCCAAATCCCATCCCGGAGGTCAAAATGGCAACTGCCAATGCGACGGGCAAAACCCTGCCCGTCTTCCACAAGAAGTCTCGATTCATGGTTCCTCGCGCTCCCTTACTTCCCGCGGATGCTGCGCGAAGGCGTACATCCGCACCCTTCCGGCGTGCTACATTCTACTCCTTCCACGAATCACTCGCGTGCACGGATTTCCCTATCGCTGTCGGCGGTCGGCCGAGGTAAAATCGCAAAGACGGAGGTGGGCTCGCATGGCCTGCACATGGGGCGAGGAGTTCGCGCTGAGCCGGCGGGGGTTCCTGGCAAGCGGCTTGGGCCTGGCGGGCGGCGCGCTCGGGCCCGTTCCGCCGGCCGCCGCCCAGGCGCGTAAGCCCCTCCGCGTCGATTTTCATCACCACTTCCTGCCTCCCCGACACGTGGACAAGATCCTGGCGCAGCGGGAGAGCGGCCGGCCTCCCCAGTGGAGTCCCGAGCGCTCCCTGGAGGAGATGGACCACAACGGCGTGGCCACGGCAATCTGCTCGCTGGTGCAGCCCGGCATCTGGTTCGGCGATATCGAAACTTCCCGCGCCATGGCCCGGTATTGCAACGAGTACGCGGCGCAGATGGTGGCCGGCCATCCGGGCCGTTTCGGCTTCTTCGCCGCCATCCCGCTCCCCGACACGGACGGCAGCCTGCGCGAGATCGCCTACGCCTTAGACTCGCTCCACGCCGACGGCATCGGGCTGATGACTCAATTTGAAGACAAGTACTTGGGCGATCCGGCGTTCACGCCCGTATTCGAGGAGTTGAACCGGCGCAAGGCGATCGTCTACACCCATCCGACGCAGCCGCAGTGCTGCGTCGGACTGGTCAAGGGGGTTACCGTATCGACGATTGAATACGCGACCGACACCAGCCGCACCATCGCCAGCCTGCTGTTTAGCGGAACTGCGGCCCGCTTCCCCGATATTCGCTTCATCTTTTCGCACGGCGGAGGCACGGTCCCGTTCCTGCTAGGCCGGTTCGAGCGGCTGGCGGAAGAAAAGAAGGACGCCTGGCTGGTGAACGGCGCAGCCCCTATCTTGCGGAAGTTCTACTACGAGATCGCCCAGGCAAACCATCCCGGCGCCTTGGACGCGCTGCTGCGCCTGGCGCCCGTATCGAATGTGCTCTTCGGCAGCGATTTTCCGCTCCGCCCGGTGTCCGAAGCCGTGGCTGGCATCTCCCAATACCAATTCAACAACTCACAGCGCGGCGCCATCGAGCGCGACAACGCATGGCGGCTCCTTCCCCGGCTTAAGGTGTAGCGGCCGTGCCCCAAGGCTTTGTAAGGCTTTGTCGACACCGTTGCTTCTCCCCAAGGCTGTGTGTAAAATCGGCTCCGTGAAACAACCGCGGGTTCTTGGCCTGCTTTGGTGCGCCAGTGCGATTCTGCCATTAGCCGCACAGTCCGCCGGCGTGGGCAGCGTCCGCCGCCTCGACGCTGCGCTCGACAAACTCGTTCCCCCCGGGGCTGTTGTCGAGAAGGTGATCGGTAATCTCCAGTTCGCGGAAGGGCCGGTCTGGATGCGCGGCGGCGGTTACCTGCTCTTCAGCGATATTCCTGCCAACGCGATCAGGAAGTGGACCCCCGCAGCCGGCCTCTCGGTTTTTCGCAAACCGGTTTTTGCCCGTGAATTCCCGGCCGGCGTACAGATCGGTTCCAACGGCCTCACGCTGGATCGGCAAGGCCGCCTCGTCGCCTGCGAGCACGGGAACCGCAGAGTCTCGCGGACCGACAAGGACGGAACGATCGCTACCATCGCAGATCGCTACCAGGGCAAGCGCCTCAATAGCCCGAATGATGTGGTCTGCAGGCGCAACGGAGACATTTACTTCACCGATCCCAATTCCGTGGCGCGCAATAATCCCCCCGATCCCAACAACGACTTCAAGACCGAACTGGGTTTCAATGGCGTGTATCGCGTGACCGCCGCCGGGGAGCTTGACCTCATGACGAAAGAGGTGCCGTATCCCAACGGGCTGGCCTTCTCGCCGGATGAGAAAAAGCTCTATATCGCCAACACTCGGCCGGACAAATTCTGGATGGTTTATGACGTCAAAGCTGACGGGACCCTCGCCAACGGCAAGATGTTCCTCGACGTTACCAAAGAGCCGGGTGAGGGCGTCCCAGACGGGATGAAAGTGGATACCGCGGGGAATCTATACGCCACCGGACCTGGAGGCGTACTCGTGATCTCGCCGCAAGGAAAACACTTAGGCACGATTCAACTGCCGGAAGTCCCGGCCAACTGTGCGTGGGGAGATGCCGACGGCAAAACGCTGTACATGACGGCCCGCACCGGGCTGTACCGCGTCAAGTTGAAAGTGCCCGGCGTGCGGCCCTGAGCCTCGGCGGACGGTCAGTTGACGGAGGTTGTCTTGCCAGCTTGCGACTGCAGTAAGGCGGCCTTAAACCGAAGCCGGGCGCGATGCAGCAGCACCCGAAGATAGCCGCGATCCACGTGAAGCTCTCTGCAAACCGTATCCTTGTCCTCTTCGTCCAGCAGAACCCGGCGAAGCAGTTCCTGGTCTCTTTCGGCCAGTTCGCCCAGCAGCCGCCGTACGATCTGTTTGCGTTCTTCGGCCACCATCTGATCTTCCGGGTCCGGACCGGATTCGGCCGGTTCCGGTGCGTTCTCCTCTATCTGATCATGGCGCGTATAGCCGCGTAGGAGTTCCAGCGCCACATTGTGGGACACGGCGCGGACGAAACCAGGCAAGCTGGCGGGGTTCTCCAGAGTCTTGCCCGCCCGAAAGTAAGTGAACACCCGCAGGAAGGTTTCCTGCCGGGCATCCTTTACCAGTTCGGGCGACCGCAAGCGCGCCTGCAATTTCAACTGCACCGGCCGGGAGAAGTACGAAACCAGGTGATTCTCGATCTCTGCGTCGTGCTCCGTAAGAGCCCGCAGATAGGTATTGTCGAACAGTGGGCCGGATACTCTCCCCTCGACGAGTGCTGTGCCCAACGCGCCAGAGAACTGGGATCTCATGGTCTCTCCCTTCCGGGAATCCTATATTGCAAGTTACTCCCCACATCCTCTGCAAGGCCCAACCCCATTGTTATCAACCTATCCCGGTTGCCAGCCTGCACGACAAACTCCCGCCGGCTGTACGCCATCTGGACAGCTTTGTCCATCGCCTGGACAACCTGCGGTGCGCGGTGCGTCCGGGAAGTGTGGATGTGGTGGGGGACCCTACAGATATGGACGCTGATCGCTGCGCTCGCCTATGCGATGATGGCGCGCCCGCCGACCCTACCGGCGGAAGTGCCGTTACACCGCCACAGCCCGACGGAACAGTCTCTCTCCATCCGCGACCAAATCATGTGGATGGCCCCCTCGGGACAGGCGGAAACGCAGAGCGCCTCACTGGTGCAGGCCCCGGCCCGGACCAGAGCGCCGGTGCCGTCGTGGAGGTCCAAGCAGCCGTGAGGACAAATCGAACTGCACAAACCGCACGCTTTGCAGCGATCCCGGCGCACAGAAGGAACCCACTTCAGGGGCAGATTCACTCTCTTTCCGCGCACCGCCATAAGAGACTCGTCAAAACGATTATACCGTTTCACGGCCAGGCACAGACGGGTGCCGGGCTGGATCTCCGGTGCCGGCTCGCCGGGCTAGCCTGACTGGAAATGGCCATTGATTAATTCTATTTAAGGTATTAAACTCTATTAAAGAGTTGGAGATGGTGATTTGATAGGCAGCATCTCTGGGATACCGGCAACCCAGGTCCCGGACGAAACGTCGGAAACGGCAGTGCTGGAACCCCGCATCGCAGTCCACGGTTGGGACTGGAGAGGCCAGGTTTGGCACGGGCCCGACGAGTTGGCCTGCGCGCTCCGTGGCTCCCGGGAAATCCTTCGCAAGTTGCGCCCGTTGACGAGCAGTTGGCACGGAAGAATACGCGCCCGGATCCCAGGCCAACTCCCGCTCAACTTTTGCGCATCCATCCATGACTTGGGAGATGCCGGGCTGGCGACTATCGACCTGGAGGGCTCCCCCGGCGGGCCGTTGGAGCTCACACTGGTGGTTCCGGCGCACCGGCGGACCCGAATCAGGAAGGACTTCGCTTTCGAATTCGCCTCGTGCTTGAGGTTTTTGGAAGGTCCGGAAAGCTCGGGTTCGGAGCTGGCGATTTACGCTTACATCGATCGCGTGCTCAGTGAAACTGCCGCCTCCACCAGCTTGGTCTTCTCCGTGGAAACATGCTTCGTCGAAAGGGAAGCGCAGATTCTGATCGCGGAGCAGGTCGAACGGCTGGCAATAGGCATGATCGCCTGGATGACCGAAAAAGACGCTTGAGCGGGAGTACGCTCGCTCAAGCGGTTGCTGAAACGCGGATTCCAGCTACACAGCTACACACAGCTACACAGGACGCTTGTAAAGACGACTTGTCGGGAGTATGCTGTGCTGCGGAGTGCTGTTTTTTGGCGTGCCCCCGATGAGATTCCCCGTTGCTCTCCTGTTCGCCTTCCTTTTCCCCGTGGCAGGGTTCACGGCCGGGAATCCCCGGAATTGCATCGGCTCGGTGCCCGTCGCCACCTTCCAGATCCGCGTCTCGCCCGCCAACGCTGGCGCGCCGCTGCCCATCCGCCAGGTCAACACCATCCAGAAGGGCTGCAAAATCGCCTGCACGACGCTCCGGCTCCCACCCGACCTGAAGAAGAACGGCCGCATCGCCCTGGTTGTGGTCCCCGCCAGCGCCGATTCGGGCGACGGCGTCACCGTGCTCGATTCTCAAGCGCCCGACGGGACGGCGGAATGGACCATACCGTTTGCGGCAAGGGCCGTGCTGCTCGTGTTTGGTCCACAAGGACTGGACGAAAAGAGGGTCGCCAAACTCGTTTCCAAGGATGACGACCTCGTCTCCGAACTGGCCACCTACGCCGACCAGACCGAGAGCCTCGAAGACACTATCGATACCCTCGCCGCCATCGAAGACACCGGCGAGGACGAAATCGACTCCAACCCCAGCCGGAGCGCTCCCACCGACCAGGTGCTTTTCGCCCTCACCCGCGCGCTGAACCCGGTGATGGCGGCCTACAATCCGCTGGGCGCCGGCAGGCGGATGGGCCCCGCGACCCTGATGGGCCAGGCCAGCGAAGCCTTCTTCGAGAACGCCGGCGGGTTCGTGCCCGGGGGCGGCGCGCTGCCCATGGTGAAAACCTGGCTCATGCCCGACACCGAATTCCGCACCGTATATACCGAACCCGCCTCCCAGGACGGCCTTACCCTCTGCGCGCAGCGCAAGACCGCGGGCTCGCGCAACCGCTACGTCTACCTGTGGGCGCACCGCGTGGCCAACAGCGGGCCGCCGAATATCTCTCTCGCGCAGCCGGTCTGGCTGCCCATCAACACGCGGTCTAGCGTCCCGATCAAGGTGAAGACCATCGACGAGTGGCCGCTGGTCGACCGCGTGCGCGAATGGACGCTTCTCGGAGGCGCCGCACCCGTCCCCGTGAAAGTGCGCTCCGACGAGCGCCGCTCGATCGAGGTCGACCTTCGCAAAACTTCCGCCGCTCCCGGATCCTATCATCTCCAGGGCAAGTGGGACTGGGGAACCGCCCAGGTGGCCGGTGACTTCCATTTGGCGCCCCTGGCAGACGCAGCCGCCATCCGCCTCGCCAGTGGATCGCAGTCGGCGCTGGTGGAGGGCCGGGGCGTGGTGCCCCTTCGGCTGGAAGGCGCCGATTTCGAATTTGTCGAGCGCGTGTCTCTGCGCAGGGCGGGCGTCCTCGGCGGTACGCCGACCGACCTCGATTACGTGCTGCCGGTCGGACCACGCGCCGGTCCGCAGCAGTCTCTCGAAGTGGAGATCGACACCAACCACTTCCGCGGAGGGGCCTATCAGCTCGCCCTGGCGCAGACCGGAGGCAATACCCAGAATGTGCCGGTGCGCGTGCTGCCGCCCCTGCCGGCGATCGACAACCTGCCGCTGCGCGTCAATATAGGGGCCAAGGATTTCCGCGTGGTACTGCGCGGCAGCCGCCTCGATTCCATCGAAGGGCTCACCGCCGAGCACGCCACTCTGCGCCTGGGCGACGCCGGCGCGGAGCGTGACGTGTTCGTCTCGCTCGATCCATCCGCCAAGAAGGGCGACCACCTCGCGCTGCTTCTGGCCGCCGGCGGGATAGCGGACGCGGCGCGCATTCCAGACGGGATCGTGGTGGCCGGCCCCCGTCCGCACATCGCCGACCTGAAGCTCTCCTCGCCGGAAGATCCCGGCGCAGCCCTGCGCGAGGGCGAGTTGCCCGCCGGATCGTTCGTCGGCATCTCCATCCAGGCGGAGAACCTGGATGCGCAGCCGGCCCTCCGCCTGGAATGCGCCGAAGCCGCCAGGATGTTGCAGCCCATCCGCGTGCGCGCCGGCGAACGACGCCCCGCCGCGAGGCTCGATGCCGTCGGCGACGGATCGCTGTTCGCATCCTTCGATCCGGGAGCGGTGGGAACCTCCGGCTGCACGCTGGAAGCGATCGTGGATAGCGAATCGGCGGGTGCTTCCGACCCCGTCGCGGTGGGCCGCGTCGTGCGCCTCCCGCGCATCGAAAGCCTCACGCTGACCAACGAAAAAGTGGACCTGGGCTATGCCGCCGTCCTGACCGGGCGCGACTTGGAAACCATCGAGAAGGCCGGTTGGGACGCCGCCAATGGCGTGCGCGTCGCCGGGTCTCCGCGCACCCTCTCCGGAGAAGGCGACCGGCAGACGTTGCGCATCACGGTGTCCTGGCCCTCACCGGCTCCTATGGCGCCGCTGTTCATCTGGCTCCGCGGCGATCAGGAAGGCCGCCCCGTCCCGCGCAAATGACGCTCCCCGACCGGAACCAAGCGCCCATCGGATAAAATAGGGCGCATGAATTCCCGGCTGCCGGCCCGCATTCTCTTCACGCACATATGGATCACTCTTCCTCTCTTCATCGCGCTAGCAGTGGCGCTTCCCGCGGCCGCACCCTCCGGTGAAGCCGTATTCCAGCAGCGCTGCGCCTCGTGCCACGATTCGGGCGATCCACGCATCCCCATGCGTGCCGAGCTGAAGAAGCTGACCGTTGCGACCATCACGCGGACGCTGGACTTCGGACTGATGGCCAGCATCGCTTCCCCCATGCGCCGCGACGAGCGTGACGCTGTGGCCGCCTTCCTGGGTATTCCGGGAGGCAATGGGACTCCGCCCGCCAAGGCTTTTTGCGGGGACCGCACCGTAAGAATCGACGATCACGCGAAGACCGTCTGGAACGGCTGGAGCCCCTCTCTCGCTAATACGCGCTACCAGCCCGGGGACTTGGCCGGCCTGAGCATCGCCCAAGTGCCCAAGCTCAAGCTCAAGTGGGCTTACGGCTATGACGGCGACATCGTCGCGTTTTCGCCACCGACGGTCGTGGGCAATCAACTGTTCGTCGGAAGCGCCGGAGGCATGGTGCAGGCTTTGCATCTCGACTCGGGATGCGTCCAGTGGACGTATCAAGCCACGGGCGGGGTTCGCGTCGCGATCCGCGTGGCCCCCTTGGGCGAACAGCACGTGCTCTTGTTCGGCGATCAGGTCGGCTGGTTTTACGCTCTCGAGGCGGAAACCGGCCGCCAACTCTGGAAGAAGAGGCCGGAGATTCACGAAGCAGTGCGGCTAACCGGTTCTCCCGTTGTGTACAAGGACTTGGTATACGTTCCGGTGTCATCGTGGGAAGAAAACCGCCCCATCAGCTCAAACTATCCGTGTTGCACCTTCCGCGGGAGTGTGGTGGCCTACCGCATCAAGGATGGCGTGCAGGTTTGGAAGACTTATACGATTCGCAACAAACCCAAAGTTACCGGGAAGAGTGAATCCGGCGTCGACCAATGGGGACCATCCGGTGCGAGTGTCTGGTCGGCGCCGACGATCGATCCCAAGCGCGGTGTGATGTACGTGACAACAGGCGACAACTTCTCCGCCCCGGCCACCGATATGAGCGACTCCATTCTGGCGCTCGAATTGAACACCGGCCGAATCGTGTGGTCGAAGCAGACGCTGCCCGGAGACATCTGGACATCGGGATGCAATTCGAAAGGTAACTGCCCCGGTCCCGATTTCGATTACGCATCCTCTGCGATTCTGGAGAAGCTCGACAACGGCCATGACCTGCTGCTGGCGGGCCAGAAATCCGGCGTGGTCTACGCACTCGATCCCGATAAGAAGGGCGGGATCGTGTGGCAGGTTCGCGTCGGGAAGGGAGGAATCAACGGGGGTGTACAGTTTGGCATGGCCAGCGACGGCCAAAGAGTCTACGCCGCGACATCGGATATCGTTCGCGGCGTCCCTTTCAAGGATCCCCTCGACCCGCGTCCCACGCCGCTCGATCCTAAGGAAGGAGGAGGATTGACGGCACTACGGATCGGGACCGGCGAGAAGGTCTGGTATGTTCCACCCGTCCCTTGCGGACCGAGACCAGGTTGTAGTCCGGCCCAGGCCGCGGCGGTCACGGTGATTCCCGGCGTTGTATTTTCCGGCGGCATGGATGGGCATCTGCGAGCCTATTCCGTTGAAGAAGGCAAGATCCTTTGGGATTTCGATACCATTCGCGACTATGAGACGGTGAACGGAGTTCCTGCCAGCGGCGGAGCGCTGAACGGCCCCGGCGCGGTCGTCGCCGGTGGAGTGTTGTTCGTCAACTCCGGCTACGGAAGGAATGGCGGCCTGGGCGGAAACGTTCTGCTCGCGTTTGGGCCGGAGGAGTAAAAACCCGGCATGCGACTCCTACTCGTGCTGCTCCCGTCGCTTCTCGCAGCGCAGAACTACGATGTTGTATTGCGAGGAGGCCGCGTGATGGACCCCGAGTCAGGTCTCGATGCGGTCCGTCACGTCGGAATCCGTGGGAAGCAAATCGCTGCCATCTCGACCGCTCCGCTGCGGGGCAGGATCGAGATCGACGCTACTGGTCTCGTTGTGGCCCCCGGGTTCATCGATCTGCATCAGCACTCGCAAACCCCCGAAGCGTATCGCTACAAAGCGATGGACGGCGTCACTACTGCACTCGAGCTCGAGGTCGGCGTTTCGCCCGTGAGTGCATGGTACGCGGCGCACGAGGGTAAGGCGCTGATCCATTTCGGAGCGAGTTCCGGCCACATTCCGGCTCGCATGGCTGTGATGCACGATTCTGGAACTCTGCTGCCGCGGGACGCCGCCATGAATCGGCGCGCCACGCCGGAGGAACAGAAAATGATCGAGGCCGGAGTGCAAAAGGGCCTCGATGAGGGCGCCCTTGGAATGGGCCTGGGGATCACGTACACTCCCACTGCCGACGTGGACGAGATCTTAAGCTTGTTCTACCTGGCCGCGAAGTTTCACCGGCCGGTCTTTGTACATATGCGGGCGGGGAACGTCGTGTCCTCTTTGCAGGAAGTGATTACGGATGCGGCTGCGGCCGGCGTGCCGCTTCATGTCGTCCACCTGAACAGTGCCGCCCTGGCCAAGACGCCCCAGGCGTTGCGAATCGTCGAGGGCGCCCGTGAGCGCGGTTTGGATGTCACGACGGAAGCCTACCCTTACACGGCGAGCATGACCGAAATCGCCTCTGCGGCGTATAGCGGGTGGGAAAACCGGCCACCAGAGGACTTTGCCAGACTGCTGTGGCCGCCTACCGGCGAGCGGCTTACGCGAGACTCGTTCGGGCGTTACCGCAAGCAAGGCGGCTATGTCGCGGAATTTGGCAACACGGAAGAAATGGTAAGAATGGCTCTCGCCCACCCGGTTGTGATGGTCGCCAGTGACGGCATTATGGAGAACGGAATCGGGCATCCCCGAGCGGTTGGCACCTACTCCAGGTTACTGGGCAAGTACGTCCGCGAAGATAGAGCACTCTCTCTGATGAACGCCATCCGGAAGTCTTCGCTCATGCCTGCGCAGCGACTCGAAGCCATCTCGCCGCAGATGCGCCAGAAGGGCCGCCTTAAAGTGGGTGCCGATGCCGACATAGGCGTCTTCGACCCCCTGCTCGTCATCGACAAGGCCACCTTCCAAAATGCGGCTCAGTATTCGGAAGGGTTCCGTTACGTTTTAGTGGAAGGCACCTTTGTGGTCCGCGACGGTAAACTCCAGGAAGGCGTAGCTCCGGGTCAAGGGATCCGCGCACGATAATACTGCGCATCACGGTGTCCTGCCCCTCACTGGCTCCTATGGCGCCGCTGTTCTCGCGGGGAGCCAAGCCAGGTCCGCTCAAAACCACCGGCTCATGATCACCTTCTGCTCGGTGTAGAAGGCGATGGCGTCTTTGCCGTGCGCGTGCAGGTCGCCGAAGAAAGAGTTCTTCCAGCCGGCGAAGGGGAAGAACGCCATCGGCGCCGCCACTCCCACGTTGACTCCGACCATTCC
>Ga0209698_10006939_pt1 | contig 11964 bp, 11 predicted proteins | sample LitLauG_LLR_2012_FD_187203 | JGI IMG/M metagenome (GOLD analysis project Ga0209698, IMG submission 187203) | Freshwater sediment microbial communities from Pennsylvania, USA - Little Laurel Run_MetaG_LLR_2012 (SPAdes) (version 2) | ecosystem: Environmental > Aquatic > Freshwater > Creek >...
GCGGTGGCGATTATGGAGACGTCTTTGATGACCGGCGCCGCCAGGCCACGGGTAGCGTTTTGGGCGCGGGCGGGCAGCACGGCGGCTGGACCCGCTGCGGCCAAGCTGGCGCTGGCTAGAAAGCTCCGCCGGTTCACCGCGGCCACCTACTTGTGATCCTTGTCGTCGAGCAGGCCCTTCAGGCCCTTGAGCTGCTCGGTGATCTTGCGCTCGCGCGAGACCAGAGAGAGCACATAGACGACCAGGATCAGCCAGGCCGCCAGGAACCCATAAAACATGAAAGTGAAATTGCGTGTGTCCATTTGGTCTCCGTTAAACGGCGTGGGCGTAGCGCCGCAGGGAATCGATTTCGCGCTGCACCTCCTCCTGCCGGAGGCGGATCAGCGACAGCACGATGCCCAGCAGCACCAGGGCCACCAGGTTGAGGACGGCGGTCAGGTACATGGCCGGATCGATGCTGCCGCCGCCCCAGAAGACGGGCTGCGGATGCTGGGTGCGCCACCATTTGATGGAGAAGATGACGATGGGGACGTCCACGAAAGCGAAGATGTTGAAGACGGCCGCGATGCGCGCGCGCGCGGTGGGTTCTTCGATGGCGCGGCGCAGCATCAGATATCCGGCGTATAGCAGCCAGCACACCAGCGCCGAGGTAAGGCGCGCATCCCAGGTCCACCAGATACCCCAGATGATGCGTCCCCAGATCGAGCCGGTGACCAGGTTGGCGGCCAGAAAAGCCAGGCCGACTTCGGTCACCGCGACGGATATGGCATCGTACTTGAGGTTCTTGGTGAGCAGGTACGCCACGCTGGTGAACAATGTGACGCCGGCACCGATCATCGCTGTGATGGCGGCGGGCACGTGGAAGAAGATAATGCGGTAGATCATCCCTTGCGAAGCTTCGTCGGGAAGCTGCATGAAGATTGAGTAGAGATCGCGGGCCAGGAGGACGGCGGCGATTGCGCCGAGGCCGTAGATAAGCTTTTCGCGCATATGTGGTCCATTCTGACAGGCTCAGGCCTGTCCAACCTACCCTACCAGCACCGTCTCCAGTAAGACCAGAGACAGGGCCGTAAAAATTACATCGAAGGCCACCAGCAGACGCAGCCAGACTTCGTTTTCGCCGCCCAGCGGCTTTCCGGCAATCAACTGCATGGTCAACTGCATGGCGCTCATCAAGGCCGGAATCAGCATGGGATAAACCAGCAACGGGGCCATCAATTCGCGCAACCGGATATTCACGGTGAGCGCGCTGAAGATCGTCCCGATGACGGTGAGCCCCCAGGTACCCAGCGCCAACACCAACAACAATGACCAGATCTGGCTGGTCCAGTGCACATTATAGAAGATACCGAAGACCGGCAAGGAGACCAGTTCGACCGAGATGACCAGCACGAAGTTGGCCAGAGCCTTGCCCATGAACAACTCGGCTCCGGAAATGGGTGCGGCGACCAGGGCATCTAGGCAATCGTTGGGAATCTCGCGCGCGAAACTGCGGTTCAATACCAGCGTGCCGGCGAAAGCGAATACGATCCACAGCAAGCCGCCGGCCATTTCGCGGGTCTGTTCTTCCAATGGATCGAAGGCGAAACTGAACAGGACCAGTATGACCAGCGAGAAGGCCAGCGACGCGTTGATGGCTTCCTTAGTGCGAAGCTCGGCGCGCAGGTCTTTTCTGGCGATCACCAGCGTCTGCCGGAAGAAGTCCATCAGGCCTCGTCGTAGTGCGCATAGACCCAGCCGGGATCGGCCACCATTTGCGGCGTGCGCTCTCCGTCGAATGCGATCTTGCCGCGGTTCAAAAGGGCCACGTGGGTGGCCAGTTCGAGCGCTTCGCGCAACTGGTGGGTAGACATGACCACGGTGCGGCCTTCCGCCAAGGCTTCCCGCAGAAGGCGTTGGAGCACCGCGATGGCGCGGTCGTCGAGGGCAGTGAACGGCTCATCGAGCAGCAACACGGAAGGCTGATGCAGGAACGCGCGGGCCACCGCCAGGCGCTGCCGCATGCCGCGCGAGAACTCGCGCACCAAGCCATTTTTGACGCGGTCCAGGCCGGTGCGCTCCAGCCATTCCAGGGCAGTCTTATGTGGATTGGGCAGATTGTAGAGCCGCCCGAACAAGCTCAAGTTTTCGAGGGCGGACAACTCGTCGTAGACCGAAATGCCGTGGCCGATCCAGCCCACGCGGCGGCGCGTTTCGGTTTCGCGCGGGTCGTTGCCAAAGATGCGGACCCGCCCGCGGCCGGCTTTGGAAAAGCCGCCGATGATGCGCAGCAAAGTGGTTTTGCCCGCCCCGTTGCGGCCGATCAATGCCAGGCATGCGCCGGGATCGGCGCCGATGGTCACGTCGCGCAGTGCGGGGTAGTCGCCGTAGAACTTCCAGACACCCTCAGCGGCGACCGCGCTCATTCTTTCCTTTTGCGGTGAGGTCCGGGGACGCGGCGGCCGGCTGGGCGCGGTAGAGCACGGCAAAACCGAGGGCCAGGATGCCGAGGGCCAGCGCCAGGATCCACTTCATATTTTGCTGGAGGATCTTGGGTGCGACCTCTTCGATAGCCGGGCCGTTATCGCCGGCATCCGCACTGGCGGCGGCTGCGGCGGGCATCGATCCGGCTAGTTCTACTTTGTAAGTGGGAGTTTTGACGCTGTAAACGGAAGCTTGCGAGTTCGGCTCTTGGCCCCGGTTTTCGATACCTTCGCCCTTCAGCGTGACGCCGTTGGGCGCGACCAATAGGGTCTCTTCGGCCTTGCCAAGGGTTTTGCCTTCGAACACTGCGCCGGAGCTGTAGGGGACTAAATAAGTCACCTGAATGTTCGTTTCGCCCGGCTTGATGGGGAAATCGACCTTATAGACATCTTTCTCATTTGTCTTGTCGGCGGCGCGATCGATCGGCATGCCCTGCGGGGCGGTGCATTTGACCTGCGCGATGCCCTTGGCCGCGGTAGGCAGATAGAACTTCACCGTGCCGCCATCGGGATCGTTGTAAGTGGTCGGGCCGCTGTTGGTAAATACGAAGCCTTCATTTACCGACATCTGCGCGCCCGAGGGCTGGAAGATCAGGAAATGGCGGCTGATGCGCGCTCCGCCAGGCTGCTTGGAGGAATTATAAACATCCAGCGACAGGCCGGTGGCGGCGGAACCGGGCGGCAGGATGTGATTGTAAGTGACACCGTCGAAGGCCGTCTGGATGAGGTGCGGCCCTTGCGGGGTTTGATCCATGTGGAACTTACCCTGCGCACCGGACTTGACGCTCTCGACCGACTCCATTCCGGCCCCGCCTAGCTTGTACAGGGTTACCGTGGCGCCGGACTGCGGCTGGCCGGTGGTTTTGTTGATAACGGTGCCGTCGACAGCGGCAAGCAATGGAACCACAGATAAACACAGACAGACACAGATGGTTTTCATGACTTTGCTACTTCTCCGCAGACCAGGCAGATGTCTTTCGCTTTATCCGTGTGCATCTGTGTCCATCTGTGGTTCCGTTTTCTCATGCTTGCACCTTCATGGGCTTGCCGCACTCGCCACAGAATTTTAGCGGCTGGGCGAACTTAGTGCCGCAGTGCGGGCAGCTCAGCGGGTCGATGGGCTGTGGCTCGGGTACGGCTTGCCGCACTCGGGGCGGCGCGGTGCCGTTCGGGCTCAATTGCAGCTTGAGGCGGTCCACCTCGCCCATGACGCCGGCCAGCTCGCGTTGCAGGTCCTTCTTGGTCTCTTGGTAGTCGTGGTCGGAGAGCTTGCCGAGACGGTATTCGAACTGAAGGTCGCGCAGGTTTTCGTAGATAGCCGCTTTGCGCTCATCCAAATGTTGAAAGGGGGAAACCGGTTCGGCCTCGGGCAGATCCTTGGCCCGCACCGTCAGGATGAAGACGATCGCTCCGACGGCGATCAGTGCTGCTATGGCGATAATCATTTATTCCAGGTGCGCCAAATCCTTGTCGATCTGCTCGTGATATCTGTCCAGTTCGGAGTCGCCCGGTACCGGGCCAATCTCAGCCATGGGACGGGGCTTGTAGTAACGACGCATGAACCACAAGATAAGGGCCAGGCCGGGCAGGATCAACAAATACGGAACCAGCCAGCCATAGGCGCTAGGATCGCCGCGATATACCACGGGACCGTATTGGGCGACGAACTCATCAATAATGGCCTTGTCGGTCGAGCCGGCCGCCTGCATCCGGGCAATCTTCTCCTTGGCGGGATTCGAGAAGCTGCACTCCAGCATGGCGCAGGTGGCTACCGTGTCCGTGCAACCGCACTGGCAACCGATATGCGCGCCCACGCGGCGGACGTCCACGCTGGGCTTCTCCGCGGCGGTTTCGGCGAAGGCGAGCGGGCACGCCGCCATGAAGAGCAAGAAGAGCGGGGCTAAAACCCGCCTCCCAAGGCTATTTCGGAACTTCGGCATATTTTCTCGTAATCCCGACCACTTCTGTGCGGGCGTATTGCATCTTGACTTTGCTGGGTACCAGGCACACCAGCGTGCCGCCGATCAGGGTCAAGCCGCCGATCCAGATCCATGAGACCAGCGGGAAAACATACGCCTGGATCACGGCGCGGACACCGTCGTCGGACATGCCGCCGAAGTTGAGATACAGGTCCTCGTTGAGGCGGGGACGCACGCCGACTTCCGACGTGCCTTGGCGGCTGGCCTTATAGAAACGTTTTTCAGGTTCAAGCGTGCCGAGTACATCGCCGCCGGCCGAAACCAGCACGGTGGCGCGATGCCAACTGTAATTCGTGTTTTCGCCTTCCTTCAGCTCCACGACCTTGAGATCGTACCGGCCCAGATTCAGGGTGTCGCCGGCGCCCATTTCCTTGACATCGGACTTATTAAAAGCCGCGCCGGTGAAGCCGATGAACATGAGCACGATGCCCATGTGGACCAGGTATCCGCCGTAGCGGCGGGTATTGCGATGGGTCAGTTCAACGATGGCGCGCAGCAGGTTCAAGTTGTTCTTGACCGCGATAGCGCGGGCACCCTTGTAGAACTCCATCAGCACCGTGAGCGCGACGAAGAGGCAGAAAGCGAAGGAGATCAGCGCGTAGAAGTTACGCACGCCGGCGGCCAGCAGCGCGCCAACCAAGACCAGGGAGGCAATGCCCGGCCACTGGAAGTTACGGCGCAGGCTTTCCCAGGACGTGCGGCGCCAGGCGAACAACGGGCCGACTCCCGTGAGCAATATCAGGAACAGCCCGATGGGGATCATGAGCTTGTTGAACCAGGCCGCATCGAGGCTGATCTTCTCGCCGGACACGGCTTCCGAGATCACCGGGAATAAAGTCCCCCAGAGCACCGCAAAGCAGCTTGCCAGCAGGATCAGGTTATTGAACAGAAAGCTGGATTCGCGTGAGATGACGCTTTCCAGTTCAGCTTCGCTCTTGAGGTATTGGAGACGGTCCAGGATCAGGTAAGCAGTTGCGGCGATGCAGATAGCCAGAAATGAGATGAAGTACCTACCGAGGGGACCTTGTGCGAAGGCGTGCACTGAGCTGACCAGACCGGTGCGGGTAAGCGAAGTACCGAAGATACAAAGGAGGAATGTGGCTGAAACCAATACGATGTTCCAGACCTTCATCATGCCTTTCTTCTCCTGCATCATGACGGAGTGTAGAAAGGCAGTGCCGCTGAGCCAGGGGAGCAGCGAGGCGTTCTCGACAGGGTCCCAGCCCCAGTAGCCGCCCCATCCAAGCACGTGATAGGCCCAAGCCATGCCCAGCATGACGCCAGTCGACTGGAACAGCCATGTGATGAGCGTCCAGCGGCGGGTGGTGTGGATCCAGGCGTCGCCCGGCTGGCGGGTGATCAGCGAGGCGATAGCGAAGGCGAAGGGCACCGCGAAGCCCACGTAGCCGAGGTACAGCATTGGTGGGTGGATAGCCATGGCTGGATACTGTAGCAGCGGATTCAAGCCGTTGCCATCCTGGACCGCAGTGATGGCGCCTTCCACCGACAACATCTTGAAGGGGCTGACCACGAAGTTATTCAGGACTAAGAAGAACGTTTGCACGAACATGAGCACGCCGACGACATACGGCATCATGTCGCGGTGCTTGCGCCGGTTGGTAAAAACCACGACGGCGGAGTAAGTGGAGAGCAGCCAACTCCAGAACAGCAGCGAGCCTTCCTGTCCGCCCCACCAGGCGGCGAACTTATACAGCAGAGGCATGCTGCGGTTACTGTGCTGAGCAACATAGGAGAAACGGAAGTCGCCTGTGACCAGGCTGTAGACCAGGATGCCGGAAGCGATCGAGAGCAGCGCCCAAACGGAGTAGACCGCGCGCCCGCCGCTAACAATCAGAAAAGGCTTGCGTTTGAGGCGGCCAACCAAGGATGCGAGTAAGGCGTAGACAGCGGCGCAAAATGCCAGAAGTACAGCCAGCGATGCCACGTTTTCCATGTGTCCGCCTTTCTAGGTCGTCTTATTGATGGGGGGCGCCGGGGCGGCCCGCAACTGACCCGGCTTGGCTTCGTATTTGGAAGCGCACTTCGCCTGAATTTTGCTGGCGCGGAACACGCCATCGCGGCCCATGCGGCCGTCGGCGAGGGCCTGCGCGCCGTCGCGGAACGTATCCGGAAGGGGATCGGTGCCGGCGTAGGCCACTTTCAAGTGCAGTTTGTCCTGGGTGAGCGTGAAAGAGACCTGTCCCTTGGCGTGCTGGATGGAGCCGCCTTCGACGTCGCCCGCCACACGCAGGCGCTCCTCAAAGGCCCGGTCACCCATTTGGCCCACTTCGGCAATCGTCTTGTAGTAGGTCTTGGTTTCGTTGACTCCCGTGCTGGCGAGCCAGACCAGAGCGGCGATTACGACCGCGATTAGAACAGCGAATTTCCCGTATTTCTTCATGCCATCCCTCTTCAGCATAGTATATCTTGAAACCGCTACGCGTAGTATGGTGGGCTTGGCACAGGGGAATGGTGGGCTGGCGCCGAAACTCGGGGTATTAGCGGTTTGGGGACGGCTCGAGTTCTCCTCTGCCGGAATCGCCGGAAGGTGTTGACTGGACGGCAGTTATCTTCCAATCGCCGCACTGGTTTGGTGCGCCCCGGTGTTGGATCGGCGTCTCCCCTGCCAGTTGTTTCGGGCCAACGCTTCACCCGCGGCCCGTACTGTCCGACACAGAGCGCAGAGTTGCTTCCGATGCAGGTGTGCAAGCCCAGGTGGTTTCTAGCCCTGGTACGTGGCACCCGCGACAGCGTGGCAGTGAAATAGACGGGTTTATACCGGCGCGGGAGCGCCCGCTTGCCAGTAATTCGCCCATTGATCCGCGGGCACGGGCCTGCCTAAGAGGAACCCCTGGACTTGATCGCAGCCGAGCGCCCAGAGGACGGCCAACTCGCTTTCGGTCTCGACGCCTTCGGCTGTGGCAGTCAGGTTCAGGCCGTGCGCCAAGCCTATGATCGCCTGCACGAGGGGTTGCGTGGCGGCGGCCCGATCGATGCCGTGCACAAAGCACTTGTCGATTTTCAAATCGTCGATCGGCAGGCGCTGCAAATAACCGAGAGACGAGTATCCCGTGCCGAAATCGTCGATGGATACCCGCACGCCCAGGGCCCGCAATTGGGCGATCTGCCGGGCGGAGTCCTCGGCGTCCCGCATCAGCACTCCCTCGGTGAGTTCCAACTCCAGATAGCAAGGCTCCATCTCGTGCGCCGCTAAAGCCTCCGCGACCTTCTCCGCTAGGTTCGAGCGCATGAACTGTGTGGCCGAGATATTCACGGCGATCTTCACCGGCGGATATCCCGCGCGCCGCCACAATTGGTGCTGCCGGCAAGTCTCCTTCAGGACCCACAAGCTCATGGGGATGATCAGCCCGCTTTCTTCGGCCACGGGTATGAATCGGTTCGGCGGGACCAAGCCCCACTTCGGATGATTCCACCGTAGCAGCGCTTCCACTCCCCCAAGCTGCCGGGAAGGGAGCCGAAACTGGGGCTGGTAGTATACTTGCAGTTCGCCACGGTCCAGGGCCCAGTGGAGCTGGTTTTCGATTTCCAACCGCTCACTGCAAGTGGAGTTCATGTCGCGCGCGAACCGCTGAAAACGATTCCTTCCGCGGTTCTTGGCGTCGTACATGGCCACATCTGCGTGCTTCTGCAGAGTCGCGACGTCTTCCCCATCCTCGGGAAACAGGCTGAGGCCTACACTCGCGCTGACGAACAACTCGTGTCCCTTCACCTGGAACGGATCCCGCATGGCCTCCATGATGCGTTGCCCGACGATTTCGGCATCGCGGACTGTCTCGATGCCGAACATGACCGCCACGAACTCGTCTCCGCCCGGCCGCGACAGCGTGTCCGATTCCCGCACCGCGCCCTGCAGCCGCTTGGCCGCCTGTTGCAGCAGCAGGTCTCCTACGTCATGACCCAGGGTGTCGTTGATGAACTTGAAGCGGTCCAAGTCCACGTAGAGCACCGCCACCATCTTCGCCTGCCGGCGCGCCAGAATGATGGCTTGCCGCAGACGATCGTCGAGCAGCGCGCGGTTCGGCAAGCCGGTCAGCGGATCGTGCTGCGCCTGATACGACAGCCGGTTGGTGAGATCCCGGTGCTCCAGCGCGATAGCGGCCAGTTTCGCCTTAGAATCCAGCAGGACCTGTTCGGATTCGCTGACCTGCCAGGGTTCCAGGCGGGAGATCTCCAGGTGTCCCAGTACCTGGCCGTCGCCAGAACGGATCGGAACGGCCAGATGTCCTCGGTAGTTCGCGCTTGGCGCGCCTCGCTTCGACGCCCATTCCGGAGCGGCAGAACCGTCCCTCAACATAATGCGCGCGACCGCCCCTGGGTAGTACTGTTCGACCATCTCTTCCACGCGGCGCAGCACGGTGTCCAGAGGTTGGTTCTGGGCAACCATCTCGAGGACTTCCAGGCGGCTGTGCTCGAGCTGTTCAACCCGCTTGCGCTGGCTGATGTCCCGCGCGACGCACAGTAAACCTGCCGGCAAGCCATTTCGGAATTGCAGCCGGCCGCTCACCTCCATGGCGACCTGGTGGCCATCCTGCGCGATGAGCTCCACCTCCAGTACCAAGGGCGTGTCACCTACCAGCTTCGCGATAGCGTGCCGGATGGCGGCGAGCGATTCGGGGGCGGCAACCTGCTGCAGATTCATGCAAAGGATCTCTTGCCGGCGATACCCTGAGATGCGCTCGGCGATACTGTTGACCGAGGTGAAGTTCCCGTCCATATCAATAGTGAAGATGACATCACTGGCGTCCTCAATCAGCTTGCGGTAGCGCTGTTCGCTCTCGCGCAACGCCGTCTCGACGGCTTTCAGCTCCGTGATATCCCGGAAACTGGTTGCAAGCGCGCGGACGCCGGGCTCCTCGAGCAGATTGGTCGCCCAACTGTCGCACCATCGCCAGCTTCCGCTGACATGCCTCAGGCGAATTTGAGCCCGCACTCTGGTACCCGGTGCGCGCAGCAACTCTTCGTGAAGCATCCGGACATAGGCGAGATCGTCTGGATGAATCCACTGAAAGACTTCGGATCCCAAGCGTTGTTCGGGTGAGACACCCAATAGCTCGGAAACACCCCGGCTATCGTACAGAATGACCCCGGCGGGATCGATCAGCGTGATGATGTCATTGCTATTCTGTACCAGCGCCCGGAAGCGATTTTCGCTTTCCATCAGCGCCTCTTGCGCGCGCTTCCGCTCGGTAATGTCCCGAATGATGACAGAAGCGCCTACGGTCTGGCCCTCACAATTCCAGATCGGCGAGGCCGTGATGCAGACCGGGAACACGGCCCCGCCTTTACGCATGTGCTCTGTTTCGAAGGACGAAAGGGATATGCCACCCAGGACCGAGGCTATGTTCCGGGCCGCGCCCGCGCGCCCGTCCGGCGGGCACAGATCCACCGCCGGGCGCCCCACGATCTCCTCGGCGGGATAACCGTAGAGCCTCTCCGCCGCCGCATTCCAGGTCCGCAGAGCGCCGTGCCCGTCCAAGGATACAATGGCGTCGCTCGAACCCTGGACGATAGCGGCCAGGCGTGCTAGCGCCTCTTCGGCCTGCTTGCTCCTGGTGATATCCCGCAACGCGCCGATCCACCTGCCGTCACATTCCGGCGCGCCATAATCCAGGTAATGCCAAACCGTGCCATCCGGGTCTACCAACCGGTACTCTTCCCGAAATCCCTTCTGACCCTCCCTGCGCCGCTGCAACGCCGCCATCACCCGCTCGCGATCGTCCGGGTGGATCGCGCGCGCCCAGGCGTCAAATGACCGCAGTGTGCTCGGGAAATTGTCCGAACCGCCGACCTCGGCCTTGCCGGTGTTCAGGTCCACATCGTAGACGCAGATTCCCGAAATCTCGGCGGCGATACGAAATCGTTCTTCCGACGCGCGCAACGCGGATTCCATGCGCTTGCGTTCGGTAATGTCTTCCTTTACGGCGATGAAGTGCGCCGGTTTGCCAAATGCGTCGCGGATCGGGCAGATGGAGATAGACTCCCAGTACAACTCGCCATTCTTCTTCCTGTTGTGGAACTCACCCCGCCATTCGCCCGTCTGAATCGTCTGCCACAGTTTCCGATATTCTTCAGCCGGTGTCTCGCCCGACTTGAGAATCCGGGGATTCCGGCCCAGAACCTCCGCGAGCCGATAGCCCGTCAACTCAGTGAATTTGGGGTTCACGTACTCGATGTTTCCGTTCACATCCGTGATGACTACGCTGGCCGGACTCTGCTCCACCGCCTTGGATAACCAGCGCAATTCGTTTTCAGCGAGCTTACGTTCGGTGATGTCGATCGCCACGCCCACGTAACCGTGAAAATCGCCTCGCGAATTGAACTGCGGCGCGCCTTGATCCAGCATCCAGCGGAACTCTCCGTCCGCCCGGCGCAGTCTGTATTCCGCTTCGAATGGCTCGCGCGACTGGCGTGCCGCCCGATGCGCCGCCTGGCGCCGCTCTATATCGTCCGGGTGGACCCCGGCGAGCCATCCTCCATTCAGCGCTTGCTGCAAAGTACATCCGGTGAATTGGAGCCAGCGCTTGTTGAACATTGTGGCGCGCCCATCCGCTCCGCACATCCAAATCAGGGCCGGCAGAGAGTTGACGGCCTGCCGCAGAAGCGCATCCCACCGCATCGCCGCGCGGTTGCCATTTAATGGCTGCGGTATGGCGGCGGCTTGGATATGACCTTGCGAAGGCGGCTCTTGGAGCGGAAAACTCACACTCTCTTGATCGGCAAATCAGGTGCAGAGTTTAGTTTGGTCTCCGTCGACCAGGCGCTGGATGGGGCCGGCTCCTCACTCTCGTAAGTAGAACTAAAGTCCCATGCTAGGGCTAGAGCGCCTCAAACGGGCAGTACTAATGCAGCGGTTTATTTTCGGATAAGTAGTTGACCTTAGTTCCGGAAGGAACTAGATTACGAAGAGTGGAACAAAGACGAAGCCGGCGGTTTACCCTGCGTTTACCCATTGCCATCACTCGGAACGGGACAGAGCGCATCAAACGGTCCGGACTGACGAAGGACATCAGTTCGGGTGGCGTTCTGTTCACCGCCGAGAACGAACCGGAAATCGGGGTGTCTATCGAATACGTCATCACGCTCGGCGGACCATCGGACCAGAGTGTGAGTCTGCGTTGCATTGGTAAGGTGCTGCGGGCTAACCCGTCGGACCCCGCCGAGTCCGCCTACGAAATCGCCGCTACCTTGGAACGGTACGAGTTCGTCCGCTCCGAAGAATAATCGGCAAGTCCCGAGCAGTTGTACCTCTATCCATCAGTTTCCTCCGCGCCCGCGACGATTCTTCTGGGTGTAGCCAACCGAGGCTGGAACTGGGGTGGCGGGCTTCAGCACGAACGGCCGGGGGCCGTCACCAGAATCAGAAACCCAAAGTCCTGGAGGGCGGGATTTATCCCGCGCGGGGCTTCAGCGTGTGCCCTAAGGGGGCAGATTACCAGTGGGGGAAGGACCCACTCGAATAGTTGATGGGTAGATTCGATAGCTGGCGAGCGGTGCGGTTGGGA
>Ga0209698_10006940_pt1 | contig 11963 bp, 11 predicted proteins | sample LitLauG_LLR_2012_FD_187203 | JGI IMG/M metagenome (GOLD analysis project Ga0209698, IMG submission 187203) | Freshwater sediment microbial communities from Pennsylvania, USA - Little Laurel Run_MetaG_LLR_2012 (SPAdes) (version 2) | ecosystem: Environmental > Aquatic > Freshwater > Creek >...
CTCCCCACCCGCCAGCGGGTGATCGGAATCCATGCCAATCTGCGTCGGCAGGTCGAAAGCCACGGACAGCCCAGTGGTTCCGTGATCGAGCAAATACTTGTAGCGCTTGTTGGATTCTTCCGCGTCGCCCATTCCGGCATACTGCCGCATGGTCCAAAGCCGACCGCGGTACATCGTCGGCTGCACACCACGGGTGAACGGATACTCGCCAGGCAACCCGATGGTAGGTTCTCGACGTTCTTGGTTCTCGTCGTCAGGGTGGTAAACAGCTTCGACGACAATGTGGGAGGAGGTCTCGATTCGGGACAAATCGCCCTGCTTCGCGCCGTTGTTTTCTGCGTTATGCGATTCTCTTCTCCGCGATTCAGCGCTCATGTCGACTCTTCAGATAGCCCACTCCACGACTGGCTCACCGGCCGGACGAATCCCGCTTGCGCACCCGCCAGAAGGAACTCAACCCGAACCAGGCGAAAGTAAGCGTAAAGCAAACCGCAACTACAATCCCGCCAGCCGTGCCGCGTCCAGCCGAATATTTGGCATACGTGCGGCCCACGGCAATCAGGCCGATACCGGCCATTCCCAGGAACACCGAACCGGTCACTTCCAGCCAGAGCTGATGCGAAGCGTGTGCGCAGGAGCGCGCAGTTGCCACCGCGGCAGACCCCAGCGCGCGAAGCAGGCGATTCTCGCCGGCTTGATCTATCGCGGCCTGTGCGGCACCCCTGACCCTTCGTACTGCGGAGGTAAAATTCACTGCTCGATTTTATCAGCCGCGCAGCGATACAATAGCCAGATTGATATTAGCTGGATGCACCCGCGCCGCTTCGGCCGTCATCCAACAACAAGCCTGCGACTATTTTTGGAGCCCCGGGGGTTGGAGTGGATCAGCAACTCAAGCAACTGATGAAGGAACTGGGTGACGCCATCAATGAGTCCCTGTCTGACTCTGAATCGATCGCCGAGGTCGTGGGTCGCATTAAGGAAGGTGGTTACGACATTTTCCTAGTGCTGGAGGCCACTATCGGTGTCAGTAAGACCGGCGAGAAGACTCCTGAACAAACCTCAATGGTCACCACTCTCTCCACCAACCCTGAACTGAAGATCAGCGAGCAGGACTTGAAGTTCCTCAAGCAGCTCCGCATTCGGATCGAAGAGGAAGGCGAAAAGTAGCTCTCCGCCCCTGCCGCCTCTCGCCAGCCTGTGCTACCATCTGGTTCGCTTGCGGCTTTGATTTGGGCCGAAGTGGAGCCAGCGATGAAAGACGCGATGGGAGTCCTGTTGGCTGGTGGGGCAGGCGAGCGCCTTTACCCTCTGACCCGCGACCGGGCTAAGCCTGCCGTCACTTTCGGCGGCATGTATCGCATCGTTGATATCACGCTTTCCAACTGCATCAACTCCAACCTGCGCCGCGTCTACATCCTCACTCAGTACAAGGCGCTGTCCCTCAATCGGCACATCCGTGAAGGCTGGAACATTTTAGGCGCCGAGATGGGAGAGTTTATCGAAGTGCTTCCACCCATGAAGCGGGTTGGCGAATCCTGGTATCAGGGAACCGCCGATGCGGTGTACCAGAACATTTATTCCATCGGCTCGGAACAACCCAAACAGATTTTTATCCTGTCCGGCGATCACATTTACAAAATGGACTACGGCAAGATGATGCAGCAGCACCAGGACTCCGCCGCCGATGTGACCCTGGCGACCATTCAGATTGACCCGGCCGAGTCCAGCCGCTTCGGCGTGGTGGACGTCGACAAAGACAGCCGTATCAATGGATTTGAAGAGAAACCGAAAGAAACCAAGCTGCGCTCTCCGTTGAATCCGGAAAAGGTCGCAGCCTCCATGGGCATTTATCTGTTCAATGCCGACGTCCTCATCCCGGCCCTTCTGAAAGACGCCGAGGACCAGGGTTCCACCCACGACTTCGGCAAAGACATTCTGCCCCGCATGGTTGAAGACTTCCGCGTCTTCGCCTACGAGTTTGTGGATGAGAACAAAAAAGAGGCGCTCTATTGGCGCGATGTAGGTACGCTCGAAGCTTATTACGAGGCGAACATGGACATCGCCTCGGTCTCGCCCATCTTCAACCTTTACGACAAGCACTGGCCCATCCGAACCCACCAGCGCCAGTATCCGCCTGCAAAATTCGTCTTCAACGAAACGGGACGCACGGGGACGGCCCTTGATTCAATTGTCTCGAACGGCTGCATCATCTCCGGCGGCAGCGTCAAGAACTCCGTGCTCTCACCCGACGTGCGAGTCAACTCCTATTGCGAACTAGATTCCTGCATCCTGTTCTCGCACGTGGCAGTGGGCCGCCACTGCCGCATTCGCCGCGCCATCATTGATCGCGACGTTCATCTTCCCGAAGGCACCACCATTGGCTTCGACGCCGAGGCCGACCGCCAGCGCTACTTCGTCACCGAGAGCGGCATCACGGTTGTGACCCGCGACTACTCTCTATTCGAAAACCCGGTCAGCGTGGACTACTTCACCAGCGAATAGGTTCATTCCGGTCTGACACCCACAACCTACTTAGCCAGCAAGAAGGAAAAACTTCCAAAGTCGTACTGCAGCATTCCCTCGGTCTCGACCGCTTTCACCTTGCCTTCTCTCACTTTCCGGAACCCATCCGCCGCTCGAGTCAGCTCAGCTGGCTTTTCCAGAGGAAAGTTGTGCGAAGGCAAAACAGCCTCCAGTTGCGGCGCAAGTGTAGCTAGACGGTCCACGCTCCTCTGATAGGCTGCTAAGTCTGTTTCCGGCACGTAGAGAAAGATCGGCCCGGCATAATAAGTGTCGCCCGTAAACAGCAGTTTGTTGCCTGCGTCCAACAAACTCAGTGCGTCCGGACTGTGGCCCGGAGTGAACAGCACTTCAATGGTTCGGCCGCCGAGATCAATTTTCTGGCCGTCGTGAACCCATCCCGTTATCTTGAACGCCGGAATCTGGTAGCGAGCGGGATCAAACCCCTGGGGCAGCGCACCACAAAAACGTTCCGGCAATGCCGCATCTTTCAGCTCTTCACGCGTCGCGCCGGATTCATGATGCCGCGTGTAGTCGCTGTCCACTCCCAGAATGTTGCTGAACTGCCAGTTGTCTCCGATATGATCAAAGTGAGTATGCGAATTCAGGACTGTGACGTTTAACTCAGTCAGTTGCGAAACCACTCGCCGCATGTCACCCATGCCCATCCCGGTGTCGAACAGCAAAGCTCGCTTGCTGCCAAGAATGAGATACGAAATGACTTCTTCGTATTGATGAGGCTCATAGATCGCGAAGGTCCCCGGTCGCACGCGGTAGACCTCAAACCATCCACCCTCAACCGGCACGTGCTCCAAACTCTTGTATCCCGGGCGCGGCAGGTCCTTGCACCAGTCTGGTCGCAGAGGTTCGCCCATGGCCTCGGCACGACTTCCGGCATGTTCCTGGGCAAGCAGCGGCGACGTGAGAAGTATGGCAAGAAGAATGGGTGTTCTGCGCTGCATGGCAAGGATTCTACAGGGGGTGCTGAGTTACTTCGCCTTCTTAGTCGCCGCCGGCTTCGCTGATCCGGCCTTCAACGGAGCCAACCTTGCAAGTTCCGCCGGCACCAGCGACGACGTACCCAGCAGACGGCGATAGTTGGCCAGCACGTCTGAAGCGGATCTAAATAAAGGCTCGTAAGCAGACTGATCCACTGGCTGTCCGCCGTCGGCTCCCGAGCAGCGCGCCATCGCAATCGAAGACTTGCCGAACCTTTCCAGCCGCACACGGCTGGCCGGCGTGTTCGCGCTCAGCATCACCGCCGGGCTTACACTGGCGGCCGCGCTGTCTTCGATGGCCACCTGGATCAGGTCTTTGGGATCGCGCACGTGCAGCACCAGTGTCTCTACCATGCTGTGTCCATCGTTGCTGAAGGAGTATTGCAATCTCGCGAAGGTGGCCTGTACAGAAAATTCGCGGCGAATGCGCACGTAACTGGCGGTCGAGTCCTCTCCCGACATTTGCGCACCCTGCCCGGGCTGGAGAAAAGTGGGCGACTGATCCAGCGTCGCACGTCCGCGAGAAACCTCGAAATCCGCAGCAAACAGAGGCTGTTTGGGAATCCGCTGCAGTGCCTGCGCGATCTCCTTTTGTTCTTCAGCCGAGGGAGTGCACACATTGAGCACGTTGACCTTGACCTGCGGCTGAGCGCCCTGCGGCTGCGGCCTCTGTGACGGAGGTCCCGCATCGCCCTGCTGTGCTCCCGCGGCCGCAATCAACAAATAGGTCGCAAGAAATATGCATTTCGTTGAATTGTTTCGCTGCACCAGCTGATTCTATCGCGCGAGAGCCCTCAATCAGTAGTCCACGTGCAGGTTCTATCGTCCCCGCTCGATCGAAATCAGCGAACCACCCGGCGGCGCTGCTCCTCCAGGCTGTAAAATCCCTGCATGGCAAATCTCACCCTTGTCTATGGACTCAGGCTCTTGCCCGCGGACGATCTTGAATCAGTCGGTGACGCGCCGGTCAAGCTGAAGCATGGCCGCGAGGCGCGGGTTACCATGCACGTCCTGGAAGGCAGCAAAGAAGAGATTGAAAAGCAGCTTCGCACCAGCCTGGAGGCGTTTTTCGATTTGTATCCCGAAATCTGACGGGCCTATCATGCGCGATCGCTACTTCAAGCTGCGTGACAGACTGCTCCGAGCCGGGCTGTGGCCCGTCAGCCGGGTGGCGCGCATCGCCTGGTACTGCCTGCGCATGGCCGCGCTGTTGTTCGTGCTGGGATGGCTGCTTCAGCTTGTCAAGCCATCCTGGGGCCAGGCGGTAAGCGGCTCCGTCAGCTTTTTTCTGGTGGTAGCGGCATTTCTGTTTTGCATCGTCGGGTTTCGCGCGGTCAAGAAAAAGCTTCTCTGGCGGCTGCGAAATCGGCTCATTGTTACCTATGTTTTCATCGGCGTGGTGCCCGTCATCCTGCTGGCCGCCATGGCCGGGGTTACGCTTTATTGGTTCGCCGGACAATTTGCCAGCTTCGTGGTGCGTCACGAGATCGAATCGCAACTGCGAAATCTGGAAGCCGCCGACACAGCCATAGGAAACGAACTGGCCGCCCGCATCGAACACGGAGCTGACCCCTCGCCCGAATCGCTGAGCGGATTGCGCAAGCGGGACCCTCGCTGGTTGCGCCGTGAGGTGTGCGCCTGGCAGGGCAAGCGCCCGTTGCCTTCCTGTATCGCACCCCAAGGCGCGTCTTTGATTGCTTTCCCGGACTTCCTCAATAAGGAAAGCAGTCCTTATGCTGAAACCTTCCGCCAAAAGCAGGTTTTCCATCAGGTCGTTCGCGACGAAGGCGCTCTCTACTTGCGCGCCGCAGCAGTCTTCCCCGTAAAAGGGGAAATCCTGACCGTGGTCACCAGCGAACCGCTCGACAGAGTGTTGCTTGGTGGAATTGCCTCGGAGCTCGGAGAATTCACGTTGTATGCCGACTCCGGCATCACTGTCGAGGCCGAGAAGCACGAGTCAGCAGCATCCACTTCCTCACTGAAAATCAGCGGGACTAAGGACGACCAAACCCAGACCTTGCATCCCACGTTCCAGGTGGGATCGCTGGCTGCCCCGCGTGGTGTTCTTGATCGCGAGATTCAGTTCCCGATTGTGCTTCCCGATGTGGACTGGAAAACCGGGGCGGCGGAACCAGTCCGCGCGCTGGTTGATATACGTACCCGGCCTTCCGTCCTGTACGGACATCTGTTTGCCGCTCTGGGAAGCTCGGATCTGGCCATACTCTTAGAGTACGCGCTGTTGGCTGTTGGTATTGTGTTTGCCCTCATGGAGGCGGCAGCTCTTGTCGTGGGCGCACGCATGACGCGAACCGTCACCGGCGCCGTGGCCAACCTGTACGAGGCCACGCGACATGTCGACCGCGGCGACTTCAGCCATCGCATTCCAGTTACATCCAGCGATCAGCTGGCCCAGCTCTCGCTGTCTTTCAACTCCATGACCGCTTCCATCCAGAAGCTCATCATTGAGCAGAAAGAGAAGCAGCGCCTCGAGAACGAGCTGGTCATCGCGCAGGAAGTGCAGGCACAGTTATTTCCGCGGGAAGCCGTGCACCTGGAATCGCTGGAAGTCCACGGATTCTGCCGACCGGCCAGAACCGTCAGCGGCGACTACTACGACTACGTCACCGTCGATCCGCACAAACTGATCCTGGCCGTCGGCGACATCAGCGGGAAGGGCATTTCCGCGGCGCTGTTGATGGCGACCATCTCTTCCGCCGTGCGGGCCTACAGTGGGCAGAGTTCGCCCCGCCAACGCGTGCTGTCCGCTGTCGGCGGGTTCCCTCCATCCGGAGCAGGCGTGTCTTCGAACGATTCTGAGCTGTCTCCCGCCGCCCTCCTAAGCCTGCTCAACCATCAGCTTTACGAGAGCACGCCGCAGGAGAAATACGCCACTCTCTTCCTCGGACTCTATGATGGCCCCGGACGTCGTTTGACCTACAGCAATGGCGGGCACCTGCCGCCGCTTCTGATTGGCCGCGACGGCGGCGTCCGCCGCCTGGAATGTGGCGGCACTGTGGTCGGTCTGTTCGACGGATTGGATTGGGAGGAGGACTCAGTAGTGATGCGGTCCGGGGAAATCTTCCTTGCATACAGTGACGGTGTCACCGAGCCGGAAAACGAGTATGGCGAGTTTGGGGAAGCCCGGCTCCTCGATCTGGTGCGGGAAAATCGCCACCTGCCTCTGGCCCAGATCAGCCAGATTGTGACCACGGCAGTGGATGACTGGATCGGCGACCAGGAGCAGCCCGACGACGTCACCCTGGTGCTTGCTCGCGCGCGCTGACCGCAGTTCTTGACCGTCGGTCAAGTTCTCAAACTTACTCCGAGACAACAAAAGTGGGGCGGGAGGATCGGCTTCGAACCGTCATCTCCGGGATGGAGGCCCGGCGCATTTACCGCAGGTTATGCTACTCCCGCAAAACGGCGGTTGCTCCGTAGAAACAACAAGTTATTGTATGGAACCAAAACTGTCAACCAAGCCATCAGGCAGACTTGCCCAAGCAGCGCGGTATTCCTCGACGCAACCCTACTTCTTCGGCAGGATCGTCACCCTGGCGGTGACAGCCTGACCCTTAACCATCCCTCCCAAAACCATTTCTCCCAGCGGAGTACTGAGCACTCCGCTCGCCTGGAGACGCGAATCATAAGTCGATTCACTCAATGTCTCCCACTTCCCTCCGTGTACATCGTAGGCGAATGTGTAGGACGACAAATCCGCCGCTTTTCCGTCCAGAGCGATTCCTCGAAAGTCGAAGGGAGTCGCGCTTCCCCCGGTGAAAAAAATGCGATGGTCTTTTTCTCCGCAGCCAGCCGCTATGCCGAAGCGTGCATCGCCTGGATGGGACGCGATCTTGGTCCACTCGATTTTCGTAGGGTCTTTCTTGTCAATCTTCCCCTGCCAGCATCCCTCGAAAGCCACTAGGCTGTTCTTGGCCTCCCCCTTGGTGGCCCCATCGCAGTAAACGATCGAGTCATCCGCTAGGCCTCCGGCATGGCCAAACACAGGGGGTCCCGGCATCGGCGTAGCTTCAGTCCACACGTTGATTTCAGCGTCGTAGACCTGCACCAGGTTGACCGGCCCACTCTTCGACAGGCCTCCCACCAGGTATATATAGCGGTCGCGGTTCACACCGACCACGGCGTTACTTACTGGAGTGGGAATTTCCTTTCCTGCATACCAGCGGTGGCTGGCTGGCACGTACACGTTTACATCCGGGAGAATCCCGGCAATCCCGTGACTGTCGACGACATAGCCTCCCATGAGAAAAACTTCGTTGCGCGCACCCACCGCCGCAGCGGCGATCCTTCCGACTACTCCCGGAACCGCCCGCCCCTCCTCCCACCTCCCCGACGCCAAGTGCAGGATGTAAACCTGCGTTGTAACGTCATCCCAGGTCTTGCGCGGGCCGACTCCCATTAACGAAAACAATTCAGTCCCGCCCTTTAAGCCGGCAACCGCATTGCCCGAAACCGCTGCCGGCATGGGCGGAATCTTGTCCTGAGCCATCAGGCACGACGTTGGCAGCAAGGTAGCAAGAAGAACCTTCACGATTCGCATTCTCGAAATACTACGCGGACTGCATCATTCGAGCCAAGCCACGGGTTTGCAGGGCAGTGGTGCCGTAAACCAAACGGCACCACTACCGTTTGCAGCCCGGAAGCGGACTTGCGCCGAACTCTGACCCTGGAAGTGGCTGCGTTTTTCAGCCACTCCCTGAACCTCTTTTCACCTCCCGTTCACAAATCCTGATCTAAACTAGCGGCATGGCAAAAGCTGGGACTGCCCGCAAAGCCAACCGTGAGGTTTCCCGTGTTCCTTCGCTGCATTTAGCGAAGACCAAGGCCCCCCGAACACGAACTCAGGCGGGTCCGGCTCGTGCCGACCACCTGGCGCAGTTGTCCCTGAAAGCCTGTTTGATCGCCCGCGATGCTGCCTTCAATCTGCGCGACCTGCTCACTCATTCCTCCCGCATGGCGTTCCTGACCATCAAGGAATGTGAGAAGGAGCTGGACATGATTGAGCGCGAAATCGACGAACGCCTGCCCGCCGCCATTTCACGGGTTGGCGAGGCCCGCGCTCGTCAACTGCTGTCCAGCTTGAAGTGCATCACCGATCTCGAACGCATCGGCGACCTGACCATGAGCGTCGCCCACCGCGTACAGGCACGAACCGGCAAGCTACCAACCGCTGACGCCAAATCCCTGTCGGAAATGTCGGTCACCCTGCACGATATGCTCGAATTGGTTCATTCCGGCTTCGTGACCCTCGACCTCGATTCGGCCCGGCAGATCCTGTACATGGATAAAGAGATTGACCGCAAGTGCCACGCGCTGTTCCAGAAGTATCTCGCCCACAACCATTCGCAAAGCGATCCCGCCAGCTTCGACGTCCTGTTGATGGCCCAGGCCCTGGAGCGGGCCGGCGACCACACGACCAATCTGGCCGAAGAGCTTTACAGCCTGATTGAAGGACGCAGTCTGCGCCACGCTCCCAAGAAGACCCCTTCCAACTGAACCCGCACCGATTGTTGGCTGTGCGTGAAAATTCACACATCGTTAACACGATGGCAACATTCGCGCAACCTTCCGGCAATAGAGTCAAGCTTCGCTGTTTTTGCTCGCCACCAGGCTCATGCACTTCTCTGCTCAAACTACCGACCGCACCAGCGACTCCAAGCCCACTGCCCCACCCATCTCTTTGGTCTTTGTTGTGGAGGACGAGGAGGACATCGCGCGCCTGATTTGTCATAACTTGTCGGCCGCCGGTTTTGAGTCACAGAGTTTTGTCAGTGGCCACTCGGTAATTTCAGAGGCGCTGCGCACTCCGCCCGCGTTGTTCCTGCTCGACGTGATGCTTCCCGGCATAGACGGTTTCGAACTCTGCCGGCAAATCCGTCTGCACCCGATCCTTTCTTCCACCCCGGTGATCTTCCTGACCGCCAAAATCGCAGAGGCGGAGAAAATTCGCGGCTTGGAACTGGGAGGCGATGACTACGTCACCAAACCTTTCAGTCCGCGCGAACTCGTTGCCCGCATCCGCACCGTGCTCCGCGGTGCCCGTCAGGCGCCTCAGCCCGACGAGGTCATCCGCTGCGGCGAATTGGCCATCGATCCGTCCTCGATGACGGTGCAGGTGCGTGGTCAGACTGTGCCGACAACGGTCCGGGAATTTCGGCTCATCGAGTATCTGGCGTCTCACCGCGGCCGCGTCCTCACCCGTGACCATCTGCTGGACGCCGTGTGGAAGGAAACTCCGTTCGTAACGCCGCGTTCCGTCGATGTCTACATCCGCCGTCTGCGCGAAAAAATTGAGGACGATCCGCGCCATCCGGTCTACCTGAAAACCTTGCGTGGCATCGGCTACCGCTTCGAAGTTCCTCAGTAATCGGAGCGAGCATTGCGCAGCCACAAACCAACGCAGCTATAATTGCGCCCACGCATGGCGCTCGCCACCGGCACAAAACTTGGCCCGTATGAAATTCAATCGCCGCTTGGAGCGGGCGGAATGGGCGAGGTGTATCGCGCGCACGACACGCGCCTGGACCGCGATGTAGCCGTCAAGGTGCTCCCCTCGCACCTTTCATCGGATCCCAATCTGCGACAGCGTCTGGAGCGTGAAGCCAAGGCTGTCTCCAAGCTTTCGCATCCCAACATCTGCACGCTGCACGATATTGGCCATCAGGATGGCATCGACTACCTCGTGATGGAACTCGTGGAAGGCGAGACCCTGGAGCAGCGGCTGACCAAAGGCCCGTTGCCTCCCGAGCAGACGATTCGCTACTCCGCGCAAATTGCCGACGCACTCGCCAAAGCTCACAAGCTGGGATTTACTCATCGCGATCTGAAGCCGGCCAACGTCATGCTCACGAAATCCGGCGCCAAGCTGATGGATTTTGGCTTGGCCAAGCAAACTGGTCCCGCGCCACTGGCGGAAGCCATGACTGAGATGACTTCGGACCGGGCGAAGCTTACCGGCGAAGGCACGATTATCGGCACGTTCCAATACATGGCGCCGGAGCAACTCGAAGGCAAAGACGCGGATGCTCGAACCGACATTTTCGCGCTCGGCGAAGTGATTTACGAAATGGCCACCGGCAGGTCCGCGTTCAGCGGGAAGAGCCGGGCGAGTTTGATCGCGGCGATCCTGACCAACGACCCTCCGCCCATCTCGCAACTCCAGCCGTTGACTCCAATCGCGCTGGAGCACGTGGTGAAGAAATGTCTGGCCAAGGATCCGGAAGACCGCTGGCAAAGCGCCAGTGATCTCGCTAGCGAACTCAGTTGGATGTTGGCCAGCGGATCGCAGTCGGGGCTGGCCGCGCCCGTCATAATCCGCCAGAATAGGCGTCAACGTGCGATCTGGATTGTTGCCGGATTGGCTGCGGCGCTGATCGCAGGTTATCTCGGATGGCAGATCGGATCGCGGCGATTTACCGGCAGTCCTACTCATTTGACGATCGCGCTCCCTCCGGGAAGAGTGCTGCTTGGCGATTCGACTCCGCCACTTGCCATCTCACCCGATGGCTCAGAGATCGTCTACTGCGCCTATGGGGATGATCAGAAGAAGACACAACTCTATCTGCGCAAGTTGACTGATTTCGAAAGCAAGCCCATACCGGGCACGGAGGGAGGCCGCGGCCCATTTTTCTCGCCGAGCGGCGACTGGTTGGCTTTTATATCCGCAGACGCGAAGCTGAAAAAGATACTTCTGCGGGGTGGAGGAGCCGTCGTGGTCGCGGACCAGGCGGTCTTCGGCGGCACTTGGTCGGACGACGACACCATCTACTATCTCCAGGGGTTCACTTCGGGAATTTACGCTGTCCCGGCGAATGGCGGCCAGCCTAGGCAGGTCACGCACACGGGCACAGCCCCGGATGATCGAGCCCACATATGGCCTGACGTGCTCCCCGGCAACACCGGCTTGATCTTTACCGTTTGGGCTGGGCGGTCGTTCAACGACGCGCGTATCGAAGCTTTGTCATTCAGGTCAGGGAAACGGAAAGTTCTGATTGAGGGCGGCACGGGTGCGCGCTATCTTTCCAACGGCAGCCTCGCCTACACTCGCAATGGCACGCTGTTCGTCGTGGCCTTCGATCCGAAACAGCTGGAAATAAAGGGCATACCGGCGCCGGTGATCGAAGGTGTCATGACCGGAGCCTCCAACGGCAACGCTGATCTTGCGGTTTCAAAGAATGGCACGCTGATATTCCAACCCGGAACATTCGCTGCTTCATCACGAAACCTGGTGTGGATGGATCGCAGAGGCATGACCACCAATATCAGCAAGGATGTAAAGCCGTACGCCGACCCAGCCCTTTCGCCTGACGGCAAACGGATTGCTCTGGTTTTGCAGGGCAGTTCGTTTGACGTCTGGGTCTATGACCTGGAGCGCGAGACATTCACCCGAGCCAGCTTTGGGGGAGACGACTATCGGCCGTATTG
>Ga0209698_10006942_pt1 | contig 11961 bp, 9 predicted proteins | sample LitLauG_LLR_2012_FD_187203 | JGI IMG/M metagenome (GOLD analysis project Ga0209698, IMG submission 187203) | Freshwater sediment microbial communities from Pennsylvania, USA - Little Laurel Run_MetaG_LLR_2012 (SPAdes) (version 2) | ecosystem: Environmental > Aquatic > Freshwater > Creek >...
TTTCGGCACAGTTCAACTGCATGGGCGGAAGGAACTTGCTATCGGGAAGTTGCGGCAGTCCCAGCGCCTCGCCGGTGATTCCCGCAAATTCCTCAACGTGGTCGTACCACGGAGCGAGGTCCGCGTAGCGAATCGGCCAGTCGATCGCGATCCCGTCATGCAGGTTCGCTTCGAAATCCAGATCGCTCCAGCGATAGCTCTGGCGGCCCCACGTGATCGAGCGGCCCCCGACCTGGCGTCCGCGAATCCAGCTGAACGGCTTGCCCGGATCGGTGCTGTAGGGATGTTCCTTGTCCTTGATGAAGAACTTTGAAGAATATTCATCGCAGGCGTAGCAGAGGCTTTGGATCGGCTGCTCGGCCTGGAGACGACGGCGGTCGCCGAGGCCCCGGAATTTCATCTCCCAGGTGGGCACGTGCTCGACATAATCCTGCTCGGGCACGATGGGCCGACCGGCCTCGAGCACGAGCGTCTTGAGGCCATTCTCGGTCAACTCCTTGGCGGCCCAGCCTCCGGTGATGCCGGAGCCGATGACAATCGCATCGAAGAGAGTTTCGTCCTTCATGGGTGCGTTGTGCCTCCGTCCGCCGCTGGAAGTTCGGCGCAGCCCTCGTGGCGCTCGGGGATGATTTCGAAATGAAGCTCCTGGGTTGCTCCCACCTCCGAGGTGTAGTAAGCATTCAGGGTCAGCCGGCGGAACATGAGATAGAAGCCCTCGACGGGTTCGGCTTCGCTGGCGGTAACGGAAATCGGATGATCCGTGCGCCGTTCGGTTTCCGCCGTCATCTGCTGCCCCAGCCAGGTCAGAATCTCTGATTGCTGAAGCGGCGAACAGCTCACAAAGTCGTGCGCAAAGAGCGCCTGGGAGCGGGCATCTACGTCCTCTAGCCCTTTCTGGAAGTGCGCCCGGTCGGGCTCGTCGTACCACTCGGTCAGCATGAGATCGATGAAGTGGCTCGCGCCCACGTCGGAGGCCCCGGGGGTATCGGTCCGGGGAAGAATCGCTTCGGCCAGTGCTGTGACCGTAGCCTCCTGGTGCGGGTTCAGAGTACCCAAGGCAGGCGAACTACCCACGGCCAGGCGAGCCTCGCGGAACGCCGCCAGCAGATTGTGGGGCATCATGGGGACCGCGGCCCCGGCCGCCAGCAAACGCAGCGCATCGCGTCGATTCATGGCTGTACCTCCAAACCAGACTTACCCAGGCCAGGCTTACGATCGGGACTTCCCTGCATACGATGCCAATGCCAACAAAGGCAGGTGAATCGCTAAGAAGTCGGCGAACCCGGCTGGATTTCCGCCGCCTTGCCATCGTGATACACAACGACAAGCGGTTTGCCACCGTTCGCATATCGAACGGTCTTTGAATACGAACTATCGCCGGCATCCGGGATGCCCATGCCGACGGCGAAATCCGCCATCAATTCGTTCATCCCGGGCTTGACTTCGTGGTTCTCGACCGCTTGCCACACGTCGGCGGGCCAATGCTTGTACAGATCCCGAGGGTTCTGGATGTAAAACATTTCGTCGGAATAAATGTGGTACTCGCCGGTCTCGACCCCGATCGGGACGGCGAAGCTTTTGCCGTCTTTTTCATAGACGGCCATCACCTGCTTTTGTTGGCCTGGTCCGGGCGGCATGGCCGTCACCACATCTTTGATAGCGAGTTGCTCGATCGGCAACAACAGTCCGGCTTCGTGGCCGAAATCAACGTGATGACTGGCAGCGTCGTAGCGGTAGAAGGCATAGCGGTATCCTTCTTTAACCCACACCGGTTGCTGGGTCAGCTGTTTGGCCGACTTGAGATCGTAGGGGTAGAGCTTCTTTGGATTGACGTAATAGTCGGCATTAGCGTAGCCCACGCTGACGGCGTGCTTTTTCTTCTCGGCTGCGACCGCCTCTTCGTGCCGGTTGTAGAAGATGGATCCCGTGCGGATGCCGGCTGCTATCAGGGCGACCACTAGCGCCAGCTGAATCCACTGCTTGGTTTCGGCAGTCACAATGGAAACTTTAGCAGATCGTCCCAGAACAGGCAGCTAGCACGAGCGGGTCCCGGAGTCCGTTGTACACTGGAGATACGAAGGAGTTTTTCGGACATGCCCGTGAACGAACAGGATGTGCTCAGCGCGTTGAAGAGCTGCTACGACCCGGAGATTCCCGTGAATATCGTGGATCTGGGACTGATCTACGGCGTCCAACTGGTAACGGCAGCTGAGGACAAGCAGGACGTTACGGTCGAAATGACGCTGACGGCACAGGGCTGCCCGGAGCATGTGAACATCAGCGCGCAGGTGAAATCACGGCTGGAACAATTGCCCGGGATCCGGGACGCAAGCGTGAAAATAGTGTGGAGTCCGCCCTGGACTCCGGAGCGGCTGAGTCCGGATGCCCGGAAACAACTCGGCATCGATTAGGCGGGAGGAAGCCTCAGCTTCCGATTTCTTCCCAAGCCTCTGCCGCGGTGCTCGCGGCCGCCTCGGTGAGGCGCCGCCCGGCCCGGCCAGCCATTTCCATCACTTGCATGCCGCGGTCGAAGTATTCCGGCAACGAGCGCCGAACGCTTTCGAATTTCTCCGGGTACTCTGACGCCAGCACAGCCAGCCCCACGCCCGTGGCCAGCACGCCCGCCGGATAGCGTTTTTTCATGAACAGAATGGCGGCTGCGCTGATCGAACCCGCCACCACAGCCTTCTTCCAACTTTGCATTGCGACCCCCGCCACAACTTTGGTTATGTCTGATTGTACCCGCGCCCGCCGGTCCGACCAACCCTCTCCCTGTATACTGCCTGCTTTGCCGGAGGCACCTATGTTCAGTCGCTGCTGGTTACATCGGTCTTGCTGCCGTGTTCTGATTGCCTTGCTGCTGATGATGGCCCTTCGCGTTTCGGCCCAAACCAAGCCCCGCGCGCGCGATCTCGGTGTGCCTTTTGACGGAAGACCCGGACCGAACAACGCGATTACCGATGTCAAAGGGGTCGAGGTCGGCCACACCACGCTCATTTCCGGCAGCGGCAAGCTTGAGGTGGGGAAGGGTCCGGTGCGCACCGGGGTTACGGCCATTCTCCCACGGGGCAAAGACTCGCTCGATCCCGTGTTCGGAGGCTGGTTCACGCTGAACGGCAACGGTGAAATGACCGGGACCACATGGCTGGAAGACTCGGGATTTCTGGAAGGACCGGTGATGATCACCAACACGCACAGCGTGGGCGTGGTCCGGGATGCGGTCATCGCATGGCGTATCAAGAAGGCGCCACTCGATGCTGAGGGCTATGCCTGGTCCCTGCCGGTAGTGGCCGAGACTGCCGATGACGACCTGAACGACATGAACGGATTTCACGTCAAGCCCGAGGATGCCTGGCACGCTTTGGACACCGCGCATTCCGGCCCCGTCGAGGAAGGCAGCGTCGGCGGCGGAACGGGAATGGTCTGCAACGAATTCAAAGGAGGAATCGGTACATCGTCGCGAGTCCTGAAGCCGGAGTATGGCGGATACACGGTGGGAGTTCTGGTGCAGTGCAACTACGGATTGCGCAGTCAGTTGCGGATCGCCGGGGTACCTGTCGGGCGGGAGATCCCGGATCAGTCCTTTCGCAAAGAAGACATCGGTTCGATCATTATCGTGATCGCTACCGATGCACCGCTGATTCCCACCCAGCTAAAACGCCTGGCCCGACGCGCCACGCTGGGGCTGGGCAGAGACGGCAGCTACTCGGCGGACGGTTCAGGAGATATCTTCATAGCATTTTCGACTGCGAATCCGGGCGCTGCCGGAGAAACAGGAATCCACAACCTCCAGATGATCTCGAACCCAGACCTGAGCCCGCTGTTTCTGGCGACGGTCCAGGCAACGGAGGAGGCGGTGGTCAACGCGATGGTGGCCGCCGAGACTATGACGGGCATCAATAATCACACCGTCATCGGATTGCCGCACGACCGGTTGAGAGAAGTGCTGAAGAACTTTAACCGCTTAGAAAAGTGATGATTGAGGGTGCCAGAAAGCCCCGAGCAAAACTACTCCGGCCCGGCTATGGAATTTTCCCCGCGGAATTCCCCGGGCTGAATGTTGAGCCGCTTCAGCATGGATTGCAGCGTAGTGCGCTTGACGCCTAATCGGCTGGCGGCGCCTCCCGCTCCTGACAGGATGCCATGGGTTTCTCGCAGAACGCGAATGATGTGCTCACGCTCCATTTCGGTAAGATCGTCGAGCGTTGTCTGCTGGTCCGAGCTCAGTTCCGCCGGCGGTGGCGCCAGGACACGGCCTTTGGTCAGAATGACCATGCGTTCAATCAGGTTTTCCAGTTCGCGGATATTTCCCGGCCAGCTCCAATTCTCCAGAACGGCGAGGGTTTCAGGCGGAATGGTTTCGATGGTCTTGCCCATGCGGGCCGAGTGCTTGCACACGAAGTGATGAACGAGAGTTGCAATGTCGGGTCGACGCTCGCGCAGTGGCGGCATCGTGATGGGAAACACGTTGAGCCGGTAGAACAGATCCTCCCGAAACCTTCTTGCCGCCACATCTTTCGCCAGGTCGCGGTTGGTTGCAGAAATGATCCGCACGTCGACGTGCAGCGTACGGATTCCGCCCAGCCGTTCAAACTCGCGATCCTGCAGAACCCTCAATAACTTCGGCTGCAACTCGAGGGGCAACTCGCCCACCTCGTCCAGGAACATGGTGCCTTTATCCGCCAGTTCGAGCCGGCCGATTTTCTGGCTCACAGCCCCGGTAAACGCACCTTTCTCGTGTCCGAACAGTTCGCTTTCCAGCAGTCCACTGGGCACGGCGGCACAGTTCAGCTTGATGAAGTTCTTATCGTTGCGCGAGCTCAGTGAATGAATCGAGCGGGCCACCAATTCTTTGCCCGTACCGGTTTCCCCCAGAAGCAATACTGTCGAGTCGGTGGGAGCGACAACGCGAGCTTTCTTCAGGACCTCAAGCAGGGCGGTGCTCTGACCGATGATCTTCTCGAAACCGAACTGCGTTTGAATTTCTTCTTCCAGGTATGATTTTTCGCGAGCTAGTTTATCCTTGGCATTTTGCAGGGCGTCGGCCAGTTCTCGGAGCCGGGCGATGTCGACCGAAGCGCCAGTGATTCCAACCACGTCGTGTCGGTCGTCGAACAGCGGCTCGATGGTGAGGTCAAACGCAAACTTCGTGCCGTTGTGCCGGATGACGATTTCCTTGCGCGCTCCGACACCAACGTTCAACACCTGTTTCTTCAGTTCCGTCAGGCGCCGCGACGCCTCCGCACCCAGAATTTCGGCGTCGGTCTTTCCGATAATTTCGTGCTGCCAGTAAAGATGAGGGTTGAAAATCCAGGTATAGCGCAGGTCGCGATCCTGGCTGAATACTGTAATCGGTGATTCTTGCAGCGCAACTCGGAAGCGTTCTGCGCTCTGGCGCAGCATTTCCTCGAACCGCTTGCGCTCGGTGATGTCGCGAAGGATGCCTTGCAGTCGGCCATCCGGCAGGGCCCGGCCATACACTTCGCCGGAAAATACGGAACCGTCCTTGCGCCGGATCTTCCATTCGCCGCTGGTAGACTGCCCACTGTGGAGCCTCGGAATATCTGCGAGGGCGCGTGGCACCTCCTCCCGCACGAGAACGTCGGAGATGGACATCCGCAGGATCTCTTCTCGTGGATAGCCAAGCATTTGCACGCCGGTCGAGTTTACGTCGAGGTATTTCCCGCTGGGGTCAGCGATGAAAATTCCGTCTGGAGCCTGCTCCACGAGAATACGAAAGTGTTCTTCACTCCGGCGCAATGCCTTCTCGGTTTCGCGGCGCTCTGCTTCCAGTCTGACCTGCTCGGTCACGTCGCGTTGAATACCCCAGGTCCGAATGAGCTTGCCATTCTCGACGATCCCGATCAGGCTGTTGCGAAATACCTTCGGATTGCCGCTCATGTCGGTCTCATGCGACTCGCGCTCCAGCACGCGGAAACCCGAGCGGATGTATTCGCGCGCCAGCTCAATGTTGCGGGGATCGGTGGGATCCAGCGTCTCCGTCAGTCGCTTTCCCAGGAAATCCTCTACCGAGTTCAGGCCATACATCTTGACAATGGCCTGGTTGCACTCCGCCAAATATGAGTCATGGAGGATCCGTTGCGCCAGTTCGTCTTCCGGCAAGTCCACAGGGATTGGAGCATCCAGATCCTGGCGGAAGATGCCCTCCGAGCTCTGGGCTACAAAACTACGGTAGTCTTGTTCTCTTTCTCGGAGCTCCGCTTCCGCTCGTTTGCGTTCGCTGACGTCGATCACGGTCGCTTGGAGAACGGTCGCGCCATCGTCGGCCGGGAGTACCACACTGCTGTACAGTACCCAAACCGGCGAGCCGTCCCGGCGACGCAACTGCATTTCCCGGCTCAAGCAGGCGCCCTTATTCTTCAACTCTTCCAGGAGGGGTTCTCGCTCGCCCGGGTTGAAATAAAAATCGGTTGTTGTTCGGCCACGAACCTGATCCGCATCCTCGTATCCCAGCATTCGCACCCAAGCCTGGTTGCAGTCCACGACTTTGCCGTCCAAGCTCGCAATGGCGACGCCGGCTACGGTTTTTTCAAACAACAGCCGGTATCGCTGTTCCGAACTACGGAGAGCAGCCTCCGCGCGTTTACATTCGGTGACATCACGGCCAATGCCGCGCACAACCGGCTGCGCGACCCCTTCGGTTCGGAGCGTGTTCCTGTACTCCCATATCCGGCGCTCGCCGCTGCGGGTCAGGACACATAAGAACCCGCGGTCGGCGCCGACGGCGCGGATTCGCTGAAGGTACGCCTCAAACTGATCGCGACACTCCGGCGCGACCAGGTCCCGCATCGGGATTTGTAGAAGTTCCGCAACTTCATATCCGAGTAGTCGGGCTGGCACCGGGTTCACCGAGATTAGCCTGCCCTGCAAATCGTGCGTACAAACCAGGTCTTCGGTATGCTCGACCAGGTCACGATAGCGGTCCTCGCTCTGGCGCAGGGCTTTCTCTGACTGCTGACGCTCGCTGATGTCGCGGCAGACGGCGATGATGTATTCGCGGTCCAGTTTGGCGCAGCGCAAGCTCACTTCCACGGGAAACGTAGATCCGTCTTTCCGCCGGTGCACGCATTCCAGAATTGCGTAGCCCGCTTCCCGAGCCTTGGTCAAGGTCTTCTTGTACAAATCCGCGTCCATGGCCGGATTGGTCTCCCAGACCGTCATCGACAACAGCTCTTCCCGCGAATAGCCGAGGTCCCGGCACCCTTTGTCGTTCACATCGAGGAAACGCTGGGTCTCGGGCTCGAGGACTTCAACCGCATCGCTGGAATGGTCGATCAACGCGCGGGACAGTCTCAAATCCTGCTCACTGGCTCGCAGAGCTTGCCTTGCCTGCTTGCCTGAGCAGGCGAGAAAGGTAAGGAATACTCCGATGATGGCGAACAGGGCTGGTCCGACTAAGTCCTCCGGCGAACGGACTGCAAAAGAGTACCTTGGCTCCAGGAAGAGGAATCCACCGGTTGCCGCGGCCAGCGAAGTTGCCAGGATTCCCGGCCCGAAACCCGCCCACATCGCGGCCAGCACGATCATGGGGTAATAGGCGAGAAAGGGAAGATGAGACGGTCCAAGCCAGCTCACCCCAAATTGAAAGGCCGTCGCGATTGCGACACACAGCACCGCAAAAAGGTAGCGTCGAAACGGAGAGCGGAGGTGCCGCGCCGGCACTCCGGCGTCCTTCCAGAAACCACCAGTACTCATACTTAGAGTCCTGACGAAACTTTCCGTGACTGGCCCGCCTGCGTTAAGGAGGTTGCGATGACTGTCTATCGATCGAGCCGGCTCATGCGTTCTGTGTGGAGGGGAACTTCGCAAAGACAGAGCTAGCTACCGCACCTCGCTTCCCAGGGTTCGTGATCGCTTTCCAGCATAGAGCACACGAGACACGGGTCTGTGATTGAAATCACAATCCGAAGATTTGTTACGAAATCCGGACTAGAACGGGTCCGGGGACCGCTCAAAGCGATGAGTGATTTGACGAGTAACGCGCAACCGCCACAACACAAGACAGGGATCGCGGGCGAGTCTTTCCCCTAGCAGGGGGCCTATCGCGAGCACATCTTGGGAAGGGCACGACTTCGGCCGTGCCGCTAAGTCGTTGAGGATGTTTCTGCGCTTCAGCGCCTGAGGTGAGCTTCCTGCGCCTTCCACGACTTTTGCCGCCGCCTGTTGGAGAAGCCAGGGCGAGAAGCTATTGCCAATTAACCTCTAGCCCTAATCCTTTACGGCGCGGTCTGTGATCTCGAGTCCTTTGTCGATGATGGCGAATGCCTCGCGCAGTTGTTGCTCGTGAATGCAGAGCGGCGGATTGGTGAAGAAGGTATTCCAGCGAACGAGCGTGTAGAGTCCCTGCTCGCGGAAGAAGCGGCCGAGTGCGGCCATTTCTTCTGAGGCCCCGTTGAACGGAGCCATCGGCTGACGGGTCTTGCGGCTGCGAATCAGTTCGAAGATGCCGAACAAGCCGATGGAGCGCACTGCCCCGACCGACGGATGCTTGGCCTGCATTTCCACGCCCAGTTCCTTCATGATTGCGCCCATCTTGCGGGCGTTTTCGATGAGGTTGTCCTCCTCGTACACGCGGATCGTGGCGAGCGCGGCGGCACAGCCCATGGGGTGCGAGTTGTAGGTAAGGCCACCGTAGAAGACTTTGTCCTGGAAGTGCTGCGCGATGTGATGGCGCATCCCGACCGCACCAAGCGGCAGGTAGCTGGCCGTGAGTCCTTTGGCCATGGAGATGAGGTCGGGAACGACTTTCCAGTGGTCGATAGCGAACCACTCGCCGGTACGGCCGAATCCGGCCATGACTTCGTCGGCGATCATGAGGATGCCGTATTTGTCGCACAGCTTGCGCACGCCCTGCATGTAGCCGTCGGGCGGGATCAGAATGCCGTTGGTGCCGACCACAGTTTCGAGGATGAAGGCGGCAATAGTGTGCGGGCCTTCGAGCTGGATTGTCTCTTCGATGTTGGCCAGGGATAACTCGGTCGAATCCCATCCCCGCTCGATGCCGTGGTAAGGGTCAAGCACGCGCACGACGCCCGGGATGCCGGGTTCGGCGGCCCAGCGGCGCGGATCGCCGGTGAGCGACATGCTGCCCGCGGTCGCTCCGTGATAGGAGCGGTAGCGGGCAATAATCTTGTGGCGGCCGGTGAAGAAGCGCGCCAGCTTGATGGCGTTCTCGTTGGCTTCTGCGCCGCCATTGGTAAAGAAGAATGTGTCGATGTCGCCGGGAGTAATTTCGGCGAGCTTCGCGCCCAGGCGGGCGCGGGGCTCGGTTGCCATGAAAGGATTGGCGTAGCAAAGTTGCGCCGCCTGGTCGCTGATCGCATGGATGACGCGCTCATCCCCGTGGCCAATATTGACCGACATCAACTGGCTGTTGAAGTCAATGAAACGCTTCCCCTCCGGCGTCCAGAAATAAATGCCCTTGGCGCGGGCGACCGGGATGGGGTCGACCTTCGATTGCGCCGACCACTCGTAGAGCGTGTGCTTCTTGGTAAGGTCGACGATTTCCTGGCCGGTCATGGCGGGAGTTGTAGTCGCGGTAGTCATGATGTCCTCTTCTAGAAAACCTTATTCACCACCGAGTCACAGAGACACAGAGAAAACCTTAAAGAACAATTCGCTTTATTCCGCGAATGAGGACTGCCGTGTTGAAATTGATCAGAAGCCCGACGTGCTTTCCCGATAGTTTGAGGTAAGTCAGCAACTGCGCTTCGTGAACGGGCAGGAGAGCCTCGACCGCCTTCAACTCGAGGACTACCTCGTGCTCTACGATCAAGTCGATCTTATAGCCGCACCCTAAATGCAGACCCTTGTAAGTAACCGGCAGATCGACCTGGCGCTCGAAGGTCAGACCCCGCAGATGTAACTCGTGACACAAGCATTCTTCGTACGCTGACTCCAGCAGTCCCGGACCGAGATGCCGATGCACCTCAATGGCAGCGCCAATAATCGCAGAGGTTCGAGGATCTCTCTCGCTTCCGACTTCTCTGTGTCTCTGTGCCTCTGTGGTGAGAATCTTCATCGCGCCAGCTCAAAATTTCCGGCTGTGCTCCTTGGCCCAGCGTTCGACGACAACTTTCTTGTCGGTATAGAACTCGATGGCATCGCGGCCTTGGCCATGCAGATCGCCGAAGAAGCTGTTCTTCCACCCGCTGAACGGGAAATACGCCATGGGCGCGGCGACTCCGATGTTGATCCCGATGTTGCCGGCGGGCGCTTCATAGCGGAAGCGGCGCGCGGCCGAGCCACTCGCTGTAAACAACGATGCCTGGTTGCCGTAAGCGCTGTGCTCGAGGAAAGCCAGCGCCTGGTCCATATTGTCGGCATGAACGAGGCTGAGCACTGGGCCAAAGATCTCCGTATCAGTGATTTCGCTGGTGGCTGGCACATCGTCGAGAATCGTGGGCTTCACGAAGTTGCCGCCTTCGTGCTGCGGAACTTTCGCGTTCCGGCCGTCGAGCAAGACCTTTGCCCCTTGCTTTTCGCCCACGCCAATGAGCGATTCGATCCGTTCTTTACTTTGTTGCGTGATCACAGGTCCCATCTGAACTCCGTCTTCGAGGCCGAATCCGACGCGAAGCTTCGACGCGGCATCGGCGATGGAATCGCGAAAGGTCTTCTGTGCCTCGCCGATCGTCACGGCGACGGAGACCGCCAGGCAGCGCTGACCGGCGCATCCGAACGCGCTGTCGCTGATGATCTGTGTGGCCATCGGCATGTCCGCGTCGGGAAGCACGATGACGTGGTTCTTGGCTCCACCTTGACACTGGCATCGCTTACCTTGCTCGGCGGAGCGCGAATAGATGTAGCGGGCGACCGGGGTCGATCCAACGAAGCTAATGGCGCGGACTTTTTGGTGGTCGATGAGCGCGTCCACGGCAGCCTTGCCGCCGTTCACCAGGCTGACCACGCCTTTGGGCAGGCCGGTCTTCTCCAGCAGTTCGTAGACATACCGCATGGTCAGCGGCACGCGCTCGCTCGGCTTCAGGATGAATGTGTTCCCAGTCGCGATCGCGTAAGGCAGATACCAGAAAGCAATCATGCCGGGGAAATTGAACGGCACGATCGCGGCGACCACCCCCAGAGGCTGGCGGATCATCATTTCGTCGATGCCGCGGGCGACGTCTTCGAGGTTGTAGCCCTGCATCATCATCGGGATGCCGCAGGCGACTTCGACGTTTTCGATGGCGCGGCGCATCTCGGCCTTGGCCTCGGTGAAGGTCTTGCCGTTTTCCATGGTGATGATGCGGGCGATGTCGTCGATGTGCTCTTCGAGCAGCATCTTGAGCTTGAACAGCGGCTGAATGCGGTCTTCCGGCGGCGTGCGGCGCCAGTCGGGAAAGGCGGCAGCAGCAGCTTCGATGGCCGCATTGACTTCTGTAGCGTCGCTCAGGGGGACGCTGGCGAGCACATCCCCGGTCGCGGGGTTGACCACGTCGCGCCATTCCGACGCGTGCGAGTCAGACCATTGTCCGTTGATGAAGTTCGTCAGGCGCGTGATGGGAGGTGCAGCTACGCTCATGATCATGCCCCTTCGCTCGGGTGAGTACTGTCCGGGAGACGCTTTGTCTATTCTTACACCAAAACTTCGTTGCGCAGGCCAGGAAAGCCAGTTGGGCTTCGCTCGGCCTGTCCGGGTCTGAGACCCGGCCCACACACTACGCTCACACCAGTTGGGCTACTGCACCCTTTTGTTCACAGACGTTGGCAATGGCGGACTCCAGCACCGCCAGCCCCTCGTCGAACTGCTCATTGGTGACTACGAGCGGCACCAGCACGCGGATCACATTGGAATAAGTTCCCGCCGTGATCGTGATGAGGCCATGCTCGTAACAGTACTGGGTGATCTTCTTGGTCTCGTCGGATGCCGGCGCTTTGGTTTCGTGCGACTGGACCAGTTCGATGGCCTGCATGCCGCCCAGTCCGCGAACGTCTCCCACG
>Ga0209698_10006943_pt1 | contig 11961 bp, 6 predicted proteins | sample LitLauG_LLR_2012_FD_187203 | JGI IMG/M metagenome (GOLD analysis project Ga0209698, IMG submission 187203) | Freshwater sediment microbial communities from Pennsylvania, USA - Little Laurel Run_MetaG_LLR_2012 (SPAdes) (version 2) | ecosystem: Environmental > Aquatic > Freshwater > Creek >...
CGTCGGCGCCATCGTGGTCTTTGCTCCCTTTGCGCTGGTTGCTCTTGCGCAAGCTGCCCGTATCGTCGCTTAGCCTGCCCGTTCTGAAGCGACATATCGAGGTTGGCGCGGACCTTTGCCAAAGGTCCGCGCCATTTTTCAATAAGGCGCGCCGTTCTTGCGGGTGAAACGGCCATCGGCGTTGGCGCTGATCATGTCGATGTCTGAGCAAGTGGTGAGATCATCGCCGTGGCGCGAGCCGATCTCAAGGTATGTCGCCACCGTGTCGGATCTGTTGATAAGGTGATGGCCGTTGCCGGAGTTCTTCGGAAACGCCGCACAATCGCCGGCGCGCAGCAAAGTTTCGCCAGTGTCCTCAACCAGGCGCAGTTCGCCGTCGATCACGTAGACGAACAATGCCGCCGGCAACGCCAAGCCGCTGGCGGATGCGGCCCTCGCATTGGGCGTTGAACGGCGGCGGATAGCCCGCGCCCACACGTTCGGGCACATGAGCGACTTCAATCTTGGGCATGGCGGGTCGGCTCAGTGCCCCGCCTGAGCGGGCGGTTGCGGGAAGAACGCGCCGGCGACGCCGGGAAATTCGATGGGGCTTTCATAGCCGTCGCCAGAGACCGCCGCCACGCCGAAGAAATAATCGTCGATGACGACGTTTTGCAATTTGAGCCCGCTTGCCCCGCCGGCCGAGCGGCTCCAGCGCCATTGCGGATCAGTGGTTGTGCGCCACCACACCCGATAGGAGCGCGCTCCCTCCACCGCGTTCCAGCTGAGGCTGGTGTCAGGCGACACATTGCCGGCGATGGCGACGCCTTGCGGCGGGGCTGGCGCTGAAGCCAACGCCGCCATCGCCACGATGTTGAGCCGCGCCACCTGGGCAAGATAGGAGAAATCGACCCCGCTGATGACATCGCCGTAGTGGACGCCGTTTTCGATCCGCACGTCCTGGTGCTGGCGGTTGTAATTTTCCTGGGCCTCGGTGATGCGCACGGCCGGGTAACCCGCCTCAACCATAGGCACTTGATCGCCGCCACGGCCGAAGCGATCGGTGCGATAGACCATCTCGACATGGAGGTTGGTCAGATATTGGTCGCCAAGGCGCTCGATGAAGCGGGCCAGATTGCGCGAAGGGGAATCTACTTCGCCGCCATTATAGCGCCGCCGATTGGCTTCATCCTGGGTTTCAATTGCGCGTGTGCCTTCAGAAAATACGCGTACGTGGGTGTTGTCATGGATGCCGGTGATGCCCTCGGTGTTGCCGATGATGTCGTTGTTGAGATCGGCTTCGACGCGCCAATTCTGCGCATGCGCATAATCGGCAAGCACCTTGCCGCCGTAGAGCCCCTCCTCCTCACCGGACAGAACCGCATAGACAAGCGTCGCTGCGAAACGATGTTGCGACAAGATGCGCGCTGCCTCGATGACGGCGGCGGTTCCCGAACCATCGTCATTAGCGCCCGGCGCATCGCGTCGAAAATCGTTTGCATCGCTGTTGCGGCTATCAAGGTGGCCAGAAATGACGATGACGCGGCCAGGATCGCTTGCGCCGCGTTGAATGGCCAGCACGTCCACGACTTCGGTTGGACCCGGCAGCCGATCGCCGTTGAAGGTTTGCGACGGCGTCTTGATTTCCAGACAGCCCCCGCAGGCTTGGCTTATGGTCTCAAATCGGCCTCCGACCCAGCGCCGCGCCGCGCCAATGCCGCGGCTATTAGAGCGGGTGTCAGAAGCGGTGTGGCGGGTGCCGAAACCGACGAGGCGTTCGATGGTTGCCTGCAGCTGGTCGCTGCTCACCGCCTCTGAAACATCGCGCAGCAAAGGATGATCGGCAAAGCCCTCGTCAACGGGCGGCGTTTGCGCCTGGGCGGCGCTCACCAGTACGCACGCAGCGATCGCGGCAAGTCCAACACGCATGCTCGTCCCTAGCCTGAATTGCGGATGCGGACGCGAACATGGGCGCTTGCGCCTGCGGCGTCTACAACCGAGACGTCGTAAAACCCCGGCGCGGACGGACGCCAGATGGCGCGCCCGCTCGTCGGCTCGACGCTGACAGGCTGTCCTGCCGCATACCAAGTGTAGGGTCGTGCGCCTCCCCGCGCCGAGAGCGAGAGCCCGCGCCCGTTGGGGCCGTAATCAAGCACCAGAACTTCGGTATTGGGCGCTGGGAACAGGATCGAAAGCGCATCGCCGCCTTGGGGATCGAGGTGGGCGAGCGCAGGCGCCGGCGCCTGCGCCAGTTGATCGCCTGCAGGTTGGGCAACAGGCGGCGCCCCAAGCAGATCAAAGGCCTCGAACAAAATTGGCAGCGCCGCGTCGCGTCCGGCAATCCCGGGACGCGGCGCGCCGTCGGGGCGTCCTACCCACACCCCGATCGCATAACCATTGGCCACGCCGAGCGACCAAGCGTCGCGAAAGCCGTATGAGGTGCCGGTCTTGAACGCAATGCGGGGCGCGTTTTGGGCAAGCTCTGTGGGAATACGGCCTGCTGGACTGGGGCCGTTGGCGAGAATATCGAGCACGCGACGGGCGGTCTCGGCGCGGACCAGACGCCCGGGCAAGGCAAAACTCTCACGCGGTTGGGTTGAGAGCGGTCGCGACACGCCTGCGTCCCCCAGCGTTGCGTAAAGACCGGTCAAGTCCTCGAGCGTCAGCCCCACTCCGCCGAGCGCCAGCGCCAGGCCCGGCTCAGAAATCGCGCGCCGGGGCATATGAACATCAGCCCCGGCATTGATGAGCGCTGCTTCAAAGCGGCCAGCGCCAATGCGGTCAAGCGTGGCCACAGCGGGCAGGTTAAGCGAATGCTGCAGCGCCTCCTGCAAGGTCACTTCGCCATGGAAACGCCGGTCAAAGTTCTCCGGGAGATAGCCGCCGAAAGCGCGCGGCGCATCGCGCACCAGCGTCTCAGGCGCGGCAATCCCGTCATCAAAAGCGATCGCGTATAAAAACGGCTTAAGCGCTGAGCCTGGCGAACGGATGGCGCGCGTCATGTCGATATAAGCGCCGGCGCGATCGCCGCCGACGCCGCCGACGCGTGCGCGCACCGCGCGCGTGTGGGTCTCAACCGCTATGATGGCGATCTGGGTGTCGCGATCTAGGCCTTCGGCGCTTCGCCGGGCGAGCCCTTCAAGATCGCTTTGAAGTCGCGCGTCGATGGTTGACGCGACAACCGCCTGGCCGGGATTGGCGGCGGCCAATTCGGCGGCCGCATGGGGCGCAGAATAGGGAAACGGCGCGCGTGGCGGTATCGGCAGCGCCTTGCCCTCATTGGCGCGTTGGCGCGAGATCGCCTCGATTGCGACGAAGGCGTCGAGAACGTGGTCACGCGCCAAACGCGCAGCGCTCGGGTGGCGATCTGGCCGGCGCGCCTCGGGGGCTTGCGGCAGGGCAATCAATAGCGCCATTTCCGCGTCGTCGAGCCAACGAGGGTCGCGTTGAAAATAGGCGCGGCTGGCGGCGCGAACGCCTTCGAGATTGCCCCCATAGGGGGTCAGCGTCAGGTAGGCGGCGAGAATGTCGCGCTTGGACATGCGCCGCTCGATCTGCATCGCCCGGATGATCTCGATCAATTTCGACTGGATGGTGCGCGGGCGCGGCTCAAGCAAACGCGCAAGCTGCATGGTAATCGTGGAGCCGCCCTGAGTGACGCGGCGATGGCGAACGTAGCTCGCTCCAGCGCGCACCAGCGCTAAAGGATCGACGCCGGGATGCCACCAGAAGCGCGCGTCCTCGATCGCCACCAGGCGGCGAAGAAATTCAGGGTCGATGTCATCAAGCTGGGCGCCAAGGCGCCACCTGCCTTCGCAGCGGCCGCTGGTTTGGCGCAGCGCCTCATCGCAGGTGGTGAACGCCATCAACCATTGTCCATTGCGGTCGACGACAACGGGAGACAGATGACTGAGGCGCGCCAGTGGCGGGGGAAACGCCAAATCAAGCGCAAGCAGCGTGAGCATGACGACGATCGCGCCGGCGACCCAGCGTTTGGCTTGCTCACTGAGCGGCGGCCCAACGCGCGGCCCGCGACGCATCGTCATTCTCCTTGCGCGCGAGGCCGCCTCAGCCGCCCGCCGGCGCGATAGTGATGACGCCCGTCGAGGTCCGCGACATCACGCCTGGATGGTACATGTCCTCGACTTGGACCCCCGGCATCGTGAAGCGTCCCGGCGTCACCGCGCGGGCAATATAAGCGTAGCGGAAGCCTTCGGCATGCAAGTTTGCGGACGCGACATAGCGGTCGTCGCGCGCTTCAGCCACATTGTTGGCGGTGATCTTGCCGATCCAGGCGAACGCGCCGTTGGGCTCGCTGGCGCCGGCTTCAGCAGCGCCATCGGAGGGCGAGAGCAGGCTTTCGATCTCGAGCCCGGCAGGCAAGAGGTCGACCAGCACTGTGGGATAGGTGCGCGCCCCTGCGGGCGCGCCCGAAAGCACAATCACCACCCGGTCGCCTTGGCGCACGCTCATGATATCAGCAGCCGAACCGTCGAGGTGGTAAATCTGCTTGCTGATCGTATAGCCCGCTTGCGCAGCGCTCGGGGCGCTAAGCGGCGCCCCGGCGAGCATGAGCGAGCGCCAAACTGGGCCTTGCGCATTGTTGCGAAACACCAAGCCTGTGGCCAGGTCGTGGGCGAGCGCCACCATGCTGCGTGCGTTCATGCGCTGACCGTTCTGGGAGACATTGACGTCGCCTGAACGCTGCAAGACAGCGTTGGCGGCGAGCAAAATCTGCACCTGCTCTTGGGTCATCATGGCGTTAGGATCACCTGCGTCACGTTCCAGGCGGACCCGCAAACGATCGGCCAGATCGATCTCGTTTGCCTCTGCTGCAAGCGCCAAAACCCCCGACAGATCGCGCAAGGGGGTCTGATAATAATCGCCCAGATTGCGATAACCCAGCGCATGCTCGGCCGCTTGGAACGCGGCGTGGCTGCGAGCGCGATCGCCCAGATAAAAGAGTGCCGCCCCCACTTGCGCGCGCGCCAAAGGCGAGGGTTCGCTGTTGAGGCGGGTATCGAAGAAATAGCGGACTTGGCCGATATCGGCCTGATGGGCTTTGGCGAGCACGTAGAGCGCATAGGCCGCCGAGCGTGAGCGCAACAGCTCCTGGGTGTCGTTGTTTCCCGGCCATTGATAGACGCGGTCGTCGTAACCGACGCCGCCAAAATCATTGAGCCGCGCCACTTTGCGCAGCGCGCCATAAGCTTGCTCCATGGGCGCGCGCGGCACCGCCACCCCATGCTGCTGGGCCCGCAACAAGAAGTCAGTCACGTAAGCGCCCAGCCAAGGACTGGCCGCGTTGTCTCCAGCAGACCAAAGTCCAAAAGCGCCGTCTGCGCCTTCGCGGTCCAGCAATTGGGTCGCCGCATCTTGCACGCGCCGGGTGATGCGCGGATCGACCGAGCGGTTAGCCTGCCCGGCCAAAGAGTTATAATAGAGCAGCGGCATCGCCACTGAAGTGAGCTGCTCTGAGCAACCGTAAGGATATTGCCACAACGCATCCAAAAGCGGCGCGGGATCGATGTTGGCAAGGTTAGAGAACGAAATCCGCGCAGTAGCGCTCGGTTGGAACGCGGCAAGCCCGTCCGATGGGGCCCGCCAGGAGACGCCAGGCGCCTGCACCTTGGTCTCGATAGTGCTAATCGGCAGGAACGGGGCGCGCGACTGGATGTCGTAACTGCGCGAGAGCGGCGTAAAACCGCTCGGGCCTTCAAGCCGCAGCGAAATTTGTCCAACCCCGATGGGGCCGCCATTGATGGCGACGAGCGCGGTCTGGCGCTGGCCGCGGTTCAGTTGGAAGCGTCGCGCCGAGGCTTGGACCTGGGCAGCGCCCGAGCCCGAGAGGGTCACGCTATAGGTCCCCGCCGGACCTTCGAGGTTGTCGATATTGAGCGTTGCTTGCGCCTGATCGCCCGGGGCGATGAAGCGCGGCAGGATCAATTCGGCGACCACCGGATCGCGCACAATCACGTCTTGTGTGGCTTGGCCCAGCGCGTTTTCGCTCCACGCCACCGCCATCAACCGCAGCGTTCCGTTGAAGTCAGGAATGTCGACGGGGATGACCGCGTGGCCGTTATGAACCTCCACGATATCGGAAACCAGCGACACGGTTTTGGTTGGCACCACCGTCAGCCCCTCGCCGCCCAGATTGTCGCCGCCCTGGCGCGCGCTGGCCGGCGCACCGAGGTTGGGATTGAGCAAGCGGCCATAATCATCGCGCAGATCAACACCGAGCGCGCGCCGACCAAAGAAGTAATTGGCGGCGTTGGGGCTCTCGTATTTGGTGATGTTGAGGATGCCCTCATCGACCATGGCGATGGCGACGCGCACGTGTTCGCCGAACGGCGCATTGGCGACGTCGACGGGGACATTGATGCGCGTGTTGGGGCGCACATTCTGGAGCCCGCGTCCAGCGCTGACCGTTAAGGTGCGTTGGCCCATATCAACCGGCACGTAGGCGACACCCACCGCACGACGCGGCACCGGCAGGTTCACCGGGTCGCGCGGGGTCACCACCGTCACCATCACATAGGCGCCAGGGCCCCAATCGTTGCTCACCGGCACGTCGATGGCAGCGCCGGTGGAAGCGACATGGATGGTGTGGGTCTCCAAGACGCGGTCGGTAGCCACCACCACTTCCGCTTCCCCTGCATAAGGGGGACGGATCTGGATGTGGGCTCGCCCACCAGGGCGGGTGGGCGTAGTCGGCCCTACCACGCTCACCATGTCGGGCGTCTGGTTATCTTCTGAGGGACCGCCCCAGCCGACGCCAAAGCGTTGCGAGGATTCTGTCCCGCTGGCCCCGTCGCGCACGATCAGGCGATAGGCGCCGTCATGCAGTCCGTCCTTGGCAATCCGCAGCGGAGCGCCGCCGGCTGGAATATCGACCGTCTCTCCATCGACGGGAATATCGCGTCCGGTGCGCCGCCAACGCCATTGGCCGCCATCAAGATACCAATCATAGTTCCAATCTTCGCGGACAATTTGCCATTCGACGCTATGGGCGCCGATGCGCTGACCTTGTGGATTGAGCGCCACCACATCAAACGCCACGCGCTGGCCTGCGCCTGCCCGGCCATTTTCGAAAGTCGGCTTAAGGCCGATATACATTTGGTTGGTGCGCACCGGCAGCGTGAAGCTCTCGCGCACCACCCGCCCGCCCGGATCGGCGACGCTGGCGACGATGCGCGCACGCAATGGCAGCGAGGTCGCGGGCGGCTTTTGCAGCGCCAGCAGCAATTGTGCGTGACCTGAGCCGTCAGTGGTGGTGCTCGGCAGTTGGAAGACCTGCTCGTCAAAGCTCTCGTCGGCCTTGCCCCAGCTATAGCCGTGGAAATCCGGGAACGGCGTTGGATCGACCATCAGTCGGCCTTCGGCTTGCACAGCAAGCCCCCCGCCGGGGGCGCCGTACAGGAAGTCGGCCTGCAGATTTATGAGTTGCTGAGTATCGGCGCGCAGGATCACGTTCTGCGCATGCAGCTGATCCTCGGTGGGGCTGAAGCTGACGCGCAAGCGTTGCGGCACAAAATCTTCAACTGACCAGCTGACCTCCCCGGCTGCGGCGTCTTGACCGTCCACCGTCAGCTGCGCGCGCCACATGCCGCGCGGGGCGCCGCGATCAATCTCGATATTCTTGGCGATGGCGCCGGCCAGCGCGGCTGGCTCCAGGCGCAAACGTTGCGCCTCAGTGCCGTTGGGTCGGTAGACGACGAGCGTCGATTGGCGATTGGCGATGGCGCGGCCAAGATGGTCGCGAATAAGCCCCATGAGGCGGACCCGCTCGCCGGGACGATAAACGCCGCGCTCGGTATAGAGATAAGCGTCGACATCGCCCGGGGGATGGCGCCCGTCGACCCCGCGATCGGAGAGATCGATCGCCGGGCGCTGCAGATCCTGCGCCGCAAAATCTCCCGCCGAGCCATACGCCATGACGTAGCGGGCGCGCGCGGGGCCCTCGCCGTTGACCAGTGATTGGGCAAAGTGCACGCGGCCTTGGCTATCGCTGCTGGCGCGCGCCAACTCCTCGTTGTTTTGCGCAATCAGCGTCAAGGTGACGCCCGACATCGGCTGGGCGCTGCGCAGCGAACGCACCATCACGTCAAGCCCGGTCGCGCCCTGGAAGCTCTGCAGCGCCATGTCGGTGTACATGATCCAACGATACGCCGAGGCGACATATTCGTTGTCCCCGCTATTGTGCTGGCCCGCACTGGGCGAGCCATCTTTGACCTTGACGACATAGACGCCGGGCCGGAGGTCATGAAGCGCCGCGCCAAGTGCAAACACCGTAGTCACCGCGCTGTTGCGGTGGGTGGTGGCGTCCACGTCAATGGCGCCTTTGAAGACGCTCACGCCAACATCGGCGCCGGCATTGTCGAAATCCCAGCCGTTCCAACCGCCTTCTTCGTTTTGACCGGTTTGACCAATGTCGAATTGCGACATGATGCGGTCGGGCACCCTCAGCACTTCGATCTTGATCTTGGAAACGTTGACGGTCTCGATGGCGATGCCGTCGGCTTCGGTGCGCGGCAAGATCACCCCGCCGCCGGCAAACCCAACATAAGCTGGGCGATCGCCAAAGGTCAGAGTGAAGTTTTCCTCGTATTGGGTGCGGTCGCCGTTGGCGGCGGGCAAACCCTTTTTGATGGCGACCCGGCGTTCGGGATCGAACGGCAAGCCGCTCAGGCACAATAGATTGCCCGATATGCTGGTCTGGTAGGCGACCGCTGGATCGATGCTGAGATAATCGCTGTAGTGGATGGATGGGTCGTGAGAGAGCTCCTCGGAGAACTCAAGGCAAGCGCGGGGCGTTGCCTGGTTCATCTCGGTGCGCAGACGCACAAACGCCATCCCATCTACGTGCGCCAGGCCCGCGCGCGGCGCATCAGCAGCGCGCGGCGCCGTTGCAGCGCCGCCGCCGCCAAGCGCGGTCATGTCGAAAGCTGGCGCGCCAAGCGAAACGCGCCCAAGCACCGCCCCGCCCCACAGACCAACCAGCAACGCCAAGCTGGTGGCCAACACCAGGCTTCGGTTGGCGACCGCCCAATCACGTGCGGGTCCAAAAGCGCCCCACCGCCATTTGCGCGGGTCCAAGCGCTCGCCGAGCGCTTTCCAATCGAAAGCCATGATGCGCTCTCCCTCCCGCCTGACAGCAGTATGCTGCCTGAGGCGTGCGCACCCCGCAAGAAGCATTAAATTCCGGCAAAGTTCAGGCCGGCGCGGTGTTGATGTGCATCGCGCGACGTGTTTGAACAGTCCAAATCAAAAAAGTGACGCTGGCGGCGCCTTTAGCTCCGACCATGCCGGGAGGATTGCGATGAACGATGCCGCAAAGTCGGCTTTTCCCGCCATGTCGATGCAACAAGCGCATGCGGCTCTGACCCAACCGGGCTCGATGTTCGAAATCGGCGAGCAAACCATCCGTGGCGTCAAGTTGAAAGTATGGAAGAACGCCCCGCCGACGCTGCGCGAACTCTTCGACCTCGCCGCGAGTTTTGCCGGGCGCGACTATCTGGTCCTGGAGAACGAGCGCGCCACGGTCGGCGCCTCCCGCGCGGGCGCCATCGCCTTTGCCCGGCGGCTCTTGGGCGAGGGCGTGAAACCCGGCGACCGGGTCGCCGTCATTATGCGCAACCTCCCAGAATGGCCGGTGTGCTTCTGGGGGGCGGTGTTGGCAGGCGCGATCGTCACCCCGCTCAACGCCTGGTGGACCGGGCCGGAACTCGAATACGGGCTGCAGAATTCCGGCGCCTCCATCCTCGTGGTCGACGTTGAACGCTACGAGCGCATCCGCGAACACCTGGCCAACTGCCCAGAGGTTCGCAAAGTCTACGTTTCGCGTCTCAAAGAGGATGTTGCTGATCCGCTGATCGAGCGGTTGGAGACGCTGATCGGACCGGTCGAGGCGTGGGCAAAGCTTGGCGGCGGCGACGCCCCCGCTCCAGACGATTTGCCCAGGCGCGACAGCGACGATGACGTGGCGATCTTTTACACCTCCGGCACCACCGGCAAGCCCAAGGGGGCGGTGGTCTCGCATCGCAACATCATCTCCAACATCTTCAACGCCGCCTCCGCGCAAGCGCGGGCTTTCCTGCGTCGCGGCGAACAACCCCCCGCCCCCGATCCGAACGCTGCGCAGAAAGCGTTCTTGCTTTCGGTGCCGTTTTTCCACGCCACCGGCTGTTTTGCGATCATGTTGCCGGCCATGATGGGCGGGCAAAAGATCGTCATGCAACGGCGCTGGAATGTCGATGAAGCGCTGCCGCTCATGCAAAAGGAGCGCATCACCCATTTCGGCGGCGTGCCAACGATCGCCTGGCAGGTGCTCGAGCATCCGCGCGTCAACGAATACGACCTATCGGCGGTGGAGAGCGTTTCCTATGGCGGCGCGCCGGCGGCGCCAGAACTGGTGAAACGCATTCTTGAGCGCTTTCCGACGGCGTTGCCCGGCCAGGGCTGGGGGATGACGGAAACCTCCGCCACGGCGGTGTCGAACGGGGCCGAAGATTATCAACGCAAGCCTGCGAGCTGCGGCTATCCGGCCGCGAGCGGCGAAGCAAAGATCGTGTCGCTTGAGGGAAAACCGCTCGCCGCCAACCAAGTCGGCGAACTTTGGTACAAAGGCCCCATCGTGGTGCGCGGCTATTGGCGGAACCAAGAAGCCACCAATGAGACGTTCGTCGACGGTTGGGTAAAGACCGGCGACTTGGCCAAGATCGACGACGAAGGCTTTATTTATATCGTCGATCGCGCCAAGGACATGCTCATCCGCGGCGGCGAAAACATTTATTGCGTCGAGGTCGAGAATACTCTCTACGATCACCCCGCAGTGATGGACGCCGCCGTCATCGGCAAGCCGCACAAGACCTTGGGCGAAGAACCCATCGCAGTCGTTCACTTAAAGCATGGCGCAAGTGCTACGGGCGAGGAACTTCGTCATTTCGCGTCGCAAAAGCTGGCCGCGTTCAAAGTGCCTGTCGAAGTGATTTTCTGGCCGGAAACATTGCCGCGCAACGCCAACGGCAAGATCGTAAAAACCGAGCTAAAGAAGCGTTTGGAAAGCTTGGAGTTCTAATGCTAGCGCTCGTCGAACGGCGCGATGGGGTCGCCATCGTCACACTTAATCGGCCTGAAGCCATGAATGCGTTGTCGCGCGAGATGCGGGTGGAAATAGCCAGGATCTTCTCTGAACTCGATGGCGACGAGGGCGTGCGCGCGATCGTGCTTACCGGCGCCGGCAAGGCGTTTACCGCCGGCCTTGACCTCAAGGAACTTGGCGCCGGCGAGAACGTCGGTGAGGCGGCTAACCCCGAAGCGGGCGCGCTCACCGATCCGGTGACGGCCTTGGATAGGTGCCGCAAGCCAATCATCGGGGCCATCAACGGCGCAGCGATCACGGGGGGCTTTGAACTCGCACTTGCCTGCGACGTGCTATACGCTTCAACCCAGGCCCGTTTTGCCGACACCCACGCGCGCGTGGGCATCATGCCGGGCTGGGGTTTGTCGCAGAAACTATCGCGCCTGATCGGCATTCATCGGGCCAAGGAGATTTCCTTGAGCGGCAATTTCATTGACGCCAAGACAGCCTATGAATGGGGCCTCGTGAACCGTGTGTTCGAACCGGACGCATTGGTGCCAGCAGCGATCAAATTGGGGCAAGACATCGCCTCAGTTCCCGCCGACAAGGCGCAACTCTACAAGCAGCTCATCGACGCCGGTTTCGCCAAATCCTACGCCAAAGCGCGCAAGCTTGAGACCAAGACCACGGCAAAAATGAACGCTACGGTGTCATCGCAGGCAATCGAAGCGGCGCGGATTGGCGTGATGGCGCGCGGACGCCAACAGCAATAGCTTGTCAATTGCAGGGAAACGACCAGTTTAAGCGCCAAGGGGGCGAGTGCGGCGATGAGCAGAATTGTCTACGAGATCATCCAACACGACGGCGGTTGGGCTTTCAAACTCGGCGACACTATCTCCGAG
>Ga0209698_10006944_pt1 | contig 11957 bp, 13 predicted proteins | sample LitLauG_LLR_2012_FD_187203 | JGI IMG/M metagenome (GOLD analysis project Ga0209698, IMG submission 187203) | Freshwater sediment microbial communities from Pennsylvania, USA - Little Laurel Run_MetaG_LLR_2012 (SPAdes) (version 2) | ecosystem: Environmental > Aquatic > Freshwater > Creek >...
CGCACGGCTTCTTCTTGCGACCACTCAAGATCGACGAGGAGATTCCCGCAGGCCAGACCACCGAGGTGACAGTCACGCCACAAACAACGGGAACATTCACGACCATCTGTGATCACTTCTGCGGCGCGAATCACGGCAACATGAACATGACGATCGTGGTGGAATAACGATGGCGCATTTTGGGAGTAGAAAATCCTGGACTGGTGGAACCGTCGGCTTGATCCTCGTGCTGGCGGGCTGTCAGGTCCGCACTCCGGGCCGCTTCGAGACCAGTTTGATGGAGGGTACGAAGCGGCGCCTGACCATCGGCGGCAAGTCAGACGTGAATCCAGTTCCGGTGACGGTTGATAACATCCATGCCGGCCAGCGCAACTTCAATTCCTATTGCATGGTGTGTCACGGACTCGACGGCCAGAACACGGGCGTGCCGTTTGCAGACAAGATGGCGCCGCCCGTGCCGCTGTTGAGTTCGGCCGCGGTGCAAGCCTATACCGATGGCCAAATGCACCGGATCATCGCTGACGGTATCTTTCCCTCGGGCATGCCTGCATCGAAGACTATTTTTCGCGATGAAGAAATCTGGCAGATGGTGCTGTACATACGCCACCTGCCCCCAAGGGGAAGCCTCGGAGAGCCAGCCGTTTACGGCGGAGAACAGCCTTCGTCGACGAAAGCACCATAGTTCCCCTTCACTGGTTCGATTTCGCGTTCAGAAGACGAAACGATTTCTCCACCTGCTCTATGCTTGCGGGTTGGCTTTCATGTTTAGCCCAGCTGGCCGAGAACACGTAGAACTTGCCCTCAACGCAGTAATAGCGGTCTGAATTCGTGTGAAGCGGGCTGATCCATTGATATTCGAGGCCGGGATTACCGTCGATCGATAGAGTTTTGACAGTTGCAGGATCGATTCCAGAGTTCGGCGCCAGCAGATTGTGCTTCAGTTGATCCAGAAACTCGCCGCAATCGTGTTTGCGATTCGAGACGCGTAGATTCAACACGATCTTGTTGGGCATCGGAATTGCGTAAACCATGAACTCGGGCGTGCTCGCGTCCGGGTGATGCGTTGGAGACTCGGGAACCGTCACGGCGAAACCTTCCTCCTGATTGACGTACTCCTTCCAGGAAGATCGGGATTGCTGCGCTGTGGCAAAGCTCATGCATGCTAGGACGAAGATTAGGATGGCGGGTTTCAGGAAGCCCTCCTCGTCGCGGGAATCGGGAACTAAGAGTTGGCCGGAACGGGCTTGAAGCTGTCGGCAAACGCGTCGGTAATTGTATAGCGAATGACGTGTTCATACTCGGGGCCGAGAAAGCGTCGCAGCCGGTCGGTGTTCATGATGTATTCGCCGGTCATATAGGGCACGGCTTCCGGGGGGATCGCGGAGATCTGGCGCTTCCACAGAAACGCCAGAATCTGCCGCATGGCCCACGTACCGGGCACGCGCAGCAGTTTGGCCTGGGCCATTTCGATGCAACGGGCAAAAGTCAGCGGTTCGCCGCGCCCGGCGACGTTGAGCACTGTCAGACGTTGGGTTTCTGGTTCTCGCTGCAAAATGTGCCGGATGAGGCGAGCCATATCGTCTACGTGGATGAATTGAATCTTATTATCGAGATATTGCTGGCCGCGCGGCAGCATGCAAGGCAGCCGCTTGCCGTCCCGCCGCATCTTCTCCGCTCGTTCGCCCTTGCCGTTCGGTGTTCCACGGAACGCCCCCAGCAAATAATTCTGGACACTTGCCCCAGCAAAAATGTGCGGACGCAGAATGTAAACACTGCATCCTCGCAGGGCTGTGCAACGTTGCTGCACCACCTCATCGGATTCCTTCTTGTGAAGTGCGTAAGGAAGCGTATGTGCGCCGAACGGGGACTCCTCGGTTGCGGGAGCGGGGACTTCGGGGCCGTAAACCGAGACGCTGCTGGGAAAGATGAACTGCTTGATGCCGTCGTCGGAGGTGCGATTGGCCTCGGTGACGGCCTCCATGACCCTGGCCGTGCCGGCAACATTAATCTGCCACATCCGCTCCAGGTCCAGCACTCCAGTGCGCACCGGATCGATGACGAAGGCCAGATGGACGACGGCATAAGCGTGCGTATCGCGAAGAAGTTCGTACAACGTCCTGGTGGAGGACTCCTGCCCGAGATCCAGACTTTCGAATTGCAACTCGGTGTCGGATTGAGGCGGATTGAGATCCACGCCGATTACCGAGTAGCTCTTCAGAAGCGGCAAGAGCCGGGAGCCTAGATTGCCCGAAACTCCGGTCACCACCACGACAGGTTTGGCCATCAGTTTTTTGGAGGAGTTCCTGGTGTCTGCAGCTGCGACGGTCCTGCCGCAGGCATGCCCGGGATCGGACGCGTCATTCGCGGTGGCGGCATCGGGCTCGCTCCGGCCGGTCCAAAGTACGCTTCGTTGGTCTCCGCCTTGAACGAGTTGTTCAGCTGCTCCATCTTTTCGTGCGTGCGGTCCTGCTGCATCTTGCCATGAATCTCACTCTTGACCTGATCAAGGGGCAGCTGCGTCGACGAGTTCATCTTGTAGATGTAGTGTCCACCGGCGTCGCTGATCACCGCTGAGACCTGGCCTGGTTTCAAATCAAATGCGGCCGCCTGGCCGGGAGGCAGGCCATTCCGGCGCACCGTCGGCAAATTGACATTCGGAGACTCGATCTTCATACCGGCTTTCTCAAAAGCCTCTTTCTGCAGCGTGATTACGTCCTCTCCAGCAGCAGCGCGGGTTCGAAGATCGTTGGCAAGTTTGGACATGGCTTCTTCGTTCTTCTTCTGGTTGGCCTTCTCCGACGCGTCCTTGGCCTTCTTCTGTTCGTCGGTAAGTTTCTGATCTTTGTCGTCGTCTTCAGAGGCCTCAGCCTCCGTCTGCTTCATGCGAGGAACAAAGATGCGGTCGAGGTTGTATTGCTCGAAGCTCTGCAGATTGTCCTGATAGTACTTCTCAAGGTCCGCGTCGGGGACGTTGGCGGCGTCCTCCTGCACCTTGTGCTGCAGCAGATTCTGAAGGATCTGCATCTGGCTGAATTTAACGATCTCGTTAAATTGTTCCGTCTTGTCCATGCCCTGACTTCTGGCCTGGCTCGAGATTGCGATCAGCCTCGGCAGAACGTTCGCCAGTTGCTTCCTCTGCTGAGGAGAGGGATTGGGCGCGATGGCACTGGCAATTTTTTCGAAGTCGGCCTTGGTAATCACGGTTTTGCAGTCGGTCGGAGCGTTCGCTGCTGGAGGCTTTGGTTGGGAGTCGCACACGCCAGTGATGGTGATGACGGGCGCATCGGCCGGCACGGACGCCGACGTATCAGCAGGAGCCGACTGTGGAGGGGGGGCGCTCTGGGTTTGTCCCCAGGCCAGCGTTCCTAACAGAACACACAGCAGCCAACACTTACGCATAACTCAAATCCTCCAGGATTGGTCCACCAGAAAGGTGAAAATGCCAAGCAGGAAATCCTAGCACAGTCAGCAGGAAGGCATTGAATCATTGACTGATTGAATTATGAAATGAAGGGAAGCAATACTGAGTCTCCAACCACTCAATTTGTCGGTCTGCCGCTTGGCGGTTTTCGCTGGTAGCGGCGATAATGCCATCCATGTCAGGTTCGCCAGCCATATCTTCGACGGACATGATGCGCGCAGAGAAGCGCGCGGCTGCGGGCAATTCCGTTTTGGCCGCAATCCTGATCACCGCCCTGAAGCTGGTCGTTGGTCTGACCACGGGCAGCCTCGGCATTCTGTCGGAAGCAGCGCATTCCGGACTTGATCTGATCGCCTCTGTATTGACCTTTATTTCCGTCCGTGTCTCGGATAAGCCCGCTGACGCCGATCATCAGTACGGTCACGGAAAAGTGGAGAACTTTTCGGCCTTTCTTGAAACCGGGCTGCTGCTTCTGACCTGCGCCTGGATCATCTACGAATCCGGTCTGCGGCTTTTCTTCCGGCACATCGAAATCGAACCCTCCATTATAGCGATCGCCGTGATGGTGTTCTCGATGGCTGTCGACTGGTGGCGTTCGCGCGTGCTCGGACGTATTGCCACCAAGTACGATAGCCAGGCTCTGGAAGCGGACGCGCTGCACTTCTCAACCGACATCTGGTCGGCAGGGGTCGTGGTAGTGGGTCTCGCTCTGGTTTGGGTTGGGCGGACGTACCACATCGCCTGGCTCGCCGATGCCGATCCCATTGCAGCCTTGTTTGTGGCGGGCGTGGTAGTTTCGGTCAGCTGGCGCCTGGCTCGGCGCACGGTCGACGCGCTTCTGGACGCCGCTCCTCCGGGAGTTCGCTCCCAGATTTATGACGCGGCCTTGCGCGTGGATGGCGTTCTGGAAGTGGATCGCGTTCGCATCCGCCGCGCGGGAAACAGGTACTTCGCCGATCTTGCCGTTGGTCTCGCGCGTTCCGTGACCTTCCAGCGCTCGGGCCAATTGGTGACCGCGGTGACCGAGTCGGTCCATCGTATCCTGCCGAACGCAGACGTCACGGTGCAGCCCCTCCCGAGGGCGCTTCACACGGAGAATGTCTTCGACCGGATTCGCGCAGTAGCGACCCGCAGAAATCTCAATGTGCACGATATCAGCGTGCAGGACCTGGCAGGGCATCTCCATGTGGAGCAGCATGTGGAATTGGATGAACGCATGACGCTCAAAGAGGCGCACGATCAGGTGACGGAGCTTGAAGCCGAGATGCGCAGGGATGTTCCGGAAATAGCCGACATCCTCACTCACATCGAAAGCGAACCGGCCACGATTGAACGTCCGGAGGAACTGGTAGGCGATGCCGAACTTGAGCATCGCCTGAAGGCCGTTGCCGCCCAGTTCCCCGAGATTCTGGACGTGCACGACTTCGTCTTCAAGCGCGTACGGGGACGGCTGTACCTTTCCTGTCACTGCACGCTGTCCGATAACCAGTCTCTTGCCCGAGTGCACGATATCCAGACCGAACTTGAGATTCGTTTCAAGCAGGACGCGCCCGAACTGTTCCGCGTGTTGATTCATCCTGAACCGAGTACGGACAACCGGAGATAGAACATGATCACTGCCAAAGCCATCTGGACCGAAAACGAACGATACTTGGGCGAAGCCACCTCCCGGCATGCGGTTGTAATGGACACGGCCAAAGAGAAGACGGCGAACACTCCGATGGAACTGGTTTTGATCGCGCTGTGCGGGTGCACCGCGTCGGATGTCGTGGGCATTCTTCGCAAAAAGCGCGAACCGTTTACCAGCCTGGAAGTCAGCGCGGACGGGGAGCGCGCCGAGGGCTATCCAGCGGTATATACGCAGATCAAACTGACGTATCGCGTTGGTGGTACAGTGTCGAAGAAAGCGGTGGAGGATGCCGTGCGGCTTTCGAAGGAGAAATATTGCTCGGTATCCGCCATGCTTGAAAAGACGGTGAAGATCACCATTGCGATCGAGTTCATCGAATAGGTCGTCATGTCTCAAATCATGCTGTTCACCCAACCCGGCTGCTTTTTGTGCGAACTGATGCGTGTGTACCTTGAGGCGCGTGAAATCAGTTTCGAAGAGCGTGATATCTCGATCGATCAGGAAGCGCGCCGCACCATGACGGAAACCTACGGCAGCAACGAGACTCCCACCATGCTGATGGATGGAGAGGTGATCGTGGGATTCGATCCCAGCCTGCTTGACCAGATCTTTGATTCGCCGTCATCATCGGATTCGGCGGCCTCCGACTGAACTCCGAGAATTCCAAATCAGCGGCGCACCCGTTGCGCGGATACCTGTTCATTGCGGCGGCGACGTTTCTATGGGGCGTGTCCGCTGCACTGGGACGCGCGGTGTTCACGGGCAAACTCGCACTGGCGGGCGAAGCGCAGCATCCCATCGAGCCCTTGATTCTCTCCCAGACGAGGACAACCTTCTCGCTGCTCGTGCTACTCCCGTTGCTGGTTGGCCGTGGCGGCTGGCGGCGTATCAAACTCCCGATACCCGACCTTGTGCAGTGCCTCATTTTGGGGATGCTCGGTGTGGCGGTATCGAATTACTTCTATTACGTCGCGATTCAGAGGACCAGCGTCGCCATTGCGATCGTCCTGCAATACACCGCGCCGGTGTGGGTGCTGCTGTACGTGGTAGCCCGAAAGCAGCAGAGCTTGTCCGCGCAGAAGGTCGTCGCCGTTGGGGTTGCCCTCGCCGGAATTGCCCTGACAATCGGGATTGTGGGTGGAAAGTCGGCCGCGCCAATGCACCTCGACTCCTACGGATTGATCGCGGCCATGTTGGCATCGTTCTCATTCGCCTTTTACAACATCGGTGGGCACCAGATTCTTGCTCGCCACGACCGCTGGCGCGTCCTGACCTGGACGCTGGTCTCAGCGGCCGTTTTCTGGCTGGTGGTGAACCCACCATGGAAGGTCCTGGCAGCGCACTACACCTGGCCGCAGTGGTGCTTTCTTTTCATCTTCTCGATCCTCTCGGTGCTTGGGTCGTTCTCGCTCTACTTTCTGGGGCTGCAACATCTGGAGCCGACAAGAGCCATTATTGCCAGTTGCCTCGAGCCGGTGTTCTCGATTTTGCTGGCCGCACTGCTGCTGCGCGAAAGCGTGCGCACAATTCAGATGCTGGGAATCATTCTCGTGCTCTCGGCAATCGTGATCGTGCAGTTGCCCGGAAGGGGAGCAGTCGAACAACAGTCTGTGGTCGTCGACCCCATCGAATAATCACACTCAGATTTCAACAATCGGCGTTACTCCCGGTTACTTCGGTGTGCACAATGACGATTTCGTGACAACACTCCCAAGCAAGATTCGCTACTCTTTTCGTACCCCCAAAAACATGTGGAGGGTCAGAGTTATGAAGATCCGGTCTTTTGTATATGCGGCCGCATTTCTGTGCGCGACCATCACGCCGTGCCTCGCGCACCACACGGCCGTGATCGTGAACAAAGACAACGCGGTCGAGAACGTCACCTCTGCGCAGCTCACCAGGATCATCCGCGGCGAGGTCAGGAAATGGCCCGACGGCAAGAATGTGATTCTGATTCTCCACAAGGACTCGGCCGGGGAGCGCGAAGCTCTCGAGCGTCTGAACAAGATGTCGGCACCGGAGTGGAGAGCCTTTGTGGCTGCCCACCGGGATACGATCATCTTCGTCGATACCGATGCCGATGTGCTCAAGGCGGTGCAGGCGGAACCGGGCGCAATGGGACTGATCGAGGTCCACTCCATCGACAGCACCGTCAACGTAATCCACGTCGACGGCAAACTGCCCATGGAATTCGGCTACCTCCCTCACTAGAGTCTTTGCCAAAAAGCGCTCACCACAGAGTGCACGGAGGCGCACAGAGAGATTTTCCCTGTGTTCCTCTGTGCCCTCTGTGGTGAATGGCTTTAGGGAGCAGTCCTAGCGCGGCCCCAGCAAATGGAAATACCGCCGCGCCTTCTTCACATCGCGCGCGATCTGCTCGCGCAGAGCCTCGACGGAGGGGAACTTGATCTCGTCGCGCAGGCGCTCCAGGAAACAGATCTCCACTTCGGTATCCGGAGTCAACTCCAAGGGATGAAAGTTCAGCAAATGGGTCTCGATAGCGAATAACTCCGCACCGAAGGTCGGACGGTTGCCCACGTTTGTCACCGAATCAAAGCGCTCTTTTCCCACACGCGTCCAGGTTATGTAGACGCCATCTTTCGGGATGAGTTCTTCGTAGCGCGCCATGTTGATGGTGGGCACAGTGTATTTCGATCCGTAGCCGCGTCCTCGCCCGGGATTCCCGAGGATACAAAATGGGCGGGCCAGCAAGTGTCGCGCGCGGCTCACGCGGCCGTCGGAAACCAGCCTGCGAATCTGGCTGCTTGAAACGTTCTCCCCGCGCAGCTTCATCTCGGGATACACCTTCACTTCAAACCCGAGCTCTTTTCCGAACTCAGCCAGCATGTTTATGTCGCCGGCTGCTTTATGCCCAAAGCGGAAGTTGAAGCCTTCGTGCACCTCGCGCGCGTGGAGTTTCTTCTTCAGGATGCGCTCAGCAAACTGTCGCGGCGTCATAAGCGAAAGATCGCGGCCGAACGGCAGCAGCAGGACTGCATCGATTCCCGTACTTTCGAGCCAACGCAGTTTCTCGGGAGTGGGCGTAAGCAGCTTGAGCCCGGCTTCCGGCTTGAGAATTCGCGCGGGATGCGGCTCGAATGTAACCGCGACAGCCTTGGCGCCGCTGGCGCGAGCCCGGGTAACGATCTCCCCCAGAACATGCGCATGCGCGCGATGCACACCGTCGAAATTCCCCACGCTGACGAGTGTGGGGCCAAGGTCGACAGGGACATCCTCGAGTTTGTGGAAGACCAGCATGGGTCGCCGGGGAAAAAATCTTCTAGCTTCTAGCCACTGACTCCTACAATCGGGACCGAAGGCTCGGCTAGCGGCCAGAAGCTAGCGCCTTTCATTCCACAATTCACATATCAAATTCCAGCTTCATCCCGTCATACGCCAGCCTTACATGCTTCGGCAGATTGGAATTGGTTGCTTCGTGCCCCAAGTCGTGACAGATGTGGGTGAAGAACGCCCTCTTCGGTTTGAGCCGATCCACAATCGCCAGCGAGTTCTTGACTGTGGAGTGTGTCGGATGCGGTTTGTGCCGGAGCGCATCCAGGAACAGAATGTCCAGTCCGTGCAGTTGATGCATCGACGATTCGGGAATCTCACTGTGATCGGTCAGATATGCGCCCGAGCCGAAGCGATAGCCATAGATCTGCGTCTCACCGTGAAGCAGGATGATGGGCTCAAAGCGCACTCCGAAGACGTCGACCGGACCGTCGATCGGGTGCAGTTCCAATTGTGCCAGCCCTCCAAACTTATAGTCCGCGTCGAAGATGTAAGTAAACATCTTGCGCAGAAACGCAGCCGCATCGGGTCGCGCGTAGAGTGGCAGCTTATTCGGTTTGTGGTGATAACTCAGCGGCCGAAGGTCGTCGATTCCCAAAATGTGGTCGGCATGCGTATGGGTGTAGAACACGGCGTCGATATGACCAATATTTTCGCGGACGGCCTGCGCGTAGAAATCCGGAGTAGTGTCGATGAGTACCACCTTGTTGGCGAACTCCAGCATGATGGAGGGACGAGTCCGCCGGTCGTGCGGATCCTTGGAATGACAAACTGCACAATCACAGCCCAACGTAGGCACGCCCATCGACGTCCCGCTGCCCAAGACGGTCAAAGTTGCTTTCATCTTCCGGTCGTTCCCGTCGCGGGTCCAGGTTGCGGCGGACGCGCGAGAGCATTGGTTACCTCCACATAGGCCATGCGCAATTCATACAGGCTGTTGTGCAGAAAATTCTCTTCCACCGGGGTGAGATTACCTTTCGTCTTCTCGGCAATCAGGCTGAGGGTGTCGATGGTCTGGCGCGCAGCGATGATGTCGACTCGCGGCTGCTCGTCCCGCTGCCGCATCAATCCCATCTGCAGCATCGCCGTCATGTAAAGCGAAGCCATGAAACGCTCGAAGGTAATCTCAAAATCTTTCGCTGAGTGTCCGCTGAGCTCGACCTCGGTGTCGAGATCTTTGGAGGATTGCCGATAGGCTGCGGCCTGCGCTTCTTGTTCGGCGCTGGTTGGCGGTGGGGGCATATCGCGCTCGACGGCAGAACTGTCGATCGGCCCAGGCTGCGGCGCTTTCAGCGCAGCTTCTTCCTGAGCGACTGCGGACTCCGGCTTCGTTTCTGGTTGCTCCGCCGCGTCGGTGCGCAATTCGCCCTCCGACGTGAACAGACGCCGATCGGTTACGGTAAAACCCGAGTCCTGTTTCTTATCAGCCATAAAATCTTCCTTCACTACGCAGTGGTTGACCTTCTATTATGCCGGACGAACGGCCGCCGCAGTTGGCTCGACAGGAACGTGCTCCTCCGCGCCTGGCAGCGAGACGATGGTCGCCACCGCCGGGCCGACCTTGACCTCGCGGCCGGGCGTTCCTACTTCGCGCCGAATGTATCCCAGGGCGACGGTCTTGGCTCCCTTCGGGAACTGCACCGTAGCGGCGCTGGTAATCTCCCCAACTTCTTTCTCCCCAGCCGTAATCCTGGTGCCCGGAGGAATCGATTGTCCCGGCTCAACCAGGAATCTGGAAAATTTGCGGTGCACGGCGCCGCGCGAACGAATTCGCTCCACGATCTCCTGGCCGATATAGCATCCCTTGGTGAAGTTTAATGCACGAGCCTGCTCGGTTTCCTGCGGCAGGTCGCGCTCCCGGATGTCGACACCGTAGAGCGGAATCCCCGATGCAATCCGCTGCATCTCGAACGCCTCATGGCCGACGGAGATGGCTCCACTCAGAATCAGGGAGTTCCAAAGAGGCTGAACGAATTCGGGTCCGAGCCAGATCTCGTAAGACTCCACCAGAGAATCGCTGCGTACGATCGTGCAATTCAGGCAGCCACACTCGCAATCACACTGGATTTCGTGAACCTGCAGGGGTTGCAGGGCCGGAAACTCGATACCGGCCTTCTTCAGGACCTCCAGTGCGACTGGTCCGCTGATGCCAAGAGCAGTGATTTGCTCGCTGAGGTCTGTAACCTCAACGTCATCCATGATGATGTAGTGGTCGAACGTTGCGAGGACCTTCTCCAATTGACTGCGGTCGGTATCGACTACGATCGACTCGCCCCGGTTGTAAGCGTACAAATCACCCAGAATACGGCCTTGCGGATTGAGCAGGAAGGCATAAACGCCATTCCCGACAGCCAGGTCGCGGATGTTATTCGTGACCATGCCGTTTAACCAGCGGACACGGTCGCCCCCGGCGAGAGAAATCTTGGCCCGGTACCCGAGGTCATAGACTCCGCACTCCGAGCGCAGTTTCGCAAATTCCGTATCTGGATCGCTGAAGCTCGCCGCGGACGTCATGCCTCGGTACTCGCCGGTCTTATATCCGCTGGAACTCCGGCCCAGTCCTTCAGCGTGAGCCTGTAAAGCTGTCAATCCCATAGGTGTATTCGATTATAGCGAGTGTGTTAACGTTCCAGCCGTGAACCAGAAAGCGGACCAGAAAAACGCAAGGAACAAGCGCATCGCTGTCATTCCGGGGGACGGCATCGGCAAAGAAGTCATACCGCAGGCCGTTCGAGTCGTCCAGGCCACGGGCGCCGCGGTGGAAATGACCGAGTTCGATTGGGGAGCCGACCGCTACCTTCGCGACACCACCACGGTTCCCCCCGACGGGTTCACCATGCTGGCCCGCGATTTCGACGCCATTCTCGTTGGTGCCTTCGGCGATCCGCGCGTAAAGACGAATATCCACGCCAAAGAGATTCTCCTCGGCATGCGCTTCAAAATGGACCTTTACGCCAACGTCAGGCCGGTTCGTCTGCTCGATGCGGCATTGTGTCCGCTGAAGGGAGTGGAACCGAAAGACGTGGATTTTGTAGTGCTGCGCGAAAACACGGAGGGCGTCTACACCGATGCCGGCGGCGTCTTCAAGCAGGGAACTGCTGACGAGATCGCGACGCAGGAAGACATCAACACGCGCAAGGGCGTCGAGCGCATCATCCGCTATGCGTTCGAATATTGCCAAAGGCACTCCAAGCTCGATGGCTCCCTGCGCAGCAAGGTCCTGATGTGCGACAAGTCTAACGCCATGACGCACGCCGGAGGGCTCTGGCAAAGGGTTTTCAAGGAGGTCCGCGCCGAATATCCGAAGATCACGGCGCAACACATGTACGTCGACGCTCTCTGTATGCAGATGGTCCGTGACCCACGCCAGTTCGACGTGATCGTGACCAACAACATGTTTGGCGACATCATTACGGACCTTGCCGCCGGACTGCAGGGCGGCCTGGGCATGGCCGCGAGCGGCAATATCCATCCCGGCCGCACATCGATGTTCGAGCCGGTCCACGGCTCCGCGCCGCCGATCGCTGGTAAAAATCAAGCCAATCCGTTTGGAGCGATCCTGACCGCCGCCATGATGCTGCGCCACCTGGAATTCACGAAGGAAGCCGACAAGAT
>Ga0209698_10006945_pt1 | contig 11957 bp, 10 predicted proteins | sample LitLauG_LLR_2012_FD_187203 | JGI IMG/M metagenome (GOLD analysis project Ga0209698, IMG submission 187203) | Freshwater sediment microbial communities from Pennsylvania, USA - Little Laurel Run_MetaG_LLR_2012 (SPAdes) (version 2) | ecosystem: Environmental > Aquatic > Freshwater > Creek >...
GAATCACGTATTTCCTGTGCAAGAGCGACTCTTTTGCTTTCGCGCCCGGTGACCCTTGCGCCCTCTCGGCAGCCAGCGTTTCCGCCATCTCCTTCAGCTCGAAATCGGCTTCACTGGCGGTGCGCGAGCGCAGCAGCGCGGTTCGGGCGGCTTCCGTGCGTCCACGGCGGAATAACCAACGTGGCGACTCGGACACCAGCAGACTGCCAATCACAAACAAAATGCCGGGCGGCAGGGAAACCCAAAAGATACGCCGCCAAGCTTCGTCCTTGAAGGCGAAAATGGTAGCGGCGTCTGCGCCCGCTGTGACATCGGCCACGCGATAACTAAAGTAAATGCCGATCACCGCAGCCGCAAAAATGCCGAGCGTCAATAGCCACTGAAAGATGCCCGTACCCTTGCCGCGCGTTCCTGCCGACAAGCACTCCGCCAGGTACAGCGGCACAACCACGCCAATCACTCCGCCGCTGATCCCCTGCAGCAGACGCCCCAAAAACAGAGGTCCGTAGCCGTGCGAAAGAGCGATCACGGGAATACTGACCACGAACGTGATGCCGCTCAACACCATCAAGGGTTTCCGCCCTAACCAATCAGAGACCATCCCTGCGAAAAGTGTCGAAATGACACTGCCTAGCAGTACCGCCGCGACGATAACAGATAGTTGGCCGGCGTTTAAGCCCGAGGTTGCCTCCAGGTACGGCAACGCTCCGCCAATGATGCCGACATCCACTCCGTAGAGCAAACCGCCAAGTCCTGCCACTAGCAAAAGAAAACGATTATAGGATGCTGGGTTGTACTGAGCTTGCATTCAAAACAAGACTACCAGCACGCAGCCTCTACCGACCCCCCACCGCCGCCTTCGCTTCGTCCTTCAACCCAGTCCCATCCTGTTCTCCAAAAATCCACTCATACTCCGTAATCTTCCGCACATCATTCGCATACTCCCGAATCGCCATCATCACAAACGCCGATTCCGCCAGCAAAAACATTCCGAGATACCGCAATTGCAACCCAACCGAACTCGGAATCGCATTGTCTTCGCTCCAAGTCCCAAGTACCTCCGCCCGCTTCATCGTTGACTTGGCCCCTCGCGCTTGCGCAATCGAATCATCCAGCGTATTCGTGTACGAAACATAACAGGCAATACTCCCAATCACCAGAATCAGCGGACACAGATTAAAGAAAATCCGATAGCCTTTCTTGATGCTCCCCAGCGCCAACGTCCGCCGTACATAAAATAACCAAGCCAGCAATAAGAATCCAAGAAACGCTGCCATCGTCGCCAGCGGCTTCCGCTGCGATTCGTAAGTGGGCAGCACATTAATCGCAGTCAGAATCGGCGCCAACGCCGCTGTCACAATCGGCATCACGCCCATGTAGCCCTTAAAAACGTTGGCAAACGCCAGCAGTCGATTTTGTTGTGATTCGTTCTCCGACGGCATCGTGCGGCCCTCCTTTTGGTTTGGACTATAACACAAATTATTGGTCTGACACCTGACGTAACGGTGACCTAACTGTGGCGACGGGGCCGTGCCCCGTCAAAGCCGAGCGACGCTGAGCAGTTAACGGAGAGGCACAAATCACGGCTTGGCCGCCCGCCTTTCGTCGTATTTCTCCCGCAGGCATTTATCGCAACGGCCATCGCCGAGAAAATACTCATCATCCCAAGTGCGCTGTACCGGCTCGAATCGATTTCAGCATCCGTTCAGACGGAGGAGCAAAGGGTTCTCACGGACTGGAATGTTCCGTCGCAGTATTCCTTATTTCCATCACCAATTCCCGAACACACGATTATTGTTGAAGTGGACTTCAGTTGAGATCGTCGATTAATATTAAGACGAAGCAACGTAATATGAGTATCCCCAGACCCGCAAACGGTTGGAACATTCGCCGCCAACGCGTTCACCCCGGTGAAACGCTGCGTGAGGAATTTCTCGTCCCCCTGCAACTCTCCGCCAATCGCTTAGCCATCGAACTGCGCGTTCCCGTCACCCGCATCATGGAGATCCTGCACGAGCGCCGCGCCATCACTGCCGACACAGCCCTCCGCCTCGAACGCTATTTCGGCATGAGCGCCGGTTTCTGGCTCGCTCTTCAGAAGGATTACGAACTGCAAACCGCCCGCCAATCCGCTGGCAAAGAAATCGCCCGCGACATCAAACCGCACCGCCAAACCGCCGCTTAGAGATCTCTTGCCGCGCGGAACACTAAACGACTGAATGCATGTGGCAGCTTGCGGCGGTTAAAACGGAACGCCCTCCAAATTCTGCGAACTCCTGTCGCCGGATCGATAGGACCATCCGACGCAGTAAACTCTCCTTATAAGCATTTTCTGTCTATGGGCGAGCACCATGACTTCAAATTAACGATCAATCCCGACGACCAACGGACTTTTGGACCATGCGTCTGTTGCGGGAACATGACGGAACGAGTCTGGGGCTACGTCTACGAAGGCGACACAGCAGTCGCCGCCTACTTCGTTGAATGGACTCCCGGCCACGAGGAGAGCGCAGCTAATTTCGATCTCATCGTCGGCAAATGGGGCGCTCACGCCACTAGTGACGATCGCTACGCTATCGCTCTGGCGTTTCGACATTTGCAGAGTGGCCCTGCCTTCATGATTATTAATGCGGCCGACCGACCGATAGGCGTAAGCCCACTTATTTACGAGGCTTTCAGTAGAGAGCAGGTCCTTGGCACTCCAACCGCAGAGACTGCTTTCGCGCTTTGCGATGCAATCTTCCTGCAGGATCATCGGATCGCAAACCTTCGGACTAACTCAATAAGTTCCGGACTGGGAGTCTCGCCCCTCCGCAACTCCAGTCGTCAGCGCTAAGATCGGAGCTGAACCTGAGGGCGCAAATGAGATTTTGACTAGCCGATCTCATGATCGTTACAGCCTTCGAGTCGGTGGGCCTTTTATCGTCGTCTGTCCTAAATCATCGGCTTGCAGGCGTATTTTCTCCGCCCACCGAAGCGCTGTTAGGGATCGGTCTCGGCCTTCTCTTTTGTCTCGCAGTCACTCCGTTCATCTATAGGCGCTTCCACTGGCGACCTTTGCTTTACCCGCTTTGCCCACAATGCGGTGACAAGAATCGGGTTTTTCTATTTGTATCAGCCAAGCCCAATTGGCCTCTTGAACAGATTGCTTGCTGCAAATGTCATTCGCTGTTGGACCTGTGGTACGAACCACTTTATGCAGACACTGCCGTATCAGCCAACCTGCCCAGCTTTACGCTTCTCTGGCCTCAATCGTTTGGGGGGTCGCTGGCAACGAAACCATTAAGCCATCTTCAGATCGAGAGCCCTATCCACACGGGTCACGCGACATCTAAAATTTCATTCCGCCCCCTAGCGAATTGAAAACAAGCCGTTTGCCCGTTTTGCTACCGGCACGCTGGTCTCGCCTTGTTCCACCCTCGCGTTAGCTTCGAGTCAGTGAGGCAGTCGTATCTTCCTGCGTCTTCCGCTCTTAAACGGATCGCGCCCTTCGGCCTCGAACCGGTTCTACCGGTTCAGATCTTTCACATTCGAAGACTCTTCGCCATTGGGCCCATCTTTCAAAATTGCGCCCAATGGCCCTGCGGTGGGTCGGCTTCGTTTTTTCAAAATGCCCCTCTCCAAGTGGATTGGCTTCGTTGCGCTAAACGGCAAACGCGACAAACAGCGCGAGAACTACTTATCCGCTTTGAGTTCGTCTGACCAGCTTTCCAAGTGCAGGAACCACTGACACACTTCAATCCGGGCCCAGTGCTCCTCAGACAGCAGTACATTTGGGTTCGTTTTTCGCCCACTCTGCCCGACTCGGCCGACTGGCTTCAAAGCGTAGAAACGCCTTTTCTTCGCCTTCTGGCACCGATTCCACTGGCTTCGAAGCGCAAAATCGACCTCTCACCCGTTCACCGCCCGCAAATCCTCAGGCCGTCCCACATCCCGCCACTCCCCTTCCACTGCCGAGATCCTCAACTCCAACCCATCCGCCAGCATCATTTCAAACGCCGACGTAATCTCATACTCCCCCCGCACCGAAGGCGTCAGCCTTTCCAAATAATCGAAAACCACCCGTCGAAACCCATAAAACCCCGCACTCCCCCATCTCGTTGTCGACGTCCCCTTTGGCGGCTTCTCGATAATCCGTGTAATCCGCCCGCCCTCCTCATAAATCGCCGCCCCCTGCCAAGGGTCATCAATCTCCTTCGCCGCCAAAACCGCTGCCGCATTCGGATGCCCCTCCAAAATCCCCTTAATCCTCACATACTCCGCCGTCTGGCAAAGACAATCGCCAAACGTCAACAGAAACGGCTCATCCCCCGCGAACTCTTTCGCCAACCCTGCCGCACGCCCTGTCCCATTCACCGGCTCCTGAACCTGAAACTCAACCGGCAAAAGCCAATTCCGGAAATGCCGTTCAATCAACTCGCCCTGGTGTCCAATCACCACCAGGAACCGCTGGATTCCCGCCTCGGCCAACCGATCCATAATGTGCTCCATCATCGGCTTTCCATGCACGAGCAGCATCGGCTTCGGCACCGTCTCCGTAATCGCGCCCATCCGTGTCCCGCGTCCCGCCGCCAGCAACACCGCCCGCTCAATCGTTTCAGTCGACACGCCGCAACGCTCCCGCCGAAGGCTTCCCAAAAATCAAATGCTTGTCACGCTCAAACCCCGGCCGCTTCGCGTAGAATTCACTCAACAAACCCTGCGCCACTCGCTCCCGTTCGCCCGCTCCGCAAAACACAATCGCGCATCCGCCAAACCCTGCGCCGGTCAATCGCGCTCCCAACGCTTTGTTCCTCATCGCCACATCCAGCAGTTCATCCAACTCCGCACAACTCACTTGCAAATCGTCGCGCAAACTCCGATGTGATGCGCACAGCAGTTCTCCAAACGCCTCCTGATCCGCGCGCTTCAACGCATCCACCGCCATCGATACCCGGTGGTGCTCGCTCTCCACATGCCGCAATGCCCGAGCCTCCTCGTCGCTCAACTTCACCCCAGCCCGCGACTTTTCAATCGCCCGCTGACTTGCCCATCGCCGCGCATTGAACACATCTCTGGAACCGCCCGACTTCTCGGCCGTCGTCAAACTATGCGCCACAATGAATTCCCAACCGTCCGGTATTGGGACGCTCGTAAGCCCCAATGGTGCGAATTCGACCAATAGTGCACACCCCGCCTCGCTCGCCAAAACTGCCGCATGGTCCATTCCTCCGCCGCGCGTGCCGACAAATTGTTCACCGTCTGGTAACACTTCCATCAACTCCGCAATCGTCGGCTCAATCCCGTTAGCCCGTAACAGCGCAATCGTGAACCCGCACAGTAGTGCCGACGAAGACGACAATCCCGCCGCCGCCGGCAAATCCGAAGTCACTGTGGCTTCAATGCCATGCGTCACTTTCCAGCGCCCCCGCACCGCTGCCACCGCGGCTTTAATATAGTTGCTCCAATGACCACCGGCATCAGGATCGAGCTCATCACTCAATCCGACTTCAGCCGTTCCGTACTTCTCCGAGTAACCTCGGACGCAACCATCACCTATATTCGTGTAAGCGACTCGAATTCGCCTTTGTATTGCCATCGGGAGCACTGGCAAATTGTGGTAATCAATGTGCTCTCCAATTAGGTTTACCCGCCCAGGGACATCCACATGCATGTCTTTATGGGACCATAGGAAGAACTCCATTCTGTGTCTAATTCTTTGAAACTATTCCTGCTTGCAACCTTTTTGCTTGCAAGCTGCGTTGAAAAAAAGCAAAAAAACGATATGGCCGCGATGATGATGGAACCCGCTGCCGTGCGCGCCGTTTCCGTCGTTCAGTCCGACGTCCCGCTCGACATTTCCGCAGTTGGAAATGTCGAAAGCATGGCCACGGTTGATGTCAAAGCTCGCGTTGCTGGCCAGGTTCTGAAGGTCGCTTTTCAAGAAGGCCAAAACGTCACCAAAGGCCAGCTTCTTTTTGAAATCGATCCTGAGCCTATTCGCCGTCAGCTCGCTGAAATTCAAGCCAATATCAACAAAGATCTCGCTTTAGAAGAGCAAGCCAAAGCGAACGTCGCCAAAGATGAAGCGCAAATCAAGCAAACGCGTGCCGCGGCCGATCGTGGCGTCGAGCTGGCCAAAGAGGGCATCTTCTCCAAAGAGCAAACTGAACAGGTCGTTGCCACAAACGATTCCGCTCTGGCTTCTTTAGAAGCTGACAAGGCTGCCATCGCTAGCGCGGAAGCCGGGCTTCATGCTGACCGTGCCCGCCTTGCGCAGACCGAATTGCAACTGAACTACACCAGCATCACCGCACCCATTACCGGCCGTGCTGGCGCCATCAGCATTAAGGCAGGGAGCCTGATCAAAGACAACGACGCCGTTATGGTGACGCTTCTTCAGATGTCGCCCATTTATGTTTCATTCGGCGTTCCTGAAAAGCTACTGCCCCAGCTTCGCCAAGGACTCAAAGTTTTCGCCTCAGGCAAAGAAGGTGTCTTGCAATTCATCGATAGCTCAGTCGACACCACCACCGGTACCATCAAGATCAAAGCGGCTTTCGAGAATGCCGACCGCACCCTGTGGCCCGGCGAATACGTTAGCGTCCAGGCTCGGTTGAACCTGGAGCATAACCGCCTGCTTGTTCCCAGCCGCACTATCCAGACTGGTCCGCAAGGAAAATACGTCTGGATCCTCAGCCCCGACCAAACAGTCGCCATGCGTCCCGTTGACGTTGAACGGATTTACAAGCCCGACAATTCTGCGGAAGAATCCGTCATCGGTTCCGGCCTGAATCCTGGAGAGCAAGTCATCTCCGAAGGCCAGATGCGCCTCATGCCCGGCGCGAAAGTGCATCTCTTAAAGGAAATCTCCGATGTTCTTCACTGATTTCTTCATTCGTCGCTCCATCACCACAACGCTCGTGATGGCCGCCATCCTCGTCTTCGGTTTGTTGAGCTACCTTTCGCTCCCGGTCAGCAATTTGCCGGCTGTGGAGTACCCGACAATTCAAGTCGATGCGGCTCTGCCCGGCGCCAACCCAGACGTCATGGCCTCCTCTGTGGCCACTCCGCTCGAATCACAGTTCTCCACCATTGCCGGACTGAACAGCATGTCCTCTTCGAGTACGCTCGGCGATTCTTCCATTACCCTCCAATTTGATTTGAGCCGCAGCATCGACGCCGCCGCCCAAGACGTGCAAGCCGCCATTGCGCGCGCGCAAGGCAAACTCCCAACCGACATGCCCGCGCCTCCTTCTTATTCAAAGGTGAATCCGGCCGAGCAGCCTATCATGTATATCGCCCTGCACTCCGATACCATGACGCTCTCGCAGTTGGATCAGTATGCCGAAACGTTGATGGGCCGCCGCATTTCCATGGTGAGCGGCGTAGCGCGTGTGCGAGTTTTCGGTGCCGCCAAGTATGCCGTGCGCGTGCAAGCCGACCCTTCGAAGATGGCCTCCCAGCAAATCGATCTGGAACAAGTTCGCACTGCTCTGTCATCTGGTAGCGTCAACCTTCCTGCCGGTTCGCTCTACGGCTACTCAAAGGCCTACACAGTTCAATCCGATAGCCAACTCACCTCTGCCGCCCAATTCGGTCAACTCATTGTCACCTACAGGAACGGTAGCCCTGTTCGCCTCGACGAAGTGGCTCACGTCTACGACAGCGTCTCTGACGAGAAATCGCGCTTCTGGAACAACGGTGTGCGTAGCATTGTCCTCGCCGTTCAAAAGCAGCCTGGCGTTAACACTGTCGAAGTGGCCAATGCCGTCAAAGCCCTGTTGCCCATCCTGAAGCAGTCGATCCCGGCGGGCGTCCAGATCGACCGCTCCTTCGACGCCTCCCAAAACATTCGCGATTCGATTGCCGATGTTAAATTCACCCTTCTCCTCACCATCGCCTTGGTCATCGGCGTGATCTTCTTCTTCCTGCGCAACGTTTCCGCCACCTTGATTCCGAGCCTCGCCGTTCCTCTTTCGCTACTTGGCACGTTCGCCGCCATGAAGCTTCTCGATTTTACCGTCGACATGCTTTCCATGATGGCCATGACGCTCTCTGTCGGCTTCGTTGTTGACGATGCCATCGTCATGCTCGAAAACATCGTTCGTCACATGGAAATGGGTAAGACCCGCATGGAAGCCGCCATCGCCGGTGCGCGCGAAGTCGGTTTCACTATTGTTTCCATGACGATCTCACTCGTCGCCGTCTTTATTCCCGTCCTTTTCATGGGCGGCATCATTGGCCGTTTGTTGCGCGAGTTCTCCATCACCATTGCGGTCGCCGTCCTCATTTCCGGCGTAATCTCGTTGACCCTCACGCCCATGTTGTGCAGCCGCTTCTTGCACCACGAAAGTCATCCCACGGGCGCGTTTTACCGCTGGTCGGAAAGCTTCTTCAACTGGCTCAACAATCTCTATAAAAAAACGCTCCTCTTTGTCCTGCGCCATCGCCCATTCACTCTGATCGCTAGCATCGCTCTAACGGCCGTCACGATGTGGCTCTTCGCCGTCATGCCAAAGGGCTTCATGCCCGTTGTCGACCAAGGCTTCGCTTTCGGTGGCGACGAAGCCGCGCAAGATACTTCGTTCGATGAAATGCTGCGGTTGCAAACGCAAGTCAACGGGATTCTCAAGAAAAATCCATTTGTCCAGTACTTCGGCTCGGGAGTTGGCGGGTTAGCCGGCGGTCAGAATGCCGGCTTCATGTTCTTTGTTGTCAAACCCACACCTGGTCGTCCGCGCGTAACCCAAATCATCGGCCAGCTCCAACAGGAATTCGCCAAGATCCCTGGTCTCGAGGTGTTCTTGCAGTCGCCTCCGCTAATCACTCTTGGTCAAAACGAAGGTCGCAGCCAATATTCGTTGGCGTTGCAAGATGCTGATTTAGATGAACTCTACCAATGGGCGCCTAAGCTTGAAGCAAAACTACGCGCGATCCCCGAATTGGTCAACGTCTTTAGCGATCTCCGCTTAGCTAGCCCGCGCCTCGACGTGCATATCGATCGCAATCTCGCCCTCGCCATGGGCATCACTCCGGACACCATCGCCAACACGCTATACGACGCTTATGGCAACCGCCGAGTCACCACCATCACCGCCGCGTCGGACCAGTACGACGTCGTGCTGGAAGTGCTCCCGCAGTTTCAGCGCGACCCTGCCGCTTTGCGCGACCTCTACATTCGCTCCAACACCGGCAAGATGGTTCCTCTAGCCGCCGTAAGCGATCTGAAGCAGACCGTTGCGCCTTTGTCCGTGAGCCACATCGGCCAACTCCCCGCCATCAACTTTCAGTTTGACGTTAAGCCAGGCGTAGCGCTCAGCGAAGCTACAGCGCTCATTGATAAAGCCGCAGCGTCCATCAATCTACCCAACACCGTGAGCTTCAGCTATCAAGGAACCACGGCTGCCTTCCAGGATTCGCTTAGAGGGCTTGGCATTCTTCTTCTCATCGCCGTCCTGGTCATCTACCTTGTGCTCGGTGTCTTGTATGAGAGCTTCATTCACCCCATCACAATTTTGTCGGGCCTGCCCGCGGCGGGTCTTGGGGCATTGATCACGCTGCTCCTCTTCGGCGAAGACCTCAACCTTTACTCGTTCGTTGGCATCATCTTGCTCATCGGCATCGTCAAGAAGAACGCCATCATGATGATCGATTTCGCGCTGGCCGCTCAACGCAACGAGGGCAAGTCGCCCGAAGACGCAATCTTCGAAGGCTGCTTACAGCGCTTCCGGCCCATCATGATGACCACCATGGCCGCTCTTCTCGGCACTCTGCCTATCGCCTTCGGAACGGGTGCTGGCGGCGAAGCTCGTCGTCCGCTCGGTATCGCCGTAGTCGGCGGCTTAGTCGTCTCTCAGTTGCTGACCCTCTACATCACGCCCGTGATCTACGTTTACCTTGACCGCCTTATTCACCGTAAGAAAAAGATCGGTAGCTCAGCGATGCCACAGCTTCTTCCAGAGGAAGTAAGCCGGTAAGCCGAGCAGCGCCCCAAAGAGCAGCAGGCTGGGACCCACCACCAGCAGAAATCGAAGCAAGCCGATAACTCCATCGAAGGCAGTATGCAGGCCATCGACCGCTGCATTGCTCAGCCGCGTACTGATCGACGGAACCGCCGTCGCTCCTGTAAGCGGTGCCCGATAATCCTCGGCGACCACGAGCGATACGGTTGCAAAGCTAATCCGGTTATTCAAGCTCTTCTGCTCCGCTTCCGCTCGTTCAATCTCACCCCGAATCTCGGACAGCTTCTGCTCCACTTCCAATACGTCGGAGAGCTTGCCTGTGCGAGTAGCGAGAATCTGCGTGAGCCGCTGTTCCGTGTGACGGGCGTTGCTGAGCCGCGCCTCCAGATCGACCGACTGCTTCGTAACCTCCTCGCCCTGCTGCGACTCACCATCAACTCGCCCAAGCTTCCGAAGTTCGGCCAAAGCTGCTTCCAACTGTGCTGAGGGGATCCGTAGCGTAGCGCTAAGATTGCGAGCTTCGCCGCCGGGTGAGGTAACGTTTAGCTGCGCGACATGGCCGCTGAACTGGATCAGGATGCGATCCAGATCCGTTCGAACCGTATTGAAGTTGTAGGCCGTCACCCGAAGCTCTGCTGTATGAACGACAAGCAGAACAGAGGACTCTGCCACAGGTCCGGCGAGCATCAAGTGCGCACGCTGCCCCGGCCTTGTGGACTCTGATATGGAGGGCGGAACTGCCATAGCCACGTCAGCTAGCGCGCGCTCGCTGCTCCCGACGTCGCTTTTGACCTCTGCTCGCCTCCGATTAAAGAGCGGAAAAAACGGCACTGCTACGAAAATCAAAAAGACCGCCGTGACTACAATCCACGGACGTTGCACGACGACCTGCCATCGCCCTCGCGGCGTAGCTTTCTTTGCCTTCTCGTCCAGAGCGCGCGCGATATTGGCTGGAATGCCCTCGCCCTCAACGTCGACCATCCATCCCGAAAGCTGCCGCGAAACGCCCTGCAAATCCGCTGCTACATCCTGGCAAATCCTGCACTGCCCAAGATGAGCCTTCATCTCCGCCGCCGCTTCGGGCGAAAGCTCTCCATCCAGATATGCCATCACCTCTTCATTTGTGTACGGATGTGTGTTTACTGGCATAAGTCACCTGCCAAAAGCGTCTTCAACGCCAAACGCGCCCGAAACAGCCGCGAGCGCACCGTATTCAAAGGAAGGTGCAGCAGCTTGCCTATCTCGGCATAACTCAGTTCCTCGTATTCGCGTAACATCAAGATCTCGCGGTCCATCTCTTCAAGCTTTGCCAGCGACTGCTTGATCCAAATCGGTGCATCCCCTTCCGAGGGCATCGCAACCTCCTGATTGGTCAACGGTAGAACAGCTCGTCGCGCTTGCCAGCGCCGATCCGCCGAAACCTGCTTCAGCGCGATGCCATACAAATATGTCCGCACTAGCGACCGCGGCTCGTACCGAATCTTGGAACGAATCACTGCCAGAAACGTCTCTTGCATTAGGTCGTCTGCACGCGCGTCATTCGCAATGCGCCTTCGGAAGAAGCGGTACAGCGGTTGCCGGTAGCGCGCAAATAGCTCTTCAAAAGCTTCGCGCGATCCCCTTTGGAATTCGAGCATCAGGTCTTCGTCGCTGGTCATCTGACTCTCAAAACGTGTAATGACGCGACTCGACGAAAAGTTCCATGAAGTCTACAAAATATTGATCGCCCGAGCCGCCAAGATCGCTAAGGTGCCCAGGGAAACACTGCTTTGCACCATCATGAGCAACTTGGCCCAGCGCGATAGCACTGGCACATCCGTCGGCGAAAACGCCGTCGAAGTGTTGAACGCCAGGAACAAATAATCCACAAAGCCCGGCCGCCAGCCCGTTTTACAAAAGCTCGAATCCGGCGGGAGGGTCATTTGCGGAAACAGAAAAGCGCCTTCCGTATGGAACTGCCGCAAGTCGCGCGCGTGTGGTCCGCCCGCGTCCAGCCGCCAGTACCAACAAGCG
>Ga0209698_10006946_pt1 | contig 11955 bp, 12 predicted proteins | sample LitLauG_LLR_2012_FD_187203 | JGI IMG/M metagenome (GOLD analysis project Ga0209698, IMG submission 187203) | Freshwater sediment microbial communities from Pennsylvania, USA - Little Laurel Run_MetaG_LLR_2012 (SPAdes) (version 2) | ecosystem: Environmental > Aquatic > Freshwater > Creek >...
AGGCTGCCCTTTCAGTTCTAGGACTGCGACACAACCGCGCTCCAAAATGATCACATCCGGGCGCCGAAAATCTCGCGGCAATTCGTATTCGAGGATGGCGGTGTAATCGGCCGCCTCTGAGTCGGAGCACATCAGCTCACGACATTCCCGTTGCAGCCATGGTATAGATTGATCCCATGCACGAACCTGCTCGGGCGAAGCGTCGGGAATGAAGTCATTCAAGCGGCCGCGCACAACACGCGGCGCTGAAGCCGAAAATACATTCAGATCCGACTGCCAACCATAGCGATCGTAGAGCATGGAAATGCGTACCTGATCCAGTATTGAGCTTTTGCCAACGTACTCCTACGCTGGTGCCTCCGGGCCTGACTCCCGCTTAGGCTCAGCGGCGAGAAGGAGCGTTGGCTGGAACTCTGTTCCTTGCTGTTCAATGCGACTTCTCACAAAGCGCTCAGTATCGCGATCCAAGAAAGTGACATAGCACCCCTTAAGGCCGCGACTGAGCAGCACCCGATAGGTGTTCTTCACCAGATCCACGAACCGCTCCTTCGAACGCTTGACTACAGCGTCCGCCGATTCTGACTTATCGCCCTTCCAGCTTTGCTGGTCGAAATCGTATCGAAGATCGCGCCCCCAGATCACGCCGACGTAGTCCAGCTCGAAGCCCTGGATGTTGTAAATACACCCAATCTGGTCTATTCCATTTGGATCCGTCGCCCAAAGCGCCGCCGACGGTATACCGCGCGCCAAGCGCCGGCTCCCGGGCTTTGCGTCCCATGGACGTCGATATTCTCCGATCACAATGTCATCCACTAACGTGCCGTCAGGGCGAGGTTCCGACCAAGGCCAGCAAAAGCCCGCCGCGACACGCGCCGTAAATCCTCCGGCCGCGCGCTCTCGGACTAGCGCTTCGAGTTCCTCCGGTGAACCGACAATCTTAAAGTCGAACCCGTCCGTGCCGTCCCACAAGACGTTCGCTGTTCGGCGAATCCCCAGTGTGTTGTCAATCCAATTGACAAAGCCATCAGAGCCGGCGCAGCGGAACTGAATCTCCAACTCGTACTCGGAGATTGCCGCTCCGACCCCCGTCGCATGCTCCCGAATATGGCCCGTTGAACCGATCTCGTTAGGACGCACGATCTGGCGATCATCAATAAAGAAGACCGAAACTTTCGCCGCTTCCAGGAGTTCACGCACCTGCGGCTTTGTCGTGCGATGTTCCGCCCTGGTGAAGCGGTTGGCGCTTGTTTCGCGAATCCGATGGGACTCGTCGCAAATCAGGACATCGATCGCATCAAACTCCGCCTTGCCGTAGCTGTTGAAGTACTTGAACGTTGGGCGGGAACGCGTGCCAACGATATTCCAGAGCGTCTCAGTGAATGCCTTGGAGCCCGTGGCGTATTGGGCATTCCGCCCGTCGCGGAGCAGATCCGCCATGAGGTTGATGGCCAGGACCGATTTCCCGGTGCCAGGACCTCCGTGAACGATGACGACTTGCTTGCGGCGTCCAAATAGGCCGGCTTTCACCGTCGCCCGAATCCGCTCGTAGACGACCAGTTGCTCGTCTAAGAGAATCCATGGCGACTTCGACTTGATCGTCGCGGCAACATGGTCCATCAATTTCCGGCTCGGGCGGAAGCGGCTTTCCTCGATCCTTTGGAGGACAGGCAGACCTTTGCCGCTCCGCAGCCGCGTCCCGAGGAACCCCGCAAGCGCCTCTGCACCGTCAGCGTCGAACAGAGGGTTAGTGGCAAGAGCCTCTTTGAACTTTGGCGCGAGGATAGGATCGTTTGCCGTTGGCAAGTAGTTATGCAAGTAGCTGCAAGCCGACAGGACGATTGGTGACGGCTCCTCGTAGAACGCGGAGTGGGTGTCCTCCAAATATTGTCGATACTGGCCGACCTGGACAGATGGATGCAACAGATCCCGCTCCCGTCCTCCGACCCAGCTCCGTACGAGGCTATCCGGCTCTGCCGGTTCGCAACGCTCCCACTGCTTAAGCTCAATGATCACAGCCTTGTCTGCATCGCCCTCGTCTCGCCCGCAGAGCAAGCAGTCGAGCCGCTTCGAACTCAGCGGTAGCTGGTACTCGAGGAGCACGCCGTGATCGTGCAGCGATGCCAGCTCGACGACGTCCTTCATCGCGCGCAATGAATTGCGCCACGACTGCACCTCGCCGTGTGACGGGTTGTACCGGTAATACGCGAAGAACGCCCTTTTGAGCTTTTCGGCTATCTGGTTTCGTGTCGTATCACGGATAAAATCAGGCGACATCCCAGAATAGAGTCGCATAGCTGACTTCAGAGCTCCGTGTACTTGCGACTCGACCCTCTCGATTTCTCGACGGGATACTTGATCGCGTTTTGCCGTAACTTCGCCTCGGCCGCATCAAGCAGGTTCACGTCGAGCTTGTCCGCGAGTCGAACCAGGTACAGAAGTACATCAGCCATTTCCTGGCTTACCGCCTCGAGAGTCTTCGCAGGCAGCGCCTTAGATCCGTCTTCGGTCAACCATTGAAAATGCTCGAGCAGTTCACTCGCTTCGACGCTAAGTGCGATGGCGAGATTCTTCGGTGAGTGGAATTGGTCCCACTCTCGCTCCGCACAAAAACCGCGCAGGGCGTCGCGTAATTCGAGCAGGCTATTCATCTCGCAATGTTACGACATTCGAGCTTTCTACCCTCACTCGGCCGGCGCGCGCTTGGCGTTTTCCGTCGACGGACTCAATGCAAGCCGTGCGCCCTCCGCTGATCGACAGCGAGCCTCGTTGGCGGCGACGGCACTGCATGGTGGGCGTGTCCGTTGCCATTCGGATGCGTCGGTATCGAATGCCCGTCACTCTTTCCGATCAGGGGATGCTCACCGTTCGCCTCCCGCCGAGCGACCGTCTCACGATATTCGCGAGCCTCCGGCACCTTCGTAAAGGCAATTTTCAGGCCACGCTCGTCTGCGAACTCCTGCAACTCTTCGATCGAGACTCGGAAGAATTCCTTGCGCAGGTTCAGCAGGTTAACGTTGCGTTCCGCGAAATGCTCGTGGAATGCTGTCTCGACAGCCGGCGCATCTTCGCTGAACACCATAGCATGGACGTCAAAGGAGAACGGAACCGCTGCATCGCTCAGTTCTTTCACGCGATCCATAGGATCGTAGCGCCGCGTCATGCCAATCTTGAAAACGTGCTCTCCGAAGGCGCCAATGTTGGAGAGAACGTAAACGTAGCCTGCTCTAGTCAGTTCGCCGAGCGCTTTCGCCCGTTCGCGCTTATGCTGCGCAGTCTTGAGGGCTTCTTCAAGTTCGAGAATGCGCTGAGTCATGCGCGCGTGCTCTTTGCCTTCCGCGTGTGCGGCCTCGACCCTTGCCTTTTCAAGGGCCTTCTCTGCCTGCGCCTCATCCTTTTCCGCTTGAATTCTTGCCGCCTCAGCTTCACGCTGCGCACGCTCCTCTTCCCGCATCTGCTCCCGGATCTTTCGCTGCTCTTCAAGCTCGGCGTGCTTCTTCTCCTCGTACTCGTATGCGAGGCGCAGTTCCTTGATCTTCAGTTCCATGTAAGGCGCAGTGATCGAGACCTGCATCACGCCACCCAAGGCGTTGATGGCTGTGAACGCATTCCTGATCCGCTCTTCCATTCGGGTTACGTTATTCCAGGCGACCTTCGCGATGGCGGCTTCACTTTCACCGTTGAAGGCCCGCAAGAGCAGCTTGCCGTATTGCTTTTGCATGCGCTCACCGTCGCGGCGGCTACCTCCTACCGACCACTCGACGGCGCAGTGACTTGCGGTTCCGGCCTGAACCATTGAGCGCTGCTCGGCGGTCACCCCTTCGAGGGCCAGCTTGTAGGATTCAGAGGTGTCATATTCGAAATGCGGTTTGTAGATCCCGAAGGAGATGTCCTCCAGGTTTTCCTCGAGCGCGGAAACTTCCTTGTGGAGTCTCTGCTGCGTTACCGTTAGCTCGGCTGTCTCCGTCGTAAGCGCATCGCGATTCTTCCGTTGCTCCTCGATTTGCTTCTGCAGACGGTCCAATTCCTGAACAGTCTGCGCCTTTACCTCATCGGCCTTTCGCTTTGCATCCGTGAGGATTCGCCGACGCTCGCCCTCCGCATCAATGATCGGCTTGTAGCGGGAGCTCTCTTGCCGCAACTTCACGAGGAGCGCCACGAGGGCGGCTGACAACACGACGACAAGCGTGCCAAGGGCGATCGAGGCCAGGTCCATGAATGGTCCCTTAAAGTCGATATCGGGGGAGGTGCGGGAAGAATTTTGACCGTACCTTTGCCGGCCGAATTGGCCTTGGGTCAAAGGCGCGGGGGATGGCGGAGGTGCCCTACTGCTGATTGCTAAGCATTACGGGACTCGGAAACCGGAGGCTGGCGACAAGGCGGATGGGCCCACCCCGCTGCCTCCCCGACTTCGACAACTGGTGGGGCCTTCAAGCAAGGATATGGGTGACAAAGTCGTGGATAGCAGCTGCCAATGGCCGCATACCCGGTGAACGTCCGACCGGCGCCAAAATGTCTCTGGCGTTGGAAGTGCCGCTGCCGCTGAAAGAATTGCCTTAGGCTGCCGCTGCGGACGCCAAGGGCCGCGACCGCATCCGGTCACCGCACCGGAAGCTGGAGTCCGCCGCGCATGGACGGATGATCTGCTGACTTGCGGTATGGTGGCGGTCGCCAAGCGCGCGCAAGTCGGCGAGGTTCCTGACATCTGACCCGTGAACGCCGTCCGCGTTGCGAGTAGTTCTTGATACTCTTGCAGCTGACCTTCCATGGGCATCGAATCCAACAATCCAAACCAGCGCCGAGTCGAGCCGAGGTTCAGCGACGGATTCGAGCGGTCGGTTGACTTCGCGCCGAGGCTAAGTTCCAGCTTCGGCGACCGGTCGGATCCGCCGCAATCTTGGTCCATCGCCATCCTGCGCATGATGGACTGGAAGCGTTTCGAAATCCTGGCTGCAGCGTACTACCGGCACCTCGGATTTCGCGTCGAAACGGTCGATCGCGGCCCGGACGGCGGCATAGATGCCACGCTTTTTGAAGGGGACGCCGTAACACCCTACGCGATCCTGCAATGCAAGGCGTGGGATCAGCGCGTCGACGTCAAACCCGTTCGTGAGCTACTCGGCGTCATGGCGCACCGGGGGATCCGCCGAGGCATCTTCCTCGCGACCAGCGATTTCACCTCAGATGCCAAAGCATTCGCCACACCTAACCGCATTGAATGCATCAGCGGACAGACGCTTCTTTCTCGCGTTGATGCTTTATCTAGCGGAGTGCAACGCGAGCTGCTTGCGCTTGCCTGCGAGGGCGACTGGACCACACCGTCCTGCCCTTCTTGTGGTGTGAAGACCGTCGTGCGCACGGCTAGGGACGGAAGGCGGTTTTGGGGCTGCCCGTCATACCCTCGATGCAAAATCGCCTTCCCTATCGCCAAAGACGCTAATCTGCTTAGCCTTGAAGATCTGCCGGAAGGCTCCGATGCGGTGGGGGACCTGGACTCCGCTGGTCGACATCGAGGCGCACATGATCGCTGGTTAGGATATGTAGTTGGCAGCCTCGTCATGCTCGGGCTGGCGTTGGCACTTGTCCGTTACGTCATACCCTCCATAGGCGACCAGACAGCGCGCAGGGCGCAGGCGCTGATTCGGGACGCGGTGAAGGCCCAGGCCGCCGTTTACCCTCGCTCTCGCCAAGTCGCACCGCCGGCTGACGACAGCCGCAGCGCCGAGGCTCAAAAGAAGGCGATACAACAGGCGCCTGTGCATGCCGACTCGATCGCGCAGCAGGCGGCAGCGGCACGCGAAGCCGCGCGCAAAGAAGCCGCCTGGAAGGATTTCTTTCAACGTTCAGCCCGATGCGCCATCGAGCAGAACCAGACCAGCGTGGAATGCGTCAACGAATACATCCGGGCGCGGCGCGATTTCGACCATCGCTGGGACTCCGGACAGCTCTGAACCGCAGGGCCTTACTTTCCTCCGTACGTCATTGATCTTTAACGGCTGCTTGGGACTTCGACCCACCACTCGCCGTGGCGTCTCTAGGGACAGTCCTCGAACTTCGCCTGCGAATGACCGCGAGCTGATTCGCATAGCCGCGGACGGATTCGACGGACGCGCACTCTGTCGAATCCACCTAAATGAGCTGTCGCTGATATTACAGCCGAGACGCCTCGCCCCCCAGCGCTGAAAGATCTCAAGGCCCGCAACTGACCGATCGCTGCTACTGAGGCAGACCTCGTAAACGGGCCTATCGCAAGCGCAGCTGTGGTTCGAGATTCGGTCGCCAGGACAGTCGCAAGCCGCCTGCGAAATGGCAATCGCGAAGCTGGCGCATGATCGATCGGTATCATCAAACGTGTATTGGGGATCGAGGCGGTCCTGCGCAATGGCGACCATCAGCGAAATTCTGCAGCGTTCCAGACAGGTGCTCGCCACCGCACGCCACGGGCTCGATACTGCCCGAAGGGAGCCTGCGCATCGCGTTGCAGGGTTGCACAACGCGATCGTGTTCGGGCGGTCTGTGACGTTCGTGCTGCAAAATCTCCGTTCGATCGAGCCCGACTTCGACGAATGGTACGAGGAGCACGCAGCTGGAATGCGGCAGGACCCACTGATGCGTTTCTTCGTCGATCTGCGCAACAAGATCGAGAAGCAAGGGTTGATGCCGACTCAGGGTTACGCGCACGTAAAAGAATTCGAGTATCCGAAGGATCTCGCAAAGCTCGGGCCGCGTCCGCCCGGAGCCATGGGATTCTTCATTGGAGACGAGCTCGGCGGCTCCGGCTGGGTCATTCGGATTGCCGAAGGAGCGGCCGAAAAGCTCTACGTAGAGTTCCCCGCCGAAGTGGGTAAAGCTGGCCTAGCCTTTACCAGCGCGCCGGGACTGGCAGCAGGTGCTGCTCCTTCAGAGGCGGACGCGCTACGGCTGACCGAGGAGTACCTGGCGCGGGTTGAACGAATCCTCGCGCTCGCCGAAGGGCGCTTCGGGGCCCGAGTCGGCCACGCCCGCGACGTTTGACGCGGGTTCGGCGCAGTGTGGTCTCCGCGCACGATCGATCGGTATCATAAAGCTGTCTCTGATCGAAGCCGACAGCCGCGCGCGAGGGGGATGAATGGCGACCGTCTGGATAACCTACGCCTGGAAAGACAACGAGCAGGGCGACATCGACTATGTGGCGCAGGAGCTCGGACGCGCCGGACTTACGGTCAAGCTGGACCGCTGGAATCTGACTGCCGGGAGGCGACTGTGGGAGCAGATCGAAGCTTTCATTTGCAAACCTGACCAAAGCGACGCGTGGCTCCTGATCGCGACCACCAACAGCTTGGCGAGCGAACCTTGCAAGGAGGAGTTCGCGTACGCCCTTGACCGGGCTCTAAAGACTCGGGGCGATGCATTTCCCGTCATTGCCGTGTTTCTGACGCACGCCGATGACAACCTAATCCCCGCTGGTATACGCACGCGCCTTTACGTAAGCGTCACTGATCCTGACTGGAAAGAGAGGATCATTGCAGCAGCGGAAAGGAGGGGCCACGTTCCAACTCGACAGGAGGTTCAGCCGTACTACCTCAGGGTCCATAGCGGGCAGCCGGGAGACAAGCCGCTGGCGATTGAAGTCCGGCCGCGCGCGGGAGTTTGGGCACCCTTTCTCGCTGCGATTCCCCTTGCGGAGAAGGATACGATTCAGCCAAGCATCATGATCGGACCCCGAGACGTTCCCACGAATTCCGGCATGCTGGTGAATTGCAATTCGGGCGAGTCCTCTAAGGATGGATCGATGTGGATCCTCGGGGCCGGGAATCAGAGCACGCCCACCGAGAGCTATTACGTTTGGTGCAAGCAACTTCCGACAAGGCTCGTCTTTGGAGTCAATGGCCGCGCGCCGCAGTTCGACGTTCGGTTCGACCGTTAAGGCACACAGAAAGGGGCGGCGTCCGTCCGTCAGTAGCTCTGCTCGCGCACGAACTTCGACCACACGTCGTCGTCGCGCGTCTCGGGATTGTTCTTCATGGTCGCACCGATCGAGGCGCGAGTGCAGGGCTCAAGCCGAGTTGAATCGCGGTGCGCGCCATCTGCTCGATCCCGCGCGAGCGCACGCGCAGGAACGGATTTGACTTGTAGCGTCCATGTGCGAGATCCTTCACTACGAGCGTGTCCTCGGTGATCCGCGCATCGGCCCACTCGAAGCTCCCGTGCCGTCGCGTTCGCGCGCATCAAGCGTAATCGACTTCCGCCGGCACCCTCGGGCATCACTTCGAGGATGCGCCGGCAGACGTCACGCGATCGAGTTCGATAGTCCCCAGATGTGCCGGCCGTATACAGCACCATCACCTGCCAGGTCGGACGCATTCGTTTAAGGCGCGCATTCTCTTATGTTATCGGCACAACTTCCTATCCTGCAATCTGATTCAAATCTTCTGTCGGGAATCCGTAGGGAAACTGTCGTAGCTTTGTAGTACCTGGTGCGCACGATTGCGGGTGGAAGCAAAGCGGTGCAATTGACTGCATTGATCTCATGCTCAATCCGCCCGATCGAATTGTTTCGGTTCTGCTTGACCTCGCCTTTCGATGCGCGGCATGCAAACGTTCTTTATCTGAGCCAGTTGCCAGCGACGTCGCTATTCCAGGGCCGATGCTACCGTTGCCGCGCACCGGACCGCCTTTGATTCTGCGAGGCAGTCTTGCGGGACAGTGAACGCACGGGCAAGGAACGAAATTCCTTGACTGCCTCAGCCTCGTGAGTCAGATTGCGCGGATGGGCGAATCGAGTGGTCCAGGGAACGCAGTTGTCCTTCCTACGAGAAAGAAGCGACAGAGTTTGCACGGGTACGCCTACGAGCACCTGGACACGTTCGAGCGCGCGCTCTCTTCCGGCGTGCCATATCAGACTCTGATTGAGGCAACGCTCGCCGCGGGTTTCGTAAAGGTGATTCCTCGGTCAATTGAAACTGCCGTCTACCGCGCGCGAAAGAAACGCCTCACACGGCCGTCACACTTGGCACACCAGCCGATTGTTCCTAATGCCCGGATTGCGCCCTTTCAGGAAGGGCATTCGCGGCCGCCTCTCGATCGCGACGATACTGCGGCGATCGGCAGGCGATTTCGGCAGCTGGTGCGTGCTCCGAGGCCCGGCAGTGACGAGCCCGACCTGCTGATCTGAGGTCAGTCTTCTTGTGACGTCTGTCCGGCGACTGTGGCGTCGGGGCGGGGCCAGGATTCAAGTCGAGGTCTGCGGCTGCGGCGCAGCTGGATTGGCTCGCCTTGTGGCTCGTTCACGAGCGACAGCACGAATGCATGCAGCGTTTCAACGCGGAATCGGATGCAGCGAGGTCCGATCACCACCGTCGCATCCTTTGGAAAGTCCGGCCGCTTGCGCAAGCTGTGGAATGCACGCTTGCTGATGGAAAGCGCGGCAGCGGCGCTGGAGGCGTCGATCAGGATCGGTTTCGGCGTTCCCCGCGCCGATTCACGACCGGCACTTGGATTCGAGCTTGAGGGTGGACTCACGTCAACCTCCTTCCGCGTTCGACTTGAAGGCTGTCCGGATACATCCGTAGCGACGGCGGCAGCCGGCACGAGTCGATGCTTCCAGGACTTGGCCTCGCGGTCAAACTCTCCGCGGACAAGGAGGGTGCCTTTGTAGTCACACTTTCACGCGAGTGGCGCGCGGGCGGGCGATTTCCTCGCCGCGACCCGGCGTTTCTGCAGCGCCGCAATGGCGGCGTCGGCCTCTTGCGTACGGCCGGCAGCGACGTCTTCCAGGCCGCGGCGCGCGTCGTCGATCAACAGCCGGTGCATGCGCTCGCGCTCCAGGCGGTGGTCGTAGTCGAGCCGGTCGGAGTCGATCAGTGCAACGTAACTCTTTCCGTTCTTGGTGACGGTCTTTTCGGCGCCGGTCTTGTCCTCCCGGGCCAGTTCGGACAGCCTGGCGCGAGCCTGCGTGAAGGGCACGACATCACTGGCAGTGAAACCCATGGCCTAGGCCGACCACGGGTCAACGACATCGATGCCGCAGCCCTCGAAATCCTTGGCATTGCGGGTCACAACAACGGCGCCGTGGGCGCGCGCCATCCCGGCAATCATCGCGTCGAACTGGCTGATGGGGTGACCGGCGGCTCGCCGCGAGACGCCGACTTCCGCGTAGGCGTCCGCCGCATCGCTGTCGAAACTCAGGACCCGCTCTGCGAAATCTTCGTTGAAGATTGCCATGGCGGCATCCCACGACGCCCGGCGACGCCTGTCGTCGGGAAGCAGGCGAATTCCGTAGAGGATCTCGCCTCGCGTGACCGTGGTTGTGAACAACGAAGGACTCGGCTGATCCTTCAGCCATTTCATGACGCGTCCATCCGGCTCCGCCTTCATGGCCTCGGAAAGGACGTTCGTATCGAGAACAATCACGTCTACAGCCCGGACGATTCGCGGATCGGCTCGCGGGGAGGAATCTCCAAATCGACTCCGCCGAGCGGCTCGATGCGGGCACGAATGGAATCGACGAGCGTTCTGCCTCGTGGCGCCTACGCCGAAAGCGCGGCACGCAGGATGTCGCGCGCCTCGTCTTCCATAGTCCGTCCGTGCTTCGCCGCCCGCAGGCGCAATCGCGCCTTTAGCGAGTCGTCGATATCGCGAATCGTCATGCTGGCCATGGCGAAAAGCCCCCATTAACCATTGATTGCATTTTGGTCACTGATGGCAAAGGACGCAAGGGCGGGCGAGTCCGGCAATCAGCGGCGACTTCTCGCGTCAGCCGCTGATTCCGAGCGCGGCCCGCAGCTCGTCGATGATGCCAACGGTCAGGGACGGATCGTGTCGAGAGTCGTTGCCGTCGTGTCCCTGGCGCGTTCCATGTCGTAGCGAACCTGACCCCGAAGCCACGACCCGTCGGGCAGGCCGAAGAAGCGACAAAGGCGAAGATCCGTGTCGACGGTGATGGCCCGCCGGCCGGCGACGATCTCTCCAGTGCGCTGCGCAGGAACGCCGATCTCCTTGGCGAGCCGATACTTCGAGATCGCGATCGGCTTCAAAAACTCCTCTTCCAGCATCTCTCCCGGGCTGATCGGCGCGAGCTTCCTGGCTTTGCGCATGGCGGCGTTCCATCAGTAGCAGTCGACCGCATGATCACGGTCAGCCCGACTTCGCATTTGATGCAGGTTCCCTTTGTTTCCTAGGCCGCCCGCCCAGTTTGCCGTTTCGGCGCGAGGCGGTGGCCTTTGCCTTCGTGGAGACCGCGCCTCCGGCCTTCCCCATCTGTGCCGCCATCCAGCGCCTCGATCCGAGAAATCCTTCAAGTAGCGCTGGAAGGTAGAGGTCGGCGTCCAGCAAGGGAAAGTGAATTCCCAGGCCGGACGGAGTGATCTCGATCTTGCTGAGTTCTGATGGCTTGGCGTGCTCGAGACCCTGGGCGTCGTTCGCTCGGAAGGCGACCTCCAAACCAGTGGACAGATCGATCACGATGCGACCGATCCGCCGATCGTAGCGAGCGGCGATTGCAATTGGCGTCCTTCGCATGCGAGCGGCGGCGCGCCGGTCTGCGGAGCGAAATTCCAGGTCATGGGTTGCCATGGATGCGAATCGTAGCAAAACCCAAGCGCTTAGGTATAGCTGAAAGGGCGCAAGCGGGACTGTCAGCGGCGATGTCGGCTGCAATGCTCGTGAAGTCTGCTTCGGCCTGGACGGAAAAGAGGACCGACTTTGCTTGCCCCGTCGTTCGTCGGTCTTCGCAGCGTATTTCGCCTCAGGGCGAACTCATCGCGATTGCTCATGTTGTAACCATTGACAACATCCAGGTTTGTTGTAATACTTTCCAACATGGATGCGGAACCGCTTCTCGCGGAACGCCTGGTGCTCGACGAGCGGTCTTTCGTCGAGATGGTCGTGTGGCGATTGCCGCAGCACGTTCCTGGATGCAGCCACGACCTGAAGTATCGTTTGGCGTACGTCGTCGATGGCATCTGCGTGGTCCGGTAC
>Ga0209698_10006948_pt1 | contig 11952 bp, 11 predicted proteins | sample LitLauG_LLR_2012_FD_187203 | JGI IMG/M metagenome (GOLD analysis project Ga0209698, IMG submission 187203) | Freshwater sediment microbial communities from Pennsylvania, USA - Little Laurel Run_MetaG_LLR_2012 (SPAdes) (version 2) | ecosystem: Environmental > Aquatic > Freshwater > Creek >...
ATCTAGAGGTCGTTACCCGCGTAGGAGAGGTTGAAGCTCTTGTTGGCCAGGGGGAAGTCCGGGACGATGGTGTCACTCAGCGCCACCGCCAGGGCGGGCCAGTTGAAGAACGACGGGTCGAGCGTGCGTGCGCGCGAGACGCGCCCCGCGTGGTCGAGCTCAACCCGATGCACCACCGTGCCTCGCCAACCTTCGACGATACCCACGCCCGATGATGTGACCCCCTCGACCCGCGTCGACGAGGCGTCGAGCGTCGTCACCTCATTGATGAGTCGACGGACGATGTCGATCGACTCCCGGAACTCCTGCGCGCGCTGGTCGAATCGGGCCCTCACGTCTCCCCCGCGTTGCACGACGGCGGTGACGGCGTCGTCGACGAAGGGGTGCGACCAGCGTGCATCGACGGCGAGTCCCGACGCCCGAGCGACCACACCCAGGGTGCCGATGGCCGCGGCGTCGACCTCGGAGAGGACCGCCGTGCCGTCGAATCGGTCGACCACGACCGAGTTGGACATCGCGAGTGACACCACGTCCTCGAACGCCTCGGCGATCTCAGACAGTTCATGGTCGTCGGGCAGGGCGCGCAGTCGTGTGTAGCCCACCCCGATGCCACCGCGGAGCAATCGGTGACCGGTGAGGGCCTCGTTGAGGCGCAGCAACCTCTCGCGCACCACCAAGGCGCGAGCGTTCGCCACCGAGAAGCTCACGTCGTTGCACAGGGCACCCACGTCGCCCACGTGATTGTAGAGTCGCTCCATCTCGAGGAGCAACGATCGAAGGCGGCGCGCCTCGTGGGACACCTCGAGGCCCCGAGCCTCCTCGACCGCCATGACGAATGCCAGGGAGTGTGCAAGCGCGCTGTCGCCCGAGATTCGCTCCGCGATCTCGACGCCCGCCTCAGCGGACGCGCCCTGGAACAATGCTTCGACGCCGCGATGCACGTACCACAGGCGCGCCGTCATCTTGAGGATCGTCTCGCCCACGACCGAGAAACGGAAGTGGCCCGGCTCGATGAGTCCGGCGTGCACGGGGCCCACCGGGATCTCGTAGACCCCCGCGCCGGCGACCTCGATGAAGGGATAGGGAGCGGCGTCGCTGCGGGCCGCGGGCATCGGGCCCGCCGCGCGTCGCAGCGGATGCCAGTCCTCGGGCCAGTGCTGATGGCGCACCAGCGGGCGTAGGAACGGGTGGCCGACCGGCAGGATGCCGAAGTTGTCGTGCATCTCTCGTTCAAAGCGACTCGCGCTGAAGGAGAGGTCGCTCAGAGTGGGAACGGTCGGATCGGTGGCGTCGAGGTGCACGACGAGCTCGAACCGCTCATCGGGCGGCCCGGCGGTGAACAAGTACACCGCGCGCAACTTCTCGCCGTCATCGTGTCCAGCGACGAGGGCCAGGCGACGGCCGAGTGCGAGGTGCTCGCCGGCGCGCTCGCGCAGCTCACCGACGGTGACCTCCTCGCTACGGCGTACGGTGCTCATGGCGCCACCGCGTGCGCAGCGTGGGTCAGCAGCGACTGCAACGGCCAGGCCACCACGCCGATCGCCGCGCAGGCCACTAGGGCCCCGATCAGCGGGAGCGCCACCGACGCGGGCGTCGCGGCGGGCGGAGTCTCGTCGACGGCCGCGCCCATCAACATGCCTCGTGCGTGCCGCGTGAGCGCCGCGAAGATCACACTCACGCACACCAGGGAGATCGCCACCGCCCACCACAGACCAGCGTCGACCTCGGCGCGGGCCATGGAGAGCTCGCTCACGAAGAGGCTGAAGGGCGGCAGCGCCACGAGTGAGAGCAGTGCGAAACCGAAGACGCCCGCCAACGTCGGTCGACGTGCCAGCAGACCGGTGATCTTGGCCATGTCGGTGGTCCCTTCGAGGTGGTAGATCTCGCCCGAGGAGAGGAACAACACAGCCTTGGTGATGCCGTGACCCAAGATGTGCAGCAACACCGCGGCGATGGCGAGCGGCGTGCCGACCGCCGCGCCGATCGCGAGGAGTCCCATGTGTTCGATGCTCGAATAGGCCAGCATGCGCTTGAGGTCGCGTTGGGCGATGAGCATGATCGTCGCGAGCAGCAGCGACGCGACTCCCACCACGAGCAGCAGCGCGCGGGGGAACGCCGGACCGAGGGCCGCGACGGCCACCGCGCGAAAACGTAGCAAGCCGTAGAAGGCGACGCTCAACAAGACGCCCGACATCAGCGCCGAGACCGGGGCCGGAGCCTGGGAGTGCGCATCGGGCAACCAGCTGTGCATGGGGACCAGACCGACCTTGGTGCCGTATCCCACCACCAAGAGCGCGAAGGCCAGACGAGTGACGTTGGGATCGAGGTGGTGCGCTACCGACATCACCGACGTCCAGTCGAGCGACGAGCTGTGCACTGAGCCCACAGAGTGAAGCTCGGCGTAGTAGATCAGCACCGTGCCGAGGAATGCCAAGGCGATGCCGACCGAGCACAGGATGACGTATTTCCACGAGGCCTCGAAGGCGCCGTCGGTGCGCCGATGACTGACGAGGAACGTGGTCGCGATGGTGGTGGCCTCGATCGAGACCCACAGCACGCCCAGGTTCGCGGTGAGGACCGCGACCAGCATGCAGGTGATGAAGACCTGCATCAAGACCACGTAGTGACGCGCGTAGCGCGGCGTCGTCACTCCCGTGGAAATCTCCTGGTGCATGGTGCGCGGCGTGAACAGCGTCGCGAGGAGCGAGACGGTCCCGATGACCACCACCATGAAGGCGCTGAGGGAGTCGGCGCGCAGTGAATGGTGAAGCGCCCACTGCGGCGCGGAGAGCGTGGTGGCGCTGAGCGCGATGCCCAGGGCCACGATGGCGGCGCTACTCGCCGCGCTCGTCCACCCGATCCAGGGACGCCACGGACGAGCGGCCGCGAGGATGGTCATGGCCAAGGAGACCGCGAGGATGGCGAGGATCAGCATCAGTCGTGCAGCGCCTTCATCTCGGTGAGTCGGTCGGTGTCGGAGTGGTGGCGCATCGAGACCATCAAGAACTGCAGGACCACCACGACGAGCAGCACGTCCAGCGACGATCCCAACTCCACGATGAGCGGCACGCCCGAGGTCAACAAGAAGGTCATGAGCGCGATGCCGTTGTCGACGAGGATGAGCCCCACGATCTTGGAGACCGCGCGACGACGGGTCACCAGCATGAAGTACCCCACGAGTACCGTCGCGAGACCCAGGGGCGCCAGGTGCGTGGCGCTCGAAGGTGACAGCGAGGTGATCCGGGTCCCGACCACGTAGGCGAGCACGATCAACGCGGCGGCGAACACGAGGGACGCCGGTACGTTGACCAGCGGTCGCGACTCGCGAGAACGCGGGTCCAGGCTCGACACCCGACGCAGCAACGTGGGCACGACGATGCCCTTCACCGCCAGGACGAGGCCTCCCGTCACCAGCAGGGCGTTCTCGTGCTCGTGCAGCCCCAGGACGATGGCGACGGTCGCCAGGGCCATGCCCTGCAGACTCAACATCGAGACGATCGAGCGCACCGCGCGGCGCCACAGGGTCATCACCGCCGTCAACAAGACCGCGCCCGCCGCCAACTCCAGGGTGGCCACGTACGTCGAGTTCATCGCGTGACCAGTCCCGTCACCACGGCCAGCACCGACATCACGAAACCGCCGGCCAGGAGCTCGGGCAGGCGGAACAGACGCAATTTGGCGCTGCGCACCTCGATCAGGGCCACCCCCACCGCGACGACGGCGGCCTTGAGCGCCAGGAACACCGCACCCAGTAGCAGCGACGTGGGTGTCGCACTCGTGGCGATCCCCCAGGGCACGAAGAGATTGGCGACGAGCGAGAAGAGCAGTCCCAGGCGCATGGCCTCGCCCAGACTCACCAGGGCCAACTCCGGGCCCGCGTACTCCAGGATCATCGCCTCGTGCACCATCGTCAGCTCCAGGTGCGTCGAAGGATTGTCGACCGGAATGCGACCAGTCTCCGCGATCACCACGATCACGAGCGCCCCGAGCGCGAGGAGCCGCGAGGGGCCGAGGACCCACTGCGGGTGCGCGAGGGTGCTCACCATGATGCGTGGCAGGTTCGAGGTCCCGGACTGCAGCGACAGTGCGATCACCGCGACTAGCAACGCGGGCTCGGCCAGCGCGCCGATGGTCATCGCCCGACTCGATCCCATGCCACCGAAGGCGGTACCCGCATCGAGTCCGGCGAGTGCCGCCGCCGCGGACCCGGTCAACAAGAGGTAGACGATGACCAGGATGTCCGCGCTCGACCCGAGTAGCGGGCGCGTGCTCACGAGCGGTGTGATGGCCACGGCCACCACCGCGGTCGCCAGGATCACCATGGGTGCCAGCGGAAGGACCACACTGGCGTGGCGCGCGTGCAAGCGCTCCTTGGTCACCAGCTTGCGCAAATCGCGTAGGGGCTGCGTGATCGGCGCCCCCACTCGCCCCTCGGCGCGCGCCTTCACCTTGGCCATGAGTCCCACGAGGAGGGGACCACCCAGACCCACCAGGACCACCTGCACGAGGGTCGCGATGCCGTGATAGAGCGTCGTGACGGTCGCCATCATCCGACCACCACCAGGATCAACACCAGCGCCACGAAGCCGAAGGCCAGGTACCGGTGGATGCTGCCGTTCTGCAGTGCCCTCGCCCCACGACCGACGCGCAGCGCCACCGCGATGATCGGCCGATATCCCCTGGCCTCGAGGACGTCGACGACGCGGTTCTCGTACATCAGCGACTGTTCGTAGTAGCGCGATTCGGCAACGTGAGTGACCTCCACGTCGGACTGGGGACGAAGCACGTCGGCGAACACCCGCTGCAACGGCTCGGCGAAGGACGTCGCGGTGTACTGCATCCTCGCCGTCGCCTGGTCGCGTCCACAGCCCCAGGCCTCGACGCGCCGGGCGCGGCGCTGGGCCAGGGACTGATTGAACAACCACACCAGCGCCATGACCCCGACGACGCCGACCAGCACCGCGGCCGGCTCGATGGCGCCGCCCAATCGGGCGACGACCAGCCCGGTGCCGCGCTCGAGCGGTGAGGCGAGCGACGAACCCAGGGCCGTGGACGTCGCGTGATCGAGGAGGGGGACCACCACGCCGGGAACCACGCCCAGGACCACGCTGGGCACGACCAACCACGCCATGGCCACCTTCATCGAGGGCGCCACCTCGTGAGCGTCACGCGCACCGGCGGAGCGGGGCTGCCCGAGGAAACCGATGCCGAAGGCCTTGACGAAGGCCACCGCCGTCAGCCCGCCGGTCAATGCGAGGGCGATGACCCCGAGCAACATGACGATCACCGTGGGCGTCGACGACGCGTCGAATCCGTGCAGCAGTCCCTGCAGCAACAGCCATTCGCCCGAGAATCCGCTCAACGTCGGAACAGCCATGATCGAGGCGGCGCTGAGCGCCACCACGAGGCCCGTCACCGGCATGGCGTGCAACAGCCCGCCGAGTAGGTCCAGATCCCGGGTCCCCGTCGCGCGTTCGACCGCGCCCGCCGCCAGGAACAACGCTCCCTTGAAGGCCGCGTGGGCGAGCACGAGCAGTAGCGCCGCGCTCATGGCGAGGTGCGCCGCTGTTGGTTGCCCGGTGTCGCGCAGCGCTCCGGCCGCCCCCACCCCGATCAATACGAGTCCGACGATGTCAATCGTCGAATAGGCCAGCAGCCTCTTGAGATCGGTGCTGGTCGTGGCGTGCAGGGCCCCGTAGAACGCCGAGACCACACCGAAGAGCGCCACCGCTATCCACCACCAGATCGTCCCCCCGTGCAGGAGGTCGTCGCCGACGCGGATGATGCCGTAGACCCCCATGGCCACCATCGAGCTCGACATCAACGCGGACACCGGGCTCGGCGCTTCGGGGTGCGCCTTGGGAAGCCACACGTGGAGCGGCACCGCACCAGCCTTGGAGGCGAATCCGAGCAGCACCAGGGCGAAGGCGAAGGAGCGCCCCGTCGGTGACAGCGACGAGGACGACGCACTGAGGTCGGCGAAGCTCTGGCCAGCCGCGCCACTGGTCATGACGAGTAGGCCCAGCAGGATGCACGCGGCTCCGAATTGCGTCATCGCCCCGTACCACAAGGCGGCGCTGCGGGCCTCGCGGTGGTGAACCTGGTCGGTGAGGATGAGCAGAAGCGAACTGAGCGCCATCAGCTCCCAGCAGAACATCAGACTCATGACACTCGAGGCGGCGGGCACCATGAGCAAGGTGAGGACGAACACCATGAAGAGGCTCAGCGCGGTGCGCGAGGACATCGCGCCCTTGGCGTAGCCCACGTTGTAGAGGCACGCGGCCGCACCCACGAAGGAACTGGCCAGGATGAACCACGCCGCCAGCGGGTCGATCGTGAACGACAGCCCGGTCATCGGCAGTAGTTGGGCGCTATGGAATGACGCGTCGTTCCCGGTGATCAGGATCCTCATCGCGACGACGACCGCGAGGAGACACCCCAGCGCTCCCAGTGACGACGAGATCGGGACTCTCACGCGAGCCGGCAACGCCGCTCCGGCCAGGGCACCCGCGACGCACAGGACGAGACTCGTCAGGAACAGACCCATGACCTAGCGTCCGCTCAATGTGCGCAACGCCGTGACGATGTCGCTCGGATGCGGGGGGCACCCCGGGATCGCGACGTCGGGCGTGACGATCTGGTCGAGCGTCGTGGCGACCCCTTGGGCCTGGGCGAAGATCCCCCCGTTGACGGCGCAGTCGCCGCACGCCACGATCACCGTGGGTCGCGGTAACGCGGCGAGGGTCTGGCGCAGCGGGGCGTCCATGTTGTGCGTCACCACTCCGGTGACCAGAAGTCCGTCGGCGTGGCGCGGCGACGCCACGAGGCGGATGCCGAAACGACCCGCATCGTAGTGCGGCGCCAAGGCCGAGGCGATCTCCACTTCGCATCCGTTGCACGAGCCCGCGTCCACGTGACGAAGTTGCAGTGACCCGCGTAGCGTGACGCCCTGCACCGTCGCGGGACGCTCCCCCGGCGTTTCGCTCAGCGGTCGGCGCAGGAGAGCACGGAATACCGAGGGACGACGCGCGCGCCCGCGAAGCCTCATCGTTGCGCTTCGAGGTGTTCCAGGGCGCTGCGGGTGCGCCCCATGGTCGAGGCGAGGACCCGGCGCGCCGACGCGAGGAACTCCGCCACCGCGCTCTCGGTGATCTCGTACGTGACCGCGTTGGCGCGTCGGCGCGAGACGACCAGACCCGACTGCTTGAGCACGTTGAGGTGCTGTGACAGCGACGAGGCCTCGACACCGATCTCGTCGCGCAACGCACTCACGGGCATCTCACCCGTCACGAGTAGTTCGAGGATGCGGATGCGCACCGGATGACTCAACGATCGAAAGAGTTGGGCCTTGGCCACGTAGAGGGGCTGATCGATCTGGGGTGCGTCCACCTCCCCATCATATCCATGACTTTAGAAATTCTGCAATTACGAAATCATTTGCCCTGGTTGGCCCCAACGACGTCATCGACGCCACGGTGCTCGCTTCACCGGGCCGTTCACAACCACAAACGGACCGGGTCAACTTGTGACCTTCCTATCTAGTTGTTCGCGCGAGCGCGCGGTACGTTCATCCTTGAGGGGGCTCACAAGTAGAGGAGGAGCCGAGATGTCGAGGGAATTCGAAGGAAAGACCGCAATCGTGACCGGCGCGGGCGCGGGAATCGGTCGCGCCACGGCGTTGCAACTCGCGAGGTCGGGTGCGAAGGTCGTGGTGGTCGATTTGCACCCCGACACCGCGACGAGCGTCGTCACGGAGATCGTCGCCGAGGGAGGCAGCGCCCTCGCGGTCGTCGGTGACCTGAGCGACCAGGTCGTCGTCGATGACGTCGTCCTGACGACGGTCACGAACTACGGCCGTGTCGACGTACTGGTGAACAACGCCGGGATCATGGACGACATGAGGGGTCCCCACGAAGTCAGCGACGCCATCTGGGACCGCGTGATCCGGGTCAATCTCACGGCACCCTTCCTGCTCACCCGCGCCGTCGTGCCCCACATGCTCGCCCAGGGTAAGGGCTCGATCGTCAACATCACCTCCGAGGCCGGACTTCGCGGCAGTGCCGCCGGGACCGCCTACACGGTCTCCAAGCACGGCGTCATCGGACTCACCCGCTCGGCGGCCGTGATCTACCGCGACAAGGGTATCCGCGTCAATGCGGTTGCTCCCGGTGGCGTGGCCACCAGCCTTGAGGTCAATATGAAGGCCGACGCCATGGGTCTCGCGGTCATCGGCGGTTACGCCGCCAACGTCGGACGCATCGCCCAAGCCGACGAATTGGCCGCCGCCATCGTGTTCCTCGCCTCCGACGCCGCCAGCAATATCAGCGGCGCCATCGTGCCGGTCGACGGGAGTTGGTCGGCCGTCTAGGCAACAGTCTGCATCGGGGGGACGCAGAAACCGCGAACGGGAGGTCCGAGACCTCCCGTTCGGGCTTTTCACCCCACTGCCGGGTAGCCGTGGTCCGAGATGATCGTCGTGCGCTCGGCCCTGGCGAGACGCCGGCCTCACGTCTCGCGGGCGACGGCCCCAGTGGAGCAGACGTGACGTCCCCCGACGACCGTGAGGACCGAGCCGATGGCCGAGATCTCCTCGACGGCAACGGTCAGGTAGTCCGCATCCAAGACGGCGAAGTCCGCGAGCGCGCCGACGCGCAGATGCCCGCGTTCACCCTCCTCGCCGGTAAGTCGCGCGCTGCCCGTGGTGTACGCCGCGAGGGCACGTTCGCGCGAGAGGAGGTGTTCGTGAAGTCCGCTCGTGCTCGAGAGTCCGACCTGATGAAAGGGCCTCACCGCCACGAGATCCGCCACCACCATTGTGCGACGAGGTGGTTAACATCGAATCGTGATCAACGACGCTCGCGATTCCCTCTCGACCGCCCTCGGGCGGGTGAGCCACTCGCTCGAGGAGTTCCTCCGTGGCGACAACGGCGACGCGTACCAGCGGCGCGAGCAGTGGCGCCTGGCCCTCGCGGGCCCCCTGCCCGCTCAGGGCATCGACGACGGTGTACTCGATGAATTGAGTGACATCGTCATCCCTAACGGTACCCGCATGAGCGAGCCCGGCTTCTGGGGTTGGATCACCGTGGGGCCCGGGACCGTTCCGGTGGCGGCGGCGTTGGCCGCGACCGTCGCCTCGCCCCAACGCGCGACCCTGACCGCCTTCAACTACCTCGAAGAACTCTCCCTGGACTGGCTCGCGGAACTGTGCTCGCTGCCCGCACATATGAAGGGCGTCTATTCGAGCGGGGGCTCCGTCGCCAATCTGGTGGCACTGGGCGCCGCACGACAGTGGTCGCTCGAACAGATCGGCGTCGACGCGTCGGCTCAGGGCGTCGGTGGCCAGAACTGCGCCATCTATTGTTCGCGCGAGGCGCATCACACGATCCTGCGCGCCGCCGGGGTCCTCGGCCTCGGGCGCGACTGTGTACGTGCCATCGCCACCGACGACCAACAGCGCATCGACGTCGCTCAACTCGACGAAGCCATGGCGGCCGACCGCGCCGCGGGGATCGTGCCGATCTGCGTTGTCGCCACCGCCGGCACCACCAATACCGGCGCCGTCGACCCCCTTCTCGAGTGCGCCCAGGTCGCCCACCGGTACGGGGCATGGTTCCACGTCGACGGGGCCTACGGCTTGCCCGGCATCCTCGACGAGCGCGTACGCGTCCTCTATGACGGACTCGAACTGGCCGATTCGGTCATCGTCGACCCCCACAAGTGGCTGGGCGCCCCCGTGGGTATCGCCGCCACGTTCGTGCGAGATCGATCGATCCTGCACCGCGCCTTCACCCAGGAACCAGCGGACTACCTCGAGGGGTCCTTCGCCGACCCCGACGACCTACAAGTCTCGCTGGATTCATTAGGTATCCCCTACTCCGACTTCGGCGTCGAACTGTCCTCCCCCGCGCGCGGGGTCGTCGTCTGGTCCATACTGCGAGAGCGCGGACGCGAGGGGGTGCGTGAACGGATCGTGCACGACAACGATCTGGCGCGTCGGGTGGCGGACCTCGCGCGACGACATGATCACCTCGAAGTGCTCGCCGAACCGACCCTTTCGATCTGCTGTTTTCGCTACGTGCGTGACGGTCGCGACGATCTCGACGATCTCAACGCGCGCATCCTGCGCCGATTGGTCCAAGAGACACCGTTCCTGCCCTCGGGCACCGTTGTCAACGGTCACTTCGTCATCCGCCCGTGCTTCATCAACTTTCGCACCGACGCCTCGCACGTCGACGGGCTCATCGAGGCCGTGGTGCGACTCGGCGACGAACTGGTCGCGGTCACTGACAACCCCTGACTCGAAGTGTCCGGCGAGGAGGCGGCGAACAAAGCGCCGATGTCGTCCTCGCCGTGACCGTGCGCCGTCGCAATCGACGGGTTGTCGCGCCCGGTCTCGCCCGGGCGAGGATTGGTGCCACCCGTGAGTTCGCCGCGCGAGATCGAGGTCGGGCGCGTCTCCCCAGTCGAGTCGGCCGCACCGTCAGCGCGACGGGTCGACGAGTCTCAGATCAGGCCAACCGACACCAGGTCCCGCGCGAGCTCGGCGTGACGTTCACGACTCAAGCCGTGTAGCGGCACCCGCGGTTCGCCGCCCGACATGCCTAAGAGTCCCGACCATGCCTTGATGAACGGAATCGGCAGGACCCGGTCGCGCACCCACTGGCCATGCAGCCACTTCGATCCGAGGGCACGAAGTGGTTCCATGGTGGCGGCGACCTCGGCGGCCTTGTCGAACTCGCCGCTCAGGGCGAGGTCGGTGTATTCGCGCATCGGCTGCCATGATTTGGTCTGGAAGAGGAACGGGGTCGACGACGACATGTAGACGCGTTGAGCGTGGTCGCGCATATTCTCCAACCACGTCGATTCGTTGGCCTCGCACACCAGGATCCGGTCGCCCACCACGTTCAGGGTCTCGAGGTAGCGCGCGTGGTCGTGACCCACCTTGATGCCGCACACGTTGTCGATGTCGGCGAGCTCATCGATGAGCTCGAGGGGAAGGATGGTGCCCGAGAAGTTGGTGTCGAACAGCCAGACTCCAATATCGACCGCGGCGAGCACCTCCTTGAACCACGCGCGGAAACCATCGATTCCCATCGCGGGGTAATACGGGTTGATAACGACGGCGAAGTCGGCGCCCGCCTCCTGCGCGTCGCGAGTCAGCTCGATGGTCTCGCGCGCCGAGTGGTGCCCAGTGTGAGCGAGCACGGGGACCCGGCCCCGGGAGGTCTCAACGACCACACGGAGGGCCGACTTACGCTCCTCGTTGGTGAGAGCCCAGAACTCCCCCATGACGCCGTTGCAGAAGACTCCTCCCACGCCCAGATCCGCGACGAGGTACTCCATGTCGCGAGCCAGTAAGTCAGTGTCGACCCGGTTGTCCGCGTCGAAGGGGGTGGTCATCGCCGCCCAAATCCCCGAGAAGTGGCGACGGGCCGCTTCCTTGGCGTCACTACGCGCGTAATCCACCATGATCAACTTCCCCCCGGGAGTTAGCGGTCCTGGCCAAATGTAACCCCCTCGTCGAGGCGCCGCCACGATTGGATGTGAAGACTTTTCAGTGAGTTGGTGGGTTCGATCGCGTCGCTCGCCACCACCCGCGCCGTCACCTTCGAGGTCAGAATGCCCTGTGTCGCGGTCGACACCGGGTTGACCAGTCGTCGGATGCCTCGTTCGAGACGGTTCACTTAGCACGCACCGATGTCGACGTCTCAATCACCCACGACCACCCCGACCAACCAAGTGGCGGCCACGGCGAACGGCGAGAGGAGACGCCACGGCGGACGTCCCCACTCGCAAGTTGCGTCGACCCGTGTGACCCGACTTCCCCTTACGCCGTTGCGACCAGCTGGCGCGTCAACTGCAGCCGCTGGTCGCACCGCAACTCGAGCAGACGTAGCACGAACCCGCGCGCTGCATCGAGTTGCCGCACTGGAAGCACATCGGTGCGTCGAT
>Ga0209698_10006949_pt1 | contig 11952 bp, 11 predicted proteins | sample LitLauG_LLR_2012_FD_187203 | JGI IMG/M metagenome (GOLD analysis project Ga0209698, IMG submission 187203) | Freshwater sediment microbial communities from Pennsylvania, USA - Little Laurel Run_MetaG_LLR_2012 (SPAdes) (version 2) | ecosystem: Environmental > Aquatic > Freshwater > Creek >...
ACGCCCCTCATGCAACGGACGCGACCATCATGCGGCCATGCGAGGGGGCGGGGATAACTTTGGAAAAATTCCCGATCACATGTTTGTGAAGGGGTGAAGTCGTGGGGCCCCATCGCACTCTACCGCTCGGGGTTAGCCGCCGTATCCAGCCAGTCGAATGCCACCGGCCACAGGCTTTGGGCAAAGCTCGCACGAAAAAAACCAACGTGACCGATGCGCGTGCCGGGCGCGGCTTCGAGACGGCGGATCGTGGTGCGGGCGCCGGTAAATGCCGACGCGATCCGCGAGACCGCGCGGGCGTTGGCCCATGGATCATCCGCGATGTGCAGGAAAAGCATGCTGGCGCTGCTTAGCGCGAACGATCGCCCGGCGTCAAAAACCGGATCGTCGAACACGCGGCGCTCGTTCAAGATCAGCCCCCGCCATTCCCGGGTGACGCCCGGCGGAAGGTCGGCGCCGAGGCCTGAGAACCGTCCGGGCAGATAGCCGGCGGCTGCGAGCATCACCGGCATGGCGGCCACCGCCATAAATCTGACCCGATAACTCTCCGGCCGGCTCATTTCCCCCCAATAGCCGAAGGTCGCCGCGACGCTCACCACGCGGTCGATCATTCCGGCATTTGGCGCCAGGCCGGGGCCAAATCCGCCGCCGTAGCTGTGACCGACCCAATGCAGCGGCAAGTGGGGGAAGTTTTCCTTGGCCCACGCGATCACGGCAGGCACGTCACGTTTACCCCAGTCGCTAAAGCGGACGTCCGACCTGCCGACGGGGCCAAGCAACGATTTGCCGATGCCGCGGTAGTCGAAGGTCAGCGCCGGGCGGCCGCGTGCCGCGAGGGCTTCGGCGAACGGAGCGTAGAAGCGCTGCGCTATCCCGGTGGCACCCGCGACGACCGTTATCGGGTGCCACGCGTCCGCTTCCGGCAGAAACAGGGTTGCAGACAGCGGCGTGCCATCATGTGCAGTGATCGTCACGGGCTTTGGGGGGCGGACCATCGCGTACTCCTGCCGCTAGTCGTCCATCATTGAACGATATCGCTGTGGCCGTCAATCGGTGGTGCGGTTTTCGCTCATAGCCCCGTGCGCCATTTGCCTGCGGCCTTGAGCGCCAATTTGCGCGCCTTGCCTGCTTGCGAGCGCTGCTTTTGTCCGGCTGCCTGTTCGCGCGCTTTGCGGCGGCACGGGCGGCAGCGGCTGGCTGTCGTCACCTAAGCACCTCCCGCGACCTCGTACCACCACTTCTGCTGCGTCGCGGTCCAAACCTCGTGCTTGCCGCAGTCCTTGCAGACGAATTCCTGGTCCAGGTAGTAGCCGCGATCGATGAACTCGGGCACCCGGTAGCTGCCGGCCAGGACGCACCATTCCTTTTTCACGGGCGCGCTGCCGTCGCGCAGGGGCGGGATTCTGAAGGCCAGCAGGTCCGCCTTGAGTTTCGCGGCGCGCTTCTGCGGGCGCACCTTGCGGCGGACCTTCAATTCGGCGCGGCGTTGCTTGCTGCTTTTCGGCGCCGTCATCCCAATCGCCTCTTGCACTTCACGTCGAGACCCGTGCAATCCTGCCACGGGTTGGCGCAACTGGGAACCTTCGATGAGCTGGTCGAGCATTGGCGTACTTGGCAGCGGGGCATGGGGGAGCGCGCTCGCGCAATCGCAGGCCCAGCGCGGCGACGGCGTGCTGCTCTACGCCCGCAACCCGGCGCTTGCGGCCGAAATTACCGCCACCCGCTCGAACCAGGCTTACCTTCCCGGCATATCGCTCGACGCCCGGCTGTCGGCCAGCGCCGATCTAACCGCACTCGCGCAGCGCGAAATCCTCCTGCTCGTGCCGCCGGCGCAGCACCTGCGTGCGCTTGCGCGGCAGTTGAAGCCGCTGCTTGGCCCTTCCCACACTGTCGTCATCTGTTCCAAAGGCATCGAGCAGGGGAGCGGCCTGTTGCTCGACCGGGTGATCGCGGACGAGCTGCCCGGCATTTCCGCCGCCGTGCTTTCGGGACCCGGCTTTGCGAGCGACGTGGCGCGCGGGCTTCCCGCCGCATTGACGCTCGCGTGTCACGACGAAGCGCGCGGCCGTGCGTTGTGCGCGCGGTTGAGCCATCCTGCGTTCCGCCTCTACTGGTCGGCCGACGTCACCGGCGTCGCGCTCGGCGGCTCAGTCAAGAACGTGCTTGGCATTGCGGCCGGTATTCTCGACGGCAAGAAGCTCGGCGGCAGTGCGCATGCGGCACTCGTCACGCGCGGGTTCGCTGAGCTGCGCCGTCTCGGCGACGCGTTGGGCGCGCGGGCAGAGACGTTGATGGGCCTCTCCGGGCTCGGCGATCTGATCTTGACGTGCGGCAGCGCGCAGTCGCGCAACATGTCGCTCGGGCGCGCGTTGGGCCAGGGGCAATCGCTCGCAGACGTCCTCGGCGCACGCCGCGCGGTGACCGAGGGCGTCTACACCGCCGCAGCGGTTGCGAGGCTCGCGCGTGCGCACGGCATCGAGATGCCGATCTCGTCGGCGGTTGCGGCAATCCTGGACGGCTCGCTCACCGTTGACAGCGCAATCTCCGGCCTGCTCAACCGGCCGCTCAAGGCGGAGGATTGAGCCTCAGAACGGCACCTCGTATTCGAGCCGGGTTCGCACCGTGCCTGTCTCGGTCGCCCCCGTCACCCCGAACAGATATCCCGCTTCGTACTTGATCTTGCCGCGGCCGCCGATCTGGCCGAGGTTGTAGCTGCCCGCAAACATCGGCCCCACGCGCAGCTGCTGCTGGTTCACCTCGCCCGGATGTCGCAGGTCGTCGATCTGGCCGTAGATCTCGACGCCCGGCTGGAACAGCGTATCGAGCCGGTAGCGGGTCTGCCACGCGTACTGGAAGGTGTTGGCGTCGTTCGCGTTGGTGCCGATCTGCTTCTCGATATAGACGTTCAACGTGTGCATGACCTTTTCCTGCTCCTTCTGCAGCAGCAGTCCGATCTTGCCGGTGTCGGCGTCGGCCGTCGCGGTTGAATGCGATATTTCGGCGAAAATCGCGACGTCGAGGAAATACTGGCCGGGCTCGGTCAGCATGAAATAGTTCTCGAACGTCACCGCATCCAGGCTCGTCCGTTGCCCCGGGTGCTTGGCGGCTTCCATTTCGGCCTCAACGAACCACCACGGCAGCACGCCGAGACCGATCTCCGTCGGCGTGCTGATGTCATGGTTGTTGGGGTCCGTTTGGCGGCGGTCGAAGGTCACCGACGAATTGTTCTCGATCTCGACCTCGCGGTAGTCGATGTTGGGGTAGCGGACCTTGAATTCGGCGTGCGCCGCGGGGCTGCCTATGGCCAGTGCAAGCACGGCCGCCACGCTCCGGGCGGCTCGCTTCAAATCGATCATGGCTGTCATGTCCGCCTACTTCGCCACGATCTGGCCGGTGTTGGCCTGGTCGAAATCGTCGAAGAACGGGTAGGTGCCTGGCGACAGCGGCCCCACATAAACCGTCACGGTCTTGCCGGGCGGTATCACCTTTTCCCGGTTCAATTCATTGCTTTCGAATTCGGCCGGATCGGTGCCGGCGTTGGTCACGCTAATTGCGATTTTTGTGCCCGCTTTCACGGTCAGCGTGCGGGGCTCGAAATGGTGATTTCTGATGGTGAGCGAAGCCGTTTCATCGGCGCGGGCTTCGGTCGCGAGAGTTTGTGCTGCAAACGGGCAGCCCAGCAGCGCAATGGCTGCGAGGGTCGAACGGTCCATGGGTCTCTCCAATATGCGGGGTTCAAGGCCCTGCTATCGAACGCAGCACAAAATTGAGCTGTAACGCACATATCTGCGAATGGAGAAGGCCGCGTCAACCGATATGATTTGGAATTGGAATAGTTCTAAATCAGCAAATCTCTGAAACACCGGATTGGACCGCGCGCTCAGCATAAATCCGATATGCGGTGCAACGACGCAAACGCCGTCAAAGCGTACGGTCGACATCCAGCGGCTCGGTGCCGCGCGGGGTGCCGTCGGCTGCGAGCGTCAGCTTCTCGACCTTCGCCTCGGCCTGCTTCAGGAGCCGGTCGCAATGTTCCTTCAGCGCTTCGCCGCGCTCATAGATCGCGATGCTCTCCTCGAGCTCGACGTCGCCGCGCTCGAGCCGCGACACGATTGATTCCAGTTCCTTCAGGCCGCGCTCGAAGCTCATCTCGCGGATATCGGCGTGGGATTTCGACGGCGCCTTGATCATATTTCAGCCTCGGGAAGTTCAAGCCCTCACGCCCCCATTAGCGTCCTGACATGAACGCCGGCTGAGCGCGCGAGCGCGGTCAAATCGTAGCCGCCCTCTAACATGGAAACGATTCGGTCCTTGCTGTGGCGGTGCGCGACTTTCATCAATTCCTGAGTCACCCACAGGTAATCCTGCTCGATCAGGCGCACGTTACCGAGCGGGTCATCCTTATGGGCGTCGAAGCCGGCCGAGATCAGCAGCAGGTCGGGGGCAAAGTTATGCAGTGCCGGCAGAATGCGGGTGCGGAACGCGTCGGCGAACACGCTGCCGTCGTCGCCCGCCCGCAGCGGCGCGTTCCAGATGTTGCCGACCCCGGTTTCGTTGACCGCGCCGGTGCCGGGGAACAGCGGCATCTGATGCGTGGAGGCGTAGAGCAGGTTCTTGTCCGACCAGAAGATATCCTGCGTGCCGTTACCGTGGTGGACGTCGAAATCCACGACCGCCACGCGCTCGGCGCCGTATTTCTTGCGCGCATAGTGGGCCGCAATCGCGACCGAGTTAAAGAAGCAGAAACCCATCGCGCGCTCGGCTTCGGCGTGGTGGCCCGGTGGGCGGACCTGGCAGAACGCGTTCTTGTGGCCGGACTTTTCATCCATCACCGCATCGACGGCGGCAAGCCCGGCGCCGATGGCACGCATCACAGCTTCCCAGCTGCCTGCCGACATCACGGTGTCGCCGTCGACGTGGACGGGGCCGTGCTGGGCCTCATCACGCACGGCTTTCAAATCGGCGATCAGTTCGGCCGGGTGGGCGTATAGGATCGCCTGCTCGATATCGTCGCGCAGTGGTGCCTCCGCCCGTGTCAGCCCGGCAAAACTCTCGTGCGCGAGCACGCGGTCGATGGCGCGCATCCTGTCGGGGCGTTCGGGGTGTCCTGGCCCCGTATCATGGGCGACGAAGCTCGGATGGGTCAGTAGCAGGGTGGATGACATGATTTTTTTTGAGCACTTTGCGCATTAAAAAGCCTGCCGCGGATGTGTTCAGAAGTCGGGCGGTTTTTCAATCGCTATCGTGCAGTATGGTGTCGGTACCTACTCGGCGGCTTTGGCGATATCCGGCGGGGCCACGGGTTCAACCGCCGGATGCGGTGCCGGTTTTGCCCCAAGCATGAGCGCCAATTTGCGCACCAGGCAATAGAACACGGGCGTGAAGATCAGCCCGAACAGAGTCACCCCCAGCATACCGGAGAACACCGCGGTGCCGAGCGACTGACGCATTTCGGCGCCTGCTCCCTCGGCCAGCAGCAGCGGCATCACGCCCAGGATGAACGCGAACGACGTCATCAAGATCGGGCGAAGGCGCGTGCGTGCGGCCGCGACCGCCGCGTCGAAGCGGTTCTTGCCTTCGTCCTCGGCCTGCTTGGCGAACTCGACGATCAGGATCGCGTTCTTGGCGGCTAGCCCGACGAGCACGACCAGCCCGATCTCGACCAGGATATTGCGGTCGAGGCCGCGGATGTTGATCCCGATCATGGCCGCGAGGATGCACATCGGCACGATCAGGATGACCGCTAAGGGCAGCAGCCAGCTTTCGTAGAGCGCCGACAGCAGCAGGAACACGAACACGACCGCCAGGCCAAACGCCACGGTCGCCGTATTGCCCGCGAGCTTTTCCTGGAGCGCGATCTCGGTCCACTCGAAGCCAAAGCCCGACGGCAGCTTTGCCGCCGCGATCTGCTCGATGGCCGCGATGCCTTGCCCGGAAGAGTACCCGCGAGCAAGACCCATCTGGACCTCAGCTGCGGGATACAGATTGTAGCGCGGCACCCGATAGGCACCGGTCGTGTTCTGGAAGGTTGCGACCGAGCCGATTGGCACCATCTCGCCGCTGTCGGAGCGTGTTTTCAGATTGGCGACGTCGCGCAGGCTCAACCGGAACGGGTTGTCGGCCTGGGCGGTCACCCGGTAGGTGCGGCCCAATATGTTGAAATCGTTCACGAACGACGACCCCATATAGATCGACAGCGTGTCGAATACGCGCGAGATCGGCACGCCCAGCTGCTCCGACTTGGTGCGGTCGATGTCGGCGTAGATCTCGGGCGTCTTGGTATTGAAGAGCGTGAACGGCTGCACGAGACCCGGCACCGCGCGCGCCGATCCCGCGACCGCCCACGTCGCCCCTTCGAGGGCCGGCAAGCCGCGGCCGGAGCGATCCTGCACGTACAATTTAAGGCCTCCGCCGGTGCCGATGCCGGGGACCGAGGGCGGTTCCAATACGAAGCCGAACGCTTCCGAGATACCGCCGATCTTGCGGCGCAGGTCGGCGAGAATCGCGTCCTTGGTCAGCCCTTGCTTCAGGCGCTCGTCGAAGTCTTTGAGCCGAACGAAGATCACACCGGTATTGGGTGCGTTCACGCGCGTTGCGCCATCGAAACCGGCAAACGTCACCGAGGCCTGCACGCCAGGCGTTGCCAGCATCAGGTCGCTGGCCTTGCGCACGACCGCGTCGGAACGCGCCAGCGTCGAGCCGGGCGGGAGGGTGAAGGCCGCGATGAAGTAACCGCGGTCGAGCTGCGGGATGAGGCCGGTGGGCGTCGATGCCAGGCGCTGGTAGGTCAAGCCCAGCAGTCCGGCGTAGACGATCAGAAGCAGGAAACCTAAATGGATCAGGCGGCGGGTCAGGCCGGCATATCCCGCCGACAGGCGATCGAACACGTAATTGAAGCCGGCAAAGAACCAGCGCAACGGCGCGCCAAGCGTCCCCAGTAGTCCGCTATGGTCGGGATGCTCTTCATGCGGGCGCAGCAGCAGCGCCGCCATTGCTGGCGACAGGGTGAGAGACACGATCAGGGAGATCGCGGTCGAGGCCGCAATGGTGATCGCAAACTGCTTGTAGAACGACCCTTGCAGCCCGGCGATGAATGCCGTCGGCAGGAACACGCCGATCAGCACCAGCGAGATGGCGATCAGCGCGCTGCCGACCTCGTCCATGGTCTTGTGGGCGGCCTCTTTGGGCGTCATCCCCTCCCGCAAGTAGCGCTCCACGTTCTCGACCACAACGATCGCGTCGTCGACGACGATGCCGATCGCGAGCACGAGCCCGAACAGCGACAGCGTATTGAACGACACGCCTACGGCGGCCATCACGATGAAGGTGCCGATCAGCGAGACCGGGATCGCCAAAATCGGAATGATCGCAGCGCGCCACGTTTGCAGGAATACGATCACCACGACGACAACGAGCAGGAGCGCTTCAAACAGCGTGCGGACCACCTCGTCCACCGACGACTGAATGAACTCGGTCGGATTGTAGACCACGGAATAGGCGACACCCGGGGGAAAATCCTTGCGCAGCTCCTCCATTTTGGCCTTGATCGCGGCCGCGGTTGAGAGCGCGTTCGAGCCCGGCCGCTGGAACACCACGAGCGCGGTGGCTACCTGGTTGTTGAGATAGGCGTTGACCGTGTAGTCCTGCGAGCCGAGCTCGACGCGGGCGATATCGCGCACGCGGATCACCTGGCCGTCGGGCTCGGAGCGCACGACGATGTTCTCGAACTGATCGGTGCCGGTCAGCCGCCCCAATGTGTTGACGTTCAGCGTGAATGCGCCGGGCGAAGTTGCCGGGGCCTGGTTGATGGCGCCGGCTGCGACCTGGAGGTTGGCTGCACGCAACGCCGCCACCACTTCACCGGCCGTCAGGCTGCGGGCGGCAATCTTGGCCGGATCGAGCCAGACGCGCATCGCATAGTCGCGCGCGCCGAACACGGTCACGTCGCCGACGCCATCGACGCGCGTCAGCACGTCCTTCACGTAAAGCGTCGCATAGTTGGAAATGTATTGCTGGTCGCGGGTATTGTCCGGCGAGATCATGTGCACGACCATCATCAGGTCGGGCGAGGCCTTGCGCACGACGATGCCCAAGCGCTGGACGTCTTCGGGCAGGCGCGGCTGGGCGACGGCGACGCGATTCTGCACCAGCACCTGGGCCTGGTCGATGTTGGTGCCTGGCTTGAACACCACGCTGATCGACAGCCGGCCGTCGCCGGTCGACTGCGACGAGATGTAGAGCATGTTGTCGACGCCGTTGACCTCCTGCTCGATGGGCGTCGCCACCGTTTCGGCGATGATCTGGGCGGACGCGCCGGGATAGGTCGCGGTGATGGAGACCGTCGGCGGGGCGATTTCGGGATATTCGGCGATCGGCAACGCGTAGCGCGCCAATGTGCCCACGATCAGGATGATCAGCGACAGCACGCTGGCGAAGATCGGCCGGTCGATGAAGAAATGCGATAGCCGCATGGGAGACCTTCCGTCAGGATTCAGTCATTGCGCGCCAGACGCCGGTCACGATTTGGCGTCCTTGATCTCACCTGCCGCCGGGACAACCTTGGCGCCCGGGCGGACGGCAGGATTTGCGATGCCGTCGATGATGACGCGGGTGGTTTTTTCGAGCCCGCCGCTCACGACCCGAAGGCCATCTACGATCGGCCCCAGCGTCACCGGCTTCGCCACGACGGTATCGGTGTCGTCGACCGCGAACACGATCTTGCGGGCCTGATCGGAAACCACCGCGCTGTCGGGGATCAGCAGCGCGTCGGTCTCGCCGCCGAACAGCTGCAGGCGGCCGAACACGCCGGGCGTCAGCAGTCCTTGCTTGTTTTCCAGCACCGCCCGGCCGCGCAGCGTACCTGCACGCACCGAAAGCTGGTTGTCGACGAAGTTCATTTTCCCCTCGTGGGTGAAATCGGTCTCGTCGGCGAGCCTGATCCTGACCGGGTTCGCCGTATCGCGCGAGGAGGGCCGGTCGCCGGAGGCTTTCATGCGGCTGTAGCGCAGGTAGTCGCTCTCGGAGACGTCGAACACGAAATGGATGGGATCGATCGAAACGATCGTCGTCAGCAGCGTGGGCTGGGCGCCGGTACCGCCGCTGATGAGGGAGCCGACGTTCACCTTCTTGTCAGAGACCCGGCCGGCGAACGGCGCCCTGATCTCGGTCCACTCGAGATTGAGCTCGGCATTCTTCAACGCCGCTTCAGCCGATTGCTTGGTGGCCTGGGCGACGGCGAGATTGGCGCGGCGCAGGTCGTAGGTCTGGGTGGTTATGGTTTTATTCTTGATCAGCGGCTCGGCACGCTCGACGTCGGCACCGGTCTGCTCGACCTGGGCGTCGGCCTTCGCCACGTCGGCCTTGGCGCTTTCGACCGCGATCTCAAACGGGCGCTTGTCGAGTGTGAACAGCAGGTCGCCCGCCTTCACGATCTCGCCGTCCTTGAAGTTCACCTGATCGATAAAGCCCGAGACGCGCGCGCGCACCTCGACGCTCGCTACCGCCTCGAAGCGGCCTGAATACTCGTCCCACTGCGTGATCCGCTTTGCCAGCGGCGCTGCGACCGTCACCGGCAGCTTGGGCGGCGCCTGCTGGGCGAGTGCGCCCGCCGCACCTAACGAAATTAGCGGCAGGGCCGCGGCCGCCGCGCAGGCGCGAACGCTTGTGAACAGAGAAATCATGGTACACCTTCGCTACCGCACTTCGTCGCTTGGTTCGGAGATATTGAACTAGAGTGACGCCGGTGGCAAGCGCGGGAAAGCACCGCGTGCGGACGCTCCGGTGCTGGACGCTGCCAAGCTCGACCGGCGGCGGCGACGCAAAAAAGCCCGTGCGTCAGGCCTTATGGACGGGGCATCCGGCGGGTAATTCTTCCGCCGCTGGCTGCGCTGGCTGGGCCGGAGCGTGTGAACCCTGCCCTGCAAGCTGCGATTCAAGCTCGGCCAGGCGCTTGCGCATTTCCCGGTTCTTGTTGAAGGCTGCCGTCTCGTCGCGCATCACCGAGGCGATGGAATGCGCCTTGCCGTCAGGGCCGAACAGCATCGCGACCGTGAACGCGATCGACAATGATTGCCCGGCCTTGCCGGTTGCCGGCACGCGCAGAACGTCGTGGCCGTACTTCGTCGTGCCGGTTTCCATCGAGTGGTAGTAGCCGTCCCAGTGGCGCTTGCGCATGCGCTCGGGAATGATGATGTCGAGCGATTGTCCCAGCGCCTCGGCCTCGGTGAAGCCGAACATGCGCTCGGCTGCCGGGTTCCACAACGTGATCGCGCCGGCCTTGTCGCACACCACGACAGCGTCGCCGATGGCGGCGACGAGGGCGTTCATGTCGTGGGATGCGTGCATGAAAATCCCTTTAAGTGCAGTGAACTCCAAGGGCCTTAGGCCCTTGGAACCCATTTGTTGAGTGAAGTAGGCTTACACCGCCTTGGCGGCATGGAGCGCGGCGATCTTGTCCTGGCTATAGCCGAGTTCGGCCAGCACCTCGTTGGTGTGCTCGCCCAGCAGCGGCGAACCGGTGATCTCGACCTTCATATCCGAGAACTTGATCGGCGAACCGACCGTCAGATACTTGCCGCGCTGCTTGTGGTCGACTTCGGCGATGGTGCCGGAGGCGCGCAAGCTCGGGTCGTTGGCGAGTTCCTTCATGGTCAGCACTGGCGCGCACGGGATGTCGAACTTACGCAGGATGTCGACCGCTTCGAACTTGGTCTTGTCGGCGAGCCACTCTTCGATGGTCGCAAAGATTTGCGTGATGTGGGGCTGGCGCGCCTGCGCGGTCATGTAGGCCGGATCGTTCTTCCATTCCGGCTTGCCGATGGCGTCGCAGATCGGTGCCCAGGCATGGCCCTGCACCGTGAAATAAATGTAGGCGTTGGGGTCGGTTTCCCAGCCTTTGCACTTCAGGATCCAGCCCGGCTGGCCGCCGCCGCCCGCGTTGCCGCCGCGCGGCACGACATCGCTGAAGGTGCCGTGGGGATACTGGGGATACTCTTCCAGGTAGCCGATGCGGTCGAGGCGCTGCTGGTCGCGCAGCTTGACGCGGCACAGGTTGAGCACGCTATCCTGCATGGACACGGCGACCTTCTGGCCCTTGCCGGTCTTGTCGCGCTGGCGTAGCGCGGTCAGGATGCCAATGGCCAGGTGCATGCCGGTATTGCTGTCGCCCAAGGCCGCAGCCGAAATCGTCGGCGGGCCGTCCCACCAGCCGGTGGTGGAGGCAGCTCCACCCGCGCACTGGGCGACGTTCTCGTAGACCTTCAGGTCTTCGTAATGGTGGCCGTCGGAGAAGCCCTTGACAGACGCGAGGATCATCTTGGGGTTCAATTCCATGATGCGCTCCCAGGTGAAGCCCATGCGGTCGAGCGCGCCGGGGCCGAAGTTCTCGACCATCACGTCGGAACCTCGGATCATTTTCTCGAGGACTTCCTTGCCCTCGGGCTTCTTGGTGTCGAGGGTGAGCGAGCGCTTGTTCGAGTTGAGCATCGTGAAGTAGAGCGCGTCGGCACCGGGAATGTCGCGCAGCTGGGCGCGGGTGACGTCGCCGGCGCCAGGACGCTCGACCTTGATCACGTCAGCGCCGAACCAGGCGAGGAGCTGGGTGCATGCAGGGCCCGCCTGCACATGCGTAAAGTCGATGATCTTAATGCCTTCGAGAGCTTTGCTCATGGCGATACCTCGTTCATGGAATTGGGGTTGGAATTGGAAGTGGAATTTCGATCAGGATTTCGACAGCGCGCTTTGCGGGTTCAAGCTGCCGATGTTGCCGCTTTCGGTGCCGGCTGCGGGATCGATGACGGCGTTGATGAGCGTGGGGCGGCCGCTATCCATAGCTGCATTGACGGCGGCCAGCAGCTCGGCCGGCGTGGTGGCATTGACGCCCACGCCGCCGAAGGCTTCCATCATCTTGTCGTAGCGCGCGCCCTTCACGAACACGGTGGTTGCGACGTCGCC
>Ga0209698_10006950_pt1 | contig 11952 bp, 9 predicted proteins | sample LitLauG_LLR_2012_FD_187203 | JGI IMG/M metagenome (GOLD analysis project Ga0209698, IMG submission 187203) | Freshwater sediment microbial communities from Pennsylvania, USA - Little Laurel Run_MetaG_LLR_2012 (SPAdes) (version 2) | ecosystem: Environmental > Aquatic > Freshwater > Creek >...
GGCTGATACGGTTGGGTGAATGAGCAAAGCAATACGCCCAGCCGCTGTGCCGGGGTAGTGACGACAGCATGTACACAAGGAAAGCGTACGCAACACGGGAAACCCCAAGGCGTGGTCAGGGATGACCAACCGGAAGCCCGTGAGGGACAGGCCGGGCGCCGTGGGGGGTCGGAGAGGTTCATTCATTGTACCGATGATGCCGGGTAGTGAAGACCTACCCTCTTTTCGGCTTTTGGTTTCGGCGCAGAATCGCTTGCCATGTACTTGCGATTCACACGGCGACGGAAGGACGGTAAGGAGCACCGTTACTGGAGCATTGTCGAAAGCAAGCGCTGTGAAGGCGGTCGTGTGGTGCAGCGTCCGGTTTTGTATCTGGGCGAGATCACCGATGGCCGGCACGCGGCGTGGTGCAGCGTGATCGAAGGGTTCGACGAGAGGGGCGGGCGGCATCGACAGCTTGCTTTATCATCGGCCGAGCAGGCGGTGCCGGACCATGCCAAGGGATTTGGCGTGCGGGTGCGGCTCGATGCGTTGGAGTTGCATCGTCCGCACCAATCGGGTGCATGTTGGCTCGCCTGTCATCTCTAGGAGCAGCTGCAGTTGGATCGGTTCTTTGCGCCGCTGTTGCCGAACTCGCGCGAGGGGACCAACTGGCGGTACATTCTGCAGACGCTGGTGTGCTGCCGCGGACTGCGCGCAACATCAGTTCTTCCTGAAAAGCGGCTTATTCGCGGCCGGTTCTTCAGGCGCAAACAGGGGAAATGACAGCTTCGTCCACATGGCGAAACCGCCGATTTCATCCTTCGTGTAGACGCTTTCGGTCAGGATCAGCTTCAGAGCAAACCGACCGAAATCATAACCGATCAAACCGCCGATGGCGTAATCGGTGGAGCGGCCGCAGGTGAGCAGCGATCCCGTCGCCGCCGCCATTTGGGCGCACGAAGCGCCGCCCCCTGGCCTGTCGGATGTCGCTTGCCACTCGAAATACGCTACCGGGCCGATTTCCCAATTACCCAATTTTTTAGTGGCGGTGAGATCCAAAAACACCTGGTCACCTGATCGAAAGCCGACTCCAAATGCTGCTGCCGGTGTTCCGGCAAACGGACCCGCATGTCCGGCTGAGGCAGTATTGAAGTCATAAACGAGGTGGGCCGTCATATCCCATCCGTTAGCAAGATAACTGACGGCGGCATGCGGCTCGAACGTCCAATTGTCCGGGTTTGCGGTGTTGTCATATCTGGAGCCGTCCGGGACATAGAGCGCAAAACCGCCGCTGGCAAACCAGCCATTCCCAAGATTCCACGATAGTGATACCGGATTAATCCAGGTATTGTGCACCGTCGGGTAAAAAGTGGAAGCATACGGAGGCCCGGAAACGTTGCTATTCCAGGCCGACAGGTTGAAAACGGGCTGTGCCACATACGCCATCACGCTGGCGCCAAGAAAGCTCCATCCCGTGGACCAAATGAGCGTCGGGATATCGACCGTCGCGTCGACCTTTATCCCGGCCACTTGGCCATTTCCGGTTATCTGAGGTGCAAACAGGGTCGTGTTTTCGAAATAGAGCCCAGGGGGTGGAGCCGCCGCCGCCGGGTCCCCCATCGTTACGCCGCGCTGGTATTGGCCGAAATCTCCTGGATTATGCGCCAGACCCGGCTCAGGCACAATGAACGTTGCGAGCGTTGCCAGCGCACTGCAAGCGATCCGTATCCCACATCTGCTCATGTCCCCACCACCCTTCCGCTCACGGGGGCTTGACCGGCGCATCGAGTCGCAAAATAGCCATGTCAATGCCTGAAATTAACCATTAATATGATTCGTTGCGCTATGGCTAGCCCCTCGGTACGACGCATCAGGGTGATCGCATTTGGCACGGCGTGCTTCTTCTGCTCCTCCCCCACAAAAGGGGGGGGAGCACAAGCGCCCAGCCAAATGCGATTGCTCCGGCGGGACACGTCTGGGCAATCGGGGGACGGCGGTGAAAACGGAACAAAATGCTGAATCCGTTATGGGATTCTTTGCCTGCCGCTGGTCCATCGAACGACGGTAGCGTTGCAACCCGTCGTGCAGGCGCCGTGCCACTTTCGTTGTTTCGATGCTGGCTATCCGCTTGCCAGCCGCAACAGCTCGCGCTGTCTGTCCTTTATCGGGCTTTCGACGGATAAAGGCGCCGGTTTGGTTTTCACACCAGACGCGATGACGGACTGAATTTCGGAAGAAGGAGTGGGCCGGCCGAATAAGTATCCCTGTACTTCAGTATAACCTTCCTGCTTGAGGCATTTCAGCTGATCTTCCGTCTCGACACCTTCCGCAAGGGTCGCGATGCCGAAACTGACGCCGATATCGGCAATCGCCCGCACGATGGTGGCACTGTCGCTGATGGCCGATAGATCGCGAATGAACGATTGGTCGACTTTGATCTTATCGAAGCGGAACGAGCGGAGGTAGCTGAGGCTGGAATAGCCCGTTCCGAAGTCGTCCAATGATATGCGAACCCCGAATTCGCGCAGCTGGTTCAGGATCGCGAGGTTCGCGTGGGTCTTGCTCAGCAGCACCGATTCGGTGATTTCAAGCTCCAGGCGGCTCGCAGGCAAACCGGAATCCGCAAGCGCGTCCTGAACGGACTTCACCAGTCCGTCATATTTGAACTGAACGGGCGACAGATTCACGGCGACCGTTTTGTCTTCCGGCCAATTGACGGCCTCCGCACATGCCTGTCGCAGCACCCATTCTCCCAACGGAACGATCAGGCCGATCTCTTCCGCCAGCGGGACGAACTCCCCCGGCGAAACGAAACCGCGCCGGGGGTGTCGCCAGCGCAACAACGCTTCGAATCCGCTAACCCGGCTCGCCTCCAGATTGACAAGCGGCTGATAGAACAATTCGAACGCATGCTCCTGAACGGCCTGGCGCAATTCCACTTCCAACAGACGACGCGCCTGAGCGCACGCATCCATCTCCGGCTCAAAAAAACGGTAGACGCCGCGACCGTCGCCTTTGGCGCGATACATCGCCAGATCGGCGCTCCTCAGCAAGACCTCCGGGTCGATGTTTTCTGCCGCCGCGACCGCTATTCCGATGCTCGCTCCGACGACCAGCTGATGGCCCCGGACCAGGCACGGCCTGCCGATAAGTTCGATCAACCGGCCGGCGAGAGCGGCGGCGCCCTTTGTCCGGTCATTTGCGACATGCACAACCGCGAATTCATCGCCGCCCAGGCGCGCCACCACGTCTCTCCCCCGCACACCCTCGCGCAGCCGATCCGCGATGGACTTGAGAAGAGCGTCTCCAATGGAGTGTCCGAGCGTGTCGTTGATGCTCTTGAATCCGTCGAGATCGACAAAAAGCAGAGCCAGCGAACCGCCGCTGCGACACACATGCTCCAACGCCTCGTTCAACTGTTGTCGGAACAGAACACGGTTCCCCAAGCCCGTCAGAGCGTCGTGATAAGCGATATGGTGCGCCTGCGCCTCGGACCGTTTGCGTTCGGCTATTTCGTTTCTCAACTGCTCGTTGGCGCGGATCAGGTCGCTGGTACGCTCGTTGACCCGCAGTTCCAAATTGTCATTTACCTGACGCAAACATTCGTTTGTGTTGAGAACGGCTTCCTCCGCCCGCTTTCGTCCCAGTTGGGCGTTTGTACGCGCCAGCGCGACGACGAAATCGACCGGCTTGGTCACATAGTCGTTGGCGCCTGCGGCGAGCGCCTCCGCAACGTCCTCGCCTTCGGATTTTCCCGTCACCATTATCACCGGCAGCGACATCTCGGAATGCCGCTGCCGAATCCGCTTGAGGACCTCGAGGCCGTTGAGGTCCGGCATTTCGACATCGAGGAGAACGAGATCGAAGGATCTTTGATCGATCAGCTCAAGCGCCCGGAAGCCACCATCGGCTTCGGTGACGTCGAATCCGCGACGCTCAAATCGCCGCCCGAGAACGTCGCGGTTCGCGGCAACGTCGTCCACAACCAGGATTGCGGGTTTATGTTCGGTCATGACTGCACCGCGACGGGCGATACGATCCGATGGCCGCGCTCCGCCCCCATGCAAGCGACTATCGATGCGGCCCGATACGGCGCAATCGGTAATCTGAAAAACGTTCCTGGCATGGATACTCGCCCGTCATCATCGTCGGTTTTTTGCGTTGATGGCGATAATAAAGCAAACACGTTAAGGAATCATCGAGCGGTTTATCCGCTGCGAACCCGAGGTAATGTCCGAAACCGAGAAAACACGGTTTCGCGTCGCCGGAAAATCGTCCGCGTGCATGCCGAACCTCGATCCGCAAAAGCGATATTTATCTTAATCAATAACCATTCGCGAAGGCCGGCGCCGCCGGATGGCGAATGTCCGCACACGGACGATCGACGGCGCTCGCCGGCTGAATGGGAACGCGGGCGGTAAAGGACGAGCCTCGTCCCACCTCGCTCTCCACCGTCAAATCCCCTCCCATCGAGCGGCAAAGCCTCTGGGTGAGCGGCAGGCCGAGACCGGGATCGTCGCGGTAACTACTTGATGTTTCGTGACCGTGATTACCGAAAGTTTCGAACAGATTGCCGATTTGCTCCGGGCTCATTCCGACCCCGGTATCCTTGACCGAGATGGCGAGGAAACCATCCTGTTTCGAAACCGTCAGCGTGACAAAGCCGCGCCGGGTGAATTTCGCCGCGTTGCTCAGCAGATTGTTTACGACCTGCCGCAGCCGTCCGACGTCGCAGGTGATACCTCCGATATCCGCTGAAAAATCGACGAAAAATGTGTTGCCGTTCCGCGCTATCGCCAGTTGCCAATTTGCCGTCAGCTCATTTACGAACTCGACAACGGACACGTGCTCATAGCAAAGTTCCATCTTGCCGGCCTCGAGCTTCGACAGATCCAGAAGATCGTTGACGAGATTGAGGAGCTTGTGACCGGCGCCGCTGATCGACGCTAGGTCCTTCGATTTCTGACTGTTGATCGCCGGCAGGTTCTCAATCAGCAATTCGCTGTACCCGATGATCGCATTCAACGGGTTTCTTAGCTCGTGGCTCATCCTCGCCAGGAATTCGGATTTCGCCCGGGTGGCACGCTCCACCTGCTCGGTGGCGAGGCGAAGCTGGCGGGCCGTCTCAAGATGGCTCTCGACTTCCTGCTCGAGCTCGAATTGCGACGACACGATGTTCGCATAATAGAGCGCCATCATGGAGACGTACACGCCTGCACAGAAGGTCGACACCAGACCAAGGCCGACGAGACTGGGCAGCGGCACCGTGGCGGGAAAGCCGAACGAGCTGTAGATGAGGTAGAAGGCCGCAAGATTGGCGCAGATCAAGACGGCCACCGCAATCCGGGTCCTGCGCGTCGGCAGGTAGAAGAAGGCGAGCAGCGGGACGGTGATGAGCCATGGCATGATCGGGGAACTGATGCCGCCGTAATGGTATGATCCCCACAATACGCAGAAAATGAGATTTTGTATTGAGACAAGGGCAAGCGGCACGTAACAGCCCGTGATCCGCAGCATCATGGTAAACGGCCAGAACAGGGTCACGGCGACAAAGAACACCCACCAATACCAGTCGGCATGGCCCTGAAGAATAAGCATGGAAATCGAGATCGTGTGTCCGAGAAACGGACCAAATAGATGACTGAACAAAAACATCCGAACCCCTTGAACGAGGTCGGTGGACGCCTTCAGATCGGCGGGAATAAACCAATCGACAAAGGCGTGTATCTGCTCGGAGAAGGTTCGACGAATTTCAGCCACAGCGATCACCGGTTTCAGGGAGACGACAGGATATGCGACAGAGATTAAGCCAGTGTTTTAGGATGATGAGTCCGCAGCCTGTCTTGTGTACGTTCGGCATCTTCGGGGGGCTGCAGGTCGAATTCATGAACCGGCTTCAGGCTGCGGCCGGAATCGACTGGACGATGGCGGGAAATCGGACCGTAAAGGTCGATCCACGGGCCACCACGCTTTCCACGCCGATCGTGGCGTTCATGAGTTGGCAGAGTGTGCGGCACAGGGCGAGCCCCAATCCGGTTCCCCCGTACTCTCGGGAGGTGAGGGAATTCGCCTGATTGTAGTCGGTAAACAGTCTTTCGATGGCGTCGGGGGAAATGCCGATGCCGGTATCGCGGACCGACAGGCTGATTTCATCGCCGCCCTTGCCGGGTATCCGGATCGCCCGCAAGGTGACGGTGCCGTTGCTGGTAAATTTGCCCGCGTTGCTCAGAAGGTTAATGATGACCTGACGCAGCCTGGTTTCATCGCACTGGACGGTACCTAAATCGGCGGCAATATCGACGACAAAACTGTTTCTGTTTTGCTTCACCAGATTTCGGCATGTGGAGACGACGTCGTCGAGAAGGGTCCGCAGATCGGTGCTGTGGAACGACAGCTCCATCTTTTCCGAGTCGATTTTCGGCATGTGCAGAACGTCCGACACCAGCGATAGCAGATGCCGTCCGGCGCTGTTGATCATTTTCAAATCTTCGGTCTGTTCGCCGCCATTCTTGTTTTCCAGATTGGAGTCCTCCAGAAGGATCTCGCTGTAGCCGATAATTGCGTTGAGCGGGGTGCGCAGCTGATGGCTCATCTTGGCCAGAAAGACCGCTTTTGCCTCGTTTGCCCGGTCGGCATCTTCCTTCGCCCTGCGCATCTTGGCCGCCGTCACCAGATGCCGGTTCACCTCTTGCCGAAGGTCCGATTGGGCGGTAATGACGTTGGCGTAGTAGACCGCCATCATGGATGTGTAGAGCGTCGCCGCGCATACCGAAACCACGCCGACAGTGGAGAGATCGGTGACGGGCACCAGTTCCGGAAAGCTTCCGTTCACGGAGTAGGCGACCCCGAAGCCCACGAGGTGCACGGCGAATATTCCGAGAACGAGAAACGGCCGCTCTCCCAGATAGAAGAAACCGAGGAGTAGCGCCGTCAGAAACCACGGCAGAAACGGGGAACTCACGCCGCCATAGTAAAACGAGCCGAACACACTGACGAACGTGAGATCGCAGATCGAGAACAGCGCAACATAGGTCAGGCATCCCGTCAGTTTCATCCCAAGCGGCAGCAGCCAGAAGGCAAAACAGAGCACGCAGATCGTCCAAAACGGAATACCGGGATTTGGGTCGGCGCGATAAAGGTAAGCGAGAATGACCACGGCCATGCATGGCCCGAAAAGATGGCTGATCGTGAAAATCCGTGCGCGCCAAAGCGCTGCCGTATGAATCTGAAGTTCGCCTGGTACGAACCAGTCGATCGCATGAATAAGCCGTGAATCCAACATCGCTCGCCCCCTGAAACTCTTTTGCCGCTATATCATGCCCCGGCGGCTAGGAGAAGCGGCCGTGGCTCGGGCATTGCACGGTCTTGCACCCGCGCATACTCGGATTGGGCGGCATCGACCGCGGTCCGGAAGCGCTCGGCGAGATCGCTGATGTTCTGGGCGCTGTGGTTCGGCATGACCTGAAACCGGAAACGTGCGTTACCCTTGGCCACGGCCGGATACTCCACCAGGTTCGCGACGACCCCCAACTGGGGCAGGCGCCGGCTGACCATGCGCGCAAGTCCTTCCGCACCGACCACCACCGGAACAATGGCGGACGGATTGCCGATGAGTTCCAGTCCCGCGGCCGCAAGCGCCTTGCGGAGTTGGACGATACGTTTCATCAGCAGCCAGCGCAGGTCCCGGCCGCGGTCCGATTGAACGATCTCGAACGCTTTCGTCACCGTGGCGGCCTGCACCGGCGACAGCGCGTTCGAAAACGTCGCGGAGCACCCGTAGAACTTCAGATATTGTCGCACCGCCGGGGAGTTGCACGATACGAAGCCGCCGTTCGATGCGAATGTCTTGGAGAAGCTCCCCATCACGATATCGATTCTGCCCAACATGTTCTGCAGGCCGATGAAGCCGCGTCCGCCTTCCCCGATGGCACCGAGATCGTGTGCGACATCGACAAGCAGGGTGGCATCGAACTCGCGGCACAAGTCCTGCAACGCGGCAAGATCGGGAGTATCGGAATCCATCGAGAACAGGCTTTCGGTGACCACGAGGATACCGTTGTCAGTGTCCCTGGCGCGAATCTTCTGCAGGTGCCGGCGGGCCGACTGGAGGTTCAGGTGGCCGTGCAGATGCACGTTGTCCGTGGCGGAATGCGCGCCTTCCTGGAGACAGGCGTGCGACAGGCCGTCCATGACGACGTGATCGCAAGCGCCGACGAGCGCCTTGATAACGCCGTATCCCGCCGCCCATCCGGTCGGATACAGCACCGTATGCTCCGTGCCGAGAAACCGCGAGATGGTCTCCTCAAGTTTCAGCGAATACTTGGTATTTCCGGCCAGCGCCGATGAGCCGGCGCTGTGGACGCCATATTCGTCGATGACGGCCTTGGCTACGTCCTTTATTTCGGTGTCGGACGAGAGGCCGAGATAATCCTGCGAAGCGAAGTTGAGGCCACGGAAGCTTGCGCCGCTATCGTCCTTGGCGCCGCAGACGGCGAGCGGCGCTTCTTCGGTCGATTTGGAATAGGGCCATAGTCCGCGGCAACGGCGCAAATTCTGCCAGCGATAGAAGTCCTCGACACGGGCCGTCAGGTTTGCGCCCCGCGGTTCGCGGAAGTCGCGCATGCTGCCGGTCAGCGCTTCTACGGGATCCGATCCGCTATCGATATAAGACATGACGCTCCTTGTTTTTTCAATTCACGCGTGTTGGGATTCGACCTTCATTCGCATCAGGCAGGCGCGGATTTTTCCGATCAGCCGTGAAAGGTCCACCGGCTTCGTATCGAAATCCGTGCAGCCGACCGCAATGCTCTTGTCGCGGTCAGTGGCGAGGGCGTGGGCGGTCAGGGCAATGACCGGAATGTGTGCGGTGCCCGCGCCGGCCTTTATGAGGCGCGTGGCCTCCCAACCATCCATGGCGCCCAGCGCGACATCCATCAGAATGACATCGGGATTTTCCCGGGCCGCCATTTCGACCCCGCTGGGGCCATCAATGGCGGAACACACATCAAAGCCATGACGCGTAAGTCTGCGCACGAGCATGTCGCGGTTTGCATAGTTATCTTCCACGAGCAGTATCTTGTCCCGTCTGCAAACGTCGTCCGGTTTTGTCGATTCCAATAAAGCATCCATGGATGTCTCTGGGAACGGTCGACTTGCCTCGCTTCCCAAATCAGCTAGGCCAATCTTGAGGCTATATAGTATCGAGAACGATCTAAGCTTAGTTTAAATGATATAATAAATACAAGGTATTTCGATTAACGACCTGTAGACCAAGGCGAACGCTGGACCGCAGGTCTTGGCTCGTTCGGCTGACGCAGCCCGATATTTTCCGCCGCGTCGAAGTCGTTAAGGAATTCGAGTCCGTTCTTTCTCAAGAGTGCCTCTTTCGATCATGCCGCCGAGCGGAATATCCGCATAATACAAGCGTCTTGGGGATCGGCGATGTCATAGTACCGATGAAGTCGGGTAACTCCGGGGGAGGGAAGGACCCTGACTTCTGGTGCGCTTTCGAAGACGGAGAGGATCGTTTCGGTCGCTCCGCCTTGCCAGCAAATTTGCAAGTGCAACAGCTTGGGTTCCGCCTCCTTGACGACCGTGACATCGCGGATCAACAGACGCAGCATACGCTTGCGGTCGCAAGCCGAAGTGGTTGGTGCCTTCGAGAGTCGAGGAAAGTCTTTGCTGAGCTGTAGAATTTGCTGATTTTGCTCAGGCGTGAGGCTGCGCATCGGGCGTCGCTTGACGTTAAAAGTCGGCGACCTCAGCCTCGAGTCGGCCTCCTCATAGCGGCGCTTTGCCAAGTCGGCATTATAGCGGGCCCGCTCGATCTTTCGGCGCCATTGCGCAGAAATCGCTTTGTCGCGCGCTCCCAAATTGCTCAGCGCTTCGAGTGCAAGTTTGATTGTCAGCGGCGTAACGGCGATCAACAAACGCGCAGCGATGGCGTCATCTAGCGGCTTTGCCGGCAAAAAAACTTGCAGTGGCGAAGCGGCGACGGGTCTCGATTTCTCGAGTTGCAGTCATAGTGGCAAGCGTCAAGCGAAGAATTTTGCTTACGGGGCGCATCACAAATCAGCCCCCCCTTTGCCGGCATCCAATCCCTCCTTCGGACAGGCCAAATGAGCGGACCCTATGTGAGCCAGCCGGGGTCGCTTCACCCTTCCTCACCCCGGGTGACATCATCCTGGAACGGTGGGTGGGATCATCTCGGAATTGCGGGCGGCATCGGATCTGAACAGCGGGCGGCATTATTCCGGAAGGGTAGGCGGCTTCGCGCGCAACTCAGAAGAAAGGTGTCCGCGATGTAGGTGGTGAATGGTGCCTTCGTATAGGCCGCCGCTCCGGCAAAAAGATTGAGTTGGTGATGCGGAAGATACAGTATATCCTCAAAATATAAGCTCCGATCAGCGATAGGACCGGAACCAATGCAATCGCGAGGAAGACTGCGACGTTGCCATCGGACTCTTCTCGAAAACGAATTCCCAACATGTGAGCGATGGCTATCAGATTCCGGCTCATAGCGCTGCTTCCATAGTTCCTGAAACAACGATATAATGTTCGTTCAAATAATTTATAAAATAATGGTGTCTACTCCCGAAAAACAAGTAACAGATATCAATTTCTCATTAACTAACCCGGATTGCGCATCACGCATAAGAATTTTTGCGACGGCAGTGGCGTAAAGGCCGCGATTCACGTAGGGAATCGTTGTTCCGACGCGTTGCCTCGCGTATCAGCCCCGCGCCACAGCCACCATGACCGACGATACGACGCTTCCCTTCGACCTGCCATCTGTCCATCGCAAGAAACTCACAGTGGATTTTGACGGCGGCAACCAGTCCTCCGATGCCGGCCTGCTGCTGCGGGAGGCGGAGGGCAAGCTTGGCGTATGCCGGCGGCTTGCGGAAGCGATGCCGGATCGCCGCGATCCGGACCGCATCCAGCACGCGATGTTCGAAATGGTGATGGCGCGGGTGTCGGCGATTGCCTGCGGGCACAAGGATGCCATCGATCTCGACCGGTCGCGGCACGACCCCTTCGGAGCGGCCAGTCGACCGCCACGCCGGGGACAGTGATCGCGCAGCATCCGGACGGTAACGTTCAGGCCGTTCGCCGGGCCGTAACGCCTCTTGTTTCCTTGTTTCACGCGATTCGCTTGCGAACGAGAACTGTTCCGCGGCCTATTACGCAAACTTGGCACCTTCAAGATCCAGGCCGCGAACTCAGAGCCAACGTTGTTTCAGCATGTCGTTGGAATGATTCGGCTGTCAATACACGCCGATTCACGAACCCCAAAATACCGGCGTTCGCTATTGATCGGGCTCTGTCCGGTTATGCCGAACTGGTTGCTCCAGGAGGCGCGTCATGATCGTCGCGTACCGAAATGCTCCGCGACCTGCTCATCCGCGAGTTCCCTCATCATCCCGAAGGCACCGCATGAGCGAACTCACCCATGTCGAACTGGTGTGGATCAAGAAGCGCCTCGAGAACCGGTTTCGCTTCGGCCGGATCGCCGAGCAGCACGTGATCGACCGCCAGCGTCGTGTCGTCTCGTTTGCCGCCGGTAGCGTCTTCGCATTCCTCCGCTGGACCGCGAACGACTACGGCACCGTCGTATCCCGCATCGACATCCTGCGTGCGGTCGCGCCGGGCGAGCGCTACGCGACGGTGCCGTTTGTGCGCCCCGGCGGCGAAAGTCTGCTGCGGATTTCCGGGTGGCCGAAGGTCGAAAAGGTGCTGCAGGCAATCGAAGCCATCAAGGCGCTCGGCGTCTATCCGGCCGATGCCGCGCCGGACTGGCAGCACATCCACAATCGCCTGTCCGTCGGCGAGCAGCCGAGACCCTACACGCAAAGCCGGCATCAAGCTTGGCTGCATCGGCGGAGACTGACCTCATGACGAACCGATCTGCGACACTCGTCACCATGGTGGCGGCAGTCGCCGTGATGGCGACCACGATGGGCCCGAAAG
>Ga0209698_10006951_pt1 | contig 11951 bp, 8 predicted proteins | sample LitLauG_LLR_2012_FD_187203 | JGI IMG/M metagenome (GOLD analysis project Ga0209698, IMG submission 187203) | Freshwater sediment microbial communities from Pennsylvania, USA - Little Laurel Run_MetaG_LLR_2012 (SPAdes) (version 2) | ecosystem: Environmental > Aquatic > Freshwater > Creek >...
AGGTCGTGATGAAATAGATCGGCGGCTCGATCCAGGCCGTCGGCAGGCGGCGAAGGTGCTTGTGCGGTCCCGCAGGCATGGCTGATGAAAGCACATTTTCGACCGGACGCCACGTCGTGGGGGGCCGCGCTCTGGAGCGCGCGGCTACAGGGGCCGCGTCGTGGGGGCCGCGCTCTGGAGCGCGCGGCTACAGGGGCCGCGTCGTGGGGGGCCGCGCTCTGGAGCGCGCGGCTACAGGCGGATCAACCCGCCTCCAGGAAACTCTCCGCCGTCGCGAGGTCAACCGAGACGATTTGGCTGACGCCGCGCTCGGGCATCGTCACGCCGAAAAGCCGGTCCATGCGCGCCATCGTCACGGGGTTATGCGTGATGGTGACGAAGCGGGTGTCGGAGCGCTTGCGCATCGCCTCCAGCAAATCGCAGAAGCGCTCGACATTGTAATCGTCGAGCGGCGCGTCGATTTCGTCGAGCACGCAGATCGGTGAAGGGTTGGTGAGGAACACCGCGAAGATCAGCGCCATGGCGGTCAGCGCCTGCTCGCCGCCCGACAGCAGCGTGAGGGTCTGCGGCTTCTTGCCGGGGGGTTGGGCCAGCAATTCGAGTCCGGCGTCCAAGGGATCGTCGGATTCGACCAATTGCAATTCCGCCGTGCCGCCCTCGAACAGCGTCATGAACAATTCGCGGAAATAACCGTTGACCACCTGGAACGCCGCCAACAGCCGCTCGCGTCCCTCGGCGTTGAGGCTGGAGATCGCCGAGCGCAGGCGCTTGATGGCCTCCGTCAAGTCCGCTTGTTCGGCCGCCATCTTGGCGCGGCCGCCCTCGATCTCTTCCAGTTCCTCGTCGGCGCGCAAATTAACGGCGCCGAGCCGCTCGCGCTCGGCCTTCAATTGCTCAAGACGACGCTCGATGATCTCGCCGATGGGCAGCGTCTCGTCGACCTTGACGCCAGCCAGTTCATGGAGGCCGTGCGGATCGGTCTCCAGCTCGGTCTGGATCAGCGCCTTCAGATCCTCGCGACGCCGCCGCGCCGCCTCGACGCGGCTTTCGGCGGCGGCGCGCTTCTCGCGCGAGTCTGACATCGACTCCAGCGCGGCGCGCGCGGCGCGGTCGGCCTCCGCAAGTTTCGCCTCGGCGGCGGTGCGCTCGTCGACTGCCGCCTTCTGCGCGGCCTCGGCGTCCGCAAGCTCCGACATCAGCGAGCGGCGTTGCATCGCAAATTGCGCGGGCGCGTCCTCCAGCGTCTCCAGTTCGTCCTGGACGCCGCCGCGCCGCTCGGAAATTTCGCCGATATGGGCTTCCGATTTGGCGCGGCGCTCCGACCACGAGCGGCGCTCTTCGTCCACCGCACGGCGGCGGTTGGCGCGCGATTCCAGTTCGCGGGCGAGATTGCGGGCGAACGCCTGGCGATCCGCGTGACGGGCGCGGGCCTCGCTGGCGGCGCTACGGGCGCGGTCGAGTTCGGCCGTCAGCGTCTCCCCGGCGGGCAGCGCCTGCAGGGCCGCGCCGGCGGCGTTGCGGCGCTCCACCGCCTCGTCGCGCGACGACGTCGCTCTGGCGAGCGCCTCGTCGAGCGCGGCGAGTTTAGTTCTTGTCTGGGCGCGGCGGCGCTCGGCGTTGGAGAGTTTTTCCCGCGCCGCGTCGGCGGCGACGCGCGCCTCGCGGGCGCGGCGACGTGCCTCGCCTTCGAAGGCGGCGGCCTCGCGCAACGCACTCGCGGCGCGGGCGGCGGCCTCGCGCTTGACCTCGGCGTCGCGGCGGGCCCCCTCGGCCTGAACAATCAAGTCGCCGAGGCGGTTCTTTTCAACCAAACGCCGCGCGGCGGGCGTCGGCGCCTCGGCGGCGGCGCGGAAGCCGTCCCAGCGCCAGAGGTCGCCGTCTTTGCTGACAAGCCGCTGGCCCGGCAGCAGCGAAGCCGTCAGCGCGGCGCCCTGCTCGCGGCTGACGACGCCGATCTGGCGCAGGCGGCGCTGAAGCTGCGCGGGCGCCTGAATATGCGCGGCGAGGCTCGTTACGCCTGCGGGGAGCGCAGCGTCGCCCTGCCCATCCGCGCCGGCCCACAGCGCCGGGGCGCCTTCGACCGTCGAAGCGTCGAGGTCGTCGCCCAGCGCGGCGCCCAAGGCCATCTCGAAGCCGCGTTCGGCGACGATCTCCTCCAGCACCGGCGGATGCTCCGCCGCCGCCCCGGACCCCAGCAGCTTCTCCAGCGTGCGCGCCTCGGTCTCCAGCCTTTGCGCGAGGCGCTCGGCCTCGGTCAGCGGCGGGCGGGCGTGCGCGTCCGCCTCGCGGGCTGCGGAATGGGTCTCCTCGGCCTCCAGCGCGACGGCCTCGGCCTCGGCGAGTTGCTCCATTAGCTCTTCGAGCGCGGCGGAGGCGTCGTCGAAGGCGCTTTCGTCGTCCTCGGCGCCCGGCAGCGCCTCGCGCTCGCGCTTCAAATTCGCCAGTTCGTCCTCGAACCGGCGCCAGCGCTTGATCTCCTCATCCAGCGCCGCGCCCAAAGCATTGCGCTGGGCGGTGAAATCCGCCGCCGCGTGCTGCGCCTCGGCCAGCGCCTTCTCGGCCTCGGCCAGCGCATCGGCGGCCTCCGCCTCGCGCTCGGCGGCCTCCGAACGGGCGTCCTCGGGGTCCTCCTGCGCGGCCAGCGTCTCGGCTTCCGCGTCGAGCCGCGCTATGGCCTGCGCTGCGTCCTCGACCAGCGATTGCTCGCGCGAAATATCGGTCGCCATCTGCTCGATGCGGCGTCGCAATTCGTTGGCGCGGGCCTCGGCGCGCTTCTCCTCGCCCGCCAGCATGTCGCGCGCCGCCACCAGCCGATGCAACGCCGCCCCGGCGCGCGCTTCGGCGTCGCGGAGCGCCGGCAGATCGGCGGCGAACATCGCCTGCGCCCGCGCCGTTTCGGCTTGCAGGCGGGTGCGCTCGGAGACGTCGTCGGAGAGGCCGGCGTAAGCGTTCTCCGCCTCCGTGGCCTCGGCGTCCGCCGCCCGCCACGCGATCAGTTTCGACAACGCCTCGGCGCGGCGGATTTCTGCGCCCAGTCCCTTGTAGCGTTGGCTCTGGCGGGCCTGCCGGCGCAGGCTCTCGACCTGGGACTCGACGTTTTTCAGCACGTCATCGACGCGGGCGAGATTCTCCTCCGCCGCCTTCAGCCTCAGCTCCGCCTCGTGGCGGCGCGAATGCAGGCCGGAGATGCCCGCCGCCTCTTCGAGCACCAGACGACGCGCGGAGGGTTTCGCCGCGATGATCTCGCCGATCTGGCCTTGCCGCACCATGGCGGGCGAGCGGGCGCCGGTGGAGGCGTCGGCGAACAGCAATTGCACGTCGCGGGCGCGCACCTCACGGCCGTTGATCTTGTAGTGCGAGCCCTTGTCGCGCTCGATGCGGCGCACGACTTCCAGCGTGTCGGAATCGTTGAAGGCGGCGGGGGCGCGGCGGTCGGAATTGTCGAGCACGAGGCCGACTTCGGCGATGTTGCGCGAAGGACGGCGGCCAGAGCCTGCAAAGATGACGTCCTCCATGCCGGAGGCGCGCATGTTCTTGTAGGAGTTCTCGCCCATGACCCAGCGCATGGCTTCGACAAGATTGGACTTGCCGCAGCCGTTCGGCCCCACGATCCCGGTGAGGCCGGGCTCGATCTTGAATTCCACGGGATCGCAAAAACTCTTGAACCCGGCCAGTTTCAGCCGATCAAACTTCATGGGACGCTTTAGTCTCTCCGTCTCGCCGACGAGCGAATCACACGAGGCGACGCTCTACAAGTCAGGCGCCCGGTTCAAGGCTTGGATTCATTTATCCCCGGGGAAAGACTGCGCCCAGGTTGCACGAGGGCCCTGGCCGACCCCCAGCTTCGTGGCCGTCGGCCTGGACGCCGACGCTCCCCGAGGCGGTGCGATCAGCGCGTCAGCGGCTCAATGGCGTGATCGAAATCGGCCATCGAGACTTCGCCGGTCAGCTTGCGGCCGTTGACGAAGAAGGTCGGCGTCGAATCGATGTTGAACGCCTCGGCCGCGCGCTCGCGGCTCTGGCTGACCTGCTCGTAAAGCTCTTCGTTCTTCAGGCAGGTCTCGAAATCGGTCTGCGTGAACCCCACCGTCTTGACCATCGCCAGCAGCGGCTCGATGGGCTTGTCGACGAAGGCCCAGGTCTTTTGCTGCGTGAACAGCGAATCGATCAACAGATTGCGCTTCTCCGGCCCGGCGCAGCGGCCCAACATGAAGGCGGCGGTGGCGAGAGGGTCGAGCGGGAATTCGCGCAGGATGAATTTGACGCGGCCGGTGTCGATATATTTGCTCTTCAGCTCCGGCCAGGTCGTGTCGTGGAACGCCGCGCAATGCGTGCAGGTCATCGAGGCGTATTCGACGATGGTGACGGGCGCGGAGGCCGATCCCTGCACGATGTCGGCCAGCGGGCCGATCGACATCAGTTGATCGACGGGGACGGTGACGGTCGGGGCGATGACCGCCAGCGTCGGCGGCGGCTTGACGTCTTCGGCGCGGGCGGCGCCGGCGATGAGGACCGCGAGCGCAAAAGAACAAAGGCGAAGGTTCAAGGGGCGGCCCCAAAGGTCGGGAGTTGGGGCAAAGGTTCGCACGCCGTGGTTAACGCAACGGAAATTTGACGCGGCGAATACGGGGACATGATATCAATTGCACAATTGCCAGCCAGAAAATGCGCAATTGATATCATGTCCCCGTATTCCGCCCCACCACAAACCACAGGCTCGGCGACACCAGCCGCCACAGCGCCCTCGGCGCGACGGGATCGAAGCCCAGCACGCGCTCGACCTCGAACCCCGCCGAGCGCGCCAGTTCCTCCGCCTCGCGACGCGACCACAGGCGGCGCGAAGTGTCGAGATAGGCGAGCGACTTCGCGCCCGCCCGCTCCGCCAGCGGGCGCATGAGCTTTTGCGCCAGCCGCAGCGTCGAGCCGCTGTTCGGCAAAGACACGCACAGCCGCGCGCCGGGCTTCAGCCGCGCGGCGATGGCGGCCAGCGCCGCTGAAGGGTCGTCGAGATATTCCAATACGCTGAGGCTGATGGCGCCGTCGAACGCGCCGCCGAGCCGCGCCACCTCCTCGACCCGCGCCACTTCAAACCGCGCGGCGGGGCACCCTGCCCGCGCGGCGTCAACCATCGCGGCCGAGCCGTCGAGGCCGAGGACGCGCGCGCCCGCTTCCACCAGCATGCGGCTGAACACGCCGCTGCCGCAGCCGACGTCCAGCCATTCGCCGGACGGCTTCAACAGGGGCAGCACGTCGTTGCGGAAGAAATCGGCGCGGCGGCGCATGCCGCCCGAGGCGTAGCGCTGCGACCAGCCGGCGGCGAGGGAGTCATGATAGGCGACGGCGTCGGACACGGGAGGTTCCTTGAGAGGGTGCGTGCCCAAGTCGGCGGGCTTTCAGGGCGGGGAACCCCTCACCCCAACCCTCTCCCGCCATAGCCCGTCTTTAGACGGGCGTCACTAGACGCCCTATGGGGAGAGGGGGCCGAGAGGGCGGGGCTTTATTCTGCAAGAGCGCTAGCGCGCGCCAAAACCCGTCAGGATCGTGCGCAGCGTCTTCAAGACCACCAGCATGTCGAGCCACAGCGAGAAATTCTTGATGTAGAAGAAATCGTAGTGCAGCTTGTCGAGCACGTCGCTGGGATCGGTCACGTGGCCCTGATTGACCTGCGCCCAGCCAGTGATGCCCGGCGGCACGATGTGGCGGTATTGGTAGAAGGGCAATTGGCTCTCATACCATTCGGCCAGAGGCGCGGCCTCGGGGCGCGGGCCGATCCAGCTCATCTCGCCCTTCAGGATGTTCAAAATTTGCGGCAGTTCGTCGATGCGCGATTTTCGCAGGAACGCGCCGAAACGGGTGATGCGGGGATCGCGGTCCAAAGTCATCGCGTCGTTGCGCGAGGCGGGCGCGGCGGCGCCGACCTTCATGGTGCGGAACTTGTAGATCAAGAACTTCGAGCCGCCCTTGCTGATGCGGTATTGCGTGAACAAAGCCGGACCCGGAGAATCCAGCTTCACCAGCATGGCCACGAGCAGAAGCAGCGGACCCAGCACGACCAGAGCCGCCAGCGCGCCCGCCGTATCAAACACCCGCTTCAACGCCAGATAGCCGTGATGCGGATCATGCGAGGTCAGCATGTTCTCCGACAGATGGCGGATGTCGAGACGGCCCGTCAGCATCTCGCGCGCCTGCGTCAGATGATAGACCGGCACGCCCGACAGCACACACGAGGTGAGGAACTGTTCCCAATGCGCGGGAATGTCGGCGCGAAGATCGACCACCACCCCGTCGCAGGGGCTGGGCAGCGCCGGCGTCGCCGCCAGCACTTTCCATTGCGGGCCGGGCTGCGTCTTCAGCGACAGCGTATCGCCGATGGGCAGCAACGCGAACTGGCGATGACGCCTGTGCCGAGCTATCCACAAAACGCCGGTCATCCAAATCACGCAAAGCACGAAGCCTATCGACACCGGCTCCCAATCGAAACGCCAGCCAAACAGCGCCAGCGCCCCCAGCACCAGCGCGAAGGCGCCGGCGAAAATCGGCGGGACGCCCGCCGCCGCATGGCTGGTGGGAAAACTTGTGACGCGCTTGAGCACATAGAAGCCCAAAGCCACAGACAGGACGCTGCCTGCATAGGCGTCGAGCATGCTCAGCAGCGAGGTCTTAGCGTAGGGGTCCCAAGTGTAGTAGAACAGGGGACCGACGGCGCAGATGATAGCGACGGGCAATTGCAGCCCGACGCGGTCCAGCAGGGGGAGATGCGGAGTCGCCTGCGGCAGGCCGCCACGCTCGGGACGCAGCGGCGCTATGCCTTCCGGCGCCGCCACATTCGCGTCGATCACCAAACTCAACGTTCCCCTCCCCCTCACGCGAACGTCGGCGAAATTCAGAGCCGCAGGTCGGATTGCTCGACAGGCAGCACGTATTTCAGATCGAACAGCACATGCGGATCGCGCCCGAAGGCGTGAATGCCGGAGGCGCCGAGCTTTTTATACTCGTCATGCGCCACCGCCACGATAATTGCGTCATAGGCGTTTTGTTCCGGCGCCTTGACCAAATCGATGTCATATTCGCGCTTGGCGTCCTCGGGCACCACCCAGGGATCGCTGACGTCGACATGGACGCCAAAATCCTTCAGCTCATGCACGAAGTCGACGATGCGGGTGTTGCGCAGGTCCGGGCAGTTCTCCTTGAACGCCAGACCCAGCACCAGACAGCGAGCGCCCACGACGTGGATGCGCTTGCGGACCATCTCCTTGATGGTCTGGCTCGCCACATACGGCCCCATGGAGTCATTCAAACGACGGCCCGCCAGGATGATCTCCGGGTAATAGCCGACCGCCTGCGCCTTGTGGGCGAGATACCAGGGATCGACGCCGGTGCAATGGCCGCCGACGAGGCCGGGGCGGAACGGCAGGAAATTCCACTTCGTGCCCGCCGCCTTCAGAACGGCTTCGGTGTCGATGCCGAGCTTGGAGAAGATCAGCGCGAATTCGTTGACGATGGCGATGTTGAGGTCGCGCTGGGTGTTCTCGATCACCTTGGCGGCTTCCGCCACCTTGATGCTGGGCGCCTTGTGCGTGCCGGCGCGCACGATCTCGTTGTAGAGCGCGTCGACGAGGTCGGCGGTCTCGGGGGTCGAGCCGGAGGTGATCTTCTTGATGGTCGCGACGCGACGGTCTTTGTCGCCGGGATTGATGCGCTCGGGGCTGTAGCCGACGGTGAAATCGACGTTGAACTTGAGGCCCGAAATCTTCTCCAGCACCGGAACGCAATCTTCTTCCGTGGCGCCGGGATAGACGGTGGATTCATAGACGACGATGTCGCCCTTCTTCAAAACCTTGCCGATGGTGGTGGAGGCCGACAAGACGGGTCCGAGGTCGGGGCGCTTGTCGTCGCTGACCGGGGTCGGCACGGTGACGATGTAGAAATTGCACTCGGCGATGTCGGCGGCCTTGGTGGAGAACCGCAGATGCTTGCCTTCCGCCAGTTCTTCCGCAGAAAGCTCGCGCGTCACGTCATGGCCGTTGCGAAGCTCCGCGATGCGGCGCTCGGAAATGTCGAAACCGACGACGGATCGTTGCTTGGCGAATTCGACGGCGAGCGGAAGGCCGACGTAACCGAGGCCGACGATGGCGAGGCGGAAATGGGAGGTCGAGCTCATAACGCCTTACGCCTTCAAGCCGTACGAAACTTCAGCCGCCGGGCGACCGCCCGAGAGGCGCGTGGTGGTTTTGGAGAGGAAAACGGGAAACAAATTAGGACCCCTCAAGGTTTTTTGCAAAGTCTTTTTGCAAGTGCGCGCAAAGATTTTGCAGCGCACGAGGGTTTCTCCTGAACACGCCGCCGGACCGATGTTAGGCCGCTTTGCGGCGCGATAGTGACGGCGCGCGAATGGTGAACCCAAACCGCTCATCCGCCCTCAAGCGCCATCGCCTCGGCGCCGCCGAATTTGAGCCGGCCGTCCCTGTAGGTCGCGCGGAAAGCGCCGATCCGCGAGATCGCTGACCCGCTTTGATCGGGGCCGAGCGTCATCTCCAGCGTATCGAGCGACGCGGGGCAGTTCCGCCGCCTGACGTCGAGCGTGAGATGGCGCAACCCGTCGATATTGAGTGGACTTTGAACGATCCCCCCGGCGGGCAAGGCGAGCGGCGCCAGGGCGGGCGCGGCGACCCATTCGGTGGCGGTCCGGGAAACCCGAAAATGACCGGACATCTCCAGCACGCCTTGCGAATGCGCCGAACAGGCGCAGAGTTTGTCGGGCGAGCAGACTTTGGCGAGGCCGGTCAGCACGCCCTTCGCGCGCAAAACCCCGCCGTGGCGCTCGCATTGTCCCGTGGTCGCGGTCTGGCCGGCGGCGTCGGTCCAGGCCGCCTTGCAGTCGATATCGCTCGCCCCCTCGGGCGCGGCGACTTCGACCTGTACGGTTCGGGTCTGCTCGCAATCGGCGACGGCGAATTCGGAGCGGGCGCGAAATTCCTGGGTCGCCGCCTGGGTCGCTTGCGCTTCGACCGCGGCTTCGATGTGCGCCTCGAACAGGATCGGCGAGGCTAGCGCATAAATATCCGCGTTGGTCTCCACCCGCGTATGCCACACCAGCGGCCAGAACCCGTGCGCCTTGGCGTAGACGCCGTGAACCCGCAACCCGAAACTCGGGCGCGGCTCGCAGGGCGAGGGCTCGAAATGGGCGGCCGCCTTCACCGCCGCCGGCAGCATGATCTCAATGCGCTCGGCCGTCGTCTTCAACGCGCTCGCAGGCAATTCCGCAGCGGCGAATTGCACGCCGGGGGCTTCGCCATAAAGGGGATCGATCAACCGGTGGCCGTAGACGACGACATCGGCGGCGAGCCGCCCCTGCGGTTCGGTAAGATCGTTCGACAACAATCCGAAGAAGGTCGGATGCGGGGTATTCACCGGCAGCGCATCGATCAGCGCGTTGAAGGCCGCCTGCGCCTCGTCGACGAAACGCGGCTCGGGCGCCGCGCGCCGCTCGGCTTCAAAAGTAAGGGCGAAGGCGTCGTCGAGCCGGGCCTTGATCGCGGCGGGCAAGACGTCGGCGTCGTCGACGATGTGCTCCTGCTCGGCGGCGCGCAATTCTGCGCTGGCGCGCCGGATCATCGCGGCGACGAGGGCGAGGCGCTGCGCCCCGGCGGAATCGGCGGCGCGCTGGCGTTCGGCGAGTTGCAGGTCGAGCTTTTCGGCGACCGCGTTCATTCGCGTGCTGAAGTCGCCGACGGTGCGCGGCGGTTCGGCAGTTGACGCCGACGCCGCCAACAGCGTGAGGCCCACAAGGGCGTTCCCAAATTTCCGCATAGCCATCCTGTATCGTCGTCGCGCCCCGGCCCTAACGCGCAGGGACGCATTCGCCAAGCGGGGTTGGCAAAGGCCGCCAAGCATGGCAACGCAAAGCCCATGTCCGCAGCGCCGCGCATCTCTTTCGTGTCTTTGGGTTGCCCCAAGGCGCTCGTCGATTCCGAACGCATCCTGACGCGCCTGCGCGCCGAAGGTTACGAATTGTCGAAGACCCACGGCGGCGCGGACGCCGTGATCGTCAACACCTGCGGGTTTCTCGACAGCGCGAAAAAAGAGTCGCTCGACGCCATCGGCGCGGCGCTGAAAGAAAACGGTCGCGTCATCGTCACCGGCTGCATGGGCGCCGAGCCGCAGGCGATCCGCGATGCGTTTCCCAATGTCTCCTCGATTTCAGGTCCGCAGGACTATGAGAGCGTCATGACCGCCGTGCGCGCCGCCGCCCCGGCGCCGCACGATCCGTTTATCGACCTGATCCCCGAACAGGGGATCAAGCTGACGCCGCGTCACTACTCTTACCTCAAAATTTCAGAAGGTTGCGATCATTCCTGCACCTTTTGCATTATCCCGAAACTGCGCGGCAAACTGGCCTCGCGCCCGGCCGGCGACGTGTTGCGAGAGGCCGAAAAGCTGGCGCGGGCGGGGGTGAGGGAGCTGCTGGTCGTCTCTCAGGACACCAGCGCCTATGGCCTCGATCTGCGTTACGCGCCGAGCGCGTTTCAGGACCGCGAGGTTAGCGCCCGCTTCCTCGATCTGGCGCGCGAACTGGGAAAGATTGGCCCGTGGGTGCGGCTGCATTACGTCTACCCCTACCCGCATGTCGACGAGGTAGTGGCGTTGATGAGCGGCGGCGGGTTGCTGCCCTATCTCGACGTGCCGTTCCAGCACGCCTCGCCCAAGGTGCTGAAGGCTATGCGGCGGCCCGGCAATCAGGAAAAGACGCTGGAGCGCATCCGCGCCTGGCGGGCGATCCAGCCGGATTTGACGATCCGCTCCACCTTCATCGTCGGCTTTCCCGGCGAGACCGAGGAGGATTTTCGGATGCTGCTCGACTGGCTGGAGGAAGCGAAGCTCGATCGCGTCGGCGCCTTCAAATACGAGCCAGTGCGCGGCGCGCGCGCCAACGATCTCGGGCTTGAGCAAGTGCCTGACGAGGTCAAGGACAGCCGCTGGCGCCGGTTCATGGAGGCGCAGGGGCGGATTTCGCTGAGCCGCCAGAAGGCCAAGGTCGGGCGCCGCCTCGACGTGCTGATCGACGCGGGCGGCCCGCAGGGCGGCGTCGGGCGCAGCAAGGGCGACGCGCCCGAGATTGACGGCAAGGTTCACGTCGCCTCGCGTCGGCCGCTGCGCTTGGGCGACATTGTGAGTGTGAAGATCGAGCGCGCGGACGCCTATGATCTGTGGGGAACGGCGGCGTGAAGGCGGCGGACCCCGCGATTGACGCCCTGTTGGCCAAGCCGGGCGCGTGGCGGGTAGAGACGCGCAAGCTGCGCAAGATCGCGCTGACGCGCCCGCTGAGCGAGTGCATGAAATGGGGCAAGCCCTGTTATGCGCTCGACGGCGCCAATATCGCACTCATTCAGGGCTTTAAAGACTATTGCGCGCTGCTGTTCTTCAAGGGCTCGCTGATTTCAGACGCGCAGGGCCTGCTTGTTCGGCACGGCGACAACGTTAACGCGTCGCGGCAGATGCGCTTCGTCGCCGCCGCCGACATTTCCGCCGAGATTGTGGGCGCCTATCTCGACGCCGCCATCGCCGTCGAGCGCAGCGGCCAGAAGGCGGAAGCGTCGAAACCGCCGCCCGCGCCGCCTGAATGGGAGGCGCAGATAGCCGCCGACCCCGGCTTGCGCGCGGCCTTCGCAAAACTGACGCCGGGGAGGCGGCGCGTCTATCTCATGCACTTCGCCGGCGCCAAACAGGCCGCCACCCGCCAAACCCGGATCGAGCGGTGGCGCCAGCAAATTCTCGCCGGCAAGGGCATCGACGATTGACCGCCACGCCGCTTTTGACCCGGCAGCGCGCGTGCGGTTCGACGGGGTCCGGGGGGCGACGAACCTGATGCTATCTCGAATCGCAAGCGAACTCGCCTACGCCCGCGGTCTGCTGCGGGTGGTCAAGGCGACCAAGCTCGCCATCAAGCGCAG
>Ga0209698_10006952_pt1 | contig 11951 bp, 13 predicted proteins | sample LitLauG_LLR_2012_FD_187203 | JGI IMG/M metagenome (GOLD analysis project Ga0209698, IMG submission 187203) | Freshwater sediment microbial communities from Pennsylvania, USA - Little Laurel Run_MetaG_LLR_2012 (SPAdes) (version 2) | ecosystem: Environmental > Aquatic > Freshwater > Creek >...
GCTCCCCTCCCGCCACCACGCCGGTCCGGACCGTGGTCGTGGACACTGCCCGACGGGCCGACGGAGGACCTGCCACTCCTGCTGCACCGCGCCCACCGGTCCCTGGACGTGGGCACGGTGGTGGACTGCACGGTCCCGCCACGAACGGCCGGTGACCGGCTCGATGCCCTGGTCGTTGGTGGCGGGTTCGAGATGGTGTCCCCCGGGCGGGTGGGGCCGGACGGATGCCTCCGCACCCGTGTCGTCCGGGCCCGGACCCTGGCCGACACGGTCGGCGCCGGCATGCGGTTGCTCGTCTGCGGGGTGAACCCGTCCCTCTACTCGGCCGACGTCGGCGTCGGCTACGCCCGGCCGGGCAACCGGTTCTGGCCGGCCGCCCTGGCCGCCGGACTGGTCGACGCCGACCGTGATCCGCAGGCGGCCCTCGGCCGGGGGGTGGGGATGACCGACTTCGTCAAACGGGCCACCCGCACCGCCGCCGAGGTGACCCGTGAGGAGTATGCCGACGGATTCGAGCGGGTCTCGGCTCTGGTGGCGTGGCTGACCCCTGGTGCCGTGTGCTTCGTCGGGCTGTCCGGGTGGCGCAGTGTGGTCGACCGCTCGGCCACCGCCGGACCCCAGCCGGCCACGGTGGGAGGGCGACCCGTCTACGTGATGCCCTCGACCAGCGGCCTCAACGCCCGGACCCCGCCGGCCGAACTGGCCGCGCACCTGGCGGCGGCGTCCGCACTGGCCTGAACCGGTCGTGCCGTGCCCAGGCGCGAGGCGGCCGTGCCGTGCCGTGCCGGGCCGTGGCCTGGAGCGGGGCCAGCCGTGCCGTGGACAGGGGCCGGGTGCGGTCCGGCTCAGGACAGGTCGGGCAGTGGGTCGTAGTGGTCCACCTCGGGCGCCCCGTCGAAGAACGGACCGATGTGCGAGCGCCACTCGGCGAACGCCGGGGACTGCCGGAAGCCCTCCGTGTGGGCCTCGAGCGTCTCCCATCCGACCAGCAGCAGGTACCGGTCGGGGGACTCGATCCCCCGGTGCAGGGCGAACGACCGGAACCCCGGCGCCGCCGAGATCACCTCCCGTCCCCGGGTGATCGCCGCCTGGAACTCGTCGTGGGCGTCGGGGCGGATGGTGATCAGTGCGTGCTCGAGGATCATGCACCGACGCTACCGTCGGCGGTCCCGGGTAGCGTCGGTGCGGACGGGCCACGCCGGTACGTGGTGGCCGCTGTGCCGGGCCGCCGAGGAGTGGAGGAGCCACCGTGGACATCGAGATCTGGTCGGACGTGGTCTGCCCGTGGTGCTACGTCGGCAAGCGCAACCTCGAAGCGGCCCTGGCCGACTTCCCCCACGCCGGCCAGGTCACCGTGCACTGGCGGAGCTTCGAGCTCGACCCGACCACGCCGCAGCGGGTGGACCTGTCCATGGACGAGGTCCTCGAGCGCAAGTACGGGATGACCCCGGACCAGGCCACGGCCGCCAACCGTCAGATGACCGACCTGGCCGCCAAGGTCGGGCTCGAGTACCACCTGGACCGTGTCCAGATCGGCAACACCTTCGACGCCCACCGGCTCCTCCACCTGGCCGCCCACGAGGGGCTCGGCGGCGCGCTGAAGGAGCGGCTGCTGCGGGCCTACTTCACCGAGGGCCGGGCGGTGTCTGACCACGCCACCTTGACCGAACTCGCCGGCGAGGTCGGGCTCGACCCCGACCGCGTGGCCGAGGTCCTGGCGTCCGACGAGTTCGCCGCCGAGGTGCGGGCCGACGAGGCACGCGCCGTCGAACTCGGGTCGACCGGCGTCCCGTTCTTCGTGCTCGACGGGAGGTTCGGCGTGCCCGGTGCCCAGCCCCCGGACGTGCTGCTGCGACTGCTCCACCGGGTGTGGGACTCGTCGGTGGAGGCGGCGGCACCGGCGGGCTGAGCGCAGCGGTCGGAGGCGGCCTGTCGCCTCACGGGGGCGGCCTGTCGCCTGACGGGGGCCGCCCGCTACCATCGGCGGATGCTCGACATGCTCGCCCGGACGGCCCATCTGCCCGAGGTCGAGATCGCCGCCGGCCAGGCGGTGGTGACCGAGGGCGGGGCGAGCGGCGAGCTCTTCGTCCTGGTGTCCGGGTCGCTCACCGTCCGCAAGGGCGATCAGCAGGTCAACACCATCTCCCGTCCCGGCGCCGTCGTCGGGGAGATCTCGGTCCTGCTCGGGACCCTGCACGGCGCCAGCGTCGTGGCCGCCGAGCCGAGCGTCCTGCGGGTGGCCGGCGACGGCAGGGCCTTCCTGGGCGAGGACCCCGAACTGCTGCGCTCGGTGGCCGTCGGACTGGCCGAGCGGCTCAACTTCGTGACCACCTACCTGGCCGACCTGAAGGACCAGTACGGCGACGCACCGGGACTCTCCATGGTGTCGGACGTCCTCGGCCGGCTGGCGTCCCACCAGCAGCCTGCCGCCCGACCCGGATCGGCACGGGACCCCGACCCCGAGTACTGAGCCGGCCCCGGGCGCCGGGTCGGCCGCCGTCGGCCCGACCCGCGGCTCAGAACACGGTGCGGGCGGGCGGGGCGGGGTCGGACAGCGCACACCGCTCCATCCCCATGATCGACACCCACCGGGCGGTGCCGTCGTCCAGGTCGAGCTCCACCCGGGCCGGGACCTTGCCGATCTGCGTGCCGGCGTTGAACACCCAGGTGTCGCCGATCCGGTCGACCCACGAGCCGGCTTCGGTGGACGGTGCCTGGTGCACGTGACCGGTCAGGACGACGTCCGGTCGGTACTCGTGGATCCAGTCCCGCACATCGGGGTCGCCGTAGTCCTTGCGCCCCGTCCAGCACGTCGGCGACCCGAGCGGTGGCCAGTGGTAGACCCAGACCCAGCGGGCCGGGCGCCGGGCGGCGTCGGCCGCCAGCAGCGCCGCCACCTCCTGGCGCCCCACCGGTCCGTCCCACCACGGACAGACGGTCACCAGCGTGTCGCCCAGCTCCAGCGAGTCGCCGTCGGTGGGGATGCCCGCCTGTCGGGCCTCGGCCAGCCACAGGGCGGCCTGCTCACCGGCGGCGTCGGGGCCGGTCAGGTCGTGGTTTCCCGAGCTGACCGCCACCGTGTTGGCACCGTGCAGGAGTCCGAGGTACTGCAGGAGCACCACGGACTGGGCGTCGAGCGGCACCGGCGAGGCGATGTTGAGGCTGTCGCCCGCCACCACCACCAGGTCGTAGTCGGGTCCCGCGCCGACCACCCAGTCGAGCTGGGGAAGGTTGTAGTGGAGATCGGAGACGAGGAGGATGCGCATGCGGAGGATCGCCCGGTGCGGGCGCCCCCGGAGCCTAGGCGGACGGTGTCCGTGCCCCCGACACCCGACCCGGCCACGGCCACGGCCACGCCGCCTAGGGTCGTGGCCGACGCGATCGGAGGCCCCGTGGACGACAGCGAACTGGCCCGCCGGGCGGCCAGGAACTTCGGCGAGCTGCTGGCCACGGTGGCCCGCTGCGGCATCGGCCCGGCCGCCGAGGTGCGCCGACCGGACGCAGTGGGTGGCGCCAGCCCCTCCCTCGGGGGCAACCCGTGGCTCCACGCGGCGGTGGTGCCCTTCGACGCGGTGCCGCCCGCTGACGATCCCCTGCTGCCCTACTGCGTGTGGACCTATGCCGACCGGCTGGCCGGACGGGCGGCGGTGCCGGCCGTCGTCACGCCGTGCATGGCCGTCTCCCTGGCCGACGTGGTCCGCCCGGTCGACGGGCCACCGGTGCACCTGGTGGCGCCTCCGCCCGAGGTGGTGGGCGCCATGAACGACCGCGCCTATGACAGTCCCGGGAGCCTGGCGCCCCTGTTGGCCCGGATCGACGACGGCCGTCTCCGGACACACGGCATCGAGGTCGACGGGCGGCCGGTGTGCGTCGCCATGACCCTGGCCCTCGACGACGACCTCGGGATCCACTACGTTGCCACCGAGCCGGACCACCGGCGCCGGGGCGTGGCCACCCGCCTGCTCACCGAGGTCCTGTCCCGGGCGGCGGAGGCCGGGTTCCGGACGGCCACCCTGCAGGCCAGCCCGGACGGCCGTCCCGTCTACCTGAGGATGGGATTCCACCAGGTCGGCGAGTTGCGCGGGTTCGTCCGCCCCGACGCCGCGACCGGCGGCTGACCGACCCCGCTCAGCTGCCGGCCACCGCCGGCGCCAGTGCCCGCCACTCGTCCATCGGCACCTGGCCCAGGTCGCTCCCGAGCACCTGCACCAGCACATGGTCGGCGCCGGCGTCGAGGTGCTCCCGGATGCGGGCGACGACGGCCGCCTCGTCCCCCTGGACCACCAGCGCGTCGGCCAGGCGCTCGGACCCGCCCCTGACGACGTCGGTCTCGTCGAATCCCTGCCGGAACCAGCTGTTCCGGTAGTTGGGCAGGCCGGTGTAGATGGTGAGGTGGTCGTGGGCCCGCCGGAGGGACTCGGCACGGTCCTGGCCCAGCACGGCCGCCTGCTCCACGACCAGGAGCGGCTCGGCACCCAGGATCTCCCGTGCCTCCGCGGTGTGCCCGGGGGTCACCAGGTAGGGGTGGGCGCCGGCGGTCCGGTCACGGGCCAGCTGGAGCATCTTCGGCCCCAGGGCGGCCAGCACCAGCGGCGGCCGAACCTCGTCGGCGGCAAAGTACGGCGCGGTGCCGAGGTCGTCGAGGTACTCCCCCATGGCCTGCATCGGGGGGCGGTAGGTCACCTTGCGGTCCCGCTCCAGGGGCCGCTGATGGCTCACCCCGAGACCCACCACGAACCGTCCGGGCGCCAGGGACTCGACCAGCCGCATGGCGCCGTTGGCCGCCATGGCCCCCCGTGCGTAGATGTTGGCGATGCCGGTCCCGACCACCAGCCGGTCGGTGCCGGCCAGCAGGGCCTGGGCGTAGGTGAACGCCTCCCGTCCGTAGGCCTCGCCGAACCACAGCGACCCGTAGCCGAGCTCCTGGATCTCGTGCGCCGCCTCCTGGGCGGCCGGTCCGGGCAGGGTCTCGAGGGCGGTGGTCCACAGGCCGGTGCGGTTGGTCCGGAGGGACTCGACGGCGGTAGGCATGCGGCCACTGTAGGGCTCCGCCGTGGGCGTCCGCAGCGGGCCCACGGGCCCGCCCGGCCGTGGGCACAGGGCCGCTGGCGCGCTCCGGCGGACCGTTCTAGGGTACGGACGGAATGAGCCGTCCGCGGTGGCAGGGGGACGGTCGCTAACCGGAGGTTGTGCAGTGGACGGAGTGCGCAGCGACCAGGCCTGCCCGAAGTGCCGCTCTGCGGACGTGCCCAAGCTGATCGTGCGCGGCACGGGGAACGGCAACCACGGGACCAGCCTGCAGTGCCGCCGGTGCGGCACCGAGTGGTCCGACGAGTCCTCGTGGAGCAGCCGCGCCTCCTGAGTCACCCTACGCCCCCGGGGCGCCACGAGTGCCCCTGGGGTCCCGACTGCCCCCGGCCTGACCGGCGGCCCGGGCCACCGGTGGCCGGCACGACCGGTTCAGGCCGGGACGAAGGCCCCTGACCCGATCCGGACGCGTGTGCCGACCAGCTCCTCGGCACACGCCGACGCGGCCAGGGCCGGATCGTCGCTCATCGACACGCAGCGGCGGCCGTCGTCGGTGTCGCACACCGCCACCACGCGGACCGGGTCCATGCCGTCGTAGGTGACCGTGTAGGTGGCCACCGTCCCGCCCCCGTCGTACCCCTCGAGCGTCTCGACCGCCTCGATGGTGTCGGTCACCGACGCCACCTCGTAGGCCAGGTCGGCCAGCAGCGGCGGCCGTCCGTCCGGACGGGCCGACCACACGCCCAGGCCGGGCTTGGTCAGCAGGCCGCTGACCGTGGAGACCAGGCCCGTGCGGTCGGGGTCGTCGCGCAGCAGCCGGACCACGGCCGCCATGGCCTGGAGGACGAAGTTGTTGAACGGTCCCCCGGCGAAGGCCATGCCGCCGGTGACCGTCGGCGTGCCGTCCGTGTCGAGGCCCAGTGCCCGCTGCTGGACCCGCACCGCCGCCGGAAAGCAGCTGTAGAGCTCGGTGACCTCCAGGTCGGCTAGTGGGCGTCCGAGCCACGCCTCGGCCGTCTCCCCGAGGACCTGCATCGCCGGCCAGGTCGAGATGCTGGCGCGCCGCAGCACCGACACCGCGTGGCTCGACTCGAGCCCCACCCGGGGGAAGACCCACCGGTCGGTCGGGATCCCGAGCCGCTCGGCCGCCCCGACCGAACACACCACCAGCGCCGCGGCCTGGTTCACCGTCCACTGGGTGGAGTGCCACTTGTTGTACGGGAAAGCGAGCGGGCGGTTGTCGGGAGACGGGGTGGCGAGCCAGGAGGCGCTGACCGCCCGCCCGAAGGCGGCGTCGGGATTGCCCGCCGACACTTCCGAGAACCGGGTCCACAGACCGGACAGCTCGGCCCGGTGCGAGGCGACGGTGCGCCGGTCGGCGGCCCGCAGTGCATTGTCGATCATGGCGTACTGCTGGACCGGGTCCCACAGCCGGTGGGCGATCTCCACCGGTTCGATGGGCGGCTCACCTCGGTACCGCACGACGTCGGGGACCGCCCCGGGCTGGGCGGTCTCCACCGGCGGCCGGCCCGCCTTCTCCTCGTCACGGGCCCAGCGCTTGGATTCGGCGCCGACGACGACCGCCACCTCGGACGCTCCCGACATGATGGACGCCAGGGCGTCGTTGACCAGGCTCTGCTGGGGGATCCCGAGCTCCACGAAGTAGGTGATCGCGCCGCGTGCACCGATCCGTGCGGCCACCAGGCGTGCCGGGTCCGGATAGCCCCAGCTCCCCTGGGGCACGGCCACCCGGTCGACCGCCGCCGCCACGCCCCGGCCCCCGGCGTCGGCCAGCGCCGCCTCGGCGGCCGCGGCCATCAGCTCGCACGCCTCGGCGTGTGCCGATGCGGTGCCCACGCCGACCAGCACCGGGGTGCGGGGGTCGAGGGTGCGCACACCGGGCGTGCCGGTCACCGCCGTTCCACCCCGGTGTGCACCGTCGCCGCGGCCGTGATGGACGTCGGTGCGGTCGGTGCGGTCGGTGCTGTCGGTGCTGTCGGTGGGGCGGCCTGGCGGCGGTCCCGCAGCATCCGCCCGAGTTGGCGCCAGGTCACCTCGACGGCGCCGTAGGCCACGGCGTCGGCCCGGGCCCGCTCGGGCAGGTCGTAGTGGGCGTGGTGCGGACGTCCGGACCGGTCCTGGAACCACTCCCTGCGCATCCCCAGCCGTTCGGCGAACAGGTGCAGCTCCTCCTCGGTGTCGGCCACCAGGTGCGACCAGCGGTCGTCGACCGGGCCGAGGTGCGCGGCCTGGCGCCAGTCGTCGAGGTAGACGGTCAACCCGCCCTCCGTCCCGGCTCGCCCGCGGTCAGACGACCCGGCCCGGTACACCCGAGCCGTCCACCACCGGCAGGTCGGCCGCGGCCCACGCCGTCATGCCGCCGGCGATGTTGCGCACGTCGTAGCCGGCGCCGGCCAGATGCAGGGCGACCGATGCCGACCGTCCCCCGGCCCGGCACATGCAGAGGATGGTCCGGTCGGTCGGGAGCTCGCCGATGCGGTCGACGATCTCGCCCATCGGCACGTGGACGGCGGCCGGGGCATGGCCGGCGTCCCATTCGTCCTGCTCACGGACGTCGAGCATCCAGGCTCCGTCGGCGACGAGGCGGTCGGCCCCGGCGACGTCGACGTCGGTCACGGTGGCGGGCACGTTGGGGTCGGGAGGAGTCACGTCGTCACGGTAGCGGAGGCGACGCCACCGGCGGCGGTCCCCCGGACCCGGGGGTCGGCGCCGGTCCCGGACCGGTCGACCTGGTCAGCCACCGAGGTCCATGAGCTCGACCCGCACCCCGTCGGGGTCGGTGCAGTAGACGAAGTCGAGTGTGGACTCCCCGAAGGGGATCGTGGTCCGGGTGCTCCGCACGACGGTGCCGCCCAGCGACTCGATGGTGGCCGCCGTCGCCTCGACGTCCTCCACCCGCAGGCTCAGGTGGGTCAGCCCACGCTGGTTCATGGGACGTCGGGACCCGTCCCCGGTCACGCCGGGCGCATCGAAGCCCAGCAGTTCGATGGTGACGCCGTCCTTGGTGATCATCCGGGACCGCAGGTGGACGCCCGCCACCTCCATCAGGCCGCCGAACTCCTCCCCCACGTCGTGGGCACCCGCTTCGGTGAACCCGAGCCCGTCGCAGTAGAAGCGGAGCGACGCGTCGAGGTCCGACACGCAGATCCCGAGGTGGGAGAACGAGACGCTCACCCTGTCCGCCCGCACACGTCTCGGGCCGGGGCCGGGATCAGGCCGGCTCGGCGGCCAGGGTGGCGCCGAGGCGCAGGAGCTGGTCGGTGGCGCCGCCCAGCGTCAGCTCGATGTGCTTGGCGTTCAGGAAGAACCGGTGGAGCGGGTACTCGCGGTCGACCCCGACGCCTCCGTGGAGGTGGACGGCGGCGTGGACGACCCGCTGTCCGCCGTCGGCCGCCCAGAACTTGGCCACGGCGACCTCCTTGTCGGCGGGCAGGCCCACGTCGATGCGCCAGGCCGCCTGCCAGGCGGTCAGGCGGATGGCCTCGGCGTCGACATAGGCGTCGGCCGCCCGCTGGCCCACGGCCTGGAAGGTGGCGATCGGCTTGCCGAACTGCTCGCGGTTCTTGGTGTACTCGGCCACCAGGGCCAGCGACGCGGCTGCAGCACCGGCCTGCTGGAGGGCGAGGGCGGTGGTGCTGCGCTGGACGAGCCACTCGACGATGGCCGGTCCGTCGGCGACGGAGCCGAGCAGGGCGTCGGTACCCACGGTCACGCCCTCCAGGCTGACGAGGCCCTCGGGCTGGCCGTTGTTGGCCGTCATCGTCTCGACGGACACGCCGGCGGCACCCCTCGGCACGATGAACACCGCCACGCCGTCCGGCTCGATCCGCGCGCTGACCAGGACGGCGTCGGCGACGGTGCCCGACGGCACGCACGCCTTCACGCCGGTCAGCGACCAGCCGTCGCCGGACGGCTCGGCCACCAGGGCCGGGGCCGAGGGCGTCCCGCCCAGTTCGACGAGGGCCGTCGTCAGCACCGTGTCGCCGGCCACCACCCCGGGCAGCCACTGCTGGTGCTGCGCGGCGGTGCCGAAGCGGGCGACGGCCGGTGCGGCCGCGGCAATGCACTCCACCACCGGCACGTAGGCGGCGGTCCGGCCGGCGGCCTCCGCCAGCAGGCCGGTCTCGAGGAAGCCCAGGCCTGCGCCGCCGACGTCCTCGGGCAGCGCGATGCCGAGCAGGCCGGCGCCGGCCAGCTCGGACCACAGCTTGCGGTCGAACCGGTCGTTGGACGGGTCGGTCTCCATCTCGCGGAGCCGCTCCTGGGTCGACAGGTCGGTGAAGATCCGGTCGGCCAGTTCGCGGACCGCCTCCTGCTCCTCGCTGAATGAGAAGTCCATGATGTGTCCTCTTTCGTGGTGGGTCGCGTCGTGTGGGGTGTCGTGCGGGGTGTGGCGCCGGGCGGTCAGCGCAGCGACCGGGGCATGCCCAGGCCGAAGATGGCGATGAGGTCCCGCTGGATCTCGTTGGTGCCGCCGCCGAAGGTCAGGATGACCAGGCTGCGGGCGTACATCTCGAGGCGCCCGGCCAGCACCGCCTCCGGCGAGTCCTTGGACAGGTAGCCCGCCTGACCCACGATCTCCATCATCAGCTTGAAGGCCTCGAGGTAGAACTCGGTGCCGAAGACCTTGATGGTGGAGGCGTCGGCCACGTCGAGGTGGCCCTGGGTGGCGGTCCACGCCACCTTCCAGTTGATGAGCTTCAGGAACTCGAGACGGGCGTAGATGCGGGCCAGGTGGACCTGCACCCACTCCTGGTCGATCACCCGGCGGCCGTCGGCCAGCTTGGTGGACTGCGCCCACGCCCGGACGTCGGTCATGGCCCGCTCGATGATCCCCGACGAGCACAGGGTGACCCGCTCGTGGTTCAGCTGGTTGGTGATGAGCGACCAGCCCTGGTTCTCCCCGCCGACCAGGTTGGCCGCCGGCACGCGCACGTCCTCGTAGAACGTGTAGTTGATGTTGTGGTCGCCGAGCAGGTGCATCGGCACGACCTTGATCCCCGGGGTGTCCATCGGCACGATGAACATCGAGATGCCCTTGTGCTTGGCCACCTCGGGGTCGGTCCGGGTGGCCAGCCAGATGTAGTCGGCGTCGCCGGCCAGCGAGGTGTAGATCTTCTGGCCGTTGATCACGTACTCGTCGCCGTCACGGACGGCCCGGGTCTGCAGCGACGCCAGGTCGGTGCCCGACTCCGGCTCGGTGTAGCCGATGCAGAAGTGGATGTCGCCGGCCAGGATCTTCGGGAGGAAGAACTCCTTCTGCTCCTGGGTGCCGTACTGCATGATCGTCGGACCCACGGTGTTGATGGTGAGCATCGGCACCGGTGCACCGGCCCGCATCGACTCGTCGAAGAAGATGAACTGCTCGATGGCGCTCTTGCCCTGGCCGCCCCACTCCTCGGGCCACCCGATCCCCAGCCAGCCGTCGGTGGCCATCTGCTTGACCACCCGGCGCATGTCGGCGCCGATGCCGTGGCCCCGGTGGAGCTGCTCGGCGACCTCGGGCGTGAGGAGCTTGTCGTAGTACGCGCGCAGCTCGTTGCGGAGCGCCTGGTGCTCCTCGGTGTAGCCGATCTCCATGGGGTCCCTCCCGGTCAGGTGGTGGCCGCCGTGCAGGCGGCCCGACACGACTAGAACACGTTACATTCGCCCATGGGGGGACGCCACCGCGACGGCCGCCCCGGTCGGTGCCGCCCCGACCGCCGCGGAACGCTAGGGTTACCATCCGGTAAGTTCCGGAGGGATCCGGACGGGGGCCGCGACGGCTACCGTCTGCGGGTCCCCGCCGCCTCTGTCCGCGAGTACACGACTACGCAGGATCGTCACGTCACCGAACGCAGCGGCCCCGGCCGCCCGTCTCCGAGGAGCACCACATGCCCGAAGCAGTCATCGTCGTCACCGGCCGCACGCCCATCGGCCGGGCCAACAAGGGCTCGCTCGTCGAGTGCCGTCCCGACGACCTGTCGGCCCTCGTCATCCGCGAGGTCCTGGCCAAGGTCCCCCAGCTCGACCCGCAGACCGTCGAGGACGTGATCTGGGGCTGCGGCCAGCCCGCCGGTGAGGCCGGCTACAACCTGGGCCGCGTGGCCGCCGTGCTCGCCGGCCTGGCCGAGGTGCCGGGCGTGACCGTGAACCGCTACTGCTCGTCGTCGCTGCAGACCATCCGCATGGCCGCCCATGCCATCAAGGCCGGTGAGGGTGACGTGTTCGTCGCGGGCGGCGTGGAGACGGTGAGCCGCTACCTGCACGGCGCCTCCGACGTCGGCCCCCACAACCCCGAGTTTGCCGCCGCCGAGGCCCGCACCACGGAGCGGACCCCCGCCTCCACCGGATCGTGGACCCCGCTCGAGGGCGTCTTCCCGGACGTCTACATCGCCATGGGCCAGACGGCCGAGAACGTCGTCGACCTTACCGGCGTCACCCGCGAGGAGCAGGACGAGTTCGGCCTGCAGAGCCAGATGCGCGCGGTGGCCGCCCAGGAGCGCGGCTTCTTCGACCGGGAGATCATCCCGGTGACCCTGGCCGACGGCACCGTCGTCACCAAGGACGACGGGCCCCGGGCCGGCACCACCCTGGAGAAGCTGGCCAGCCTGAACCCGGTGTTCCGCGAGGGTGGGTCGGTCACGGCCGGCAACGCCTGCCCGCTGAACGACGGCGCCGCCGCCGTCGTGGTGATGAGCGACACCAGGGCCAAGGAGCTGGGCATCACCCCCCTGGCCCGCATCGTCGCCTCGGGCGTCTCCGGCCTCAACCCCGAGATCATGGGCCTCGGCCCGGTGGACGCCATCCGCCAGGTGCTGCGTCGGGCCAACATGACCATCGACGACATCGACCTCGTGGAGATCAACGAGGCCTTTGCCGCCCAGGTCGTGCCCTCGGCCAAGGAGCTCGGCATCAGCTAC
>Ga0209698_10006953_pt1 | contig 11948 bp, 8 predicted proteins | sample LitLauG_LLR_2012_FD_187203 | JGI IMG/M metagenome (GOLD analysis project Ga0209698, IMG submission 187203) | Freshwater sediment microbial communities from Pennsylvania, USA - Little Laurel Run_MetaG_LLR_2012 (SPAdes) (version 2) | ecosystem: Environmental > Aquatic > Freshwater > Creek >...
ATACCGAAGCGCTGGAAGCCTTGCGACACGCGGTACAACTATGGCCGGCCAACGCCGAGGGCCGCCTGGCCCTGGCCAGCCTGCTGTCCGAGACCGGCCAACAGGAGGAAGCGCTGCACGTGCTGCTCGACGGCGCCGCGCAGGATCCGGCCCGCTTCGGGCTGGCAGCGGCGCGCCAGCAGGCCTTGCTCGGTGCCCCGGCCGCGGCCCTGCGGACGCTGCAAGGCGTGCCGGCGGAGCGGCGCGATGTGGAGTACCACGCGATCACTGCTGCCATCGCGCAGCGTGCGCAAAGGCACGACATTGCCGTGCGCGAGTTTGGCCTTGCCTTGGCCGCCGGCCCGGAACGCGCCGTGTGGTGGGTGGGCCTGGGGGCTTCGCTGGAACAATTGAACCAGCCGGCCGACGCCCTGGCGGCCTACCGCAAGGCCCAGCAGCTGGCCGGCGCCTCGCCGGCGGTGGCCGACTTCGCCGCGCGGCGCGCGGCGGCGCTGGCCGGCGTTGGAGCGCACGCCCTGCCTGCGCCGGCAGTAGCGACGGCGCCCTGAGCGAGCGAGCATAGTCCGCGCTGCGGCCGCGTGCCGGCGCCGGAGCTGCGACAGCAGCGGCGCACCGGACGCGCGCCTCAACGCACGCCGCGGGCGTTAAGTGCCTTGCCCAGTTCCTTGTCGGTATGCAGGATATGCGAGATCAGCCACTGGCGCAGGAACACCGTCAGGTCCTGCAGCGAGACCGCGCCGCCTTGCGCCTGCGCGGCGATCATGGCGCCAACGCGCTGGGCCAGCCGCTGGTGCGCCGCCTCGTGGGCCGCCGTTGCCGGATAGCGATGCTCGTGCATCAAGGCTTCCTCGAACGCGAAATGCCGCCCGGCGTAGCCCACCAGCGAATCGAGGACTTCGCCCACCACCTTGGGTGAATGTCCGGCACTGCGCTCCGCATTGAGGCGGTTGAGCAAGCCGACCAGGACGCGATGCTGCTCATCGATGGCCGCGACGCCCACCGAGTAGATGGGCGACCAGGGCATCAGCGCCGAACCGCGCTGTCCTGGCGCGGCATCGGTCTCGGGCAGCGGCTCGCAGGCGCGCAAGGCTTCGATGAGCTCGATCACCATGGCACTGCAGGCCAATTCGGGCGAATCGGCCCGCGCCATCTCCACGGCGATGCGCAGCGCGCGGATGCGATGCAACAGTTCCTGGGTCAGGACCGCCAGTTCGATCAGTTCCGCATCCTGCTGCGGGGCAATCTCGCCGTGATCGGCCAGCGCCGAATCGACGCCGCAGCGGCACAATTCCTGGCGCAAGACATCGACGGATTGCTGCCAGGGTGCGGCCGCGACCCGCACCGCGTTGGTTTCGCGCGACGGAGCCACGGCCAGCAGGCGCGCCACGCCCGCCAGCAGCGAATGCATCTGCTGCAAGTCGAGCACCACGGCATCGGCATCGATGTCGTCGACCCGCTCCACCGGGCGGGTCGCGCCACATTGAACCACCCAGTTCACGAGCGGACCGGGAAATTCCCCCGGCACCAGGCGCGCGGCCACGGCCGCGCGCCGCAGACCGTTGCTGGTGCCGCTGATCAAGGGCACCTGGGCCTCGGCAAACAGCAAGGCCTGGGCCGGCAGCGAAAGCTCGTCGGCCTTCAGGCCACGCGGATAGCCGTGTCCGTCGAGCCGTTCGTGCGAGGCCGCCACCAGGTGGGCCACGGTCGAACCGCAGCCGGCCAGCTCGACCGCCACCTGCGCGCCGATATCCGGATGGGTGTGGATCTCGCGCAGTTGCGGGCGTTCGCGCGGCGCCGTGCCGCAGAACAGGGTAGGCGGGAGGTACAAGAGGCCGACGTCGTGCAACAGCGCCGCCCGCATCAAGGGCTTGAACAAGTCGGGGTGCACGTCCAGGACCTGCGCCGCGGCCAGCGCCACGGAGCAGACCAGCGTCGCATGATCGACCATTTCGCGGCCGCCATGGCGCATCACCGACCACAGCATGAGCTCGGTAGGATTGGGCGTATAGCTGCGCAGCAGGCTCAGCAGCCACGGCAGGCGCGGCAGCAGCAAGGCACGCAGGTCGGGCGAGGCCTCGATCAGCGCCTGCGCCGTCTCGGCGATGCCGGCCACGGCTGCCGGATCGCGCGCATAGACGCACAGCTCGATCGGCTTGCGCAACTGGCGGCTGCTGAGCCGCTCCAGCAGGCGTTCGCTGATCGCCTGGCCGCGCGCCCACAGCTTCAGGCCATAGGCATCGACGATGTCTTCGGAGGCGTGGATGGCACAGCGCGAGCTCGCCTGCACCAGGGCACCGACGAAATGCTCGTTGGCCACCAGGAAGCGGGAGGCCCCGGTATAGAAGAGTTGGCCCAAGCGGGCGGATTCGGGCTGCGGCATGGTCGTCGTAGTTGCGCGGGCGGCGCTCTGCAGGCACACAGCTTGGGTACCGGAACGTAAAGGATGGCCCACCAGGAGCCAAGACAGGCGGTGCCGTGCGCCCTTGCCAGTGTCCCACGATCGGTGCCCGCTTAGGTGCCAATAGCAGCGGCAGAAGGCCAATAAATCCGGCTTTCGCGCCGCGCCAGCGCCATGGCGCCGGGCGCGCCCGCGCTGCCGGGCGAGCGGCGCCGGACGGGCGGGGAATTCGGGCCCGATAGCTTGCCTTTTCGCGAGGCTGCGCCCACGATGTAGCAGTACGCTGGCCCGGCGCAGTTCGCGTGCACGCGCCGGGCGTGCCGATGCTACGCGCCGGCTGCCGCGGCTGCACTGCGGCGACGCGGCGCCAACGAGGACGCATGGCTTGAAGCGCAAGTCCGTCCAGTCCGCCGGTCCGCCGCGCCCAGCCAGCACGGCGGAGCCGGAGCCGCTGACCGCCGAATTGCTACTGGCGGCCCTGGCACAACTGCCCCAGGGGCTGGCCTACTGCCGCATGGACCCGGGCGATCTGGCATGCGGCCAGTTCACCTACCTGTACACGAATCGCGCCTTCCATGCGCTGACCGGCTTGACTCCCGCGCCCGGCACGCAGGTCCGCTTGCTGCCGGGCAGCCATGCCCAGCCCGACCGTCAGCTGTTGCATGTCTTTGCGCGGGTGGCCGGCGGCGGCGGCGGCGAACGCGTGGACCGCATATTCGGGCCGCTGGGCCGCAAGCTGTCGATCGACGTGCTGAGTCCGGCACGCGGCTATTTCGTGGCGCAATTCGAACCGGCGCGCGACCCCGGGCAAGGCGCCGGCGATTTTCACCTGCTGGCCGAATACCTGTCCCTGGCCCAGCGTTCGACCGGTTCCGGGGTCTGGGACTGGAACCTCACCACCGGCACGATGTCGTGGTCGGCAGAACTCTACGCGCTCTTCGGGCTCGATGCCGCGCACAGCGCTGCGAGCCAGGATGCCTGGCGCGCGACGATCCATCCGCAGGACCTGGCGGCGGCCGAACTAGGCATGCGTGCGGCCGTGCAGGAGCGCCGCGCTTTGGTGAGCGAATATCGCATCGTGCGTCCCAACGGAGAAGTACGGTGGATCGCCACGCACGGCGAGACCGCCTACGATGCCCACGGCGAGCCGGTGCGCATGGTCGGCTTTTGCCACGATGTCACGGCGGTCAAGCAGGCCACACGCCAGGCGCAGGACAACCGCGCCCGGCTGGATGCGGCGCTGGCCAGCATGAACGATGCGGTATCGATCTGCGACGCCCAGGGCAAGGTCATCGACTTCAATGAGGCCTACGCCGGGTTCCACCGCTTTGCCGGCAAAGCCGAATGCGCCGGCGCGCTCGCGGCGTTTGCCCAATTGTTCGATGTTTTCGCCGCCGACGGCACGCCGCTAGCGGCACCGGACTGGCCGGCAGCCCGCGCGCTGGGTGGCGCCGCGGCTACCAATGCCGAATTCACGCTGCGCCGACGCGACACCGGCGAAGCCTGGGAAGGCAGCTACAGCTACGCGCCCATCCTGGACGCAGCCGGCGCGATTGCCGGTGCGGTGGTGCTGGCGCGCGACGTCTCGGCGCACAAGCAGGCGCTGGTGCGCCTGCGCGAAAGCGAGGATCGTTACCGGCGCCTGTTCGAACTCGAAACCGACGCCGTCTTCCTCGTCGATCTGGCCACCGAGCGCATCGTCGATGCCAATGCCGCGGCCGAGTCCATGTACGGCTACAGCCGCGCGCAGTTCCTGACCCTGGGGCCCCGCGACCTGTCGGAGGACCCGGCACGCGCGGGGTCGTCGCTCGCCTCGGGCTCGGCCTTCATGGTGCGACGCTGGCACCGACGCCGGAACGGAACGCGCTTTCCGGTAGAGATTGCCGGCAGCTACTTTCGCAGCGGCGGCCAGAATCTGCACGTGGCGGCGATCCGCGACATCAGCGCACGGCACCGCGCCGAACTGGCGCTGCACCTGAGCAACCAGCGCTTTTCCAGCCTGTTCCGGGCCAGCCCGGTACCCATCCTCATGTCGACCGTCGAGGAGGGCCGCATCCTGGAGGCCAACGATGCCTTCTTCCAGTTCCTGGAGGCCGAACCCGAGACCGTCATCGGCCGCACGGTCGGCGAACTGGAGTTGTACGTCGACCCCGGCGCGCGCGACGCGGCCTTGACCAGCCTGCGCGCGCAGGGCCAGTTGCGCGACCGCGAGATGCGCCTGCGGCGGCGCTCGGGCCGGATCGCCGACGCGTCGATGTCGCTGGAGCTGGTCCAGACCGTCGACGGCCCCTGTCTGCTGACCACGCTGGTCGATATCACGGAGCGCAAGCGTGCCGAGGACGATCTGCGCGTGGCGGCAATCGCCTTCGACGCCCAGGACGGCATGATGGTCACGGACGCGCGGGGCAAGTTGATCCGCGTCAACCAGGCCTTCACGCGCCTGACGGGCTATCAGGCCGAGGAGGTGCTCGGCCGCACGCCTGCCTTGCTGCATTCGGGACGCCAGGACGCCGACTTTTACGAAAACCTGTGGCGCACGCTGCGGCAAACCGGTTACTGGCAAGGCGAGCTGTGGAACCGCCGCAAAGACGGCGGCCTGTATCTCGAGTGGCTGACGATCAGCGCGGTGCGCGCGCCCGACGGGACGATCACGCACTATGTGGGCACGTTCTCGGACGTGACGAAGAACAAGGAGTCCGAGGAAAAAATCCACCACCTGGCCTATTACGACGCCCTCACCAACCTGCCGAACCGGCGTCTGCTGCACGATCGCCTGACGCAGGTCATGGCCGCCGGCCACCGCAGTTGCCAGCACGCCGCCGTGCTGTTCCTGGACCTGGACAATTTCAAGCTGCTCAACGACACCCGCGGGCACGATGCGGGCGACGGCCTGCTCATCGAGACCGCCAAGCGCATTCGCCTGCATCTGCGCGACGGCGACACCGTTGCGCGGCTGGGCGGCGACGAGTTCGTGGTACTGCTGGAGAACCTGGGCACCGACGCGCAGGAAGCCGCCGTCGTGGCCGGCAACGTCGCCGAAAAGCTGCGCCTGGCGCTGGCCCAGCCCTACAGCGTCGCCGAGCGCGCCTTTCATTGCGGAGCCAGCGTCGGCATTGCGCTGTTTCGCGGCCGCGAGGAGCCGGTCGAGGCGATCCTGCGGCACGCCGACCTGGCGATGTACCAGGCCAAGAGTGCCGGGCGCAATGCCGTGCGCTATTTCGATCCGACCATGCAAATCGCCCTGGACGAACGCAGCGTGCTCGAGGCCGACCTGCGCGTGGCGATCGAACAAGGACAGATGCTGCTGCACTACCAGCCGCAGGTCGACCAGTCCGACGCCGTGGTCGGCGCCGAGGCGCTGCTGCGCTGGGCCCATCCGCAACGCGGCCTGGTCGCACCGCTGGATTTCATCCCCCTGGCCGAGGAGACGGGACTCATCGTGCCACTGGGCCTGTGGGTGCTCGGCGCCGCCTGCGCGCAGATCCGGCTCTGGTCGCAGCAGCCGGCGACGCGCCAGCTGCGCGTGGCGATCAACGTCAGCGCGCGCCAGTTCCGCCAGCCCGACTTCGTCGAGGAGGTGCGCCGCATCCTGGCCAGCAGCGGGGCCGACCCGGCGCGCCTGAAGATCGAGCTGACCGAGGTGGCCGTGGTCGACGACGTCGGCGACACCTTCGAGAAGATGCGCGCGCTCAAGTCGCTGGGCATAGGATTCGCGCTCGACGATTTCGGCACGGGCTATTCGTCGCTGTCCTACCTGACCCGCCTGCCGCTGGACCAGCTCAAGATCGACAAGTCGTTCGTGATCAACCTGCCCGACAACCGCAACGATGCCATCATCGCCCAGACCATCATCACGATGGCGGCCAGCCTGGGGCTGGAGGTCATTGCCGAAGGGGTGGAGACGCGCATCCAGCGCGCCTTCCTGGAGCGGCACGGCTGTACGCTGTTCCAGGGTTACCTGTACAGCGCGCCCCTGCCCCTGGAGGCGTTTGAGCAATACGCCGCACGCCGCGGCAAGGCACAGCCCAGGGCCATCAAGGCCGCCGTGCGCTAGGGCCGCTACGGCGCGATTTCGTCCGTCCGTCGAGGCGCACGATGGCCCAATAAACCCCCAGGTAAACGATCAAGGCAATCCAGCCGTAGTGGTTTTTGTCGAGCACCACCACGCCCGCGACGATGCCGGCCCCGATCAGCGCGACCAGGGCAACCACGGCGGAATCGCGCTTGGGCAGGCTGGGGCGCATGGCGCCATGGTAGCGCCGGCGCGCGGCCATGGCCGGCGATTACAATGCAGCGTCGCCAAGGGGGCGCGCTGGCCGCGCGCCTGCGAACCGTGCCCGATCGCGCCCCAGGCCGATGGCGCGGTGCCGGCGCGCATGAGGAGCAACACATGAGTCTCGCCATTCCGGATGTCGCCCTGATCGACAACAGCGACGAGCGTGCACCGCTGGTGCTGGTGCTGGACTGTTCCGGCAGCATGCTCGAGGAAAACAAGGTGGGCCTGCTCAACGATGGCCTGAAAACCCTGGAGGCCGAGCTCAAGAACGACCCCATCACCGCGCGCTGTGGCCGCGTGCTGGTCATATCCTTTGGCGGCGACAACAACGTCGAGATCATGGGCGACTGGACCGATGCAATGGATTTCACGCCGCCCGCCCTCATGGCCGGCGGGCTCACCCCGCTGGGCACGGCGATGAAATGCGCGCTCGACGAGGTCGAATCGCAAAAGGCGCAGATGCGCAGTGCCGGCGTTTCCTACAAGCGCCCCATCATCATGCTGCTGTCCGACGGCGAACCCACCGACGACTGGCGTCCGGTGGCGGCCGACTGCAAGAATGCGGAGTCGGCGCACAAGGTCAACGTCATGGCCATCGGCATCGGCGAACAGGCCAACGGCCAGATCCTGGGCGCTTTCAGCAACAAGGGCGCACTGAACCTGAACGGCTTGAAGTTCAAGGAACTCTTCATCTGGCTCAGCCGCAGCATCCAGGCGGTATCGCGGGCCACCAGCGGCACGACCGTGCAGCTCAATCCGGTCGACAGCTGGGCGCAGGTGCAGACCTGAGCGTGGCGGCACCCCTGCACTGGCAGGTATTTCTTGCCTCGGCAGCCGGATCCCATCACCTGGAAAGCGCGGCGCCGTGCCAGGATGCCGGACACTATCTGGTGGCAGGCACCACCCTGGTCGGGGTGGTGTGCGACGGCGCGGGCTCTGCCAGCCACGGGCGCGAAGGTGCGGACTTCGTCGCCCGCAGCATCGCGCAGTGGCTGCACGAGACCGCGGCCGATGCCCTCGCGGCGCCTGTCGCAAGCCAGACCATTGCGGCCGTCCTGGAGCGGGCGCGCGGCCAACTCGAGGCCCTCGCCCTGGCCGGCGCGCGCAGCTTGCGCGACTACGCCTGCACCGTAGTGGGCTGCCTGGCGACGGCTGGGAACGCGTTTTTCTTCCACCTGGGCGACGGCTACGCGGTGTACCGCGATGCCTCTGGCGCGTGCACGGTGTCGCCACCCGAGAACGGCGAATTCGCCGACCAGACCTATTTCCTGAGCGAGGCGGGCTGGATGCAACACCTGCGCGTGACGATCCTCCCGGTGCCACAACGCGGCTGCCTCATCGGCCTGATGAGCGACGGGACGGCGCCTTTTGCGATCAACCGTCGCCGCGATGGCTTCTTCGCCCCGTTCATAGACCCGGTGGTCAATTACCTGCGCACGGCCGCGCCAGACGAGGGCGCGCGGGCCCTGCTGGGCGTGCTGGCGGACGAAAAGACGTTTGCGATCACCGCCGACGACAAGACGCTGCTGCTCGCGCTGGCCGCCTGAGCCGATACCCGCGGCAAGGCTGATCCCGTGGCATCCGCACGGCCCTCCGAGAGCAGCAGCGCCCGCCTGCTGTGGGGCGATGGCCGCGGCCAGGCCGTGCGCCTGCGCGCCATCGGCAAAGCCGGCGGAGCCGGCGAGGTCTACGCCATCGACGATCAACCCGGCCTGGTCGCCAAGGTCTATCACGCCAGCGCGCGCCCCGAACAGCTCGCGCACTACGCCCGCAAGATCGACTGGATGATCCGGCATCCGCCCGCGCTGCCCGCTTTGCCGGCGCAACATCAAAGCGTGGTGCAGCTGGCCTGGCCCCAGGCCGTGGTGCAGCAGGGCCGGCGCTTTGCCGGCTTCGTCATGCGCAAGATCGACTTCGAGCGCACCCTCGAGCTCGATTACCTGTTGACGCGCCGCCAGGCCGCGCAGGAAGGTTTCGCCGTGGACTACGGCAAGCTGCTGACGGTCTGCTACAACCTGGCGGCGCTGATCGACTGCCTGCATGCCGCCCGCATTGCCATCGTGGATCTGAAGCCGATCAACCTCAAGGTCTACAAGGACGAACTCTTCGTCTCCATCCTCGATTGCGATGGCTTTCACATCCAGGGCGATGACTTCGTTTCCGAAGCACCCCAGGTGACGCCCGAATACCTGGCACCGGAACTGCACGAGCGTCCCATCGCGCAGCCGCAGAGCCAGGATGCCTTTGCCCTGGCGACCATCGCCTTTCGCCTGCTCAATTACGGCATCCATCCCTACGCCGGCATTGCCAGCGGCCGGCGCGACTATCCCTCGGAGCTGGCCGGGCGCATCCGCCAGGGCCTGTATCCCTACGGCCAGACCGCACTGGCGGGCGTGCGCCCGGCGCCCGCCAGCGTGCACGAATGCTTGCCGGCGCCGCTGCGCGCCTTGTTCGATCGGGCGTTCACGGCACATGCGGGCGCGCGCCCAGCGGCGCGCGAATGGCTGGCCGTGCTGGGGGCCTATGCGGGGCGCGACTCAAGGGCCATGGCGCGCTGCGGCCTGGGACACCTGCAATTTGCCGGCCTGCCCTGCCCGACCTGCCGGCGCGCGCAGCTGCTGCGCGGCCACGTCGTGCGTCAGCGCCGCATCCTGACGCGCATCCAGGCCAGCCCCGGGCGCGCCGTGTCCTATCTGCGCAAGACCCTGCAAGGAACGCACAGCTCCCCGTTCCAGGCGGCCCTGGCTCAGGCGCAGCTGCAGACCGTGCAGATGGCGCCCGTGACCCTGCCCCTGCGCCAGGTGCTGGCGATCGAACTGGTGTGGGCGCTGGGCCTGCTCGTCACCTTCTGGTGGGCACGATGATCCGCAGCGCCGTCATCACGCTGGTGTTGGGCGCAAGCTTGCTGCTGGCCTGGTCCTGGCGCCCGCGCGCGGCCCTCGAACCGGGTGCGCGGCTGCTGCTCGCGGTCTACGCGGCCCTGGGGCTCTGGGCGCTGTGGTTCGGGCTGTACGCGCCTGAAGGTCAGGAGCCGGCTGCGGTCCTCATCTGGAAGCCGACCATCCTGTACTGGGCGCTCAGCGCCGTGCTGCTGGCTGCGCCGCTGCTGGGCTGGGGCTACCCCGCACGCATCATCGTGGGCAGCTACTTCGTGTTTTCCAATCGCGAATGGCGCTTTATCAATCTTGGCCTGGCGGTTTTCACGGCGCTGCTCGGCGGCCTGAACATCTATATCGCCTATTCGGCATCGCTGGGCGGCTGGGAAGGATTCAAATACGCCAGCATGGTCAACCTGGCCGGGATCTTCCTGTTGCGCGTCACTTTCCTGTGGCTCGATGCGCTGTTTCGCGCAGTCAGCTACTGGGTCGGCCGCGCGCGGGCACGCCGACCCTGACCGGGACGGCGCGCTGCCTCAGTGCGCGGCGTTTAGGCGGCCCACGCCCGCCACGAAGCGCTGCAGGGCCTGGGAAATGGCGTGCGGGGCGATCTCGATGTCGATGAGTTGAAAGCGGCCGCGCTGGCTCCACGCCTGCTCCAGCGCCTGGCGCAATTGACGCCGCGTCGCCACGTGCCGGCCCGCGCCGCCCATGCCCGCGGCCATGTGCGCGAAATCCCAGCGATCGAGGTCATGCAGCGGGGACGCCGGCTGGATGGCACGCAGCATGCCCCAGCCGCCATTGTTGAAGACCAGCACGATGGGATCCCAGCCATAGCGCCGGCAGTTGCCCAGTTCCCAGCCCGTCATCTGGAAAGCCCCGTCACCGACCAGCACCAGGGGCCGCAGCCCCGTGGCGGCCTGCAGGCCCAGGCCGGCCGGCACCGCATAGCCCATGGAAGCGTAATAGCCCGGGGCGACCAGGGCGGTATGTTCGATATCGGTGGCGGCAAAGAGGCAGTCGCCGACATCGACGGCAATCGGCATGCGGCCATGCACTGCCATGAGATCGTTGATCGCGGCGACGATGTCGGTGGGCGTGACCGGCTCGTCGTCGTCGACCAGGCCGGCGGGATAGGCGGCAGGCGGCATGGACGGGACCGGTCGCGCCGGCGCGGTGGCCCGCTGCAGCAAGGCGTCGATCAAGGCCGGCAAGGGCACCGGCGCGTAGGTGTGATAGCCCATGCTGACGCGCCCATCGAGGGCCTGGATCGTCTTGCGCAGATCGATGCGCGACTGCGATACGGCAAAATTCGTGTCGGACAGGATTTCGCCCAGCAGGAACAAGGCATCGGAGCCTTCGACCAGTTGCGTGATCTCGGGCACGCCGGCCACCCCGAGATAGGTTCCGGCCAGCGTCGCGTCCTGGCCGGCGAGCAGGCCGCGCCCCATGAAGCTCGTCACTATGGGCAGGCCCAGGCGCCGACCGAGCCGCGCTACCGGTTCCTCGAGGCCGAAGCGGCGCACCTCGACGCCCACCATGAGTACCGGGGAGCGCGCCTGGGCCAGGCGCTGCACGATTTCCGCGGCACAGGCATCGAGCAGCTGCGCATCGACGGGCGTTTCGGGCAAGGCCTCTACCGGCGCGCACGGGCGCTCGGCCATGTCGCGCGGTATCTCGATGTACACCGGCTCGGATTGGCTCCGGCAGCGCGCCAGCACCTGGGCGATCTGTAGCGGCGCACGCGCCGCATCGTCGAGGCGGACCTGCTCGCAGGTGATTTCGCGGTAGATCTTGAATTGCGAGTCGAGCGTCTTGGCCTGGTGGTGCAGCAGCAGTCCGGAACCCGCCTCGCCGCTGCCGGGCGCGCCGGAGAGCACGACCACCGGCACTTTTTCGGCGTAGGCCCCGGCGATGGCATTGACCATGTTGAGCGCACCGGCGCCATATGTGACCGCCGCCACGCCCAGACCCATGGACGCGCGCGCCGCCGCATCGGCCGCAAATCCGACGGCCGGTTCGTGCGACAAGGTGTAATGCGGCAGGATGCGCGAGGTTTCGATGACCCGGAACAAAGGCAGGGCGAAGTCCCCGGGGATGCCGAAGATCTGCCCGGCGCCCTGCGCCTTGAGCGCCTGCAAAAGCCGTTGGACGAGATTCATGTGCCTGCCTCCTCGCTGCATCCGCGGCCGGGAACCTGATGCGCCCGACCGCTGCTGCGGAACCTGGCGCCGTGCCAGCCGCGCTGCGCTGGCCGGCGGCCTGCCGCGCGCGGCGCGGCGCGCCTTGACTTCGGCGCCACCGGCCACCAGTATCGCGCCGGCGTGCACCCAGCGCACGCAAACCGCGGAAAAGGATGCCCATGCGCGCACGAAAGTATCACCTTGCCCTCCTGGTG
>Ga0209698_10006957_pt1 | contig 11941 bp, 5 predicted proteins | sample LitLauG_LLR_2012_FD_187203 | JGI IMG/M metagenome (GOLD analysis project Ga0209698, IMG submission 187203) | Freshwater sediment microbial communities from Pennsylvania, USA - Little Laurel Run_MetaG_LLR_2012 (SPAdes) (version 2) | ecosystem: Environmental > Aquatic > Freshwater > Creek >...
GATCAACTCGTGCAAAAGCTGGGCGATCGCGATTTCAACCGCGAGGGACTCCGTATCTATACCTCGCTCGATCCAGACCTGCAGAAGCTGGCTTCGCAGACCGTCGACTCTACCATCCACGTGGTCGATGCGGAAGTGGATAGGATTCACGCGCGCGACAGAAAGCTGGGCAAACCGTACGTCTATCCCCAGGTCGCGCTTGTGGCGCTGAACCCGCATACAGGCCAGGTGCTCGCGCTGGTCGGCGGGCGAAGCTACGGCACATCGCAGGTGAATCACGCCGTGGCGCACCGGCCCACGGGATCGATCTTCAAGCCGTTTGTGTATGCATCGGCGTTCCAGACCGCGGTTGAGGGCACGATGCTGCCGGGCCAGACCAAGCTGTTCTCGCCGGTAACCATGCTCAACGATGCACAGGCGACATATGACGCGGGTACGCCGAACGAATATACGCCGCACAACTTCCAAGGCGAGTTTTATGGCGACATCACCGCGCGCTTCGCGCTGATGCGGTCAGACAATAATGCCACCATCGGCCTGGCCAGCCTCGTAGGTTTCGACCGCGTGGCAGCCCTGGCGCGCGACGCGGGCATTAAAAGCGCGCAGGGAACTCCCTCCATGGCCATTGGTTCCTACGACGCCACGCCGCTCGACATGGCTGGCGCTTACACCGTATTTGCCAACGGCGGCGTGCATATCGATCCCTGGATGCTGGCCAGCGTGCGCACCCCGACAGGCGACGTGATTGAGGACTACACCCCAAACACGCGTCAGGTCCTTGACCCGCGCGTCGCCTTCCTTACTACCTCCTTGATGGAGGCCGTTTTGCAAGGCAACGGGAGCGATCCCTGCGAGATTGGTGGGCGAGACTACTGCGGCACCGGCGCTGGGGTGCGCAACATGGGATTCATCTCGCCCGCCGCTGGCAAAACCGGCACCGATCACGATGCGTGGTTTGCTGGCTTCACTAGCAGCCTGCTTTGCGTGGTGTGGGTCGGCAACGACGACTACACCGACATCAAGATGCAGGGCGCGCACGCGGCTGCGCCGATCTGGGCCGAATTTATGAAAACCGCCGTGCTACTGCCGCAGTACTCCGACACCAACGAATTCACTCCGCCTGAAGGCGTTCAGATTGTGAAGATCGACAAGGTGAGCAACCTGCTGAGCGATGAAACCTGTCCGGACAGTTACGATGCCGCCTTCCTCGATGGGACCGCCCCCATCGTAACTTGCGACCACCCGGCCGACAAGCGCAACATCCTGCAAAAAATCTTTGGCCTCGGCAAAAGCGGAAACTGATTCCTTGGGCCTTATTTTTTCGGGCCAGATTTTGCCGGCAGGCGCCGGGGCCGCTGCTTCGCCGAGATCGACTTGATGATGAGACGGCCCGTTCCCTTCGCGGCCAAAGGAGTCTTAGCTTGCCGGGCGGCTGCGGCAATCAGCGCTTCATTCTCTGCCTTCGCCAAGTCCTCAGCCCGCGACAATCGGATGAATCGGTTTTGGCTTCCGCTGCCTTGCAGGACGCCGGCGGGATCGGGCAACGTGGCTCCGTAATAAAACGAGATAATAATTCCTTTTGCGTTCGCCGCCAGTGAGAGGATGCAGTCCGAGGCTCGTTCCGTAGAGCTGTAGCCGATTACGAAAAAATTGTAGTTATCGTAGACGACTTCGTTGGCGGTGGGCAGGCGTTTACGCAACGCTGAACGCACAGCGTTAATGAGGCGGATCATCGGCGGATCGAATTTTGCGATGAAGCTCGCAAGCTGTTTTTCTGGATCTTCCGACTGAGCGGATTTGGCTTTCGAGGGCATCGATTCTCCTTTGCCTTTCGCGTAGGCTCTTCAAAATAACTTAACCGTCAATATTCGAACCATCCGGCATTGGCTGGCAGGCCTGACACCAGAAGGTCACCCGCGCGTCCGGGCCCTGGATGCGACGGCGAATCGGTTCGCCGCAGCGCCGGCAGGGCTCGCCATCGCGCCCATAAACCCAAAGGCTCGCGCCCGGATCCGATTCGTGAGTGGTGCGGCGCGTTCTGCCGCCATAGGTCACGATCGTATTGCCTGAGTCCTCGAGCACGTTTGCGCGAACCAGTTTTTGTGCGGCGGCGATTGACGATTGCACTTGATCCGGGCTTAGCTCAGAGACCTTGCAAAACGGATTAATGCCCGTGACGAAGCAAATCTCCGATTTGAAAACGTTGCCTACGCCTGCGAGAACCTCTTGGTGCAGCAGCACATCGGCAATCTCCTCGCCGGCCTGCGCCTGAATGCGGCACGCGACCTCTGCTGCATTGAACGCAGGGCTGAGAACATCTATCTCAGGATTGGGAATTCTTCGCTCGCGTGCCAGCGATTGCGCTGTGTGCATCTCGGCCACCGGCACCCGAAAGCCAACCGCAATGTAGTCGCAGTTCTCGATTACGATGCGCATGTTCGTTCGGGGCTGCTGCCATCGCTCGCCGTGCCGGTAAATGTGCCAACTGCCGCTCATCAGCATATGAGTAACTAACGTTCCGCCGCCGGAGAAATGAATAAGAAGCCATTTCCCGCGCGCCTCCACTCGCTCCACGATTTGCCCGCGAACTGGTGTGTCCTCGTTGAAGCGGGTAAGTAATGGATAGGTCGACCGAAAGACCGTTACCTGCTTCCCCGCGAGAGCACGGCCAAGTGTCCTTGCGGTGCGAAAGATGGTGTCGCCTTCGGGCATGGATCATTGCACCTCGCCACCGGAAGAAATCGCGCCCGGCTGGTGAGCAGCTTGCGCCACAGGAAGCGGAATGCGGCGAAGGTGAATGCCGAGGGGTCCGGGATGAAATCCGGCGTCCATCAGGAATCGGGCCATGGGATGCGCGGCCACCGGCTGGCCGTTGATGGTGGTAATGAGTACGCCTTGATGATGGCTGAGACGCATCTTTTCCTGGCCCCGTGAGCAGAGAAAATGCGCCAGGCCCGCGGCCGCCTGCGAGCGCTCCGGTTCTTCCGCGGGAAGAAATACCAGGATGTTTGGATTGCCTCGGCGCAGCCACGCCACCAACTGGCCGTTGCGCAAAATCACTTCGGCATAGACGCCGCGGGTGAGGATCCGCGGCGCCGACTCCGCATCCTCATCGGCGACCAGAAGTTCAGGCCAGCGTAGGACCGAGCCATAAGGATTTGCTGGGTCCGTTGCGGCCAATTGCACAAACTCCGGCCGCTCTTCTGGCGGCGCTGTGCGCAGCTGGCGAAGCAGGTCGACAGCTGCCGGGAGAGCAAACTGGGTGGCGCCAAGACCGGCAACAAAATAACCGCGGCGAATGCGGCCACTCTCTTCGAGAGCTTTCAACACATCGTAGACCGCGCTGAATCCGCCAGGAACATTCTCAGCGGCGACTGATTCCCGCAGCAGAACTCCGTAGCGGTTGAGCAGTTGCAGTGCAAGGGCGTGGCTGGCCTCCGTAGCGGTGGGAGCGAGCGCACGTCCTTCTGGGGCTAAAGCTCCTGACGATTTAATCGAATCACCATACGGGCCAAAGCCCTTACCCTTCGCGCTGATACCTGCAGGCGCTCGAAGCGGCAACAGCGACCAGCGTCCTTGCGCCGTTGGCGGCGTGGTGCGTCGAGAGCGAAACACAGTTCCCGTTTGCAAGCGGCGCGGCGTGCGCGAGCTCTCGGGCCGTGCAGTATAAGCACGCAAAGCATGAAGTGAGTCGTTGGTGATCAGGCCGCGCCACACCAGGCTCCAAAGCGCATCGATCGTCTCTCCCGGATAGCCTCCGCCAGTGCCCTGGTGCAGCGCGTCGAAAAAGCTGGCGCCCGCGGATTCGAAAATGGCGAGCAACTTTTCTTCGCGTTCGGTGAGCGGCTCCACCAGCGGGCGCTGCTGCGCCAGCAAGGGCAGCTTGTCGACAATGAACAACGCGATCCGGCCGTCGCGCTCACCGATTGGCTCAACTCCAGCCCAGGCTACTTCGCCGGCGGCAATCAGCGTATCGAGACCGGCTGGAGCAAAATCAGCAATTCGGGCGGGCAGGATCCTGGACTCCAAAAGGGACGCTGGCAGCGGCGCGCCTTGCAGGCTTTCAATCGCGTCCAGCATCGCGTCGAGGTTGGCATGGGTGCGTCGCGGCGTCAGCAGGCCTTGCCAGTGCGTGAGAAAGCGGGCCAGCGTGTGCTGCTCGACGGGCTCGACTTCGCGCCGAAGTCTTGCCAGGGACTTGCGGCGAATCTGGCGCAGAATTTCTTCGTCGCACCACTCGCGATGCACGCCGCCGGGCCGGAAACCGCCCTCAAGCACGCGGCCCTCGGCGGCAAGCTGGCGCAGAGCATTCTCCACCGCAACCGCATCCAGCGCAAATCGTTCTGATGCTTCGCGCAGCGAAAATGGCCCATGAGTCCGGGCGTAGCGGCGGACGAGTTCGAGCACAGGATGCGCAACTGGCTCTTGCAAAGCCGCAGCGAGTCCTGGGGGCAGCGGAATGCCGAGGCCATCGCGATAGCGGGCCGCGTCTTCCGCGGCCACCAGGCGACGTTCGCCCGCAATGCGCAGCTCAAGCAGACGCCTCGACCGAATGAGCCGATCCACATGTAGCAACAGATCGGATGAAACCACGCGCCGCGCCAGTTCGTCCCGCGAGAGATCGCCCAGGCGCAGGCACAGATCGTGAATGCCGTCTGCCGAGCGCGCGCGATAATTCTCCGCGACACACTGTGCCGTCTCCTCGACATCTGCGATTGCATCGGCATCGAGGAGCTCGCGCAGATCTGCCTCGCCAAGCAACTCGCGCAACTGATCCTGGTCGATGGTAAGGGCCTGGGCGCGGCGCTCTGCCAGCGGCGCATCGCCATCATAAAGAAAATTGGCCACGTAACTGAACAATAGCGACGCGGCAAACGGCGACGCCTTGCGCGTCTCGACAACGTGAACGCGGAGCTTCCGCTCCTCTATTTCCTTGAGGATTTCGATCAAGGAAGACATGTCGAAGACGTCGCGCAGACACTCGCGATAGGCCTCGAGCAGCAGCGGGAACGAGGGATAACGCGAAGCCACGCTGAGTAAATCGTAGGAACGCTTCCGCAACTGCCACAATGGAGAACGCGCATCGGCGCGGCGGCGCGGCAGCAGAAGCGCGCGGCCGGCGGCTTCGCGAAAGCGGCCGGCGAACAGCGCCGTTGAACCCAACTGGCGCAGCACCAGTTGCATGGCTTCGGCGGATTCAACGAGGAACCAGTCCGGATCCGGCGGCTCGTCCGTGTCCGGAAAGCGCAGCACAAAGCCGTCGTCGCCCCACAACGTTTCAACTTCCGGACCGCCTGCGGCGCGTATGCGCGCACTCACCGCCATGGCCCAGGGAATATGGATGCGGCTGCCGAAAGGGGTAAGCACGCAAACCCGCCAATCGCCGAGTTCATCGCGGCAGCGCTCGATGACGATGGTGCGATCATCGGGGACGGATTCGGTGGCGGCCTCCTGGTCGGCGAGAAATTGCATAAGATTTTCCGCTGCGCCGGGATCGAGATCGTGTTCGGCAATGAGGCGAGTGAGCGCGGCGGGCTTGGGCAGAGAGCGAAGCTCTCGCACCAGAGCGCCGATGCGGCGACCAAATTCCAGCGGCCGACCCGGACCATCGCCCTTCCAGAACGGCATCTTGCCAGGCTCGCCGGGGGCGGGCGTCACCAGCACACGGTCGTGGGTGATCTCAACGATGCGCCATGTGGATGCTCCCAGAATGAAGGTCTCGCCGGGATGGCTCTCGAAGACCATTTCTTCGTCGAGCTCACCAACGCGAACGGCCTTGCCTTCGCTGTAAGCCAGAAAGACGCCGTAGAGACCGCGATCGGGAATGGTGCCGGCGTTGAGAATGGCGAGACGGGCCGCGCCGTCGCGAGCGGTGACAACATTGCGAATTCGGTCCCAGGTGAGACGCGGGCGAAGTTCGGCGAATTCGTCGGAGGGATAGCGGCCGCTGAGCAGGTCGAGGACGCCTTCGAAGGCTGCGCGCGTAAGAGCGCCGAACGGAGCCGCGCGGCGAACGAGATCGTACAGGAAGTCGACGCTGACTTCGGGCTTGGGAGATTCGTCCTCCTTCCGCACCGAGTCCCAATCGGAAAATTTCAATTCTGCTGTGAGATTGTTTACTCGCCGCGCGCTCTTAAGCACCCTCGCCTTGCGCGATGACGTTGCTGCGTTGGGCGGCCGAGCGACGATCGCTACCAACTGCTGTGCGAGAACGTCGAGCGGGTTGCGCGGAAAGCGCGTTGACTCGATGTGGCCTTCGTGCATGGCGCGCGTGACGGCGGCACAGGCGACCAGATCGGCGCGGTACTTGGGAAACAGGATGCCCTCACTCACCGCATCCACATGGTGGCCGGCGCGGCCGATGCGCTGCATTCCGCTGGCCACCGAGGGCGGAGCTTCAATCTGGATAACAAGATCTACCGCGCCCATATCGATTCCGAGCTCGAGGGTCGATGTGGCGCAGAGGGCGCGAATCTGTCCGGCCTTCAACTGCTCTTCGATGACGGAGCGCTGGGCAGCCGCGAGAGAACCATGATGGGCGCGGGCAATCGGCTCCCCGGCAAGCTCGTTCAGTGCGCCGGCCAGCCGCTCGGCCACCTGGCGGCTGTTGACAAAAAGGATAGTGGAGTTGCGTTCACGGATAATCTCAAGCAGTCGGGGATGAATCGCATTCCAGATCGACACGCGACGGGGCATTTGCGACGCCGGGCCTGAAGGAATCTCCTCCTGCGCGCCAAGGTTGGCCATGTCTTCAACAGGTACTTCGATGCGCAGCTTGAGTTGCTTGGGGGCGCTGGCGTTGACGATGGTCACGGGGCGATAGCTGGGCGCGGGGTCCGCCGCGCCAGGGAACTGGGAATTGAGATCAGGGAACAGGGCGGGGTCGGAGGAGGCCCCAGATTCGGAAACGATTTCATTGAGGTCTGTGCTTTCCCAGGTCTCAGAAGCGAGACCTGGGGCACCCTGATCTATTCCCTGTTCCCTGCCGGGGTCCCCGGCGAGCGCCTTTTGCCCGTTGGGGTGGCTGTTCCTTATTCCCTGTACTTCCACGCCGCCGAGGAAGCGGGCCACTTCCTCAAGCGGGCGCTGCGTTGCCGACAAGCCGATTCGCTGGATGGGACGTTTGGTCAGTGCCTGCAGTCGCTCCAGCGAGAGGGCCAGGTGAGCGCCGCGCTTGGTGGGAACCAGCGCATGAATCTCGTCGACGATGACCGTATCAACGGTGCGCAAGGCATCGGCGGCCTGCGAGGTAAGCAGCAGGTAGAGCGACTCCGGCGTGGTGATCAGAATGTCAGAAGGCTTGCGCGCAAAGCGCGCACGCTCACGCTGCGGGGTATCGCCTGTGCGAACGCTGATGGAGGGTTCGCGAAAATCTACACCCATGCGGCGAGCCATGTTCGCCATTCCGGCCAGGGGCGAGCGCAGGTTGCGCTCCACATCCACGGCGAGTGCCTTGAGTGGCGAGACGTAAAGAATCCTGCAACCCTTCTTATCGCTCTCCGGCTGCGAATGAAGCATCAGCCTGTCAAGACACCAAAGAAAAGCAGCCAGAGTTTTGCCGGTTCCCGTCGGAGCCAGGATGAGGGCGCTCTCTCCGCGCGCGATTACGGGCCAGCCCATCCGCTGTGGTGCGGTTGGGGTGTCAAATACCGCGCGAAACCACTCCGCCGTCACAGGATGAAAGCAGGCGAATGGATCTGGAGTTGATTCCGGGATGGGCCAGTCCGGAGACATAGTGCTTTGAGAATAACGCGAGAGGGCGGCGAAGAGGAAGCGAAAACAGGCGCCTACGAAAAGCCGTTACCGATCGGCGATAAAGTGATGGATCGAAGTTACGATTCCTGCCGAGGAAGAGAACTCCTGATCCATGCATCAAGTTCTGTGATTTCACATCCATACAGAGTCGGAGGCAGCGCAATCGCTTACCATGAATTTGCCGGAGCGATCATGCGAGACCACCTGGCTACACTTCTCGACGACTTCCGCCGCTTTGGGCGACAGGTTGCCGTGGTCCGCTACCGGGGAAACCGGCGCAGGGTAACAACATATGCCGAGCTGGCGAGGCTTGCAGGGAGGTTTGCGGCGCTGCTGAGCCATCGCGGCATAGAACAGGGTGACCGGGTCCTGTTGTGGGCTGAGAACAGTGCTGAGTGGATTGCGGCTTTCCATGGATGCATGCTGCGAGGCGTGCTGGCCGTTCCACTGGACGCGACTGGGACCGTGGATTTTGCGGCGCGTGTCGCGGCCGATGTACAGCCGAAGCTTGCCGTGGGCGATGCGGTTTTGCTGGCGCGGCTGTCCGCGAATGTGCCGCAGATCTCCTTTGAAGGCTGGTGCAGCTTGTTGCCCGAAGAAGAAGCTGGCCCGGTGGCGGGGCTTTCAGCCGAGACGCCGTTTGAGATCCTGTTCACCTCCGGCACCACGGGCGATCCCAAAGGCATCGTGCTGACACACGGCAATGTACTGGCCAGCGTTGGGCCTATCGAGCGCGGAGCGCAACCCTACATGCGCTGGGAGCGCTTGGTGCATCCGTTGAGGATTCTGAACTCTTTGCCGCTGAGTCACGTTTTCGGGCAGACCATGGGGCTCTGGGTTCCGCCGATCTTTGCGGGGGAGTTGCACTTTGAAGAACGCCTTGTGGCGCCGCGACTTGTCGAGACGATTCGCCGCGAACGCATCTCCGTGCTGGCGGCCGTGCCCAGGGTGCTGGCGCTGCTCAAGGCCCATCTCGAAATCAGCCATCCTTGGCTTTCGGAACGAGCCGCCGCATCGCAGGGCATGGGGCCGGCACGCCGCTGGTGGCGCTTCCGGAAGATTCACAGCACGTTCGGGCTCAAATTCTGGGCGCTGATCTCGGGCGGGGGTGCGTTGCCGGGGCAGTTGGAGCAATTCTGGAATGCTCTGGGATTCGTCCTGGTGCAGGGCTACGGGATGACGGAGACGACGGCGCTGATTACGCTGAACCACCCTTTTCACGTCACCAGGGGAACCATCGGAAAGCCGCTGTCGGGGCGCGAGGTGAAGCTGGGGCCGGATGGAGAAGTGCTTGTGCGAGGCGCCGCCATTTCCGAGGCGATATGGTCAGGCGGAAAGCTGCACCGGCGTAACGACGAATGGCTGGCCACCGGCGACCTGGCGAAGACGGAACCCTCTGGGGAGTTGCGCTTCCTGGGACGCAAGAGCGAGGTGATTGTGACGGCGGCGGGGGTGAACATTCACCCTGAGGACCTGGAGACAGCCATCGAAGAGCAGCCTGGGGTTGCGGCATGCGCGGTTGTAACGATGGAGACGCCGGATGGGCCGGAGCCGTGTGCGGTGGTGGCTTCCCGAGGCGCGGGCGACCAGGCCGCCGCGGCAATTGAAGGGGCGAATGCGCACCTGGCGGAGTTTCAGCGGGTGCGGCGCTGGGTACTTTGGCCGGAGCCTGACCTGCCGCGAACCTCCACGGGCAAGGTGCGACGCAAGGCGGTGGCGGAGTGGCTGCAGAAGATTCAGGCGCCGCCAACGACCTCAGGCAACGGCACGGAAAAGCACCACGGGAATGGCGCATTCTCGGCATCGCAGGACTGGCTGCTGGCGCTGATTGCGCAAATTACCGGAGGCCCTCATCCAGGCGTGGGCGATGAGCTGCACTTGACCCAGGATCTTCATTTGGACAGCCTGGGTCGCGTGCAACTGGCCGCGGCTATTGAAGACCGATTGGGTATTGTCTCTGCGGACGGAACGCTCGACCACGTGGAAACACTGGGCGAGTTGCGACGACTGGTAGCGGGTGAGGCGGAAGTCGAACCGCCCGCTCGCTATCCAATCCTTGTGCCAGTGAAAACGCGCAAGGGTGGAGCGCGGAGCGAATCGAGGGTCGCGGGAAGTGAGGCAGTGGACGCCGAGTCCGCTCGGACACGATACATTTACCCGCGCTGGCCGTGGCTGAGGCCAGTCCAATGGGTGCGCGCGGCATTTATCGAGGCGGTGATGCGGCCGCTGGTCTGGCTGTTGGCGAATCCACGAGTAACGGGAACCGAGGCGCTGAATGCAGACGCGCTGGAGGCCAACGGTCCATTACTGATTATTGCCAATCACGTAACGGCGTTCGATGGACCGCTGGTCGAGTACGCGCTGCCCGGAGTGCTGCGGCGCCGGATTGCTGTTGCCATGTCGGGCGAGATGCTGGAAAACTACAGGCATTTCCGCAGCCCGGAGCAGATGAAGCCATTCGGGCGGTTCTTTCTTCCGGGACCTTTGTGCTATTTCCTGCTGACGGCACTGTTCAACGTGTTTCCGCTACCGCAGCGGCGCGATTTTCAGCCAAGTTTCGCGCACGCGGGACAGGCCATGGATCGCGGCTTCAACGTTCTGGTATTTCCCGAGGGAACTCGATCGGCGGAGGGCAGGCTGGCGCCTTTCCGTCTGGGCACCGGGTTACTGGCAAAGGAGTGTGGAGCAATGGTGCTGCCGGTTGCCATCCGCGGGCTGGGCGAGTTGAAGACCAGGCAGCGGCGCTGGTTCCGCTCGGGCACCATCGAAGTCGTGGTGGGACAGCCTTTACAGGTTTCGGCTGGGGAGAGCGAGGCGGCGATCACAGCCCGCCTGCATGATGAAGTCCAACGGCTGATGGGAGAAACAGCGGACAGGGGCCAGGGATAAGCAAGTTGGCGAGTTGACTTGAGCGATTTCGGCCAGAATGTTTAAAGTCGAGATGGACTTTTGAGGCATCCCACGCTTTCCGCAAAGGGCGCGAAAAGGATGGGGCACCCGAAGTTTTGTTGAGACAAGAATCGAAAACGCTCTAGTCTATGGAGGCGAAAAATGAAGAAGATTGCGTTGGCGGGAGTCTTTCTGGTTTTGGTGGCCTCAGGGGTTGCCTACAACTGGGCGCATCGGTCTCCGGAGAGCGGCGCGGGCATCGCGGCGCTGGCAAGTAACGGGGCCAGCGGGCCCACCGCTGCAGGCGCGGCTGGAGTGAGCTGGATAACTGTTCTCGACACGCGCGAAAAGGCATTTTCGATCCAGGTTCCGCGGGGCTGGAAGACTTTTGGCGGGCTCTTCCGCTTCAGTGCGATCGATGCGCGAATGATCGTCGATATGACGTCCCCGGACGGGCTGACGAATCTTCGCGTTGGAGACTCGACCGTTCCACCCTACAGGGTGCCGGGGCCGTTTCTCCGGCCGGGGCCTGGTGTAGCTTCGTATGTCCCGGGCGAAGTGTTCGCCACGAAGTACGGGCAGGCAAGATTCCCTTCAATGTGCCAGGGTCTGCAATTGACGAAGAGCGATGCGCTGGCGCCCAAGTATCATCCCGCAGGCGGCGGGATGACCCGGACAACCGGCGGCGAGGCGTTCTTCAGTTGCACGAAGAATGGCGCGCCCATGTCCGGGTACGTGTATGCGGAAACCATGCTGATGGGGCCCGGAGGGCCAGGCTCAAGCTGGCTGGTGGTGGCGCTGGGAAGTTTACTCGCACCGGCCGAGAAGGCTACCGAAACCGGCGCGATGCTCGAGCACGTTGGCGAGTCGCTGGCGATGAATCCGGCTTGGCTGGGGATGCAGGACCAGTTGAACAACATGGCGATCCAGCAGATCAACGCTCAAACGCAAGCCACGATTGCGGCAACCAATGCGGCGGTCGCGCATCAGCAGGCGATGCTCAGCGCCCTGCAGATTGACAGCTTCATCGATGTCATCAACGGTGTCCAGCAGACGCAAGACACCACGACCGGACAGCAATACACCACCCCTATCGGCACTGGCTGGACTCAGTGGGTCAACGGGAACAAGGTTGTGGTGGAGTCTGGGATGTCACCAGGCCCGGGGTTCGATCGACTGACGCCGTTAAACCACTAGTGGAATGAGCTCTCAGCTTCCAACTTCCAGCGGCATAAGTCTGAAGTCCGTTCAATAATCGAGCAGTCATCCTGAGCATCCCGACTCGCCGCAAGCGAGT
>Ga0209698_10006958_pt1 | contig 11941 bp, 7 predicted proteins | sample LitLauG_LLR_2012_FD_187203 | JGI IMG/M metagenome (GOLD analysis project Ga0209698, IMG submission 187203) | Freshwater sediment microbial communities from Pennsylvania, USA - Little Laurel Run_MetaG_LLR_2012 (SPAdes) (version 2) | ecosystem: Environmental > Aquatic > Freshwater > Creek >...
CGAGGCCGCGTCAGCGTCCCCGACACTTCATCTCCCGGGCTTTTATCCCGCCGTGTATCCGGGCCCTGCGGCCAGCCTCATCTGACGGTGGCTCGCTGCGGCAGGCAACGGCACATCGTCAGATGAGGCTGAGCCCGCAGGACCGGACTGCCTCTCTCGGACCAGACACCCGCTTCGCTGTCCACGATGGACACCGTCATTCGGCGGGCCGGAACCCTAGACGCACATTTCAAATAACTATCTAGCAAGTAGCGTGCCCGTCGCGCCGCGCGCTGCCGCCTTTCGTTGCGCATTCGGGTTTCTCAGAGGGGAGCTGGCTCCGGCGCATGGGCCGATGCAGGATGGTGCCGGGCGCACGCCCTGGCGGGCGCGCTTCAAAACTGTGCGGCTGCGCGCCGCTTTGCTCTACCTTGGTTCAGCGCCGCGCACGAATCGCAACGACGCCGCCGGCGCCGTGCCGCGTGCAGTGAATCCAGTCCGGTCTGCGGATTGCCAGCGCCATCGACGCGCTGGACGGTTTTTGCGCCCTCAGCCCCGCGAGGCCTGGTCGATGAAGGCGCGCCACCCGCCCAGCGCGCTGATGTCGCGCGCGCCGTCAAGGGCGCGCGGTTCGGCCACGAAGCCCGATACCGCCGTGCCATCGGCCAGCGTCACGGTGCCGATGGCGAGCGGCGCGGGCACTTCGTCGACGAAGCTCCCGAATGCGGCCACGTCGAGTTCGTAGACTTCCACGGCGATGCCATGGCCGCCGGGTCCGACATGCACCAGTGCCGGCTTGGGCGGTTTCTGGTCGGCCATGGCGTACAGCCGGTACAGCGGCGCCGTGTGCGTGGCACGCACCAGGCGCGCGCCGCGCGCGCTCAGCTGCCAGTGCAAGGGCATGCCCGACAGGTGCGCTCCCACCACGGCCAGCGCCACCTTATGGCCCGCGGCGCGCGTGTCCAGATCCAGTGGCGGCAGGGGTGTCATGGCGCCTGCCGCCTCGTAGCGAGCGGCCAGTTCGAGCAGGGCGCGGTCGGCCCAGGCCGGGCCGATGAAGCTGGCGCCAAAGCCCGTGCCATTGCCGCGGTAGCCGGCCGGCACCGAAATGGCGCTCATGTCGAGCAGGTTCACGAAGTTGGTGTAATAGCCCAGGTTGCTGTTGAGCGCGACCGGTTCGGCCAGCAGTTCGCTGATGCGGTAAATGGTGGGCGTGGTGGGCAGCGCCAGCGCGTCGATCTGCTGCCACAGTGCGGCGGTGTTGCGCAGGTGCTGCTGCAGGGCGTACTGGCCGCGAAAGACCTCGGCGCCGGTGACACCGTAGCCGCCCTGGATGATGCCGCGCACCACCGGGTGCACCGCCCCCGGATTGGAGCGCATCAGCGGCTCGATGGCCGCAAGGCGTTCGGCGACCCAGGGCCCGGAATAGAGCAGCTGCGCCACGGCAAGCAGCGGCGCGATGTCAATCTCTACGGTCACCGCGCCGGCAAGGCGCAACCGTTCCATTGCTGCCGCAAACAGTTGTTCGGATTCGACATCGCCGAACCAGGCGAGCTGGCCAGGGCGCGCAACCCCGACGCGAACCGTGGCGGGCCAGGGCGGCGCGTCGCCGGGGGACTGCCGCGAATAGGGATCGCCGGCATCGAAGGCAGCCAGAACGTCGTCGACCAGGGCGGCGTCGGCGGCATCGGACGTGAAGACGCTCACGCAATCGAGCGTGCGGCAGGCCGGCACCACGCCGCGCGTGCTCCAGCGGCCGCGGCTGGGCTTGAATCCCGTGAGCCCGTTGAAGGCGGCCGGAACGCGGCCGGAACCCGCGGTATCGGTACCCAGCGCGAAGGCGACGACGCCCGCGCCCACCAGCACCGCCGAACCGGCGCTGGAGCCGCCACTCACGTAGCTGCGGTCGAACACGCAGCCCGGAATCCCGTAGGGGCTGCGCGTGCCGACCAGCCCGGTGGCGAACTGATCGAGATTGGTCTTGCCCAGCAGCACCGCCCCGGCGCCCTGGAGGCGCTGCACCACGGTTGCCGATTCGGCAGGCTCGTGGGAAAAGGCCGGGCAGGCGACCGTCGTTGGCATGCCGGCGGCATCGATGTTGTCCTTTATGGCGAACGGGACGCCCGCCAGGGGCAGGTCCTCGCCGGCTGCCAGCCGGGCATCGACGCGGCGGGCCTGATCCAGCACCGCTTCATTTGCCAGCCGCGTGATCCACGCCTGTGGCTGGATGCGGGCATAGGTGTCGGCGCGCGCCAGAGCGGCAGTTGTCACGTCCACGGCGCTCTGGCCTTGCCGCACGCTGCCGGCGATGGCGCGTACGCTGGGCCTAGCCATGGCAGCGGTCCACCGGTGCGGCGGCGTTCCGGGCAAAGGACGTGGGAGGGTGACAGGGCTTCATGGGGGCGGCTCCCGGGGGATCTCAACGATCGGGCTCGATGGCGAGTATGGGCGCGCCGGCGTCTATGGCTTGGGCGGCCTGCGCATAGACGGCGCGCACCACACCGCTGGCGTGGGCGGCAACCTCGCACTGCATCTTCATGGCTTCGATGGAAACCACGGGGGCGCCCTTCACAATGGGGTCGCCCTCCTTGACGAAAACCTTCCAGACGACCCCGCCCAGCGGCGACTCGACGACCTCGCTGCCTTCGGGCACGACGATGCGCTGCGGCGTCGCGGCGGCCTCCGCGGCGTTGGCCAGTTGCTCGGCGCGCGCGAATTCATCGTGCCGCTCCCAGTCGGCCCGCTCCGCCTCGAAGGCGGCCTGGCGGCGGTTCTGGAACCGGTCGATGTCGGCGCGGTTTGCGGCCAGGAAGCGCCGGTAATCGGCCAGGCGGAACGTTTCCTCTTCCACCCGGATGCTGCGGCGCCCGAAAGGAAAGTCGCGCCGCCATTGCATCAGTTCGTCGTGGCTTACCGGGAAGAAGCGGATCTGGTCGAAAAAACGCAGCAGCCAGGGCTTGCCGCCCGCGAAACTCGGGCTGCGGCCGTAGGTATTCCACACCTGTATGGTGCGGCCGAACAGCTGGTAGCCGCCGGGCCCTTCCATGCCGTAGATGCAAAGATAGGCGCCGCCTATCCCCACGACGTTGGGCGGCGTCCAGGTGCGTGCCGGGTTGTATTTGGTCGTCACCAGGCGGTGGCGCGGATCGAGCGGCGTGGCCACCGGCGCGCCCAGGTACACATCGCCCAGCCCCATCACCAGGTAGCGCGCATCGAAGACGATGCGCCGCACGTCGTCGATGTCGTCCAGGCCATTGATGCGGCGGATGAACTCGATGTTGTCGGGGCACCAGGGCGCTTCGCTGCGCACCGAATCCATGTAGCGCTGCACGGTCTCGATGATGGCCGGGTCGTTCCACGACAGCGGCAGGTGGACCACGCGCGAGGGGATCGCGAAATCCTCCAGGCCGCCGAGGCGGTCTTCGGCGTCGGCCAGCACCTGCAGGAGCGCGGCCTGGGTCAGCCGGCGGCTGTCGAAATGCACCTGCAGCGAGCGGATGCCGGGCGTGATGTCCACGACGCCGGCCAGCGAACCGGCGGCCTGGAGTTCTTCCAGGTAGAGCATGAGGGCATGGACGCGCAGGCGCAGCTCCAGGTCGAGCACGATGGGACCGTACTCGACGAGCAGCGAGCGTTCGCCCTGGCGCCGGTACACCACTGCCGGCCGCTGGCCGCGTGCCGCGATTGCACCCAGGATGGGGCTGGTCCCCGGCTGCCCGGCATCGGCGCCCCCGGCCGCTGCCGCGCGGGCCGACGGCGCCGCTTTTTCCGGCAGGGTTTGCAGCAGCACGTCCTGGTCGGCTGCCAGCGCCCCGGCCAGCGCCGGATCAACGCACTCAAACCGCACGGTATTGCCGGGCACGAGCTGGCCGATCTTCCACAGGTCGGCCTGTATGACTACGAAAGGGCACACGAAGCCGCCCAGCGACGGGCCATCCGGGCCCAGGATGATGGGCATGTCGCCGGTGAAGTCGATGGCCCCGACCACGTAGGCATTGTCGTGGATGTTCGAGGGGTGCAGGCCCGCCTCGCCGCCGTCGCGGCGCGCCCAGACGGGCTTGGGCCCTACCAGGCGCACGCCCGTGCGGCTCGAATTGTGATGCACCCGCCAGGCGGCGCCTTGCAGCGTCGCTATGTCCGCTTCGGTGAAGAAATCCGGTGCGCCGTGCGGGCCGTAGAGCACGCGCAGGGTCCAATCGACGCCCAGCTCCGGGCGCAGCGCCGCGGGTATGCGCACGCTGCCCTGCGGCGCTGCCGCGCCCACGCCCACGCCCGGCGGCACGCCCATGCGCAGGATGTCGCCGCTTGCCAGGGCACGGCCGGCGAGGCCGCCCATCTGTCCCAGCGTGAAGGTGGAGCGGCTTCCCAGGTAGGCCGGCACATCGATGCCGCCGCCGATCAACAGGTAGGCCCGCAGGCCCGCGCCGCGCACCTTGCCCGTGCGCAGCGTCTGGCCGGGCGCCACGGCGATCGCCGCGTAGGCCTCGACGGCCACGCCATCGAGCGTTGCCGCCACCAGCGCGCCGGTCAGGCAGATGGTGGCTGCCTGGTGAAACAGCAGCGTCGGGCCCACGGCCGTCATTTCCAGGCCGGCCGCGCCCTCGGGGTTGCCCAGCAAGCGGTTGCCGGTGCGCAAGGCCAGCGCGTCCATCGGTCCGGACGGCGGCACGCCCACGTTCCAGTAGCCGACGCGCCCGGGGTAGTCCTGGATGGTGGTGGCCAGGCCGCCGCTGAGCACCCGTATGCCCGCCGGTTCATAGGCCAGGCCGGCCAGCGAATGCGTGGACGCGGTGCCGTTGATGAAGAAGTCGCTGCGCACGACGTGGCGCAGCCATTCGAGGTTGGTTTCCAGACCGCACAGTTGGGTGTCGTCCAGGGCCCGCTGCATGGCGAGCACCGCGGCGCCGCGGTCGGGCGCCGTGACGATGACCTTGGCCAGCAGGGGGTCGTAATGGGCGCTGACCTCGGACCCTTCGGCCACCCAGGTATCGACCCGCGCATCGGGGGCAAAGCGCACGCTGGTGAGCGTGCCGCTGCTGGGCCGGTAATCCTGGCCGGGGTCCTCCGCGTACAGGCGCACCTGGATGGAAGCGCCGCTGGCCGCGGCAGCGGGCGCATCGAGAAAAGAGAAGTCGCCCGCGGCGCCGCGCACCATCCATTCGACCAGGTCGATGCCGGTCACCTGCTCGGTGACGCCGTGCTCCACCTGCAGCCGCGTGTTGACTTCGAGGAAATAGAACTCGCCGCGTTCGCCGTCGTAGAGAAACTCGACGGTTCCGGCGGAACGGTACGCCGCCGCCGCGCACAGCCGGGTGGCGGCCGCCAGCAGCGCGTCGCGCGTTGCGGGCGGCAGGTGCGGCGCCGGCGTTTCCTCGATCACCTTCTGGTGGCGCCGCTGCAGGGAACAGTCGCGCTCGCCCAGGGCCACAACGCGGCCATTGCCATCGCCGAAGACCTGCACTTCGATGTGGCGCGCATGCCGCACATAGCGTTCCAGGAAGATGCCGGAGTCGCCGAAATTGCTGCCGGCGATGCGCCCCACCGCAGCAAAGGCGTCGTCGAGCGCGGCGGCGTCTTCGCACACGCGCATGCCGATGCCGCCGCCGCCAGCCGTCGACTTGAGCATGATGGGGTAGCCGATGGCCTGCGCCGCAGTGGCCGCCGCGGCGGCATCGCGCAGCAGGTCCGTGCCCGGCATCAGCGGCACACCGTGCGCCCGCGCCAGTTCCCGCGCCGTGTGCTTGAGGCCGAAGGCGCGGATATTCTCGGGGCTCGGCCCGATGAAGGCGATGCCGGCATCGCTGCAGCGCTGCGCGAAGCCGGCGTTTTCGCTGAGGAATCCATAGCCCGGGTGGATGGCCTGTGCGCCGGTGGCGCGCGCCGCCGCCAGCAGCGCGTCGACGTCGAGGTAGCTGTGCGCGGCCGGCGGCGGCCCGATGGCGATGGCCTCGTCGGCCCCGCTGACGTGCAGCGAGCCGGCGTCGGCATCGGAAAAAACGGCCACCGAGCGCACGCCCATGCGCCGCAGGGTGCGCTCGATGCGGCACGCGATGGCGCCGCGGTTGGCGATGAGGACCTTGGCGAACACGCGAGGTCCGGTTCAGGCGGCGCCGGCGATGATCACGCGCACCGGCGTGGGATTGAAGCCATTGCACGGGTTGTTGATCTGCGGACAGTTCGATATCACGGCGACGATGTCCATCTGCGCCTGCAGGTCGACGAACAGCCCGGGCGCGGATATGCCGTCGACGATGCCCAGCGAGCCGTCGGCCTCGACCGGCACGTTCATGAACCAGTTGATGTTGGAGACGATGTCGCGCTTGCCCAGGCCATGATGGCTGTTGGCAATCAGGAAATTCTCGACGCAGGCGTGCTGCGCCTTGGTGTGGAAGCCGTAGCGCAGCGTGTTGCTCTCGCAGCTGCAGGCGCCGCCGATGGTGTCGTGATAGGCGACCGCCGTGGCGGTAACCCGCGCCATGGGGTTGCCCTCGTTGGACAGCAGCACGCTGCCGGTGCGCAGGAAGATGTTGCCCTGCGCCGCGATCGTGTCCTGGGCGCTGTAGCGCTCGGCATCGTCATCGAGCCGGTACATGAGGAAATCCACCGCCTGGTTGCCCTCGAGGTCGATGATGCGCAGGGTCTGCCCCTTGCGCACGACGCGGTCCCAGGGCGCCCGCGCCGGGATGACCTCGTCGAGGCTGACCGGTCCGCTGAGCGGGGGCATGGTGGCGGCTTGCATGGGGCGGTCTCCTGGGGCGCGGCGTCAGCGCTGGAAGTATTCGTCGACATTCAGGAAGGCGCGCTGGGCTTCCGGGCTGGCGTTGCGCAGCGGGTCGTCCGGCCGCGTGACCGGGCCCCGCCAGGCGCTCGCGCGCAGGTCGGAGACGCAATAGCTCGGACGGGGGTCGCGCGGGTGCGGGCAGTTGGCCAGGACGACGATGACGTTCATTTCCGCGCGCAGCGTCACGGCCCGCCCTGGCGCGAACGGCCCCAGCAGCAGCTCGGTATCGCCGTCGGGGCCGATGCGCACCCCCTTGAACCAGTTGACGCAGGGGTGGATGTCGCGCCGGCCCAGCCCGAATTTGGCAGCGGCCAGCAGGAAGCGGTCGCGCCCATTCGGGTGCGGTCCCCAGTTGTCGCCCGATCCATAGCGGGCCGCGTTGCCCTTTGCGCTGGAGGCTCCGCAAAAGGTGTCGTGCGTGCCCGCGCTGTCGTCGAGCACGGTCATGAGCACGCGCCCCATGTCCGACAGCAGCATGCTGCCGCGTCCCAGGTAGGCGTTCCACTGGACCTTGACCGTGTCGGCGATGTTGAGCCGCTCTACCGGCCGCTCGGCATTGAAAACCAGCATCGCGGCGCAGGCGTCGCCGCGCACGTCCTCGAGCCGCAGCTGCGCGCCCCGCCCCAGTTCGCGGGCCGCGTACCCGCCGGCGGCGATGGTCTCCTCCCACAGCATGGTTTGCGCCGAGGCGCCGGCTGGCGGCACAAGCACGCTGCCCGCCGGCACCGTGGGCATGGCCGCGACCCGCATGCTGCCCATGGCGCGTGCGTGCGCGCGGGCGCTTTTGGGGTCGGCCGTGTTTGACCCGCTCATGCTTTTCCCCGTGCGGCGCGCGGCCGCGTTGTCGATGCGGCTCCCGCCGCGGCCTTGGATACCACCGGCGACCGGGCGCGGGCGTGCAGCGGCGGCAGCAGCGCCGTCGTGGTGACCAGCTTGGTCTGCAGCACGCCGCGGATCTTGCGCAGGCCATCGCACAGCTGCAGCAGGCGCCGCGCCGGCCCCTGCACCAGCAGCACCTCGAGCGACTGGCCACCCTCGAGGAAGACATGCTGCGAGGAAATGACCTCCTTGACGAATCCGGCCTGGGTGCGGGCGAGCGCCTCGCGCACCCGTCCGCCGGCGGCCCGGTAGATCAGGGTGATGGTGCCGGCGAGCGGCTTCGTGCCGTGCGCCTCGCCCTGTCCGGCCAGTTCGTGGCGGATCAGCTCGGCGATCAGCTGCGAGCGGTTGGGCAGGGACCGCGTGTCGACCATGGCGTCGAGCTGCGCGAGCAGGGCGCCGGGCAGGCTGATGCTCAGGCGGGCAAGCGGAACGCGCGTATCGGTTCGTGGCATGGGGGAGGTCCGGGTGGCTGCGGCATCCGTACTGCCGCGCCGCCACCCCTTAGGCAAGCAAGTCGCGTGCCCGTCGGGCCGTTCGGTGCGATGGGCCGGATGCGTATTACGAATTGTACTGTTCGTAATACCAAATTTCCGCGCCGCGCGGCCTCCGGGCCGGATCCGGCCGGCACGGTGCCGGGCGCGCACGGTGGTGCAAAGCCGGTCCCGGCCGCGCCGGCGGCGAACCACAAGCGGGAATGGCGCACCGGGCGGGTGCGCCCGGCGGAGCCTAGGCGGACGTGCTCGCGGGGGGCGCGGCCGCCACCGCCGGTTCGACGGGCAGGGACCTGCCCGAGGGCGCCGGTTTGAAATACCCCATGTTCCGGTGGAACATCAGGAAGACGCCGACGCCGACAATGGCGCAGAACACCAGCGGAACCAGCAGCGCCGCCAGGGCCCAGACGTGCCGGTCCTCGGCACGGCCGTCGATCGCCCGCGCCGTGCCGCGGGGGACCGGGTCACGCGCCGGCCCGTTGCCGGGCGCGGTGGTTTGCTCGGCGGCGCGCGCTGCGCCGCCGCGATTGCTGCAGACCTCGGGTTCCATGCCGGCTGCCTCCGCCCGAACGCCACGCCACCCCCGGGCAGTGCGCATCGGCCATCGTCGTGGTCCACGGCGCGCAGGGATATGCGCGCCACGGGGCGCCCGGCCCCAATGCGTCCGGACGCTCCAGCACCGATATTACGGCCGCCGCCGCCGCTGGAGACCATGCCAGCGCCAAGATGGATGCGTCTGGCGGCTGCCCCGGCGGACGCGGCGCCTCGCGACCATCGCGGCTATTGCCGCCGCCGTGCGCCTCCGCCCGCACGCCCGCCGCAAGGCTGCGGCGCCGGAATGTTGCGCAATAAGCATATTCGCCGCACGACTTTGAGCTGGGCACAAGGCCTCGCGTATTCTTTGCCGTTTGCCCCATAACGAGGAGAATCCCATGAAGGGACAGTCGCCGCTGCGCCTCGCGCGGCCCGTCTTCGCGTCGTGTTTCGCGTCGTGTGTCCTGGGCGTTTTCGCGCCCATCCCGGCGCTGGCCCAGGCCGTGCCCGCCGAAGCCCCTGCCCAGCTCGACACCATCGTCGTGACCGGCACGCACGCCAAGGACCGAACCGAGCTCAATTCCACTGCGCCCGTCGACATCATCAGCGCCGATGACCTGCGCGCCGCGGCCGGCCCCGAAGCCAGCCTGGGCCAGGCCCTCGCGGCGCTGCTGCCCTCGGTCAATTTCCTCGACCAGTCCAATTCCGGCAGCGCCGACCACGTGCGCGCGCTGCAGTTGCGCGGACTCAATCCCGACCAGATCCTGGTGCTGATCAACGGCAAGCGGGTGCACACCACGTCCATCGTCAACGTCGAGTCCACGGTCGGCCTCGGAGCCGTCGCCGTCGATTTCAATTCCATACCGGTCAATGCCATCCGGCGCGTCGAGGTGCTGCGCGACGGCGCCGGCGCGCAGTACGGTTCCGATGCCATTGCCGGCGTGGTCAACGTCATCCTGGACGACGCGCCTGCGGGCGGGGAACTGGCCCTCAATGCCGGCGCGTACCGTACCGACTTTGCCCCGAACGGCACCAGCATCACCGACGGCCAGACCATCAATGCCCAGGGCAAGTACGGCGTCGCCCTGGGCGGCACGGGCTTCCTGCGATTCGGCGTCGATGGCACCACCCACCAGCCGACCAATCGCGCGGGCTTCGACCAGTTCTATCCGTATGCGGCCTTCAACAACACGAACCTGGCTTCGACGACGCGCACCTTCGCGGTGGGCGACGCGAAGACCCACAATCTCAATCTCTGGCTCAACAGCGCCGTGCCCCTCGCCGATGGCGCCACGGCCTACGCGACGGCGCTGTACAACCATCGAACGTCCGTCGGCGACGCATTTTTCCGCGAACCGCTGGACACCACGAACAATGTCGCCGCGATCTATCCGTACGGCTTCCTCCCGCAAAGCACCGGCACCAATGTCGACCTGCACCTCAATGGCGGCGCTCGCGGCCACTTCGCGGGGGATTGGAACTACGACGCCAGCCTCACGTACGGCCTCAACACCTTCGACTACGGGCTGCAGAACTCGCTCAACGCGTCCTATGGCGCTGCCAGCCCCACGTCCTTCAAGCTGGCCGGCTTCCGCTTTGGCCAGACCACGGCCAATGTCGATCTGACCCGGGACGTGAACTGGCTGGGCCTGGCCAGCCCGCAGACCCTGGCCGTCGGCGCCGAGCTGCGCCGCGAGAACTTCTCCACCACGGCGGGCGACCCCGCCTCGTATCTGGACCTGAACGCCGTCGCCAATCCGCCGGTCGCGCCCAACCCCTTGGGCCTGGGTGGCGCGCAGGGCGACGGCGGCCTGACGCCGGGCGAGGTCACCGATGCCAGCCGGAACATCGGCGGCATCTATGCCGACCTGTCCGGCAACCTCTTGCCCGCGGTGTTCGTCGATGCGGCGGCGCGTTTCGATCACTATAGCGATGCGGGATCGGCCACCACCGGCAAGCTCAGCGCCCGCTGGGAATTCCTGCCGCACTACGCGCTGCGCGCCGCGCTGTCCAACAATTTCCGCGCCCCGGCGCTGGCGCAGATCCACTCGGCCTACAGCCCCACCGCCTACGGCCTCGGCGGCGGACTCTCGACCGTGAACGTCGTGCCCGTATCGGACCCGGTGGCCATCTCCCTGGGGGCGCAGCCGCTCAAACCGGAGAGGTCGCGCAACTACAGCCTGGGGCTTACGGCGCAGCCCGTAGCGTCGGTCCAGCTGTCGGTTGATTACTTCCACATCAATATCAACGATCGCATCGCCCTGTCCCAGGCCATCCCGAATCCGGCGGGCGGCTTGTACCAGTTCTTCACCAATGCGGTCGATACCACCACGCACGGCATCGACCTCGTCGGCAGCTGGTCGGCCCGCCTGTCGGGCGGCAACCTGCGGCTCTCCGACGCCAGCACCTGGGTGAGCAACGCTATCCGCTCGCTGCGACCCGGCCCGCTCGACAGCAGCGGCAACGCATTGCTGTTTGGCCTGCAGGCGCAAAACGCCGTCACCACGGCGGTGCCCAGGCGCCGCGACGTGCTCACCGCCAACTGGTCGGGCGACGGCCCGGCCGATAGCTGGAACCTCCTGGCGCGCGTGACGCACACGGGCGAGGTGGAACGGGTCTTTGACTTCGGCGGCGGCTCGGTCGCGTCCCAGTACTACAACGGCACCGAGCAGCTCGACGTCGAAGCCGAGTACCGCGCCACCCGCGATCTGGCGCTGGCGGCCGGCTCGCTGAACCTGACCAACCGCTATCCCGCGCTGTCCAACGCCAGCATCAACTACGGCGGCAACCTGCCGTACGATTTCCTTTCCCCCATCGGCCTCAATGGCCGTTATGTTTACCTGCGTCTGCGCTACGCTTTGCGCTGACAGGAGGTGCGATGCGTTCCGTTCTGCCGGCGCAGGGACCGGCCGGCGCCGTTTCCCAGCCGGCGCCGGCGGTGGACGATGCCCAGGAGGTGGTTCCCCGCCGCCACCTGGGCGTTCGGCACGCCATGGCGGTGTGCGTCGGCATGGTGATCGGCGCCGGCATTTTCCGCACGTCGCCCAACGTGGCCCACAGCGTGATGAGCGCCGGACCGCTGTTCGGCGCCTGGGCACTGGGCGGCGTGCTTTCCGTCCTGGGCGCGCTGTGCTTTGCCGAAATGGCCTCGGCCTTTCCCAATTCCGGCGGCGACTATTCCTTTCTTGCCCGCGCCTACGGCCGCAAGCTGGCGCTGCTGTTCGCGTGGTCGCGCTTCTCGGTGATCCATACCGGCTCCATGGCCCTGCTGGCA